>Ga0136636_10001422_pt1 | contig 13970 bp, 14 predicted proteins | sample AntDrymUQ8522106_2_FD_104653 | JGI IMG/M metagenome (GOLD analysis project Ga0136636, IMG submission 104653) | Polar desert sand microbial communities from Dry Valleys, Antarctica - metaG UQ852 (21.06) | ecosystem: Environmental > Terrestrial > Soil > Desert | place: Antarctica: Dry Valley... | reverse complement strand
GGGGCGCCCTTACGGTCTGGACGAAGGCTGGGGCGCCCACCAGGGGCGCCCTTACGGTCTGGACGAAGGCTGGGGCGCCCACCAGGGGCGCCCTTACGGTCTGGACGAAGGCTGGGGCGCCCATCAGGGGCGCCCTTACGGTCTGAAGCGCTCTACGCGGGGGCGCTGATGCCGGCGCGGGTGAGGATGGTGCGGGCGCGAGGGCTGGTGAGAAAATCGTGGAGCGACTGGGCTACTCCGGCGGCGCCGCGCTCGCGGGCGCGCACCAGGAACCAGTCGAGCATGATCGGCTGCCCGGCCAGATCGACCACACCGACACCCTCGCTGCGGGTGGGCACGCAGCTGCGCGGCACAAAGGCCAGGCCGAGGCCGGCGCGGGTTGCCTGCATTAGCGCGGTAACGCTGTCGCTCTCCAGGGCGGTGGACATGTCGGCTACGAGGGCGCCGCGGCGGCGCAGGGCCTCCTCGATCACGCGGCGCAGCGGCGAGCCGGGGCGGGGCAGAGCGAGGGGCTGCTCGCGCAGCACGCCGGGCGGCACCTGCTCTTGCTTGAGCAGCGGGTGGCCGCTCGGCGCCAGCAGCACCAGGGGCTCGCTGCCGAAGGGCGTGGCCTCGAGGCCGCGGCGGCGCTGCGGCTCCTCGATCAGCACCAGGGCCACGCTGCGCGCGGCGAGTGCGTCGAGCAGCGCCTCGGCAGGGGCGATCTGTAGCTCCAGGGCCACGGCGGGGAACTGCTCGTGGAAGGCGGCCAGCAGGCGAGGCAGCAGCCGCTCGCCGCTGCTGTGGGTGCAGCCCACGGCCACCCGGCCGGCCACCTGCCCGCGCAGCGCAAGGATATTCTGCTGGGCCCGGTCGGAGATGCGCACCAACTCGCGGGCGCTAGCCAGCAGCTCCTCGCCGGCGTGCGTGGGCACCATGCGCTGGCCGACGCGCCGGAAGAGCCGCGTCCCGCCCAGCTGCTCCTCCAGCGCATGGATCTGCTGGCTCACTGCGGGCTGCGTCATGTGCAGCGTCGTGGCGGCCAGCGAGTAGTTCCCCGCCTCGACGACGGTGAGGAAGGTTTGAAGGTGGAAGGTGTTTAGCATGAATACGAAATGCAACATGCAACATGCAACATGCAGCGCAGCCCGGGCTGTGGGGTGGGCAAGCTGGGCTTTGCAGGTTGCATTCGTTACTTGCTCTGGCTGGCGTCGGCGGCGCCTTCGTTGATGTAGAACTGCTTAAGATGGACCGGCTTGCTCTTGCGCGACAGACGTAAGTTTAGCATTTCCACCAGGACGGAGAAGCCCATGGCGAAATAGATGTAGCCCATAATCGTGAGAGTGAGCAGCGCTTGCAAGTTGCGATCCTATACGCTAGTCCAGAGCAGGGCTACGTCATGGTTGGGGCTATTGCCAGAACCAGGCGGTTGAAACCGCGGCGGCAGCGCCTGCGGCCGCGCGTCGGCTACGCCGACGTGTCCGGACCCGCCCGCACAGGCAGGCGCCCGGCGCACCGCGCCACCACGGCGCGCGTGTACGCGCCCGCCTGCCGACCATGACGTAGCCCTACGTCCAAAGCAGGCGCGCATCTTCCAGGGTGAGCCGCGCCGCGCCCTGCTGCTCCAGGTAGGCGAGGTGGGCGGCGATGGCGCCGCTGAAAATTGCGTACTGTGGCACCCCGCCGAGGCTGTGGCCGAGCGCGGCCAGCACACGCGCGGTGACGGCGCTCAGCTCCCCTGGCTCCGCAAGGGCTGCGCGCACAAGCTCTGTCGCTCGCTCCACGGCAGCCCGGTTGGCCGCCAGCTCGGCCCCAAGCTCGCTGCGCGGTGTAAGTGCGCCGTGGCCAGGGAGGAACCACGCAGCGTCGAGGGCACCCAGGGCCTCCAGCGAGGCCAGCTGCGCGGCGATGTCGTGGGCGTAGGGCACGCCGTGCTTGGCCAGCACCGCCGCGCCGAAGTAGCCGTCGGCAGCGAGGCAGACGCCATCCACCAGCACGCCGAGCTGCGCGGGGCTATGGCCGGGGAGCCCGAGCAGGGTAAGCTCCACACCCGCTATCTCGACAAGCTGCGTAGCGCCGGGCGCGAGCGGTGCGTCGCCAAGCTCGTGATGCACGGGCGAGCCGGGCGCGAGCACAAACTTGTTGCGCAGCGCGGCGGGCGGGCGGGCGCCGCCGCTAAGGTAGATCGGCTCCAGCGTGGGATGGCGGATCAGGGCCGCCTCCAAGAATGGCGCGTAGACGCTTGCCTCGGGGTAGTGCCGCAGCAGGAAGGCGTTGCCGCCCACATGGTCGGCGTGGTGGTGCGTATTGATAATCGCCCGCAGCAACAGACCGGCCTCGTCGAGCGCTTTGCGCAGGGCGCGGCCAGTATCTTTGTCGATGCCGGTGTCCACAGCGATCACGCCGCCGTCGGCGGTAGCGATCACGGCCAGGTTGTTGGCGCCGGGAAGGTAGGCGACGCGCCCGGCGATGGGGAGCAGCGACATAGGCTTATGCTTGCGGGTGCTGATCACGTAATGCTGGGTGATGGGCCCGCGGCAGGCGCCGTAGGCCGAGGCCCAATGTTGTTGGCTACTGCGATAGCGGAACGTTCTAGCGCGAGTATAGCAGCTTTGTCAAAAACGGGGCGCCTGCGCCGCGCCCTACACCGGGATCAAGACCAACTTGCGCTTCTTCACCAAGGGCGAGCCGACCCGCGAGGTGCGGCGAGCAGCGTGTGTGCGCTGCCACACATGTGCGTGATATGCGGCGCTTTTTGTCGCCGTCGCCTCCGCGTTCGGGCGACTTTTGACCGCGTGATCACGCCCGTGCTACGCTCTTTGCAGGTGCCTTCGTTGGGGTGCCTGCTTGCCCCACTCCGTGAGAAGAAAGGGACTGCCTGATGCGACCGATGCGAATGCGGCTGTTTTCCTGTCTCCTGCTTACCCTGCTGCTCGCAGCCTGTGGTGCCGCCCAGACCTCCACCGCTCCGACCACCGCTGCGATGGCTGGCATGGACCACAGCACTGCTATGCCAGGCATGAGCGACAGCGACGCGCCCTATGATGCCCAGTTCATCGCCAACATGACCGTTCATCACGAGGGCGCGATCGTGATGGCCCGCCAGGCGCTCACGCAGGCGGAGCGCCCGGAGATCAAGGATCTGGCGAACGCGATTGTCACCGCGCAGGAGGGTGAGATCGCCCAGATGCAGGCGTGGCGAACCGCGTGGTATCCTGAGCTTGCCGAGACGCCCGCCACGACGATGGACATGGGGCCGATGGAGGTGCCAGCCGGCGTTACCCCCTTCGACCAGCGCTTCATCGAGGCGATGATCCCGCACCACCAGAGCGCGATCATGATGGCGCAGGACGCGCTGCAAAACGCCGAGCGCCCGGAGATCAAGGCGCTGGCCCAGGCGATTATCACGGCGCAGGAGGCCGAGATCGCCCAGATGCGCCAGTGGCTGAAGGATTGGTATGGGATTACGCAGTAGCGCTGCGTCAGGAGTGCCCGCATGGAGCTTGTCCGCGCCGCGCCGCCCCTGCGGCTGCCAAGAAGCCAGGCCGTCGTGCTGGCTAGCGTCGTCGTCGGCATCGCGGCCGTCACGTTGCTGCACTACCTGACGAGCGCCCACCTGATCGCGTACCACAGCGTCTACCGCAGCCTGTACTACCTGCCGATCGCCGGGGCGGCCGTCGCCTTCGGACTGCGCGGCGGCCTCGCGGTGAGCGCCAGCGTGATTGTGTTGTATCTGCCGCATGTGCTCGGCATGGGCGAGACGCTGCCGGGCGGTCTCGTTGACAACCTGCTTGAGCTGCCGATCATGCTCCTGGTCGGCGGGCTCGTCGGCGTGCTCGCCGACCGTGAGCGGGCGCAGCGCCAGCGCGCAGAGGCCCTGCGCAGCTACATCGACGCGGTGCTGCAAAGCCTCCCGCTCGGCGTCGCGACGAGCTCCCCCCACGGCTCGCCCCAGCCACAGAACCGCGCGGCGCAGCGGCTGCTCCCGGCGCTGCCGGCCGACGTGCTCGCCAGCACGCTCGCCCCCGGCTACCACACGTTTGAGCAGGGCCAGCGCCCGCTCGGGCTCTACGTCGCGCCGCTCAACCTAGGCCCCCTGGCGGACGACACCCGCGTGCTGGTGATCGAGGATCAGACGGAGCGGCGTGCCCTGGAGGCGCAGCTGCGGCGCGTCGACCGGCTGGCATCCGTGGGCCAACTCGCCGCCGGCGTCGCCCACGAGGTGCGCAATCCGCTGGCGATTGTCCGCGCCACGGCCCAGTTGCTCGCCAGTCAGGCCGGGGAGGACGCCGTACTGACGCAGTACACTCAGGTGGTAACCAGCGAGGCCGACCGCATCGAGCGCCTGATCAGCGACCTGCTGGCGTATGCCCGCCCGCGCCCACCCGTCCCGTCCCCGCTCGATCTCATGGGCTTTCTGGATGCGGCGGCCCAGCACGTCCGGCCCTACGCGCTCCAGCACGAGGTGCGAGTCGTAGTTGAGGTTGAACAAAAGAGCAGCGTTGCCGCTGATGCGGAACAGCTCGGCCAGGCGCTGCTGAATCTGCTGCTGAACGCGGTGCAGGCGAGTGTGCCGGGCAGCACGGTGCGGCTCCTCGGCCACCAGGGCGCGGGCAATGTGGCGATCACCGTGCAGGATAGCGGGCGTGGCATGGCCCCTGCGGTGCAGGCGCGGGCCTGCGACCCCTTTTTCACCACTCGCCCCGACGGCACCGGGCTGGGTCTGGCCTTGGTTGCCGCCGTGGTCCAAGAGCACGGCGGCAGCCTCCAGTTTGCCAGCGCCGTCGGCCAGGGCACCAGCGTCACCATCACGCTCCCGCAGGAGGCCGCGCATGGCGCACGTGCTGGTCGTTGATGACGAGCCAAACATGCGCTGGGTCTTGCAGGAGGCCCTTGGCAAGGCTGGCTACCATACCCACGCTGCCGCATCCGGCGAGGAGGCGCTCGCGCTGCTGGCCGAGACGCCGATTGACCTCATCGTCCTGGACTTGAAAATGAAGGGCATGGATGGTCTGGCGACGCTGCGGCAGATCCACGCCCGCTGGCCGCAGCTGCTGGTGCTGATCCTGACCGCCTTCGGTAGCGTCGCCACCGCCGTCGAGGCGCTCCAGAGCGGGGCAAGCGACTATCTGCGCAAGCCCTTCGACCTCGAAGAAATCCTGTTCAAAATCAGCCGCGCCTTGGAGCGGCAGCAGCTCCAGGCAGAGATCGCGCGCCTTAAGCGCGGCGGTCCGGTGCTGACGCCCGGCAGCCATCCCGCCTGGCGTGGCGCCCTGGCGGCGAGTGCCGATGCGCTCACGGAAGGGCTCGATCTGCGCCTGATTGGCGAAGCCGGCAGCGGGCGCACGAGCATCGGGCGGGCGGCGCATCTGGCGTCCCCACGGCGCGAGGCGCCCTTGCTGGTGTGCGAGCTCGGCACCCTGCCAGCGGACGCGCAGGGCCTGCTGCTGGCGGGTGACGAGCAGCGGCGCGGCGTGTGGGCTGCGGCGGGGGCGGGGGTCCTGCTCCTGCGCCACATCGCCGGGCTCAGCAGCACGGGCACAGCGGCCCTGAACCGGCTCCTGGAGCGTCGCCGCGCGCACGGCGTTGGCCCCCTGCTCGTGCTCACCGGCACGGCGGAGGAGTGGGCGACCGCCCCGCAGCTCCCGCATCACTATGCGGAAATCACCGTTCCACCCCTGCGCGACCATCTCGATGATCTTATGCCATTTGCCGTCGCGTGGCTCCCGCAGCGCAGCATCACACCAGGGGCAACCGAGCTGCTCCACGCTTACGCCTGGCCGGGCAATCTGGGCGAGCTGCGGGGCGTGATCGAGCGCGCCGATCAGCTGGCAGCGGGCACGCCGATTGATGTCCAGCATCTGCCCGAGCGGGTGCGCGCCGCCCCGCTGCCGCACACGCCCATGCGCTTGCCGCCCGAAGGCCTGTCGCTGGAGGCGCTCGAGATTTCGCTGCTCCGGCAGGCGCTGGCCCACGCGGGCGGCAACAAATCGCGCGCCGCCGAGCTGCTGGGGCTCACCCGCCATACGTTGCTCTACCGGCTGGAAAAATACAAAATCGGCGAGCATGGATGAGGCCGCCGTGCAGCCTGCGCAAGATGACGAAACTTCACACCATGCGCCGCCAACCTGCTACGCTTGCCCGATGAAGCGTAGACTGTAGCCCTTCAATCTGCGTGCAGCTTCACTGCACGCAGGCCGTTTGCCCTTGAACCGCAGCCTACGCGCCGCCCGGCGCTACCCGCGTCGCTGCACCAGCCCCGACGCCCACATAGGCGTTTTGGCCTAGCGCGATCTGGGCGATTGTGCGCTTTTGGGGTACGCCCACATGGCCGATGATCACGGCGTATGCATGGGAAAGGAGACCTCAATGACTCACGCACATCCTCCCGCCGCCCCCGCACAGGTGGCGTTCAGCCTCACCGGTCTGCACTGCACCGGCTGCGCCGATGCCGTCGAGCAGGCGCTCAAGGCCAATCCGCATATCACCCGCGTCCATCTGGACTGGCCCAACGACGTCGTCCATGTCGGGTATCACGCAGGGATGATCGATGAGGCGGCGATCCGAGCCATTATCGAGGCGACCGGCTGCCCCTGCGAGCAGGCAGACCACACGGGACATGCAGACGCCGATACGGGGCACGCCTCGGGCGGGATGTCGGCCCAAGCGCGGCTGAAGAACCTGCGCCACGGCGTGGATGTGCAGCCGATCACGATGGGCACCAAACAGGATCGCATGCAGTACGAACTGCCCGCCACCGGCGCCCACGCCCAGCACGCGCCCGACGCGGCGGCAGCCCAACCAGGTGGGCACGCCGGGATGGACCACAGCGCCCACGGTGGCATGGTTGCGTCACCCTCCAGCGGTGCGCCGATGGACCACGCCGCGATGGGCCACGATATGTCCGATCCCGGCATGGCAGCGGCGATGGAGCGCGATATGCGCACCAAGTTCTTCATCGCGCTGCTGCTCACCATCCCCACTGTGCTGTACTCGCCGATGGGCATGAATATCCTCGGGCTCCGGCTGCCCACCTTCGGGCTGAGCATGGACGTGATCATGCTCGTGCTCACCACCCCGGTGGTGTTCTACTGCGGCTGGATGTTCCTCTCCGGCGCCTACCACTCGCTCCGCCGGCGCGCCCTGAATATGAGTGTGCTGGTCGCCACCGGCGTGCTCGCCGCCTACGGAGGCAGCCTCGCCCTGATGGCGCTGGGCCAGGAGACCTTCTTTGAGGCGGCGGCCATGCTCGTCACCTTTGTGCTCTTTGGGCATTGGTTGGAGATGCGCTCCCGACGGGGCACCAGCGACGCCCTGCGCGCCCTGTTCGACCTTGTGCCGCCCCAGGCGACCGTGCTGCGCGACGGCCAGGAGGTCAGCATTCCCAGCGCCGAGGTGCAGGTTGACGACATCGTCGTGCTCAAACCTGGCGACAAGGTGCCGGTGGACGGCGCCGTGACGGAGGGCACGAGCAACATCGACGAGGCGCTCGTCACGGGCGAGAGCGTGCCCGTGCGTAAGGAACCGGGCGACCCCGTGATCGCCGGGTCGATCAATGGCAGCGGCAGCGTGCGCTTCCGCGCCACCAAGGTTGGCGCCGATACGACCGTCGCCCAGATCGTGGCGTTGGTGCAGCGAGCGCAGAGCTCCAAAGCCCCCGGCCAGCGCCTCGCCGACCAGGCCGCCCAGTACCTGGTGATCCTCGCCGTGGGCGCGGGCCTGCTGACCTTCATCGTCTGGTTCTTCGTGCTCGGCGCGCCCATCGCGCTCGCCCTCACCTTCGCGATCTCCGCGGTGGTGATCGCCTGCCCCGATGCGCTTGGCCTGGCGACCCCGACGGCGGTGGCGGTGGGCACCGGCATCGCGGCCCGCCACAACATTCTGATCAAAGACGCCGCGACCCTGGAGGGCGTGTCCGCCATCAGCGCCATTGTGCTCGACAAGACCGGCACGCTGACGGCAGGCAAACCTGCGCTCACCGACATCGTGACAACCGGCAGCGTCACCGAGGACGCGCTGTTGCGCCTGGTGGCGAGCGCCGAGCGCGGCTCGGAGCACCCGCTGGCCGAGGCGATCGTGAATGGCGCGCGCGAACGTGAGCTGGAGCTTGCCGACGCGACGCAGTTCGACTCCATCGCGGGCCACGGCATTCGCGCCACGGTGGATGGGCGCACGCTGCTGATCGGCAACGTGAAGCTGCTGCGCGACCAGGGCGTGGACGCCAGCGCCCTGGAGACCCGCGCGGCCGAGCTGGCTTCCGGCGGCAAGACGCCGATGTTCGTCGCGCTGGATGGGCAAGCCGCCGGGCTGGTCGCGGTCGCCGACACCATCAAGCCCACGGCGGCCGAGACGATCCGCCGCCTCGTCGCCGTCGGCATCGAGCCCGTGATGATCACCGGCGACAACCAGCGCACCGCCGAGGCGGTCGCGCAGGAGCTGGGCATCACGCGCTTCTTTGCCGAGGTGCTGCCCGCCGACAAGGCAGGCCACGTCAAAGCGTTGCAAGCCGAGGGCAAGAAAGTGGCCATGGTGGGCGACGGGGTAAACGACGCGCCGGCTCTGGCGCAGGCCGACATCGGCATCGCTATTGGCGCCGGGACCGATGTGGCGATCGAGACGGCCAACGTGGTGCTGATGAAGAGCGACCCGCTCGACATCCTGCGCGCGCTGATCATCTCCAAGGCCACGGTGCGCAAGATGCGGCAGAACCTGTTCTGGGCCGCGATCTACAATGTGCTGGCCATTCCGGTGGCGGCGGGCGTGCTCTACCCGGCCTTTGGCATCGCGCTGCGGCCCGAGTGGGCGGCGCTGCTGATGTCGGCCTCGTCGATCATCGTGGCGGTGAACGCCGTGCTCTTGCGCACCGTCGAGCGCGAGCTGGACGAGCCGTCGCAGCCGCAGCCCGCCATGGGTGGACAAGCTGCCCCTGCTACGTAGCCGGTGGGTGCGACGGATTGTTTCGGGGCGCTGGCTTCCATGCGCATGCCGTCGCGCTGAAGCGCGCAGCTGGTGCGGAGCGCAGCCCGCCTGCGCGGGCTGCCTGAGCCCGCGCAGGCGGGCTTTGCACGGCGAGCCTGCGGCTTCAGCCGCCAGGCAACGGGCGGGCCAGGGCGGCGCCCGAAACGTTACGCCGCACCCGTAGCTGGTCGGCTACACAGGATCATGACGGGGAACAGGCAGTCATGCATGCGGTCCGACTCCCCGTGCTACGTTCTACGCTCTCCCTACGCCATCGCGGCCATCTGACGGCAGCTCTCGGCGCAGCGCCGGCAGGCTTCGGCGCAGGCCAGCATGTGCGCATCGCCGCCTGCCATCTGCTCGCACTCCGTCGCACAGCGCTCGCAGGCCTCGGCGCAGACGCCGCAGGTGCGGGCGTGCAGCGGCGAGCGGCGCAGCATGAAGTTCGCGCTGGTCTGGCAGGCCTCGGCGCAATCGAGCAGCGTGGTGATGTGCTGGACCGAGGCGTGCTCGCCGCCCATGCCGAGACAGTGGTTCACCGTCGTCGTGCAGATGCTGTGGCAGCTCAGGCACGCCTGAATACAGCGCTCCATCTCGGCGTTCATCCCCTCGGTGTCGTGGTGCATCTCTGGTCCTCCTCCTCAAATCTGTGACAGCAGTATCACGATGAAGCGAGCGAGCAAACCGTGTGCCAGCTCAGCGGTATCGTCTACGTACAGTGCTGCCTTTTCCGCAGCAGTATGCGAAGAAACAGGTGCGTTGTCTGGGTAGACCCAAACCTCGTTCTGCACTGATGCACATAGATTATGTGGCATATCCGTTCTCCGTGCCGTATTTGACACAGCAGGATCTGCGGCGTCTGTGCTACGGTTCAGGACGGGTCAATCCCACTAGGCAGCCGCCAGATGCGAACCAGGCGCGTCAGCCCAACCCGCGCGCACCACTCGGGGAGCAGGGCGATTACCGGGGCGACCAGGGCACTCACCACGAGCAGGCCAGCTGGGGCTGGCGCGAGGCCAAGCGCAGCGCGCAGCTCAATGTAGGGTGACAATGCCCAGAGCTCGAAGCCCCAGCCGACCAGGAACGCTTCGACAAGCACGCTCACGCTCCAGAGCAGCGTGGCCGCCCAGGCAACCGGCCGACCAAGCCTGCGGGCAAGCCAGCGCCACACCCAGCCGCGCGGCCAGAGCGTGAGCTGGATGAGGCTGAAAAGCGCGATGCCAACCCCGATGGTGATCAGGATCATATAGCCCGACCAGAGCATCGTCGCGAGCAGGCTGACGAAGAATTCCTGCGCCGCCGCACTCCGCCGCAGCAGCGCTGTGGTGACACAGATCGCACCAAGATAGGACACGCCCGCACCAAGGGCCAGGAGCGCAAGCGGAGGCAGGATGGCGCCCATCCGGTCGAACAGTGCGAGCAGGAGGTCAATAGCATCACGCCGAGGTAGGGACGCATCCGCCGCGCCGTCCGTGGCGGAGCTACCTGGCTCGCTCGCGGACTCAGCAGCGCTTGGGCCAGCGTCGGGCGGCTCGCCAGCCGCGTACCCGGCGTTATCGGTGGCCGCAGAAGGTGCCATTGGAGACTCCTGGGTCAAAAGGATGCAGTGGACTTCCCGCAGCGTAGCGATCGCGCGGTAACCTGTCAAATCTGCCAACGCCGGGGCAAACAGTGTGCTGGATGATGTTTGTATTGCCACATGCATGCGCGAAAAGCTACGGCGCCGCAGCGCAGGCGCCGGTCACTCTAGCAGTATTTGACGCTCCTGTCGCGAGAGTCTACACTATGCGCACGAGGAGACACTGTAAGCAGCAGGGAGCAGCCAGTGAGCGCGGAGGAGATCAGCCTGCACCCCACACCACCGCGCACCGTGAAGGTTCACGCGCGCGGCGAAGCTTTCCGTATCGTCCAGCTCGTTGGCAATCTGCTCGTGTGCTCAAAGGAGCACGGCAACTGCTGCTGCGGCTGGACGGTCTATACTGTCAAGGATTATCGTCCTGCCTCCCGCTGCATCATTCATAGTGTGCCTGTTGGCGACGCCATTCAAAAAGTGCTATTCCAAGCGCATGTGTTACATTCATTGAGCCATTTGTTCCATACATCGGAATATGAAGTGCTTGGCGACACAGTGAAAGAATAGGTGTTAGAATCCCATGACGCTCATTGCCAATAACAAATGAGCAACTCGTTGGCAGTACTGATGAAAAGATAGTATTTGACTGAGAGGTTATCTCAAGCGCAAGTAAGGGTTGGAATGCGGCTTGTTCGTGCAGAAACCGTTCCAGGCTGTACACCTCCCACGCAACGAGCGACTCACAGCTCCGCGCCGTTTTGTGAATACGCTTCTCGTCTATTTCAGTATTACTGATAAAGATGACGTGACTACTCCCGGCCGCATCAGCGAGGCGGAGGACACTCCCGATATTATCAGGAACTTGAAGATGGGTTGCAATAATCTGCGGTGCAGGGGGAAACGGCTTTTGGGCACGCAGTGCTTTTTGGCGCTCGTAAAGAACCTGACCCTCAATCTGTGTGCCTGACGGGTCACGCATAGCGGCTCGGCATCTGCTGGAATAGTTGGATTTCCATGCCTATTTTCTTGTATAACGCGACCATTTCTGTCAAGATGATAGGTGATGCGCCCTACTTCATAGCCGTTTTTCTTGTATGGAAGGACTTTATCGCGTCCTCGCGCATCATATTAAATCATATTGATCGGTATCGTAGCGCACAAGCCACTCTTTCCGCATATCGCCATTTGGGGTTCTGTGCCGTTTTTGCAGCCGCTCCATGCGTACGTGCTCCTGTTACGCATCAGTTCATGTATGATAACCGTATTATACATATGTGAGTCCCGTTTTGCAACAAGAATGTCAGTGGATTAGCAGGGTGGCCTGGTTGACGCCCACCTGCGAATAGAAGCGTATGCAGACCCAGACACACTTCTTAATCACTGCGGCGCTTGGCCAGCTCGGTCGGCGCCGCGTCGCACTGCCCGTCCACACGCCGGCGCTGCTGGTCGGCTCCGTGCTGCCGGACGTGCCCTTCGCGCTGCTTACCCTGCTCTATACCGCCTACTACCGCTGGATCGCCCCGCCCGGCCAAGGCGCCGACGTGCACGAGCTGCTCCACTTCCGCCTGTTCTACACCGACCCGGTCTGGATCATCGGCCACAACACGCTCCACTCGCTCGTCATCACGGGGCTGCTTGCCCTGACGGGTGCGCTCGCCGGGCGTCGTGGCCGTCGCTGGGGCTACGTGCTCTTCTGGTTTGCCATTGGCGCCGGATTCCACACCGTCATTGATATCGCGACCCATCACAGCGACGGCCCGCTGTTCCTCTTCCCGCTGAGCTGGAGCTATCGCTTTGCCAGCCCGTTCAGCTACTGGGAGCCGGCCTATGCTGCCGGCACGGTGCGCGGCATCGAGTATGCGCTGAGTGCGCTCAGCCTACTCTATCTCGTGGTAGGCTGGATCAGCCGAAGACGCCAGGATCGTGACCGCTTACCAGCCCACAACGACCGCCACGATAGCGTATGACACGGCCACTCGGAGCAGCACAGTACCGCCATAGCGGTGATCCGTGTCACATCCCACGTTTCTGTGGCGCATGCGGTGATACGAGCAGGTACCACGTGTCTGGGCAGCTGCTTGATGGCGAGGAGTTGCCGACAGACCCGGTCGGTGCTACGATGACACCACGCTTGGGAGTAAGGTGAGGTGGCTATGCGGGCGGTTACCATCGGTTTTGGCGCAGTCGTCGTTATTGGCCTCATCGTGCTAGCCGTGCTGCGCAGTGTGCCATCCGCGCAGGGGTGGGCCGATCCGGATGACGCACGCTTGGTCGCGCAGGGGCAGCTTGTCTATCGCCAGCACTGCGCGTCGTGCCATGGCGCAAACCTGGAAGGCCAGCCAAACTGGAAGGACGAGCTGCCCGAGGGCGGCCGTGTTGCACCGCCGCACGACGAAACCGGCCACACCTGGCACCACGCCGATGCGCTGCTCTTTACATTGGTGAAGACTGGCCCCGAGGCCAGCTCACTGCCTGGCTACATCTACCGCATGCCGGCCTTCGGTGGCACCTTGAGCGACGAGGAGATCTGGGCCGTCCTCGCCTACATCAAGAGCACCTGGCCAGCTGAGACGCAGGCCGCGCAGGACGAGGTGAACCGGCAGGCGCCATAAGGCCTACCCCGCGTAGGCCAGATAGCGGGTAGTGCTAGCCGTCTCGCCCACGTACGATGATCGCGTACACCCGATCTAAGCGAGAGCGAGTAAACCTTATGGCACAGCAGCAGCTTACCTTGCCCGTTACCGGGATGACCTGCGCGAGTTGCTCGACCCGCGTCGAGCGTGGCCTCACGAAGGTCAGCGGCGTGGAGCGCGCCCTGGTCAACCTGGCCACCGAGCAGGCGACCGTCACCTACGACCCCCAGCAGGTCCAGCCGCAACAGCTCGTCGCCGCCGTCGAGGCCGCCGGCTACGGGGTGATTTCCGAGCAGCTGGAGCTGCCGATCACGGGCATGACCTGTGCGAGCTGCTCCACGCGGGTGGAGAAGGCCCTGCGCAAGACCCCCGGCGTGCTGGAGGCCAACGTCAACCTCGCCACCGAGCGGGCCAGCGTCAGCGTTGCCCCTGGCGTGGCCGACCTCGCGTCGCTCACCGCCGCCGTCGAGGCGGCTGGCTACGGCGTGATCGCCCCCACCACGGAGGAGGCCGCTGCGGAGGGCGAGGACGCCGAGACCCTGGCCCGCCGCGCCGAGCTCGCGGACAAGCGCCGCAAGCTACTGGTCGCCGTGGCCTTCGGTCTGCCGCTCTTCGTCCTCTCGATGGCCCGCGACTTCGGCCTAGTAGCACCCTGGCTGATCGGCGCCGGCGCCGCAATGATGGCCCAGATGCCCGGCGCTTCGATGGGCGAACTGATGGGGATGGTCGCCGCACGCGACGACCTGCTGAACTGGCTCTTCCTGGCCCTGGCCACGCCGGTGCAGTTCTACAGCGGTCGCGACTTCTATGTCCACGCCTGGAAGGCG
>Ga0136636_10001421_pt1 | contig 13976 bp, 9 predicted proteins | sample AntDrymUQ8522106_2_FD_104653 | JGI IMG/M metagenome (GOLD analysis project Ga0136636, IMG submission 104653) | Polar desert sand microbial communities from Dry Valleys, Antarctica - metaG UQ852 (21.06) | ecosystem: Environmental > Terrestrial > Soil > Desert | place: Antarctica: Dry Valley... | reverse complement strand
GAGCTCCGATGGCATCCAGGCGGTCGGCATCGTGCAGCACGCGGCCCAGGGGGCCGGTGGGGGCCAGACCGCGGGACCAGGACGAGGTGCGTACCGCTTCGGTGATCAGGGCGATCTCTTCTGCTGTGAAACCGGCCGCGGCCAGCACTGCCGGTGCGGCAGCGGCCGAGCGCTCCCCGCCGGTGGCCCGGTCGGCACCGTCCTTGGGCACGAAGACCAGATCGTGGACCAGGGCCGTGGCGCCGGCCAGTTCGATGTCGACACCGGCTTCCGGTGCCAAGCGCATGGCCCAGCGGGTCACGCGTTCAAGATGCAGGACGTCGTGGGCGAGTTCACCAGCAGGCAGGCTGGGCAGGACCAGGGCGTGAAGGCGAAGCAGACGTGGGTGGCGGGCCAGGCCCTCGCTCACCGGCTGACCCATTTCGCCGAGACGAAACCAAAGCCGCCCTTGTCCCGTGCCCCGGCCAGCTTGCGCTGCAACTCCTGATGCTCTTCCTTGACCACACCGAAAATGTCGCCGCCCTGGGCGCCATACACCAGCTCGATGCCGCCGTTCTTAGGCTTGCGCACGCCGAACAGCGGCGGGCCGCTGATACTTTTGCCCTGCCCGATCAGCTCGTTGAGCTTGGCCGCGCGGGAGGTCAGGTCCTTGTCGATCTCAGTGGTCGCATTTGGCGCCGACCACATCACCAGGACATCCGGGCCGATCTTGGGCCCCGACGTATCCGGGGTGATCGCTGGCGTGGACCCGACCACCGGGGTCATGACCGGAGGTGGCGACGCGATCTGCCGCTCGGTTGCCAAGCGGCCACCAAGCATGAGGGCGATGGCGAACGAGGTGATCCACAGCAGGCAGATGGTCGCCGCCAGGCTCACGCTGATCTGCAGATGGCGGCGGCTGCGCGGCAGATTGGCGCCGCCATCGTCATTGATCACCTGGGACGGCGGCGGCCGGTTGGCGGGCAGAGCCCCAGCCAGGGGCATCAGATGCGGGGCCACGCTGTCGCCCCGGCGCGGCTCTGACGGCATGGTCGCCAAGCCCGCTGGGGGCGGCGCGATGTTGGCGTTCTGCTCGGTGATGCGGCGCTGCACTTGCTGCAACGTGGAATACACCTGATCAGTGCGGCGGCGGAACATGGTCGGCACGCTAGCACACCCCAGGGCAGGCGCCATGCTGCGAACATGGATCCAGGTTTGGCTGTCACCTGCATGGGTCCTCCGGCCGTTCTGGTGGACCAGGCGCTGCTGGTTCCCGGTGCTTTGGGGCCCTTCCCCCTGCCGTTGGCCGGTCTGCCCGCACGCACGCGCGCCGACCTGTTGGGCGCCACGCCTGAGGTTGATCTCTCCCTGCGGATTAGTTCGCTGCTGGCGGCGGGCGACCAGGACGAGGCCTGGCGCCTGGTCCTGGCGTATCCGCAGGACGCTGACCGGATCACCGCGACGCTGCTGACTTGGAGCGCCCGCGAACAGGCCCGCCTGGGCCTGCCGATCGCCAAGGGGCAATTGATCCCGCTGGCGGCGCCGCCCGGCAGCGATGGGGCGGTGACCACCACCGTGGCCCTGCTGGCCGCCGCCCCGGGGCGCTGGTTCGGACCGCTGGTGGTGGCCGGGGCCGGGGCGACTTTCACGACCCTGGACGCCCCTGGCCTGCTGGTCCGCCCGGTGCTGCCGGCCCTGCGGCTGGCGGGCGGCGCGACCCGCAGCGCGGTGGCCGGGGGCGCCGCGCTGCTGATCCTGGCCCTGTCCCGTCCCCCCGCCGGCGGCTGGCCGGTTTGGCTGGTCGATGGCTGCACCGGCCTGGCCGTGGCAGTGGATCGGGATGGCCTGGTCAGCCCCCAGGCCATGCAGGCGCGCCGGCAGGCCGCGGGCGCGCCCGCGATCGATGCACTGCTGGAGGGTCGCCGCGTGGACCCGGCTCTGGCCACCGCGGTGGTCGCCTACCTGCTGCATGAACGTCGCCGGACACGCCTCGCCAGCCTGTTGGACCTGCTGCGCTCGGGCGCCTCGTCCGCTGGCGCCCTGCGCATCGCCTACGATCTGACCGGCGGGCAGCTGGTGGGGCTGCGCTGAAGCAGCTGATCGTTAGGTGGCGCCAGGGCGGCGCGCTTCAGATCACTCGGGCCGACGGTCGGTGCTGCCGGGCTCGGGGTTGGGGTCAGTAGCCACGCTGCCATTCGCCGGAGCGGTCGAGGTGGCATTCAGGATCTTGCGGGTCAAGTCCCGGAAGCGGCGCTCCAGCGGTTCCAGCTCGGCCCGGGGCATGACGGCGGCATCGCGCCAGCGGCCCTGGATCGCCTTCACGTCGTCGCGGTACCACTGCGGGTTCTCGCGGCCGGCCAGCTCCTCTAGCTCGGTCAGCATGGCTTCGCGTCGACGCATGCCTTCTTCCCGCTCGGCCTTCAAACCGTCGGTGTAGTCCGAGATTGCCGCCCAGGCGCGATCGCAGGCGGCATTGAAGCGGGCATTGATCGCGTCGATGTCGGTGCGCGGCACGAAGCCGACGCGACGCCAGTCGAACTGCACTTCCTGGAGACGGCGCTGCACCTGGTTGGCGGTGACCAGGCCACGAGGCTGGGCCTTCTCGGCCTCGGCGGCCTGGGCGAGCTGCTCGATCGATTCGCAGATGCGCTTCTTGGCCTCAAGGTTGGCCACCTGCTCCTGATCGCGTACCGCCAGGTCGGCCTTGTGCCGACTGAAGAAGCCGTCGGCGACGTCACGGAACAGTCGCCAGATCTCCTGATCCGCCTCGCGCGGCACGGGGCCGACGGCCTTCCATTCCTGCTGGATGCCCTTCATGCGATCGACGGCGCGACGCTTGTGCTCGCGGTCCGCGACCGAACCGGCCAGGCCGATGGTGCCCTGGTCAAGCAGGGCGCGGGCCTCGGTCAGCAGGGCCTGCTTGCGGGCCAGATTCTCGGCCCGCAGGGCATCCTGTTCGGCAAACCAGGGCTGGCAGCGGACGAACTGGGCTTCGCAGGCAGCATGGAAGGCGTCCCACAGAAGTTGCTGCTTCTCGCGGGGCACTGGCCCCAGCTTCTTCCACTCGGCTTGCACGCGCTTGACCTCGCCAGCCAGCTGGCCCAGGTCAGTGATCTCGGCGAGGGCGGTAGCGGCGGCGACCAGGTTCTCGGCCTTGGCGACATGGGCAAAACGATCCCAGTCGCGGGCCTCGCGCAGATGGCGGACCGGCTCATAGGCGGCGTCGATAGCCGCGCGAAAGCGGTCACGGCGGGTGCCGAGTTGATCGGCGCGCACCGGGCCCACTGCGCGCCAACGGGCCTGGGCGGTGGTCATGGCGCGTTCGTGGGCCGACAAGGTGGCGGGATCGCTGGCCTCGGTCAGGGTCTGGGCTGCCGTGGCCAGGGCCTCGGCCTCGACCACCAGGGCGTCCATGGCGCCGATGCGATCCTCGCGCTGCTGCTGCCGGGCGATGCGGTCGTCTTGGCGACGGGCCTTGTAGCGGGCATAGGCGGCAGGGAAGGCGAGCCGGGCCGGGTGACTGTCCGGCAACGCGGCCGACGCCGACATCCAGGTCTTGTGCAGCAGATGGAATTCATGGGCGGTGTCCGCATCGGCCACCCCGTCAGCCAGGGCTTCGGCTTTGGCGTTGAGCGCGATCAGGGCCTCGGGGACCGGGATCTCAGGAATCACCGGCACAAAGGCGACCCGATTCAAGGCGATATCAAAGCGCGCCTGCAGGACACCGGCGAGCTCGGCGGGAACCGCCTCAAGGCCTCGCCAGCGGGCGAGCCACGCGGCACGGGCCGCGACCACGTCGTCAGGCTGCGTCTGGGCTTCCAGCTCGGCCACCGCCGTTTCGCGGACCGCCACGATGGCGGCGCGGCGGGCGCGTTCGGCCTCCAGGCGAGAAGTCAGTTCCTGATGCGAACGAGAGAAGCGTGCGTGGATGGCGGCGGCGGCCTCATCCAAGGGTTCACTGCCAGCCAAGGTCAGGGCCTGGTCCCAGGCCTGCTGCACGGCCGGCCATTCGCTTTGGGCACGCTCAAGATCAGCGGTCACCGCCAAGCGCAGGGCCCGCTCCAGCACTGGCTGCATGGCGGCGCGGCGGGCGATGCGGGTTTGCTCGGTGGTGGGACGGACAGCTTCTTCCACCGCGTGTTCAGCGCGCGTAGCGGCGGCCGTACGACTGGCCTCATGCTTGGCCTTCTTGGCGATGGTGCGCAGCGTGCTGCGCCGTTCCAGACGGGCCACGGCGAGCGGGCCGATCTGGCCATCGGCGTCCTGGATGGCAATGGTCTCAAGCACGGCGGCGCTGGGCTCCCCCTGCGCGAGAAGCCGCGCCAAGGCGGCCTTGCGCACCTGCAGGTCACGAGCGCGCAGCGCCAACTCACCAAGAGATTTCTGATCGGCGATGCGCTCCAGCAGGAAGGCGCACTCGCCGTGGGGCTTGGCCATCAGCTGCTGCTCGGCGGCGCCCGAGAGGCGTTCGCCGGCGATGCGTCGCACGGCTTCGTCGCCGGTCTTCACCAGCTCTTGGAGCACCTTGAGGTCGTCGACACGGCGAATGGCCGCGGCGCGGACGCGAGGCTCGCTGTCGCCCAGGGCAAGTTCGCGGAAGATGCTCTGCTTGCTCTCATCCAGGGCCTGGAGGGCGCGTAGGCGGACCTCCGCATCGCGATGCTTCCACTTGGGGGTGCCAAAACCGAGGAATCCCATAGCCAGCCTTTCTCAGGAGCGCCGTTTTTGGCGCGGGAAAGCAGAATAGGCCCGAGGGGAGAGGGGCAAGGCGCCACTGCCGTCGGCCGCCACCCCCGCTTGGCAAAGGCTTTGCGGGACTTTCCAGGGCCTCCACCATGCGCCGCCGCGGATCGACCATGCGCCCCGACCTTGAAGAACTGCTCACCGTCAGCTTCGCCGCCCTGACCGGCGGCGACCTACGCGCCGTGGCCGCGGCCGGTGATGCCCCCCTTTATGATGCCCCCGCTGTGCTGCTGATGCACGGCACCGAAGACGATCCGGTCTTCTGCTACGCCAACCGCACCGCCCAGGCCCTGTGGGGCTATGACTGGGACGAGTTCATCACCCTGCCCTCACGCCGCTCGGCCGAGCCAATGGCCCAGGCCGAACGCGAGCGTCTGCTGGCCCAGGCACGGGACCGGGGTTTCATCGACGATTATCAGGGCATCCGCATCGCCAAAAACGGCCGACGCTTTCAGATTGACGGCGTGGTGCTGTGGAACGTAGTGGTCGGAGGCGTGCGCCATGGACAAGCGGCGGTGTTCCGCCACTGGACCGACCTCACGCTGCCACCGGACCGGATCAGGTCCGACAGCGCGCGATAGCCTGCCGGCCAGTCCACCACAGTTCCGCTCTGAAAACACCGACGCCGCCAACCCCGCTCAGCGAATCAAGGCCGCCCAGCCCCAGATGCCGGTGGCTGCTGCGGTGGTGCCCGCAGGCCGGGCACACTCCAAGGTCAAGCTTTCGGCTCCGTCGGTGGCGACGCCGCACGACATCGGCACGTCGCCGGCCCGCCGGGGACCGGACGACCACAGCACGGTGCTGCCGCGCAGGACGCGGAAGTCCACGCTGCCGGGGGAGCCATCGGTGACGGCAACCTCGGCCACCAGGCGTGCGGCGCCCGCCGCCGGCACGACGACGCTGGAACCGGCCCGCAGGCACAGGCCACGATCCCAGGAGCGGCCGGCGGCATGCAGCACGCCGCCATCGCTACCACGATTCCTCAGCAGCATGCCCGGCTCATCCAGCAGGGCTTGCTGGGTGGGGGCGGGCAGGGTCAGCAGACCCAGCGGCTGTACCGCGCCGCTTTCAGTCCACGCCGCCCGCACCAATAACAGCGGCACCGGCACGAGGCCGGCGAGCGTCTGTATTGATAAAGATGCGCCACCCGTGGGCCGACCCGCCAGACGGCTGCCGTCTGCCAGCAGCAGGCGTAGCCCGGGCGCAACTGGCGCGGCGCCCGCGAAGAGCAGTAGATCGACACGGGACCGCGGGACTTGCATCACCTTGCGGCCGGTGTCGATGCCCACAGCTTGGTCGTTGAGGAAGGCGCAGGTGCCCGAGACCCGATCGCCATTGGCCAGCCAAGCTCCGCCCTGGTCCACTGGCAGTGTATCCAGGGCCGCCAGACTGCGCGGGGCCAGCACCACGGCCCGCATCTGCGCGAAGGGAATGGTCAGTGCGCCGGCCTGATCGCTGTCGACCTGCACCTGTCCCGCCTGCACCGAGCTGACCACGCCGCGCAGGATGGTGCCGTCGCGCAGGACCACACCCTGGTCGAGGGCGGTGGCGCGATCCCCTGGCACGGTCAGCCCCACCAACGCATCCAGCGCGATCCGTTCGCCGCCCACTGCCACGCCAGCGTTGGTCATGGCGAAGGCGCCCGTGACCTGCCGGCCATCGCCGGTCAGCGCGGTCGCGTCACTGGCGACCACCCCGGCGCATAATGCCAGCATGGTCAGAACGCGCTGCATTCCGCGCGACGCCCGAGACATGGTCTGCCCCGCGCTCATCGCTGGTAGATCGGCAGATAACGGTTGGTCACGCCGAAGATCAGCAGCGACATGGCGGTGGGATACTGGTCCCAGCCGCCAGCCCAGAAGCCGCCCTTGTCCATGCGGGACAGCAGGGTGTTCACCATGGCGGGATAAAAGGTGCGCCAAGCGTTCTGGCCACTCTGGCCCAGGGCCTGGGCTTGGTAGAGGCCCATGGTCGTGTAGTAGGCGCCGTAGTACCAGTGCTCCTTGGCCTTGGGGTCCTCCGTTCCTATGGGCTGGAAGCGGCTGAGGTAGGCCACGCCGTCGCTGATCTCGGGGGTGCGGTAGAGGCCAGCGACCTGCAACGAGGTCAGGCCGGCGCCGGTACGGGCCCAGCCCGATTCACTGCCCGGAGTGTAGGCGAAGCCGCCGTCCTTGCCCTTGGCGGTGGGATTGTGGCAGGCGCGCACATAGCCGATGGCAGCTTCGATGGTCTCTTTCGGCACCGCGATACCCGCGTCCTTGGCGGCGCGCAGGGCCATCAGCTGGAACACCGTCACCGACAGGTCCGCATCACTGATCTTAGGCTCGTAGCGCCAGCCGCCCTGAGTGTTCTGCGTGGCGACGATCAGGTCGCAAGCGCGCTTGAGGGCATCCCGCAGGTCCTTGTCGTTGCCCTCGCCCCAACCCTCGGCCAGGGCCAGGGTGGCCAGGCCGTGGTGGTACATGGGCGCCCCGGGCATGCCGCGGCGGAACAGCAGGCCGTCGGGCTGGGACGACTTGACGATGAACTGGAGGGCCCGGGCGGTCTGCTGGCCGAACTCGCCCTCGCCGGGCAAGTGGCCGTGGGCCATCAGCGCCAGGGCGCACACCGCCACGATGCCGGTGGTGCCGCCCCAGCTGCCGGGCCAGGCGCCATCCGCGCGCTGCGACCCGGCTAGCCCCGCCACCGCGCGCTTGGCGGCCTGCTGGGCCGGCACGGACAGTTCGTCGGCGGCATCAAAGGAGGCCGCCGGCGACGCCAGCGCCATGGTCAGGACCAATACGACGAGGATGCGGACGCTCATGGCTGCGCTCAACGTCCCGCGCCGGTCCGGGCCAGCTCCCGGTAGTAGTCCTGCAAGGCGGCATCGTAGCGCTCCGGGAACTTCTCGGCCATGCTGGTCGCCAGCACCTCCCGCTCGCGGGTGGGCAGGGCGGCCTCCCAGCCGCCGCCGCTGCGCGCCTGGCGCTCGCCGTCGGTGGCGAAGGAGCCCTCGCCGGTGGCGTCGTTCTTGGAATCTGTGGGCGGGGGCGGCGGCTGGTTGGGCATGGGCTTGCCCGGCTGCTCGCCCGGCGGCCCGGGCTGCTGGCCCGGCGGCCCAGGTTGCTGGCCCGGCTGCCCTGGCTGACCCGGCTGCTGCCCCATCGCCTGGGCCAGCTGGGACTGGAGCCCGGCCTGGGCCGACTGCAGAGCCGCCAGGGCCTGCTGCTGGGCCGCCAAGGCCTGGGCGGTGTTCTGGTTCGACAAAGCCGTGGCCGCCTGGGCCGCCGCCTGGGCCGCCGCCTGGGCCGCGGCGTTCGGGCTGGACTGCATCTGGCTGGCCAGACCGGACTGCTGCTGGGCAAGCTGACCGGCCGGCTGTCCGGCTGACTCACCGGCCGGCTGTCCGGCTGACTCACCGGCTGGCTGTCCGGCTGACTCACCGGCTGGCTGTCCGGCTGACTCACCGGCTGGCTGCCCGGCGTCAGCCATGGCCGCGGTCTGCTGCATCAGGGCCTGCTGAGCGGCGGCCATCCCGCTGACGGCGGCGAGCTGGGCGGCCAGGGCGCTGGCTTCGGGGCTCATGCCGGTGGCGGCGGCGAGTTGGGCCTCGGCAGCAGCGCCGGCGGCCTTGAGGGCCGCCAGAGTCTGCTCCATGCCGGCGACGGCCTGGTCCTGCTCCATGCCGCCCAGGGCCGTTTCGGCAGTACCGGCAGCCTTGGCCGCCTGGCCCATCTGGGGCTGGGAGGATCCGGCGGTGACCGGATCATTGGCTAGGTCCTGGGCGCCGGCCCGGACCTGGGCCTGGCCGGCTTGAAGGTTGTTGAATTCCGCCTGGGTGCTGTGCCGGTCCAGGATCTTGGCGCCGGCCAGCAGGTCGGTCTGTTCCTGGGTGAGCTGGGCGATCTGGGCGGCGCGGGCCTGCAGGGCGGCGATGCTGTCGGTGGCGCCGGCCTTGGCGCTGGCGGCGTCGACCGTGCTCTGGGCCTTTTCGAGAACGGCCAGGACCTGCTCCTGGTGATCCTGGGCGGATTGCAGGCGATTGCCGCTGATGTCCTCGCCTGCCTGGGCCATGTGGTTTTCCACTGCGCCAGGATCGACGGCGGCCAGGCTGCGCTTCAAGGCCTGGGCGGCTTCGGGGTCCGTACTGGACATGCCCTCGGCGGCCTTGCCCAGGTTGGCGAGCTGTACGGACACGTTCTTGGCCAGGTCACGCTGGGAACTGGCGATGCGTTCGCTCTCGGCGCGCTGGGCCGGGGTCAGGGCACTGGCGTCGGCCCCTGCCGTGGCATCGGCCAAGCGACCAGTGTCGCTCTGCAGCTGGCGCTGGGCCTTGATCAGGCCGCGCAGGTCGCCACGCCGGGAAAAGGCGCCGAAGTTGCCTTCAGCGGCGGTGGACAGCTCGTGCAGACGGCGCAAGACGGCGTCCTGCCCGGCGACCGCGGCGCGGATCTCGTCCAGGGCGCTACCGCCGCCGCTGCGGGCGGCGGCAAGACGGGTGGCAATGCGGGACATGCTGTCCTCGCCGTCCTCGCCCTTGCCGCTTATTTTGTTCAAGTCGCCGCTGTAGCCGTGCAAGGTCTTAAGCTGGTCATCGACGCCGATGCGGTTGAAGCGGTAGTCGTCGATCATGCCCGACAGGTCCCGAGCGGTGTTGTCGGTCAGGCCCGAGATGCCTTTCTGGGCGCTCTCCTCGACGCGTAGGGCCTGGTCGAGGTCCGGCTTCTCGGCGGTGACGCCGGCCAGGGCAAGCATCATCAGGAGTGGGACGGGATGGCGCATGGCGTTGCCCTTTCAGGGCTTGGCTGCTGGTTTGCGGAGCTCCAGGTCGCGCCTCAGGCCCTCGGTGCGGGCCTTGGCGTCTTCCTGCTGCTCTTTGATGTCAGTCAGGGTTCCCAGGATGCGCTGACGGTCCTTGCCCATCTGCTCCTCAAGGGTTCCGGCATCAACGATAACGAACTGGTAGCGACTACTGTGACCAGTATTCGGGGCGGGCTGCCGGTTGTCGGACACCTCGATCCAGTACTCCACCTTCTGTCCCGGGGCTAGGCCAGGGACCTGGCGCAGGTCAAAGGTCACGCCCTTCTCGAGGTCGGTGCCCCGTTCCTGGGCCACGCTGCTGATCGCCAGGGCGCGGACCCCCTCCTGCTGGGTCGGATCGGCGGGGTCGAAGGCGCCGGCCAACGCCGCGGCGTCATCGGCCAGGACCCGGTACTTGAGCCAGGCCGAGCTGATGTCGTGGTCGTCGTGGGCGCTGAAGCGCACCGGCCAGGCGGCGAAGGTGGTGACGTTCTTGTCGGCGGCCGGGAAGGTGATGCGCACCGCCGGCGGCTGGTCGGGGATGGCGGTGATGGTGTGCTCGATGGGGTCCGGGTTATTGGTGCCGTCGCTACCGGTCAGGGTCAGGCTCCACTGGCCGTCCTGCGTCACCACGAAGCCGGCCTTGCCAGTGCGGGTGTCATCGCCCAGGGGGATGGCGGTGGGGGCGCTGGTGGCGGAGCCCTGGCGCAGGGTCAGCACAGCGCTGGACACTGGGCGGGTGAACGTGGCGTTGATGACCACCGTGCTGCCCGCGGCCACCGATAGGTCGCCGATGCTGGTGGTGGCGGACGCAACGCCAAGGTAAGCAGGCGGGGTGATGGTGATGCTCAGGCTCTTGACCTCGGGGCGTTGCAGGCAGGCCACGTTGCGCCACACCGGGAAGCGGGCGTCGCCGGCCACCGCGCGGAACTGCAGGTCCTCAAGCACCCGGTCGATCACCGCCCGGTAGAGCACGCCGCCGTGCGGGCCGACGGCGCCCTCGACCCGGCGCGCCGGATAGGTCGACACGCGCCCGCTGGCTAGGCGCACAAGCACGCCGGCCTCGGCGGGCACCACGCTGCTGGCGTCGACCTCCAGTTCGACGGTGAACGGTTCGCCCCTGGGCACCTGGCCGCCATCGCTCAGCCAGATCAGCCAGGTGGCGGTGGGATAGCCCGCGTCGCCCAGCAGCAGCAGGCGCGACGCGGCGGCCCGGGCGTGGCCCGGAAGGATGGCGGCCAGCAGCGCCAGGCCCAACAGCGCGCCCAGACCCGCAGCGACGAAGGTGCGCGCCGGACGGGTCGGCACCACGGCGCGGAAGTCGAGCCCGGCGCAGGCCGCGTCAGTCTGCTCGGCCAGCGCCGCAACCAGGTCGGGCGAGCCGCTTGGGTTCTCGGCCAGCTGCACGGTGCTGACCAGCCGCGCATCAAGCTGGGGATGGGCCAGCTCGACCTGCACCGCCAGTTCGTGGTCGGCGGGCCGGGCGGACCAGGCCGGCCACACCCAGCGGCGCAGCGCCCACACCGCCCCGGCCAACACCAATAGGTCAAGGACCACGCGCAAGAAGAGCGACAGCCCGGCGGACTCGACCACCGGCCAGATCACCAGCCAGTCGCACAGCACCGCCAGCAGCACCACGCCCACGGCCTTGGCCGTCCAGCGCCCCAGCCCCGCGGCCACGCCCAGGGTGCGGCGGCGCGCGCGCAGGGCGTCCAGGCGCTGGCGCAGGCCGACGACCAGGTCGTCGCCATCCATGACCACGACCTCTTCGTCGTCGTCGAGAGCGGGCCGGGCGCTCATAGCAGGTCGCTCCGCTTGCGCAGGAACCACTCCAGGCCGAGCAGCAGGGCCAGCAGGATCATCACGCCGGGCGCGTTCCACAGGGTCAGCTCTTCGCGACGCAGGGCGGTCTGCCGCTCGGTGACGGTGAGGCGCTGCACCAGGCTGGGCAGCTCGTGCAGGTAGGTGAAGCTGCCGCCCGAGGCCTTGGCGACCTCACGCAGCAGGGACTCGCGCAGACCGGGATCCTCCAGCTCGATGCGCGGTGCGACGACGCTGACCACCGGGCCCTCGGCATCGCGCTGGTCCTGCAACCCCAGAGCCCAGCTGCCAACCGCCGCCGCAGTCCAGGTGCCGGTGTAGGTGCCGGGCTGATCGGGCTTGGCGGTCAGGACCACGGTCTCTTGACCCAGGTCGCGGCGCAGCACGCAGGTGACCGACGGCGCGGTCGCGGGGTTGAAGGCGGCGTCGACGATGCGAGCGGTGATCTGGGCCTTGTCGCCCACCGCGTACTCGGGCCGGTCAGTCTCAAGCTGCACCCGGCTGTTGGCGCCCAGCAGGTGCGCCAGGCCATAGCTGGTGACGATCTGGCCCCACAGGCGGCGATGGTACGCGGCGCCCGGCTGCTTGCGCCAGCGCCACAGCTCATCGCTGCCGATCCACAGCACCTGGCCTTTGCCGAAGCGCTGCGCCGCCATCACCGGCAGCGGCCCGTCGCCAGCCTTGCGCTCGCTGTGCACCATCAGGGCGCTGGCGCCGGGCTTGAGGCCGGTGGCGGGATAGACCCAGAACAGCGGCTCGGCCTTGGCCCAGAGCGCGTCGTTGGCGGCGGCGTCGGCGGTCAGGCGCAAGGGCGCCCAGGCCTTGCCCTCGGGGGTGAGGGCGACGCGGAAGGGCGTGCGCAGGGTGCGGGCGGCCTCGTCCATGGCCGTAGTCGGCGGCTGCGGGACGAAGTGGACCGGCAGCAGGTCCTCCAGGGGCGTGCCCTGGTACTTGTCGGGCATCCCGTTGTGGCCAGCCAGCAGCACCAGGCCGCCGCCCTGCTCGCGCACCCACGTCTCCAGGAGGGTCAGGTCGGCCTTGGTGAAGGCTTCGGCATCGACCGCGCCCAGTACCACCACGTCGTAGCCGCGCAGCTCGTCCGCGTTGCGCGGGAAGGTGGCGACCTGGCCCTCGAGCCCGCCGGGATCGGCCTGGCGCATCCAGGTCTTCACCTGGATGCGGGCCTTGTCCGCGGCCAGGCCTTCGCGCAGGGCACGGAACTCCCAACGGGGCGAATCCTCGCACAACAGCACGGTGATGCGCCGGTCGATGACCCGCACGCCGGCCTTGCTGCGCCGGTTGTTCTCGGCGCTGGCCTCGTCCGACAGAGTCTCGACCTCGGCGCCGAAGGCGAACACGCCGGCCCGGTCGGCGGGCAGGATGACCTGGTGCTGGACCTCGCCCTCGGCGCCCAGGGCCACCACCTCGTCGCGGATGGACTGGTCGTCGCGCAGGATCTTGAGGCGCAGGTTGCGGTTGGCGTAGCCGCGGGCGCGGATGCGCACCGTCAGCGGGAAGCTGTCGCCCTTGAAGACCACGTCGTCGCAGCTGACGAAGGTGACCTCCAGGTCCTTGGCCTGGGGCAGGCCGACGCCAACCACATGGACCGGCACGCCCAGGGCGCGGGCGGCCTCGACCGGGTCCTCGCCCCGGTTCCAGCCGCCGTCGGTGAACATCACCAGGCCATCGAGCTTGCGGCCACGGTTGCGCCGCACCGCGTCGACCAGGGCCGCACCCAGCTGGGTGGCGGGCTCGTCGGCGGCGGGCAGCTTGGCGAACGCGCCGGCGGGGTCGTCCACCGGCGCCAGCTCGGCCTGGGCCACGCCACCAGCGGCGCCGAAGGTGGCGAGGTCGACGCGGAAGCGCGCGGCCAGCTCGGGCAGGGGATCAAGCCTGGGGTTGGCGATGGCCCGGCGCAGCAGCTCGTGACGGGTCATGGCAGCGGACTTGGCCGCGTCTTCGCCGGTGATGGCCGCGGCCACCGCCTGGTCGGCGGGATCGGTGCGCTTGTCCACCAGGGCCATGGACGAGCTCTGGTCGACCAGCAGCACCAGGCTGCCCTTGGCGTCCTCGCTGCGCGTCACCTCCAAGTAGGCGCCGGTGCAGATGAAGATGATGACCAGGAAGGCGCCGGCGCGCAGCCCAGCCAACAGGCGCTTGCGGCCCAGGGGCACCCACGCGGCCTCGCGGCGGTAGAACAGCCACACCATCGCCACCGCCGCCACCGCGAGCGCAGCGAAGACCAGGCGCGACAGGGGTGTTGAGGCCTGGGGCAGGATCGGCGGCCAGTGCACCGTGCCGCCCGGACCGACCACGTCGCGCAGGAACAACAGCCAGAGGATGAGCGCGGTCATGCGGCGGCCCTCCGCACCCCGGCCTCGGCCGGCGCCCAGCGCAGGGCCAGCACCGACTCAGCCAGCAGGCAGGCTACCGCGATGGCCAGCAGCCAAGGCCACAGCTCCTTGCCCTGGCGCACCTCCTGCAGGCCGGCCGCTACGCCGTCGGCGGCGCCGACCATGGCCAGTGGCAGGTCGGGCTGCTGGCGGAGCAGTTCGCGGAGATCGATGGCGGTGAGGTCGGCCTCGTCGCCCGGACCGCTGAGGGCAAAGATCTGCCGGCCCGCCTGGCTGGTCAGGGTCCAGAAGCCGGCAAAG
>Ga0136636_10001420_pt1 | contig 13980 bp, 16 predicted proteins | sample AntDrymUQ8522106_2_FD_104653 | JGI IMG/M metagenome (GOLD analysis project Ga0136636, IMG submission 104653) | Polar desert sand microbial communities from Dry Valleys, Antarctica - metaG UQ852 (21.06) | ecosystem: Environmental > Terrestrial > Soil > Desert | place: Antarctica: Dry Valley... | reverse complement strand
TAGTATCAGATAACAATTCTGATTCACCTTTTGGATCCGTTTGAATACGATCAGCTTCTATCGCAAAATCTTTAACCAAAACGTCCTTCACACTATTGCATCGACGGATACTTAATTTCACATTGTAATCATCAGCGCCACGTTCGTCGCAATATCCAACTACCAATATTTTTGCTTCCGGATTTTTTCTCAATGCCCGTGCAATTCTAGAAATTGTTTTTTGAGAGGCAGATGTTACAATTGATTTATCAAACTCAAAAAATACGGATGCATTAATATCTTCGAGATGTTCAATAATAACATTGTTTATAACTGTTGTATCAGCGACAACTGTATCATTTGCAGCCAAATACTCCAACGTTTGTTTTAAACTATCGAGTTTCTGAGCCAATGGATCATTTTCGCGTTGACGCTTGAATGAGAAATTAATGTCCTTATAGGTCCAAGAGGCATGTCGCTTATCTTTTTTGCCAAATTTGTATGTCAAACCAAAAGTAGACGTTGCGTACGAGTCGTTATCAGCACCACTCATGTTAACATCTAGATTATCCTGATTAACAGTTCGAAGCATTAATTCAAAGCCCACATCAAAAGTTTTACTCATCCGATATTTAACGCCAAGCCCAAAAGGAACAACAATTTCTGTTTTACGTTTCTCTTTTATTGATGGATCGATGCGCGAGTAACCCTCTGCTAAAAAATCGTTCTGCTTCCAGCCATATGGCGATGGATATCCATCGATGTAAGGATAAACATCACCTACTTGCATAGGATCATTGGGTTGAATTATATTTCCATTAAAACCAGTTTGTTGAATTAAAGCGCGCTGTGTGCTGCGAAAAGCCACTAACCCAAATCCTAATTTAGCATAGATGTTCCATTTGTCGTTGATAGGCCCAAAAATGGCTAATTGATTAATGTTGCAGGTTAAATTAAGTGTGGCATCAATTAAATCGCCTTTGAAATAACGATCATTTTTTTCGCCATACATATTAGCATAAAAAACTTGTGCATCAATAGCCCAAGGCCTATTAAACTGCTTGCTTACCATTAATGTAGGGGTCAGTTTAAAATCGTGAGTAGGAAGAAAAGTATAATCAATTACATCTGTGTAATAAACTATTGCACCACCACCTATGGTAATCGACCAAGTATTGTACTTGTTTCCTTTTCGATATATCTGTTCTTCTTCAAGACTACCAAAATCAATTTGTGCCAACGTAGGTAATGCTGTTAAAACGTACAATGCAACGATTAACCAAACCCTGTAAATGTTATTCATATAACTATAATTTGTTTTTCAATACTGAAACCAATTTGCTAGAAAATTTACTGATTACTGAAACACTAAACTATTCTAACGAGTTTGCAACATGCTGATATTAAAAACATTACAGCCAAGTAATAGATTCTCCCAGCCCTAAAATCAATTAGAAACCAATTGCTAGAATGGTTATTACTACCCTATAATTTCGATTGGTAAACCTTAATTGAAAAATAAAATTACTCTATATCAATAACGTCTGTCCTATAAGTTATCTTTTTTCCACTAAAGAAACCTTTTATTGGACGAACAGTGGATTATAATACATGAAATAAATAGCAATAAAGTCCAAAATGCGACATAAATGACTTTACAAAATATATATAATGAAAATTGTTTTTATACTACGCATTTATCTCTATTAAAAACAATGCGATCATACGTATTCTGCTAATTTACAGAATATTACGAATAATTAGCAAGCAACAATATAAAAAGCTAAATTTTATGTTTAAAAAGCTCTAAACCCTTTTTCAACCAAATTTTATAACTATTTATATCGGGATCGTATGATTTTGATTCCAGTAATTCATTCTCATCATAATCCAAGATGACATAATGAGGCTGACTATTTCTATTGAATCGTTCTATTTGAAAATCACTCCATTTATTTCCTATTGTAACAATCTCTTTGCCCGTTGATTTTGAAACATATTGTTTGTCCTTAGGTAAATCAATCCGCAAATCGACATAAAGCGAAACTAATACATAATCATTCGTAAGTATTTGCTTAATCTCATTATCGGACCAAACCTTATCTTCCATTTTCCTGCAATTCACACAACCTTTACCCGTAAAATCAAGCAATAAAGGCTTATTTACTTTCTTTGCATAAGCTAATGCATTTTCGAAGTCGTCAAATGCAGGAATACCTTGAGGGCCATAATGCATATGATCGGGCAATCCAGAACTTAATCCAGAGACATTCAGAAGGTTTACTTCTGGCCCATCATTGCCAACACCCCATGGCGATTCGGCATACTCTTTAGGAGGTGGAAAACCACTAATTAAATTAACAGGAGCTCCCCATAAGCCGGGTATCATATAAACTGTAAAACCAAAAACGGTTAATGCTAACATAAACCTTGAAACAGGAATATGTTCCATTGGTGAATCATGAGGAAGTCTTATTTTGCCCAATAAATAAAACCCTAATGCGGCAAAAACCACAATCCATATTGCTATAAAAACTTCGCGTTCGAGAAGATGTAAATCCAAAACCATATCGGCAATAGATAAAAACTTAAAGGCAAAAGCCAACTCTAAAAATCCCAAAACTACCTTAACCGAATTCAACCAACCACCCGATTTGGGTAGTGAGTTCAAGTAACCTGGAAACGCAGCAAAAAAGGTAAAAGGAATAGCAATACCTAACGAAAACCCAAGCATCCCAATTACAGGTGCCGAACCACCTTCGCGAGCCGCTTGCACAATTAAAGATCCCACAATTGGTCCTGTGCACGAAAATGAAACCAAAACCAAGGTAAAAGCCATAAAGAAGATACCAATTAAACCACCTTTATCAACTTTTTTATCTGCTGCATTTACCCAAGTACTTGGCAAAACAATTTCGAATGCGCCAAAAAAGGATATGGCAAATACAATAAGTAAGATAGCAAAAAAGAGATTAAACCATGGATTTGTTGACAATGCATTTAATGAATCAGCACCAAAAATGGCAGTAACCACAGTGCCAAGTAAAACATATATGCCAATAATGGATAATCCAAATACCGCAGCATTCTTAATTCCATCTGCTTTACTTTTACTTTGCTTGGTAAAAAAGCTAACAGTCATTGGAATCATTGGAAAAACACAGGGAGTTAACAATGCAGCTAAACCACCTAAAAAAGCTAACAAAAATATAGCCATATAACTTTTAGGCTGTTCCGAATTGCTTTGAGCTGATGGTTCTAAGCTCGTTTGAATTGAATCAGATAAGTTAGTATTAGTCGGAATAACTATAGGTCTAGCGATTTCAATGATAGTTTCTTCCTTGGTATCTATTGCTTTTGAAACCTCAGGAATTATATCAAGCGTAAACTTAATAATATCTGGAGGAAGGCACTGCTCATCGTTACACACCATGAATTCCACATGCCCATTAAGCTTAAATGATGAGTTAGAACTTAATTCGACAACCTGCGATATTTTTGCATTATTTTTAAAAAAGGCTAATTCAACCCCAAAAGAATTGTCGAAATGCTTTTCGGGTAAAGGTGTTTCAATTACACCCCCACTCAACTTAAATGTTGATGAGTCCTTTAGAACTAAAGAGGTTGGAATGGGGCCATCAGCTGGCAGATAAGCAGAATAAACATGCCAACCTTTATCAATTGTAGCATTGGCAACAACTTCAATTTTATTGTTATCAATTCGGTTATACGAAAAACTCCATTTAACTGGTTGCTGTACTTGCGACATCAACAACCCAGAAACCATTACAAACAAAAACACCAAACCTTGTTTCATAATTTTTATATATCAATTAATCCTACTAAACGATACAATATGAGCTATTTCTATTATTTCTTTAATTTTTTCATTATCAGAATTAGACACAAAAAAACTCATTACCTGACATATTTCAAAAATTAAATCAGCCTGAAACAAATATAACATCATTTTAGGAAAGAAAGCATATGAAACGCAAACTATTACATATATACATATTTCAATTTACAAGAAACCGAAACTGCAAAAACCAAATGTAAATCTTGGTATTCGAAGAATAGATAATGGATTGTTAGGTTTTGTTTTTCCATGTAAATCAATAATTGATGGAACAGAAGAGAAATACTAAAGCACCTAATTTATTAAACAAAAAAACCGGCTTTATAGGCCGGTTTCTTTTACAATTTCATTTAATCTATACTCAGTAACGCTGAGTGATTCAGAAGGTACAATTTTTAAACCGAAAGAATATTTCATCTTCCATTTTAATTCTTTGGACGGAAATCCCTGCTTTAAAAAAGCATAAACAAACGGATGTACCTTTAGGGTCAATTTCTTATTTTTGTGCTCTTCAACAAACAACCGGACGTCGTTTTCAATGGCATCAGTTACACCTATTGAGGGTGAAACCTTACCTGTACCTGAACAAGCCGAACAAACCTCATCGGTTTTAATATTAAGTTCGGGGCGCACTCGTTGCCGAGTAATTTGCATTAATCCAAACTTAGTAAGTGGTAAAATATTGTGTTTAGTTCGATCGTTAGCCATGGCATCTTTCATTCGCTCATAAACGAGCTGACGATTGTCGTTGCTTTGCATATCAATAAAATCCACTACAATAATACCGCCCATATCGCGCAATCTTAATTGTCTGCCAATTTCTTCGGCAGCAGCAATATTCACTTCGAGCGCATTCGTCTCTTGGTCGGAGGCTGATTTGGTACGGTTACCACTATTCACGTCGATAACGTGTAAAGCTTCGGTATGTTCAATAATTAAATAGGCACCACTGCGAATTGAGGCAGTACGTCCAAACAAAGTTTTTATTTGTTTGGTTATACTGTACTGCTCAAACAAGGGAGCCGTTCCTTTGTAATGCTTAACAATACCCTCGCGTTCGGGGGCAATTAAGGCTACGTACTCTTTAATTTCACGATAAACTAAAGGATCGTTTACCATGATGCTGTTAAATGATGGATTAAGAATATCTCTAAGCAATGAAGCTATTCTTCCCAATTCACCAACTACCAAACCTGGAGCTTTAATATCTTTAATGCGAGCAGTTGAATCTTCCCAATGGCTAATTAATATCCGTAGCTCTTTATCAAGTTCTGCAACGCGTTTATTTTCGGCAACAGTACGTACTATGATGCCGTAATTTTTAGGTTTTATGCTGAGCAATAACTTTTTCAGCCTTGTTCGCTCCTCGGCCGATTCAATTTTTTGACTTACCGAAACTTTATCGGAGAAAGGCATTAACACTAAGTTTCTGCCTGCAATAGATAATTCGGAAGTTAAACGAGGACCTTTGGTAGAGATGGGTTCCTTGGCTATTTGCACCAAGATTTCTTGTCCAGATGCTAAAACATCACTAATAGCACCCTCTTTACTAATGTCATTTTCCGGTTTTAGTTTGCTGAAAGGCACGACTCCCTTTTTAGAAGAGACGTTTTTGAGGAATTTCTGCAACGAACGAACTTGTGGCCCCAAATCGAGATAATGCAAAAACGCATCTTTCTCATATCCAACATCCACAAAAGCAGCATTTAACCCAGGCATGATTTTTTTTACCTTAGCAAGATAAATATCACCAACCTGAAATTGAATATTACTTTGTTCTTTGCGAAGCTCAACTAAACGCTTATCCTCCAATAACGCTATGGTCATTTCTTGAGGAGTCACATCAACAAACAGTTCTGCACTCACAAAAATAAATTTCTAATTTCAAAGAACGATTAAATACAACAAAGAACAAACAAGAAGCGAAACTTCCTATTTGTTCAGAAAAAATTACTTCGTCAAAAAACTATTTTTTCTTTTTATGACGATTTTTTCTAAGTCTTTTCTTACGCTTATGCGTAGCCATCTTATGTCTTTTTCTCTTTTTTCCACTTGGCATGGCAAAATGTTTTAATGAATGATTAATTACTTAACGTTGTTCTTCACTTTTCCAGTAAAGGATTTTGAAGGCTTAAACGATGGGATAAAATGTTGTGGAATAATAATAGTAGTATTTTTAGAGATGTTACGAGCAGTTTTTTCGGCACGTTGCTTAACTACGAAGCTACCAAAACCTCTTAAATACACATTTTTTCCTTTAATTAGTGAACCTTTAACTGTTTCCATGAAGGCTTCAACAGCTATTTGAACAGTTACTTTTTCAATTCCGGTGTTCTTCGAAATCTCGTTTACGATATCAGCCTTTGTCATTTTTGTAAAATTATTTAATTATCAATTGTTTACAAGTTGTTTTTTTTATTTAGACTGCAAAGATATATCTTCTGCCAATAAAAAAAAACAATTAATCTATTTTTACGCAAAAAATTAGCATGAAACATTTTAGTAACCATTTGATAAATTGGTACAAACAGCATAAAAGAGAACTTCCTTGGCGAAAAACAACCGATCCATATACCATTTGGGTCTCGGAAATAATAATGCAGCAAACCCAGATAATTACTGGATTACCATACTATAATCGATTTATGCAAGCATTCCCAACAATCACTGATTTAGCTCAAGCATCTATTAATGAGGTATTAAAACTCTGGGAAGGAATGGGTTACTATTCGAGAGCGCGAAACATGCACGAAACAGCCCTATTTTTAACCAATACAAATAACGGTATATTTCCCTCCGATAAAAAGGAGATTGATAAACTAAAAGGAATAGGCCCCTACACTTCAGCAGCTATCGCGTCGATTTCATTCAACCAACCCTATGCTGTAGTTGATGGAAATGTGTATCGATTTTTATCCCGATTATATGGGATTTCGACCCCAATTGATTCATCTCAAGGCAAAAAAGAGTTTACTACCTTAGCACAATCGTTACTCGCCAATGAACAGCCAGGAACTTTCAATCAAGCAATGATGGAAATGGGAGCTTTAATATGCAAAAAAGCATCTCCTCAATGTAATGATTGTCCATTTGTAAAAAATTGCATCGCATATAAAAACAAATCAATCGAGAAATTTCCTGTTAAAAACAAATCAATTAAACAAAAGCAGCGTTATTTTATCTTCTTGATAATTGGAGATAATAATCAAATACTTATAGAACAACGTAATCATAAAGATATATGGCAAGGTTTATATCAATTCCCATGTATTGAAACAAATTTTATAATTAATAAAACAGATGCAACTAATCTGATTATCAGTAATTTCGTTAAACTACCTAACCATATAAGTCCCAAATTAATTGCCGAAGGAACTTATTTATTAACGCATCAAAAACTTAATATTTTATTCTACCAGGTTAAAATTCTAACCAAAGAACTCATAGATTTCCACAACAATTCAGTCTTTTCACTGATCTCATTTGGTGATCTTAATAAATATGCTTTTCCCAAACCTTTTCATTTAGTTCTTAAGCAATTAAAAAACACTTTTTGACGAACCCAATATCTTTTGTATTTTAGCCTCATAAATAAATAGCATATACAATGTCGGTAAATAAAGTAATTTTAATAGGAAACGTGGGCAAAGACCCCGAAGTAAGATATGTTGACACCAACGTGGCAGTGGCCAATTTCGCCATTGCAACCACCGAACGTGCTTTCACACGAAGTAATGGAACTCAGGTTCCTGAAAAAACCGAATGGCATAATGTGGTTGTTTGGAGAGGCTTGGCTCAAGTGGTTGAAAAATATGTCAAAAAAGGAACTCAGTTATATATTGAAGGTAAGTTAAGATCTCGCTCATACGACGATAAAGATGGCGTTAAGAGATATGTTACCGAAATTGTAGTGGATGTATTGCAATTACTAGGACGGCGTTCGGATGGTAGCAATGACCAATCAACATCATCAGGTGGAAGTTACAGTGCTTCAGAAACTTCGACTGTCCATAACATGCCTGATGATATGGTTCCGGATAATGGTACCGATGACTTACCTTTTTAAACTCACCAATTTAAACACACCAATTTTACTTAACCTTTAAACCTTTTTAAACACTCAGGTGGAAACAGACAGTTATAGGCAAGGATTAAACTCCATTTTTAGTATTATTCAGATACATGCACCCGGTACTGGTGAAGTTGTGGGAATTATTGCTACATTAATTTTAGTTTTAATATCGGCGCTCATTTCAGGTTCTGAAGTAGCCTATTTTTCAATTAAGCCAGCTGATATTGAACGTCTTAAAAAAGAAAATACGAAGAAAAGCTCTGCCTTATTATCGCATTTAAAAGAATCTGACAAATTATTAGCCACCATATTAGTCGCCAATAATTTTGTAAATGTATCGATTGTTATTTTAGCTTCGTTTGTGACCCAAAACATAGTTGATTTTGGAACTTCAACCACGCTTAAGTTTATTTTCGAAGCTGTTTTTATAACGGCACTCATTTTATTTTTTGGTGAAATATTGCCCAAAGTATTTGCATCGCGGCATCCAGTAAAATTTGCCTTATGGATGGCATTTCCGCTTATTGCAATCAAAAAAATCACGCATCCCATCAGTTTCCTATTATTAAAATCATCATCGGCAGTTAACAAACGCCTAGCTCGCAAAGCAAAAGGTTTGTCAATGGATGATCTTTCTCACGCTTTAGAGTTAACATCCAATGACTTATCCGACGACAAGGATATTTTAGAAGGAATTGTCACATTTGGAAACAAATATGTGAGTGAAATTATGACTCCACGTATAGATGTTATTGACATTGATATTAAAAGCACATTTAATAAAGTCAATGCTGTAATTATTGAATCGGGCTATTCGCGAATACCAATTTATGAAGACACACCTGATCATGTAAAAGGTATTTTATATGTTAAAGATTTGCTCCCTCACCTTAATTCATCTGATTCGTTCGATTGGAAACAAGTGATTCGTCAAGCCTATTATGTTCCAGAAACAAAAAAGATCAACGATTTATTGGCTGACTTTCAATCTCGAAAAATACATGTTGCAGTTGTGGTGGATGAATATGGTGGAACTGCCGGAATTGTTACACTTGAAGATGTTTTGGAGGAAATAGTTGGTGAGATAAACGATGAAACAGATGACGAAGAAAAAAACTATATCACATTGCCTGATGGATCATTAGTGTTTGAAGGGAAAACATTATTAAATGATTTCCATAAAATTACAGATACTGAAGAAAAAATTTTTGAAGATATGCGTGGTGATGCAGAGACACTGGCAGGGCTTTTATTGGAAATAAAGGGTGAAATTCCAGATAAAAATGAGTTAATTGAGTATAAAAACTATCAATTTACGATTGTATCAGCTGATGCACGAAGAATTAAAAAAGTGAAGTTCAAATTAATTCCTATTATAAATCCGGATGAGAAAAAAACTAAACAGTAACCAGTTATTATTGGGATTGGTCGTTTTATTTTTTACTATTAGTTGCACCAAAACTGCAATTCCCAAGCCAAGAGGATATTTTCGGATCGAATTTGAAGGTAAAAAATATCAAACTACTAAGGCAAACCTTCCCTATTCGTTTGAATTCCCTACCTATGCTGTGTTACAAAAAGACAGTTCTGCAATAGCCGAACCGTATTGGATGAATTTAGAGTTTAAAAGTCACAAAGCCACTTTGCACATCAGCTATAAAACCATTCAAAAAAATTTCAATCAATTAGAAGAAGATAGCAGAAATCTTGCTTACAAACACGCCATAAAAGCAGATGCTATCAACGAGAAACAGTTTGCCGACCAAGAGAAACACACTTATGGAATTTTGTACCAAATAAAAGGCGATGCAGCCTCACCGCTTCAGTTTTTTGTGACCGACAGCACAACCCATTTTATGCGTGGATCGCTCTATTTTAATTCCGTTCCAAACAAAGACTCTTTAGCGCCAGTTGTTGATTTTCTCACCGAAGATATTATGCGTTTAGTTGAATCAATTAAATGGACCAATAACTAAACCATGCCACTTATTTACGAGTATCGATCAACCAATGGCGGTATTGTTGGCATTTGGGCCATCACCGAAACAGCTGATCAACTTGTAAGTGGTCTAATTTTAACCGAAGAAGATTTTCAAAAACAAAAGACCTTTATGTTAGAATCGCGCCGAGCCGAATGGCTTGCTGTGCGAAAATTAGTATGGGAATTATCAAACCTTGCTCCAATAATTACCTATCATCCATCAGGAAAACCATTTTTACCACATTCCAACATTCACATTAGCATCTCTCACACAAAAGGATTTGCAGCCGTTGCTATGCATCCATCTCAAGTTGCAGCTATTGATATAGAGCACATCTCGGATCGAGTATTAAAAATATCGGATCGCTTTTTACATCCTTCCGAAGCCGAATATATTCCCGAAACCGAGAAATCGATTTATCAAACCATAATTTGGAGTGCCAAAGAAACCTTATTTAAATGGTGGGGAAAAGATGCTATCATATTTAAAGAGCAGCTAAGGATTTTGCCATTTATTGCCAAAATGGGCAAGTTCGAGATTAATGCCAACCTGTTGATTGACAATAATATTGAAACAGCCTTAACTTTAAGCGTTCGGTGCAATCCCAATTATTTGGTGGTGTATGTTGTTTAGACGAGAGCGCAACGGCAACCAGCTGCATCATACAAAACGTAACAGCGCCGAGCATTGCAAAACGCAAAAAAAAGATACTCATGACCGAAAAGCAGATTGAGAAAATAAAACTATCAATAAAAAAGCAGCGTGCAGCCTTGTCGGCAGAGAAACGACTATACGGCGGTTTTGATGATAGTGTTGGGAGACGATATCACATTTCAGACCTATATCTGCGAATTGGAGATTATAAAGGCGCAATTATCTATAAAAAATGGTTCGATAAAAATTTTCCCAATGACATTGGCAGCCCCATATTATCAATGAACTGGGCAATAGCATTTTTTGAACTAGATAAACTACCTGATGCAACTATTTACACCATCGATACTGCTTTTCAAACTATTTACCGCCACGAATTACTGCTTGATAGAGAGGTAAAACCAATTGATATGTATGGACAAGGACTTGACTATTTGGAATACACTCAATCGATGATTAAGCATTGCTCAAAAATCGTTACAAAACCTTACCTTGATTGGCTGAGAACGTTTGTTGAAACTGATGAATACAAAGTGCTTATAAACAGATTTATAGCTTTAAACAAACTTCTACAGGATGAGACCGACAACAAACAACGCATTGCTTTGCTTGACCATATTCGTGAACTAGAAAGAACAAATAAAAACAGAAATCATGATCAATAGATTCGATAAAGAGGCAAGCACTAGGGATGTAAAACCAGACAGGTTAATGATTTCATATTTATATTGGGAAATCGTTTCACTATAAATCAATCAAAATAAGGTGTTCAACCCTGTTTTCAAATTTATAGCAATCTTACTAATCGCTGCTTCTTTCACAGCCTAAAAAAATAAGCATCTACACTCAAGTCTTATTAACATAGGTTACTCAAACTTCTTCAGCACCAAAATTTGCAAAAACAAGCTAGCAATTTGCAAAATCATTTGCTTATTATGAGAATATTCTCGATATTTGTAGTGAGAATATTCTCATAATAAGCAAATAACTGTATGCCCCGACATAGAAGGCTAAGAAAAGTAGTAGCTCCTCCAAGCTTTAAAGGCTACAAACCTTATGGAACAAATAAAGTTTCGACAGAGCACATTGAACTACTTTATGAAGAATACGAAGCTTTAAAATTAGCCGATTATGATATAATGAACCACGAGGAAGCGGCCAAATTAATGGGTGTATCGAGACCAACATTTGCAAGAATTTACGAAAGTGCCAGACGTAAAATTGCCAATGCACTGGTTGAAACAAAAGAAATTAGGACTGTTTATGGGAATGCCATAATGGATAAAAATTGGTTTGTATGTACTGAATGTCATTCAAGGTTTTCTATTCCAAAAACAAAAAAAAATGCGTGCCCCTTATGTGCATCGGGTAAAATAGACTCACTAAATAAACACACAGGATAATGGAATAAGAATACAAGCATCTCAGTTAAATCAAATAAATCAATCTTGATACTTAAATATCAACACTAAAATATGAAAATATGAAAACAGTAATAACAGCGTCAGGCAATACAATAACAGCACAATTCGATAAGCGCTTTGGCAGAGCTGCATGGTTTTGCATTTACAACGAAGAGACTAAAGAAATTTCTTTTTTTGAAAATGGAAATGCGAATGCAAGCAATGGTGCAGGAACAAAAGTAGCCGAAAAAATGGTGGAACTGGGAATCGAGAAAGTAATTTCGGGTGATTTTGGCCCAAAAGCCAAAGAAATGTTAGATAAGTTTAGTATCCAAATGGTAATAATAAGTGAAGATAATCTAACAATTGGAGACATTCTCCAAAAACTAAAACATTAGTAAGTACTTCGCTGGAAATAATGTTGTGTTATGCATAGCTAATAGATTGATAAACAGCATTACCGAAAAACAATAAATAGGTCTTAGACCTTATTAACTAAAAAAGGAGGTTATTATGCCACGATTTGACAGAACTGGACCAGGAGGACAAGGTTCGCAAACAGGCCGAGGATTAGGAAATTGTAATCCTAAAAAACAAATAACAACAAAAGAAAGAGCGATCGAAGAGCAACCCAACAACTCCGGAAGGAAAAGAGGTGGAGGATTAGGAAGCTGGTTTCGATTCGGACGAAGAAACAACCAAGGTCAAGGATTAGGACGAAATAATCCTTAGCTATTTGTGCTTTAAAGTAGTATTCAATAGCCGTATGCCTTTTGTATGCGGTTATTTATTGATAACATATAAATAAACGAAGATGAGTAAGAAAATTGCAATACCAGTTGATGATGCAGGTATCCTTGATGGCCATTTTGGCCACTGTAAATTCTTCGCCATAATAAACGAAGAGAATGGAAAAATTATCTCCGAAGAAAAAATTATTCCTCCTCCACACGAGCCTGGATTGTTGCCTAAATGGCTTGCCGAAAAAGGTGTAACAGACATTATTGCTGGAGGCATGGGTCAAATGGCAATACAATTATTTAATCAAAGTGGTGTGAATGCATTTGTAGGAGCACCTCAAATATCGGCTAAGGAACTTGCGCTTGGATATTTAGGCAGTACATTAAGCTTAACAGCTAATTATTGCAACCACGAACACAACGAAGGTTGCAGTGGATACTAATCGAATAGGATCAAAAATGCCATACAAAATTGCCATTGCAAGCGGCAAAGGTGGAACAGGTAAAACAACAGTCGCTGTTAACCTTTATATGCGATTATCGCACAATCGGGATAGTCGTGTTCAGTTGGTTGACTGCGATGTGGAAGAGCCCAATGACATGATTTTTTTCGATGATTCAAAAAAAATTAGGGAAGATAAAATTTCGCAATTAGTACCTACAATAAATACAGACAAATGCACCTTTTGCAGAAAATGCGTGGAGTATTGCGAGTTTAATGCCATTGTGGTGATTCCGCCTGTCAATTTTGCAGAAGTAAGTTCGAGTTTATGTCACTCATGTGGTGCGTGTTTGATTGCCTGCGATCAAGGAGCAATAACCGAACATGCCGAATCGATTGGTGTTGTTAACCATTACGAGACAACGAAATTTAACAGCATAGCCGAAGGGAAACTAAAAGTTGGCTCAGCCATGCAAACCATGCTAATTAAAGAGCTTAAAAAATTAATTTCGGATGAAAACGACATAATAATTTACGATGCTCCACCTGGAACAAGTTGTCCAGTTGTTGAAACCATTAGCGATGTTAACTACATAATTCTAGTAGCAGAGCCAACGCTGTTTGGGCTGCACGACTTAAATCTAATGGTGAGATTGGTTAAAGAACTTGAAATTCCTTTCGGAGTAATTATTAACAAAGCTGGTTTAGGAAGCAATTCGATCTATGAATTTCTGGAACACGAAACTATCGACTTGTTGGGAGAAATTCCCTTTAGTAAAGAGTACGCAGGCCAATATGCCGAAGGAAAAATAACTGAATTTATTCCTGATGCGATAAGTAATAGCTACG
>Ga0136636_10001419_pt1 | contig 13990 bp, 17 predicted proteins | sample AntDrymUQ8522106_2_FD_104653 | JGI IMG/M metagenome (GOLD analysis project Ga0136636, IMG submission 104653) | Polar desert sand microbial communities from Dry Valleys, Antarctica - metaG UQ852 (21.06) | ecosystem: Environmental > Terrestrial > Soil > Desert | place: Antarctica: Dry Valley... | reverse complement strand
CATAGCTGCGTAAATCGATACCCAAAAAATTGTTCTCCCGCTAAGCTGCGACAAACTAAAATTTGCTTACAACGCTTTGCGCTCAAATCCAAACCGAAGAAATTATTAAAAGCGTTGCGGAGCAGCGCTTTTAATAATTTCTTCGCGGTTCGTTTGATCGAAAATAGCTGTAGGATATAAAGCCCAGATTGAGATTGCGGCGCGGAGCGCCGCAATCTCAATCTGGGCTTTGCTTTTCTAGGTACTCATTTTACTACGCTTACAGTGCAACCTAGAGCTTTTTGGGCTTTATAAGCCTGCTTGGGCTTTAGCCACCACTTGACCATCCTTAAACTCAATGATTGCGTTACTACCTTCAGAATTTTTCCAAGAGTAGACCATACCAATAGTTTTGCCATCATTATTCTCGGCGATCACTTTGCCGGCAATTCCAAAAATTTTTTCTACCTCTTCTACTGTCATCCCTTTCTGGACTACATTAAACTTATCTAAAGTGATCTTACCCGCCTCGTCAACTTGATTGGATTTGAGCGTAGTCGAAATATCAATTAGGTCTTCGGGTGTGGCTGATGGCGAAGCCTGAGAGGTATCACTTAGTGTTGATGTTTCTAACTTACCTTGAGCCTGTTTGTTAACTTCAGTTGTTGGCTTAGGCGTAGATCCTATTTGAGCTTGCTGGCTAGGGCTAGCTGTTGGCTGAGTTTCTGTAGTGCCAATTGCCACATTGCTTGATTTGATAGTTAAAGCTCTGACAGATGCGCCAATTCCTAAACCTAATAAAACTATCGATGCCGCCACTAGCAACAATTGCCAATAACTATTGATGGGAGTTATTACTGATGTACTGGAATTATCATGATTTATCAGACTAGATGGGTTATTTTCGAGTACCTTGGACTCTGTTTCTGGTTTTTCTATGGCAGCTAGATGTTGCTTTGCCTTGGGATAAGCGGGCGCAATTTTATTGATCGCCTCTTGCAATACAGAATTTTTGGAAAGTTGTGGCTCTGGCAATCTGGTATTTAAAGCGATCGCCTGATTCAAATCATCTGGATGCTCAAATTGGGACTGCGATAATTTTGTTAAGGAGCTGGGAGAATCAATCATAAATTGCTCCGTCCACAGTAAATGCTGCTCATGGATTTCTTCGTCATTGCGCCAACAGTGAACCCTAAATTTAGCCACAGATTCTATACGCAAATTTTGAAGTTCGCTATGCAGTAATGTCAGTAGTTTTTCCTTGTCAACGGCAGAATTTGCCCGAATTTGTAGGTCTAGGCTGCTATCGACAATGACAACTTCAACGACAAGACTATCAATACCAAGAGGTTGTAACTCTCGACGGATAGTTTCGGCGATCGTCTCAGGATCTCTTTGATGGGTAGATTCGGCAATCGAAAGCATACTTGACTAACTTTCCTACACTAACTGGCGCTAACTGATAAATAGGTATAAATTACTCCTAATTATCTTAATGCTAACAAATACATTACATTCGTTCACTAAGAGCGGCGACCGCTAAATTGCTGTAAAGATTAAAAGAGTAAGGACGGCGAAAAGCGCCATAACACTAATTTTTGGATGGGAAATCAGAAAGCGAATGTATTCCTAATAACATTGCAGCCAATAAATTTACTCAGAATTGATCAAATTTAACTCTTGCACATCACAAATGGGGCAAATCCTGATAGGGTTGATCTGGAACCTGCAACTCAAAGTTTTTCTTAGCTACAGAATTCATGAAAGTACTGGTAATTGGCGGCGACGGTTATTGCGGATGGGCGACAGCTCTACATCTTGCCAATAAGGGTTATGAAGTTGGTGTATTGGATAATTTAATTCGCCGACATTGGGATAATGAATTAGGTGTCGCTACGCTCACACCGATCGCATCAATCCAAGATCGTATATACAAATGGCAAGCTGTTTCAGGTCAAAAAATTGACTTGTTTATTGGTGACATCACTAACTACGAATTTTTACAGAGTGCATTTCGCCGTTTTGAGCCAGATGCGCTCGTCCATTTCGGCGAACAGCGATCAGCACCTTTTTCAATGATTGATCGCGAACACGCCGTACTCACTCAAGTCAATAATGTTGTCGGTACTTTGAACTTGCTTTATGCGATCAAAGAACATAATCCTGACTGTCATCTAGTCAAGCTCGGCACAATGGGCGAGTATGGCACTCCCAATATTGATATCGAAGAAGGCTACATTACCATTGAGCATAACGGACGCAAAGATACGCTCCCATATCCTAAGCAGCCAGGCAGTTTTTATCATCTTAGTAAGGTTCATGATAGCCACAATATCCACTTTGCTTGCAAAACATGGGGCTTGCGTGCCACAGACCTCAACCAAGGCGTTGTCTATGGTGTCCTCACTGAAGAAACTGGTACTGATGAGTTATTAATTAACCGCCTTGATTATGACGGTGTATTTGGGACGGCGCTCAATCGCTTTTGTATCCAAGCTGCCATCGGACATCCTCTAACTGTCTATGGGTCTGGTGGGCAAACCCGCAGCTTCCTCGATATTCGTGACACTGTACGCTGTATCGAGCTAGCGATCGCCACCCCTGCGGAAGCTGGCAAGATGCGTGTATTTAACCAATTTACTGAGCTTTTCTCAATCAACGATCTCGCTTCAATGGTACAAAAAGCAGGGCAAACCCTTGGTATTAAGGTGGAGATACAAAGCATTGACAATCCGCGTGTTGAGGCGGAACAGCACTATTTCAATGCCAAAAACACCAGTCTCCTTGATTTGGGGCTACAACCTCATTTCCTATCGGATGCTCTGCTTGACTCACTACTAAATTTTGCGGTCAAATATCGCGATCGCATTGATCACAAACAAATTTTACCTAAAGTAAAATGGCGCGGCTAGGATACAAAACCAAGAAAAAGAGTTGCGGCGCTTCGCGCCGCAACTCTTTTTCTTGAAGACGAACTACAGCTATAGTCCCTGCGGTAGAAGATTTAAACTCATAAAAGACGTATCTTAGATTACATAAACGAGTAATTGTCAAGTCTTTCTTACCGAACCAACCATGACATCTTCTACAAAAACTTTGCGCGTTTTGGTGGTAGATGACCACGAGCTAACACGCTGTACCTTACAACTAGCACTCTCTCTGCAATCCTGCATTGACACTGTAGATGTTGCTACCAATGGCAAAGATGCGATCGCCAAAGTGCATAGCCATAAACCTGATGTTGTGGTCATGGATCTACATATGCCAATTATGGACGGCTGGACGGCTTCCAGCAGAATCAAAGCTCAGTTCCCAAATGTAAAGATTGTTGCTTACTCAGCAGCCGATGGCGGGAAAGCTCAAGCGACCGCTAATGGCGCAATCATTGATGTCTTTTGCGATAAAGGAGCTTGTACAAAGAGCTTATTGGAAGCAATTAAAAGTGTTGCATAAATCATATTTAGAGCGTAAAAAAGAGGTGGTATAAACCACCTCTTTTTTTATGAATTTTCGCTTTTAGCTGGCGATAAAAACTTAGCTGCGATGATACCGCCGATAAAACCAAATAAATGCCCTTCCCAAGATATGTAAGACCTTGTCGGTAAAACGCCCCAGATCAGTCCCCCATAGGTCGTAGCAATCACAATTGAAATAGCGATCGCCACAAAGCTCTTTTCAAAATAACCGCGAAAAAGTAGATAGCCAAAGTAGCCGAAGATCACGCCACTTGCCCCAATATGTACTGAATAAGGTCTACCGATTAACCATGTGCCCAGCCCTCCAACCACAGCCGACATGATCGAAACAAAATAAAAGTCACTGATACCGCGCGACATAACTAGCCATCCCAAGATGACGAATGGCACAGTATTGGAAACAAGGTGATAAAAACTGCCATGCAAAAAGGGCGCAAACAGAATACCGCGTAGCCCAATTAGTCTCTGTGGCAAGATTCCCAACGAGTTTAGTCCGCCACTAAATACAAATGTGTTGACAATGAAAACGATCCAAAAAATTGATATCGCGATCGCTAAAATCTTGACGTGACTTTTTAGCTCCCCACCAATTGTCTGCATCTTTTGCTTCATGATTTAGTACCAAACTATAAACACTTTAAGCTTAGCGCAAGCCTAGGTTTAACTAGGGCTTTTCAATAATACGAATATTGACATATTGATCATTTTTCACCTTTTCCTTAATGCGGTTCTCCATTTCCTTTTCTTTTCGGAGTCATTGAGAGATTGAGCAAACCATGAACAAAAAACAATAGCTAGACCCCCTAAAAATTCCATATTAATTTTGGAGTAAATTATAGTTATGAATATTGTGCTTACTCCCTTCCCAGTATAAGAACAGATATTAAAACCCAAGGAGGCTAAGTTGCGGCGCTTCGCGCCGTAACTTAGCCTCCTTGGGTTTTGGCTTGTCTTAACACAAGTGACGATAGCTATATATCTAATTGAATTTGATACTTTCATTACATTTTTGTTGCAAGGTCAAGCATTTTGTGTGTTATGTTGTTACATGGCGCAAGAGTGCCGTCTTAATTTGATTAAACGCAGGTAGCACCTAATCAACAGATTTAACTTAATAAGTTGCAAATAAGTTATTTAAACAAGTTTTTTGTATCGGCTGCTGCATTCACCTGCTGAAGATTTCATAGCTTAGAGGTTTTCTACTATCATGTCCATTCGCCTTTATGTTGGCAACTTGCCAGCAGAATTAGATCGCCAAGCTCTAGAAAAAATTTTCAATGAATCAGGTGATTCAGTATCCTTAAAGGTCATAACCGATCGCAAAACTGGCAAATGCCGTGGTTTTGGATTTGTGACCGTAGGATCTGATGAGGTTGCCGATACAGTCATTGAAAAGTTTAACGGTTACGACTTTAATGGCGCTGTCCTCAAACTAGAAAAAGCTTTACCTCGCACAAAAGGCAAGGCTGAAGACGGATTTGACCTAGAAGAAGGTGTTGATGAAGCACCGAGAGAAGAAAGTGAGTCAGTAGTGGTCAGTAATGTTGCTCCACCAGTTAAGGCTGGCGCTAAGCGTAAAAAGCGTAGCAGTAATAATAAAAAAACTACTGGAACAACATCTTCTGCGACTTCTAATGAAGCGCATCAACCAGATCCACGTTGGGCGCAAGATCTTGAACGACTTAAGCAACAGCTTCTAGAAGCTCAAGGTGCAGCAAAATAATCATCGTTTTGCACTAAATAAAAAAGGAGAAAATAGCTATGCTATTTTCTCCTTTTTTATTTAGTGCTGTCGCCAGTCAAGACCCAAAAGAGATAGACCGCTCGCCGTCTATCTCTTTTGGGTCTTGACTTTATAATGTTGTTGTTGGCGCTGACTTAGGAAAATATGGTCTTTCATCAGTTAGAGGAGGACGTAACCAGAACCGCAAAGTATAGAATATTAGCTCTTTAACTTCAGTCCAGACTCGCTCAGATCTGACAAAAGACTCAGCATTAAACAAGAAATACTTGGGCTTAAGATCAAACTTAGCTCCAATCGGCCAAGGACATTGTGCAGCAAGATCTGTATAACTATCGGAAGGATAGGTTGCCGTTGTTAATGAAGTATTGAGATCTTGGTTTCTGAAGGACATATATGTCCGTGTTGCTTCAATGGGCGAAGCGATCGCCAAGATTCTTCGACTATTGCGAGGATCTTCCCGCAGCAGCCCGTTCTTTTCCATTGACTTGATCAGCCTACTAATTTCATCTCCACTACTGCGGACAGAACGTCCTGACGGCTCAATAATTATAAATTGCCTGATATCGGCGGTTATGTTTGGCAAGCTAGTCAAGGCGGCACACATCTGATCAGCTTCTGTTAGATCAATTTTAGATAAGACTTCAGTTGAGGTTTCGGCGGGCTTGGTAAAGTAAGCCTCATAGCGAGGATCGTAACGTAGCCCTGTATTTGCAATTCCTGCTTGTCCTGCGATCGCTATTCTTACTTCTTCTTTAGAGCGATTTTCAGATTCTGGTGCAATTAGGCAGGGGTATCCTTTGGTGGGCTGGTAGGTAGTACGCCTACCACCACTGAGAATAATGAAGGGCTTTTGTTGAGGATCAGCCGCATTCCAAAGTCGCACTGCTTCTTGTACGCGAGGTTCGTAAGGTGGATTTTCGGCTAAGACCACGAATAAATCGTAAATACCAAGTTTAAAGTCAGCTAATTCTTGCTCAGATAGGTTGAGGACGGGTCGCCGATAGGACTGCTCGACAGCGTTCACTCCCTGCTGTTCTAGATAGCAGTTAAATAACTCAGAAGTAGCATTGTTGGTGGCGATCGCGAATATCAGGAGGATTACGAGTGATTCTCTAGCGACAGTATTGATCCTCTCTGTAGCGCCTTTATTGTCAACTTTGTCACCACTTTTAATTTTGAGATCTCTGAGCCGAAACCAATAGTTAAGAACCATCAACAGTAATATGATCCCTGTTAATGTAAATGGAAATGAAAGGAAATCAACGACTATTTTGGGTACAGGGTCTTCAACAAATCTAAAATTAGCGAAAATAATTGCTATTAAAGCGGTGAAGATAACTAGACCAAAAAGACGAAACCAGTCCTTAGGAATTGCCTTAAACAGAATAATAAAGACTGGAACGGCAATGATCCAAATCAGAATATTGGTTAATAGATCAAACACTATTCCTCCAAAATTCTCTAATAATTCCTAGATTGCTCTTTACAGCCTATTCAGGCTTTAGGTATTCTAAGAAAAGTTTTTGTGGGCAAAGACACGATTCTGTGATGCATTTGCAATGTCAGTGCAATATGCTAGTCAATAGGGTTACAGATGTAAAGGGTTTTATCAGCTTTTATAAGATCTTTTCTGGCTATTTCCGTTAATCCTAATAAATTCATATTTTTTACATCATTTGCTATGCCTGCTAAAGAAGAGTTACGTTTACCTAGTTGGCTGCGCCCTCAGATTGGCAAGGCTGATGAAATTTCCGAGGTGCAGCAAATAATTAAGCAACGCGGAATTCACACAATCTGTGAAGAGGGGCGTTGTCCAAATCGTGCGGAGTGCTATTCCCAGAAGACGGCGACTTTTTTATTGATGGGGCCAACCTGTACTCGCGCCTGTGGATTTTGCCAAGTTGACAAGGGGCATCAACCGATGCCATTAGATCCCGATGAGGCAAACAAGGTGGCTGAAGCCGTCAATTTGTTGGGTTTAGATTATGTGGTGCTGACTTCGGTAGCAAGGGATGATTTGGCGGATCAGGGGGCATCGGTATTTGTGGAGACGATGGTGGCAATTCGGCGATCGCGTCCCCATGCCAAGATTGAGGTGTTAACTCCTGATTTTCGAGGCGATCGCCGTTGGGTGGAAATGGTTACATTGGCAAAGCCAGTTTGCTATAACCATAATATTGAGACTGTAAAAAGATTGCAGGGTAAAGTACGGCGTGGCGCAAAGTACGATCGCACGCTGTCAGTTTTGGCGATGGTCAAAGAGATTGATGCTGAGGTAATTACTAAATCGGGATTAATGGTCGGACATGGGGAAACTGTAGAGGAGTTGACCGAAACCATGCAGGATTTGTATGCGGTGGGTTGCAGCTCATTAACGATCGGGCAGTATTTGCGTCCATCCTTGGAGCATTTGCCAGTGATTAGATATTGGACTCCTGATGAGTTTGAGGAGTTAGGGGCGATCGCGAAGCAGATTGGATTTAGCCATGTGCGCTCAGGAGCTTTGGTACGCAGCTCTTATCATGCAGGTCAAGTGGCTTAAACTCCAAGAAATGAGTGGCGGCGCTCTGCGCCGTCACTCATTTCTTGGAGCTGGATTTTATCCCAAAAAAATAGCGGGCAATGGCAACGTCAAGTAAATCCATTTCCCGCTAACTCTTGTTCAATGAAACAATTGAGACGCATACATAACTTCCCACGAAGCGAAAACGGTTTTCATCAGCTAAAGCGCTTATTTGAAATGCTTTCTGGTTCAGCATTTTGGCTTGACCTGCATGAAAGTATAGCGATCGCCACTTGTATCAGGACAAATCAAAACCCAAAAGAGAGAGGCGGCGCGCCGCCTCTCTCTTTTGGGAACATACTGTTGGCAGCTATAAGTTTCAGCATTTTTCACTGCTGCTTACTGTGGGGATATTTTACCTGCCATACCAGATACTTTCGATGCGATCGCTAATATTAATTGCTTGCTCATAGGTATCTGTCAAAACGGTAACATGGGCAAGCTTGCGCCCCACTGTAGACTGCGCTTTGCCATACCAATGTAAATATGTGTTGTCAAAATTGGCGATCGCTTTGAGTTTGGTTGTGTATTCTGGGCTATCGCAGTCTCCTTGCTCAAAACCAAGCAAATTGACCATTGCTACTACAGGGGAAACCATACTCACATCACCTAATTGCATTCCGCTAACCACACGCAATAACTGCTCAAACTGCGAAGTCTGACATCCCTCAATTGTGTAATGCCCAGAATTGTGCGTGCGCGGGGCAATTTCATTGACACTAAGCTCGCCTGTAGCGGTCAAAAATAGCTCAATCCCAAACACGCCGATCGCCTCTAGAGTATCCACGATCTGTTGGGCAATTGCTTTTACTTGTTGCCTAGTTTTTTGATCGATGCGGGCAGGAGCGATCGTGCGGCGACAGACCTGATCGATTTGTAGAGTTTCGACAACTGGATAGATAGCCGTTTTGCCAGACTCAGATCGCGCCACAATCACGGCTAATTCTCTCTCAAAGGGAATGAAAGTTTCGGCAATCGCTGGAGCTTTGTGCATACTCTCCCAAGCTGATCTTAGTTTGGGTTCATCCTCAATCAGCCAAGTGCCTTTGCCATCGTAGCCATGCCTTCTTGCTTTCAAAATTAAAGGATAGCCAAGATGTTTTGCTGCTGCTAAAAGTTCTAGTTCTGACTCGACATTATAAAAATTAGGAGTGGGGATGTGATGAGATTTAAAGTGCTGACGCTGCTTGAGTTTGTCAACTGATATCGCTAGAGTTGCGAGACTTGGCAGAAATATTAATTTGCGATCGCCAGAACTATCAACCAGTGCTTGCAGAGCCGCTAGATCAACAAACTCATTTTCAAAGGTAATTACTTGGCAACTTTCAGCCAATTTTGCAGTAGCGATCGCGTCAGTGACTTTGCCATAGACTAAGCGATCGGCACTACGCACCGCAGGCTCTTCAGGGCGATCCACCTGTACCGTAAGTTCTAGTCCTAACTTTTTAGCCGCGATCGCTGTCATCCATGCGAGTTGACCTCCACCAATTACCCCAATTTTTTGCCGCGTCACCACAAATTCCCTACATTACATCCAAACTAATACTGCAATCCTAGTCTTTAATAAGGCAACTACAGCGCTTTTGATTTTGTCCGAAGTAAAAATATATCTAGCTTTTGATATGCTGTGTAATATCTGACTGTAAATTTATAAAAGAACTATGCCTAGATCGCAACGTAATGACAACTTCGTCGATCAAACCTTCACTGTTATTGCCGATACGATTTTAAAACTTTTTCCTGCTAGTCAGAGAGAAAAGGAAGCTTTCGCTTATTATCGCGATGGAATGTCTGCTCAAGGAGACGGCGAGTACGCTGAAGCTCTAGCTAACTATGAAGAAGCCCTTACCCTTGAAGAAAATTCTTACGATCGCAGCTATGTTTACTACAACATGGGTTTGATTCATGCTAGCAACGGCGATCATGACAAGGCTCTTGAATACTATGAACAGTCGATTGAGCTAAATCCTCGGATGCCCCAAGCCTTAAATAATGTAGCGGTAATCTATCACCACAAAGGCGAAAATGCTCAAGATGAAGAGAAGTCTGAAGACTACTTCAACATTGCGGCTGATCATTGGGTCAGAGCCATCCGTCTTGCTCCAAATAATTATATTGAGGCTCAAAACTGGCTGAAGACCACAGGCAGAGCCGATATTAACCTTTTCTTTTAATTTGTCTAAATTTATCTAAAAATTATGATTGATCGAGAACAAGTTCGCCATGTAGCCCGTTTAGGTCGTTTGAAACTAACAGAAGCTGAAGAGATTTCTTTTACTAAGCAATTGGACAGCATCATCGACTACTTTCAGCAGTTAAATGAGCTAGACTCACTACTAGAAGGCGTTGAGCCGACAACCAGAGCCGTTAATACAGTCAATATTACTCGTCCTGATATATTGCAACCCTTTGGCGATCGCGAGATTTTGCTTGATGGCGCTCCTGATCGAGAGGAAGACTTCTTCCGAGTACCGCAAATTATGGGTTAAAAAAAGATGAATGCTTCAGGCGATCCCGATTCTAATTTGTCTAGCCTCGCTATCTTGTTAGCCGAAGATAATCCCGTAAACCAAAAAGTGGCGACTAGAGTACTCAAACTTTTGGGGTATCAAGCTGACGTGGTTAACAATGGTCAAGAAGTAATCAAAGCGATCGCCGAGAAGGTATATGACTTGATTTTGATGGATGTACAGATGCCCGAAATAGACGGGATCGAGGCGACTCAATATATCCGCAATCAAGAAGCTGAGTCACAAAGTCAACCTATTACAATCATTGCGATGACAGCCAACGCCACTGATGACGATCAAATACTTTGCCGCAATGCAGGGATGACTGATTACATGAGCAAGCCGATCCAGATAGATAAGCTCAAACTCATGTTGTATCATTACGGGGCAAAAAAAAATAAGAGCCACAATTAATGCAACTCCTAATTTACAGCGATTTGCGGTTAAATCCAAAGCAAAAGCCATAAAAGAGATGCGGCGTATCTCTTTTATGGCTTTTGCTTTACAGCCTTCTGAAGCTGCCGCAAAGCGGCTCTTTCAAAAGTCTCTCTTTCTTACAAAAGCTTACGCTGCTACTGCGACTTCAGCTTCAGTGGCTGCGACTTCAACTAGAGGAGCATAAACGCTGATCTTCTTGCGGGTCTTGCCAAAGCGCTCAAAAGTAACAACTCCATCAACAGTTGCGTATAGGGTGTCATCACTGCCACGACCAACATTATTGCCAGGGTGAAATTTAGTCCCACGTTGACGAACCAAAATACTGCCAGCTTTGACAACCTGACCGCCGTAGCGCTTTACGCCAAGACGCTTAGCGTTAGAGTCACGACCGTTTCTTGTACTACCTGTACCCTTCTTATGTGCCATTTGTTTTGTGTCCTCATGAATGATTTAAAGATGATCATATTGCTTTACCATCCAAGGATTAATGTTGATTCGCAACATTAATCCTTATATTTTAGGATGGGGCTAGGCTTAAGCCGCTTGACCGCTCAGGTTGATTGCTTCCACCATGATACGGGTCAAAGGCTGACGGTGACCGTTCTTTCTGCGAGTCTTCTTTTTGGGGCGCATTTTATAAACGATTACTTTCTTTGCCTTGTGATGGCGCATCACAGTGACTTCTACGGTAGCACTATCAACCACGGGCTGACCGATGGAGATATCACCATCTATATTGACAAATAAAACTTTATCAATCGTTAATTTACTGTCTTCTTCGGCTTCTAATAGCTCAACGTCATAAAATCTGCCGACTTCGACGCGATATTGCTTACCGCCTGTTTCAATGATTGCGTAACTCATAGTGTTTAGATATTTGGTAAATGCCGTACAGGTATTGGAAAATTAATTTCACCAATTTTTGCGAATAACCCGATCCGAGCATGAAAGATCGTGCGATCTATAACTATACATGAACTTTAGAAATAAATTCTAGCTAAATAAAAAATTTTATCAATAAACCCCAAAAGGCTATGACGCAAGCGCAGCGTGCGCCATAGCCTTTTGGGGTTTATGTTAACCAGCCTAGGTTAACTGCTATGAGTAGAAAAGCACCAAAAATCAACCGATAGGCTACAAATACCCAAGTTGTATGGGTTTGAAAAAACTTGAGCAGCCATGCGATCGCCAAGTAAGAAAAAATTACCGATGAAAGCAAACCAATTGCTAGTTGTCCTGCGCCAATATCTCCGAAGCCCTTCTTGATGATGCTGACAAGTTCGACTAGTCCACCAAGCGTAATTGCAGGAATGCCCAGCAAAAAAGAAAATCTAGTCGCTGCAACTCGATCTAGCCCTAGAAATAGTCCTGCGGTCAAGGTTGAGCCAGAACGCGATACCCCAGGAATCAGCGCCATCGTCTGGGCAATCCCCATCAAAACTCCATCAATGACCCGCACTCTCTGAAAGTGGCGCTTTTCTTTGCGACTGCGTTGCCCAAATACTTCAGCTAGGGCGAGCAGACTGGACATCACAATTGAGGCGATCGCGATCGTGGTTAAACTCCTGAGAATTGACTTATCGTAATCGGGCAAGAAAATTTTGATTAGTAAACCGCCAAAGATGATCGGGATTGTCCCCAAGGCGATCGCCGCAGCTAATTTAAATTCTTGAGCTTTATAGTCTTGCTCACGAATGGCTTTGACGCTTCCCCAAATAATATTTTGTAGATCTGACCAAAAATAGCCAACCACAGCCACAATGCTACCAAGTTGAATTACAGCATCAAACGAAATGCCTGCATCTTGCCAGCCAAAGATCGCGGGAAATACTTTTAGATGGGCAGTACTACTAATTGGCAGAAACTCAGTCAGCCCTTGCACAATCCCTAAAACAAAAGCTTGCCAGTATTCCATAAAAATTAAAGCGACATACAGCCAGATTTTACTGGCATAATGGAATCTAAATACAATTTCTAGCAATCTCTATTTAATTTAGGTATAAGCACATGGATTTAAGAGTACTCATTGTTTTGGGGCCGATCGCTTTGGTTGTTTTGTGGGCAGTTTTTAATCTCGGCAAAGCAGTCATTAAGGGCGAAGCCTCTTTGTTTGGCAAGCAAGGTAATAATCCTTTTCAATAAATTTACCTCCAAAAGCTGCCGCAAATATATTGAAAATATTAAGAGAGGACGCATTGCGTCCTCTCTTAATATTTTGTCTGATTGTTAGGTATGTACAGTCACAAGCATCTATAGCTATAAAATGGTTTTATAAACGATTAAATTAATCTTAAAGGTAGCTAAAACATGGCGATCGGAGAATACAAACCCGGATTAGAAGGGGTTCCTGCAACCCAATCAAATATAAGTTATGTTGATGGGAAAGCAGGCTTGCTGGAATATAGGGGTATTCGTATTGAGGATCTTTGTGTTCATAGTAATTTCCTTGAGATCAGTTATTTACTGATCTTTGGTGAACTGCCCAATGCTGCCAAACTCAAAGAATTTGAGACTGAAGTTACTCATAGAAGAAGAATTAAATATCGCATTCGGGACATGATCAAGTCATTCCCTGACAATGCCCATCCCATGGATGCTCTACAAACCAGCGTTGCGGCATTGGGTATGTTCTATCCTTTGGGAAACTTTCATGATGCTGAATATATTTACCAAGCGACATTAAGACTTCTCGCAAAAGTGCCAACAATGGTGGCGGCTTTTCACATGATGCGCCAAGGCAACGATCCAGTCATGCCTCGCGATGATCTCGACTATGCTTCCAATTTTTTGTATATGCTCAATGAGAAGGTTCCTGATCCTTTTGCCGCGAAAATTTTTGATGTCTGCTTAACGCTGCACGCTGAGCATACTGTCAATGCCTCGACCTTTGCGGCTTTGGTGACTGCTTCGACATTGACTGACCCCTATGCGGTGATTACCTCTGCGATCGGAACTTTGGCAGGACCTTTGCATGGTGGTGCTAATGAGCAAGTGATGATGATGCTTGAGGAAATTGGTTCTGTTAACAATGTGACTGCTTATCTGAAGGGCAAAATTGAGCGCAAGGAAAAGCTGATGGGCTTTGGACATCGAATCTATAAGGTTAAAGATCCTCGGGCAATCGTTTTACAGGATCTGGTGCATAAGATGTTTGACCAGTTTGGGCATGACCCTTACTACGATATTGCGCTAGAGCTAGAGAAACAGGCTTTTGAAAAGCTCTCAAGTAAAGGGATTCACCCTAATGTGGACTTTTATTCGGGATTGGTCTACAAGAAGT
>Ga0136636_10001418_pt1 | contig 13998 bp, 9 predicted proteins | sample AntDrymUQ8522106_2_FD_104653 | JGI IMG/M metagenome (GOLD analysis project Ga0136636, IMG submission 104653) | Polar desert sand microbial communities from Dry Valleys, Antarctica - metaG UQ852 (21.06) | ecosystem: Environmental > Terrestrial > Soil > Desert | place: Antarctica: Dry Valley... | reverse complement strand
TGTAATTGTTTGCCGCCTTCAATTTTAAAAGTTGCCATCCGAAAATGAAATACGGTTAATAATGAATTTGCCTTATTGCCTAATTCTGTGGACGTTGTTGTTTGCGATCGTCCGATTTTTGAAATTTCCGCCCGGGATTATTATTGGATGGAATTGGTTTTTTCTGATTCCGGAACAGAATATCTTTGGTCTCGGTAAGAATCATATCCGAACATTTAATTTTTCCTTTCGACATCTCTTCGATATCAAGAAGAATTTTGTCGTCGGTAACCGATTCTTTGTTCCACATCACATAACTTTTTTTCATGTGATTGGCAATCAGCTTAATTAGCAATTCCCGTTCTTTTTCATCTTCGTAAACGGCGGCCTTTTCGAGTAAAATCTCAATTGTTTTTCCGTAGTGACGATACTTGATTTTGTTATTATCGTAAGGAATCCGGAGAGGCGGAGTATTGAAAAATTCGGGTGATGGTGGCGAATACGGGTAATCGATGTCTAATTCGAAATTGGACATGATGGCCAGATGATCCCAAAGTTTATGTTTGAAATCGTTGATGTCGCGCAGGTAAGGGTACATGGTACCCATGACATCAATAATTGTTCTGGCTGCCCTGTTGCGTTCAGCGCGGTCTTCAATGGTCATAATATGATTGACCATATTTTGTAAGTTTCTGCCATACTCGGGCAGAGGCAGCTTACTGCGATTAGAATTATAATCCATGGATATAAATAAAGTTTTTCTTAAAATCAGGCTGTTATCTCAAAAGGAAATCGGTAGAGATAATCAGGATGAAGACAAATATCTTGCAAAATAAGTAAAAATTTCTCAGTCATTAGACAATTTTCTAATAACTTTTTTCTAGGATATGATCCTGAGTTTAGCGAATTTAAGCAGAAGTTGTTTTTTTCCGGCATTCTGAAAGAATACAGTAGCTTGAATATCGGGCATTTTGCCTTCCATTTGCAATACTTTCCCTCGCCCAAAACGCTGGTGTTCAACAATCATTCCTGCCTGAATATCTTCGGGGTTGCTGAAATCGAAAGCATCGGTTTCTTTCTTGGCTTCCCGGAGCTTGGTTAGTTTCTGTTGCAGATCGGGTTGTTTGACCAATGAGGGTCGGAAACCTGAAATAACCGAATTTTGTGGACGGGGCTTTGGCGCCGAGAATGACAAATCCTGATTATCTCCATAAAACACCGGGTCTTTTTCAACCGGCATGTTCAGGTATTGCGGATCAATTTCGTCGATAAAACGGCTTTTGTCACAAAAGTCGAGTTTGCCCCATTTGTATCGTTGACGGGCATAACTCAGATAAGCATTTTGTTCGGCCCGGGTCAAAGCCACATAAAACAGGCGACGTTCTTCCTCAAAATCTTCGAGCGTTTTTTGTCCCGTCTGGTTTGATGGGAACAGGTTTTCTTCGACCCCGACAATAAAAACATTCTTAAATTCAAGACCTTTGGCAGAGTGAATGGTCATTAATGTTACACGGTCGGTATCTTCCGGTTTTTCATTGTCCTGATCAGTCAGCAAGGCAACGTCTTCCATGTAATTGTTTAATTTGGATGGAGATCCTTCCTCGCGGGCCGAAATTGAGAATTCCTGGATACCATTAAGCAATTCCTGAATATTTTCAAACCGGCTGACTCCTTCAGGCGTTTGTTCTTTGTACAAATCTTTCATAATTTCTGAACCCGTTGCGATTTCAGAAGCCAGTTCAAAGGCATCATGTGTTTCCAGTTTTTCCCTGAACACTTCAATGAGTCTGGTGAATTCATTGATTTTCGACGCAGTTCCTTTGCTAAACTCGCTCAGCAAAAGTGGAATATTGGTGGCGAATTCCCAAATGCAGAGGTTGTTTTGCGCGGCATATTGTTCGAGTTTGGTGAGGGTAGTCTGACCAATTCCACGTGCCGGATAGTTGATGATCCGTTTAAATGCTTCGTTGTCTTTCGGGTTGATGACCAACCTGAAATAACTGAGTAAATCCTTGATTTCTTTCCGTTGGTAAAACGAAAGTCCGCCGTAAATTTTATATGGAATATTCCGCTTCCGGAGTGATTCTTCGAAAATACGCGACTGCGCGTTGGTTCGGTACAAAATGGCATAATCCGAGAACTGGAAATGGTCGCGCATCCGGGTTTCAATAATTTCGTTCGAAACCAGATAGCCTTCCTCGTTGTCGGTAATCGCACTCATGACCTTAATCAACGCACCTTTTTCTTTTTCAGAAAATACATTCTTCCGGATTTGTCGTTTGTTTTTTGCGATTACACTGTTTGCCGCATCTACAATAGTTTGGGTCGACCGGTAATTCTGTTCAAGTTTGAAGACCTTGTGAGCCGGATAATCGTTCTGAAAGTTTAGGATGTTTTCGATACGTGCACCACGGAACGAATAGATACTTTGTGCATCGTCGCCCACTACACAAATGTTGTTGTGGGTGGCAGCCAGTTTTTTAATGATCATGTACTGCGAATGGTTCGTATCCTGGTACTCGTCGACCAAAATGTAGTCGAATATCCTCTGGTATTTGGCCAATATTTCAGGATGGTTCCTGAAAAGCGTATTGGTTTTCATCAGCAGATCGTCGAAATCCATTGCTCCGGCCAGAAAGCAGCGTTTGGCGTATTCTTTATAGATCAGGCTGATCAAAGGCATCTTGATGCTCTGGTCGTATTCCTTTATTTCGGGTAACGTGGCATAAACTTCCGAAGAAACGAGGTTGTTTTTTGCTGCCGAAATCCGGGAAGAAACCACACCGGGTTTGTAAGTTTTATCGTCGAGGTTTAAATCTTTAATGATGCTTTTAATCAGACTTTTAGAATCGGCTGAGTCGTAGATCGTAAAGTTGGAAGGATAGCCCAATATTTCGGATTCTGTTCTCAGGATGCGTGCAAATATCGCGTGAAAAGTTCCCATCCACAGGTATCGGGCTGTATTTTGACCAACCATGGAGGCTATCCGGTTTTTCATTTCACGGGCAGCTTTGTTGGTAAAAGTCAGGGCTAAAATTGAACCCGGACGAACCCCGTTTTTCAGCAAATGAGTGATCCGATAGGTTAAAACACGGGTTTTTCCCGAACCTGCACCGGCAATAATTAATGATGCGCCGTGAATATTTTCAACCGCAAGCCGTTGGGCCTCATTCAATTCTTCTAAATAATTCTGCACTGGTTATCGTTTCTATTTGGACTCCAAAAGTAGGACTGTTTTTTCTGATTTCAGGGCGGTAAGGTAAGTAGTTTTCAACAATATTTTTCGGGCGGAATTATCCTTTGCTATTTGGCTTTAGCCAACGTACACCGATGGATGGTTCAGAAAATTTCAATCCTCACAAAAGATAAATCAATTTTTAGCGTTAATATTGTGATCTGTTAATGAAAATAAAGAATGAACATATTTAAATTGCTTGCCGGGTTACTCTTTTTAAGCGGTATTCTTTTATTTCCGGGTACCGGATTTGCCCAAATTACTTCCGATGCCAATGTCGTTGTGCCTACCGAATATTCGAGTGGCGCGCAGGATGATATCCATGTTTTTTGTGGTTTGAAAGGTGAACAGAAAGCTGCATTGACAGCCAGCGCGGTAAACGGCGAGTCTGCGACTTTTGAGTGGCTGAAATACAATGCTCAATCCGGAATTTTCGCTTTCGTTTCCAATGATTTGTCCGGGACAAGCACTTCGTCGATTTCAAACCTTGAAGATGGATGCTACCGGGTAAAAGTTACTTCTGCTTCCGGAGTAAATACATACACTTCGTGGGTTTTTAATAATTATTATGAGGTAACTGCTGCAATTCCCCAGTCCGACTGTGATTATTTCACCTTGCAAGGCGAATTCGAAACGCCAACATTTACGTATACCGATTTGACCACCGGACTTGCCAAGGAATTGAATAAAGAGATTCAGGTAAAATGGAAGGTGGGAGGGGTAGATTTCAGTATAGTTACACCCACACAAGTATTCAATCCGCCAACAAAAAATACCGATTATACCTTTGAAGTTTCAGACCGGTTTGAATGCGTTGCTGATGCAGAGGTTACATACACTTCAATTGTCACGAAAGCTTCTTTTGATTACGCCATTGAATATTACGGTCCGGATGGAAAAAGGAGTGATATTGAAAAAGAGGAAGCTCCTTTGACGGTAAACTTTACCAATACTTCGGAAAATGCTGATGTGGATCAATATGAATGGTTCATTTTTAAAGATCGGCAAAAGATAAAAGACGAAATAGCTGCCGGCACTTTTAAGGACAGCATCATGGATATACTTTATAACGAAAGTCCGGTTTATACGTTTGAGGCAGTTGGAACTTACATGGTGAAATTAGTATCAAAAAAAATAACTCAATTATCTGCGTGTACCGATACTTTTTATATGCCTGATTATATTAAGATCGACACTTCATTTATTGAAGCTCCGAACGTTTTTACTCCTAACGGTGATGGAACCAATGACAACTTTGCGATTAAGTTTTTCTCGATGAAATCGGTGAAGGTCACCATTTTTAACCGCTGGGGTAAGGTGGTTCATGTTTGGGAAAGTAACAATGTCAGGGGGTTTATTGGTACTGCAGAGTCGGTACCCGAGTCAATCTGGAACGGAAAAATTGGGGGAAGGTATGCAAGTCCCGGAGTTTACTATTACGTTGTTGAAGGAATTGGCCGCGACGACAGACGACAAAAAGAAAGCGGATTTTTTCATCTGTTCAGAGATAAGTAATTATGGGCAGTACAATCAAGAATTTTCTGAAAGATCTTTTTCTGATCGCTAAAATCAGGAATCGTTTTAATCCATCCACACAAATCAGCCAACGACAATTATTCCTGCATTATCAGGAATGTCTGAAAAATAAATCGCTTCCAAAACTAAAAGATACCGGATTTCGGGTTTTTTCTCAATTCGAAGAAGACGGATTGTTGCTTTTCATTTTTTCGGTAATCGGAATGGAGAACAAAATTTTTGTTGAATTTGGTTCCGACGATGGTGTAAACAGCAACAGTGCAAACCTGATTTTCAATTTTGGCTGGCACGGATTATTTATCGACGGTAATCCCAAAAGCATTGCCCGAGGCCGGAAATTTTACGCAAAGTATCCACATCCGTGGATGTATCCGCCCAAATTTGTCTGCGCAATGATTAAGTGCGAGAACATCAATCAGCTTATTCAGGATGCAGGTATCTCTGGTGAAATTGGATTTTTATCGATTGATTTGGACGGAAACGACTACTGGTTATGGGAAGCAATAAATGTTGTGCAACCCAAGGTAGTGATTATTGAGACCCACAATGAATTTGGATTCGAGGATATTGTTGTTCCGTACGATCCGGATTATTTTTACCCCGGAAAACATCCTGTATACCATGGAGCATCTCCAATTGCTATGACTAAACTGGCTAAGCAGAAAGGATATCGTCTGGTTGGCGCCAACGATCTGGGATTCAACTTCATTTTCATAAAAAACGGAATAGCCGACGAATTAATTCCTGAAGTAAGTGTAGAATCCGTTTTGCAGCACCCTTCAGTTGCAGAAGGAATGAGAACGTTTCAGGAAATTAAAGATTGGGAATACGAGCGAAACAGGATATAGTAAACTATATATTATGAAAGCTAATCGAACTAATCAACTTATATTCTTAGCCTTTGCCTTTGCGTTGGTTTTTCACCACTTTTTCGGTTATCTGGGACATTTTGGCTACGACGACATGGAATATGCCCGTATTGCTGCCCTTTTATCCAACGGTGTATTTGATCCAAACAATCATTTTTCGTTTAGGCTAACCCTAGTTGGATTAACTGCCTTATCGTACAAATTTTTTGGGATCAATGATTTCGCTTCGTCGTTTCCATCGTTATTGTTTTCTATCGGCACTTTAGCGCTGGTTTACCGCATCCTGAAAGATGAGAGCTGGCCAATACTCACCATCGGGCTTGCTTTGTTCTCTTTCAATAGCTGGACATTCTTTTATTCGGATAAGTTGATGCCCGACACAGGATTAGCCTTTTTTGTTTTTTTGTTTTTCTATGTGGTGTACCTATATAATTATTGTCCTAGGAAAATGCCTGTGATGGCCTATTCATTTTTTGCAGCGTTGGCTTTATTTTTATGCTTTAACACAAAAGAAACCGTAGTTTTAATAGCTCCATTGATTATTTGGCTGATTGTAACTGATATCGTAATGAAACGATCGGTCAAATTTTGGCTTCAATTTGTTGGATTTGGAGTTGTAATGCTCGTTTGCTATCTGATTATTTGCGAACTACTCTTCGGTAATGCCATAATCCGTTTCAATTCTATTATTGCCAACAGCTATTTAAACTCATGCAGCTACGACCAGCAGCCATTTTTGATAACCTTGAAACGAATTACCTACGAATTGGCTAAAATGTTCCTTGTTGGGGACATGCTTCTGGGGTTTATTGTTGTTTTGTCCTATTTTGCTGTCGACCCAAACTATCAATTGTTTAAATTAACTGACCGGAAGTCATTTTTTATCGTTGGTATTGTTATCCTAATGTTTTCGTCCAACTTCATGAGTATTTCGGTTACCTCCTACAATCCGATGTGTCTTGACCCACGACATTATTTGTTTATCATTCCGGTTGCTGCGGTTGCTGCGGCTTTGGTTTTAAGGGAATTTTTCGGACAACTTAAATTCAGGAGTGTATGGTTTATTCTTGTATTACTAGCTTTTGGTATTTCCATTTTTGTTGGGAACAATGTGGGTTGGAAATTGTACATGCCCGTTTTGGTGGCTATTGGAAGTGTCATATTCTTGAAAGATTCGGTTCTGATTCCAAAGCTTTTCGCGATATTATTTGTTGCTGCCTTGTTGGTGCAACCAATTGATACGATGATTTATTCCCGGAAAGTCGATTACCGAAAGCAAAAGGAAATTGTACTGAAAGAATTGATCGACAAAAGGCAAGATTGTATTGTAATTACCGATGAGGTTCAGCAGCGGTTGGGAGATTATTATAACCGTTTTTCTCCCAACGCAGCCTGTAGTTTTATCACCTATGCCCAGGCTGATACCTTCCATTTCCAGAAGAATATTAAGAAAATTTTGCTGAATAATTGGTATACACGCTATTTGAGTGGTATGAACGATCAGGATTTACCTTATTACGCGACAATTGTAGTAAATCCGGTTTTTAAAGATGAAATGCTAAAGATATTCATTTTTGACTTGAAAATTGATAAAAAGGAACGGTTGTTTTCCACAGAGAACGATTTTGAATCTCTAAAACCATTCTGGAACGAGACCCCGAATAAAAGTAATGAGCAGGCTAACTCTGGAGTTTTTTCCGAAAAGTTAGGTGAATTTTCAGTCAATTGTTCTGTATTGTTAGACTCCTTGTTGACCGATTCTGCCCAACAAATTATGATTTCGCCTAAGCTTAAAATCTTTGCAATCAATAGCTCTGAATGCAATTTGGTTATTGCGCTGGATTCGGATGGAAAACAATATTTTTGGAAAGGTTATGATTTAAGCAAGTACGTGAAATCGAAAGCTGGTTGGTGGTCTGCTTCGTTGAATGAAATCATAGAACGGTCGGAGATTCAGAAAAACTCAAAGTTGAAGGTCTATATCTGGAACAATAAAAAGAACGAAATTTATATCGATAATTTTAACGTAGAGGTGTTTGCGGTTTCAAAATAGCCAATGTTTTTTATTTGAATAGTTGAAAGGAACTCGTTCTCATGTGAGGAACTTTATATCTGTATCAGTAAGAATAACTGCGCAAAAATGCAAAAACCCGGGTGGCATTCCCGGGTTTTTGCATTTGAATAATAGATTTGATAGATAGAATAGACAATTATTCGTCTTTTTCTTCGGCTGCATAGGCTGCCAAAAGTTCTTCCTGTACTTCCTGAGGTACTTTTTCGTAAGCGGCAAATTTCATATTGAAAACGCCACGACCCCCAGTTAACGAGCTTAATGAAGTGGAATATTTGTTCATTTCCTTTAGCGGTACGCGGGCGGTAATTTTTTCGTAGCCTTTTTCGCTGCCCATTCCCATAATCAATGCCCGGCGTCCTTGCAGATCGCTCATTACATCGCCCATGCGATCGGCCTGAACCCATACATCCAGATCGTAAATTGGCTCCAGAATTTTTGCGCCTGCTTCTTTAAAGGCGATACTGAATGCATTTCGACCGGCCAAACGGAACGAAATTTCGTTTGAATCAACCGGGTGCATTTTCCCGTCGTAGATGTACACGCGAATGTCGCGGGCATACGAGCCGGTCAAAGGACCTTCTTCCATTTTCTCCATAAGTCCCTTCAGGATAGCGGGAAGAAAGCGTGCATCAATTGAACCACCAACGATACAGTTGTGGTAAACCAGTTTCCCGCCCCAAGGCAGCGGTGTTTCCTGAGTGTCGCGAACGGAGATTTTTTGTTCCTTACCGTTCATGATAAACATGTTTTTTGGCAGGCTACCTTCTTCGAATGGTTCGATAATCATATGAACCTCGCCAAACTGACCGGATCCGCCCGATTGTTTTTTGTGACGATAATCACCCAATGCCGATTTGGTAATGGTTTCGCGGTATGGAATTTTTGGAGCTTTAAATTCGATGTCGATTTTATGGATGTGATCGAAATACCATTTCAACGTGTTCAGGTGGTATTCACCCTGTCCTTCAACAATCAATTGTTTCAGTTCTTTGAAATAATTTACGATGTAGGTTGGGTCTTCCTCTTTTACCTTGTGAAGGATCTCACCAACTTTTTCATCATCGGTTTCAGAGACTGCATTTATTGCTATTCTGAATTTTGGATCAGGGAATTTGATCGGGGCAAACTTCAGATCCAGTTCTTTTTCGCAAAGAGTCTGGTTGAATTTGGTGTCTTTTAGCTTTACGGTACAACCGATATCTCCGGCAACTAATTCCGAAACGCTGGTTCGGTTTTTTCCGGCTGAAACAAATAGTTGCGAAAGCCGTTCTTTTCCGTTGTTAAAGGTATTGTATAAATCTTTTCCCTCGGAAACTTTACCCGACATTACTTTAAAATAAGTGACTTCACCAACGTGTGGCTCAATAGCAGTTTTAAATACGAATAGTGAGGTTGGGTTTGATTCACTCATTACTACAGGTTTTCCCTGAATGATTTCACGCATGGGCACTTGATAAGGAGCGGGGGCAATGTTGCACACAAATTCGAGTAAACGTCCAACTCCCATGTTTTTCTTAGCCGAAACACAGAAAACGGGAAACAGATCGCGTTTGGTCATCCCAGTTCTCATTCCTCTGCGCATATCGTCTTCTGATAATGAACCCTGCTCGAAAAACAGTTCCATCAGGGATTCTTCGTTTTCAGCAGCCATTTCAATCAGTTCGTTGTGCAATTTATCAGCACGTTCTTTCTCCGATGCAGGTATATCAAGTACTTCAGGTTTTCCACCATCCGGCCCGTATTTATACATTTTCATTTTCAATACGTCGATAATGGAATTGAATCCAATACCAGTTTCAACCGGATACTGTACAACTGTAACTTTATTGCCGAATTTGCCTTTTAAATTTTCGACGTCCTGGTCATAATTGGCATTCTCATTATCGAGGTGGTTCAATACAAAAATAAGTTTGTTGTTTGCAGTTTCGGCATGGCGAAAAGCTGACTCGGTTCCGGCTCCAATCCCGGTTGAAGCGTCAAGAACCATTAGGGCAAGGGGCGCAACTTGGAGGGAAGCAACTACGCCACCGCAAAAATCATCCATTCCTGGAGTGTCCAGTATGTTGATTTTCTTCCCGTTAACTTCAGTATACATGATCGAAGAGAATACAGAATTGCCGTATTCCTGCTCAATCAGATGGTAGTCGGATACAGTATTTTTACTTCCAACGTCACCTCTGCGGTTGATTACTCCACCCTCGAAAAGCATTGCTTCTGCAAGGGTGGTTTTCCCACTGCCAGCATTACCAATTAGTGTAATGTTGCGAATTTCATCTGTTTTATAAACTTTCATATTTAGTTATTATTGGTTTTTTACTCATTCATTTTTAGCTTTCTTGTGCTGCAATTTTCAGAGACGACCAAAATTAGTAATAATTAATTAACAACCAAGTTACATTAGATTAACGTGGAATTGTTAAAGAATGCAGCTTATACGACGATACTTAAAGGTATAGAAAATCAATGAATTGTATTTTTTAAGCTTTATTAACCCTTCGATTTAAAGAGTTGAAAACCAAATGTATGTATCCATAATATGTTGTTGAATATTTTTTTGAATGGTTTGAAAAAGCGATAAATGCAGTTTGTCCCATTCAGTCAAAATTACTTCAGGTTAAATAGGTGGGAAACAGATTGATATAGAGTTATTGGATTTTCTAATAATTATGATTTGAAGAATCATTAAATATTCATTAATTTGAAGCTGCTGATCAACGGGCGCTGAAATCCTTTATAAAGTGGTTCTTTGGTTATTTTTGACAATAATTTTAGCCTGAAAACAGCAGATTCATTTTAATCTGTTATTTTTGGACAACATTGATTCTGATATGCCCAGATTTCCCTTTTTTAAACAATACGATGCTATGGATTGCGGACCTTCCTGTCTCCGCATGATTGCTGCATTTTACGGGAAGACCTATTCACTTCAGAAACTTCGCGAAAGGGCGCACATTACCCGCGAAGGAGTTTCCTTCCTTGGATTGAGCGATGCTGCAGAAAGCATTGGATTTCGGACCATTGGCGCCCGTGTAACTTTCGAACAATTAATTGAAGCGCCAAAACCATGCATTGTGCATTGGGATCAGGAGCATTTTGTCGTAGTTTACAAGTATCGAAAAGGTAAAGTTTATGTGTCCGATCCGGCATTTGGATTGGTTGAATATTCTGAAACCGAATTTAAAAAGCACTGGCTAGCTACCGTCAGACAAGGCGAACAAAAAGGAATTTGTTTACTCTTTGAACCAACTCCCATATTCTTTGAGATGGAAGGCGAGGTCATGAACCGGAGTAATTTCAGGTTTCTACTGAAGTACTTGAAACCTCACCGGAAATTAGTGGTTCAGCTGATTATCGGTTTCTTCGTTGGGAGCTTGATTCAATTGATATTTCCCTTTTTAACGCAGAGTATTGTCGATGTTGGGATCAATACCCAGGATATCAACTTCATTTATTTGGTTCTGGCAGCTCAGATGATGCTTTTCATCAGCCGAATGAGCGTTGATTTCATCCGCTCGTGGATTTTACTTCACATCAGTACACGTGTTAATATAAGTATCATCTCCGACTTCCTGATCAAGTTGATGAAAATGCCAATTGGCTATTTTGATACCAAGATGATTGGCGATTTACTTCAGCGAATAGGCGACCACAACCGCATCGAACGATTCCTGACTTCACAATCGCTCGGAGTTATTTTTTCGTTCTTCAATATCATCATATTTAGCTTGGTGTTGGTTTTCTATAATGTGGGAATTTTCTTTGTTTTCCTGATGGGCTCAGCAATCTACATGGCGTGGATATTTTTATTCCTCCGGAAACGCCGCGAATTGGATTATAAGCGATTTACCCAATTGTCCGACAATCAAAGCAAGCTCATTCAGCTGATTAACGGGATGCAGGAAATCAAACTAAACAATTACGAAAGGCAGAAACGGTGGGAGTGGGAGCGAATTCAGGCCCGATTGTTCAAGGTCAATGTGAGTAGTCTTTCGTTGCAGCAATACCAGGGGGCAGGTTCGGTTTTCATCAACGAAACCAAAAATATAGTGATTACGGTTCTCGCAGCTACATCGGTTGTGCATGGAAACATGACTTTGGGTATGATGTTAGCCGTACAATATATAATAGGACAAATGAATAGTCCCCTCGAACAGATGATCGAATTTATGCAGGTTTCTCAGGATGCAAAGATTAGTCTGGAACGTTTGAGCGAAATACACAATAATAAAGACGAAGATGAGGATCAGGAAGGGAAACTGACCGTTCTTCCAGATTCAGCTGATATTAATATTTCTGAACTAATATTCCAATACGAAGGACCGCGTTCGCCAAAGGTCTTGAATACTATCAATCTGGTTATTCCACGAGGAAAAGTTACAGCGATTGTTGGTACCAGCGGAAGCGGCAAAACAACATTGGTAAAACTTCTGTTGGGATTTTATCCTCCTGTTTCGGGAACTATAAAAGTCGGCGACTTTGACTTGTCTGCATACGAACAGCATTGGTGGCGTGCCAAATGCGGAGCGGTGATGCAGGATGGATTTATCTTTTCGGATACGATTGCCAGTAATATTGGTATCGGCAATGATGAAATTGACAAAGAACGATTGGCCTATGCAGTAAGGATGGCTAATATTCAGGAATTTATTGAGACTTTGCCTTTGAATTACAATACGAAGATTGGAGCCGAAGGAGTTGGGCTTAGTCAAGGTCAGAAACAACGCATCCTGATTGCCCGTGCGATTTATAAGAATCCTGAATTTATTTTCTTCGACGAAGCGACCAATTCGCTCGATGCCAATAATGAAAAGGTAATTCTTGAAAACCTGGATGAATTCTTTGCCGGGAAAACGGTAGTGGTAGTTGCCCACCGTCTGAGTACGGTAAAAAATGCGCATCAGATTATTGTACTCGACCGAGGCAGTATTGTCGAAATTGGGAATCATGCAGAACTAACCCAAAAGAAAGGCGCATATTTCCAGTTGGTGAAAAATCAGTTGGAATTAGGAAATTAGGAAATATAAAAGAGTTAATAGTCATTATAGAAATAAGGAAAATGAAAAGTGATCCTGCCCCTATCTGCCAATCGTTGAAGGCTGCCTGCCACTTGTTTGAGTGATAGCGGTAACAAGGGGTTGTTGGATTTGCGCCTTGGACGAATTTTATTTTGCAGCAAGTTATAAACTCAAAACCATTTACCCCTCGTTGCAAACGATCGGCAGATCTGGTAATCATACTGAATTGACCGCAAAGAAAGGAAGCAACGGGGGTGCAATTTGTCCCCTGGTTGAAATGGAAGCATCTGGCGAGAGAAAACGAAATGTGCTGGGGAAGCAAGAACAGCTAAAATATTGTAATTTCACAATGAAATAACAAATACCCATGAGTAATATAAAGCTATTTGAAAGCAACCAAATAAGGACAGTTTGGAATGAAATTGACCAAAAATGGTATTTCGTTGTAGAAGATGTAATATTGGTTTTAACAGATAGTAAAGATCCTAAGCAATACATCAAACGCATGCGTCAGCGTCATGAAGAGCTTGCCAAAGGGTGGGTACAATTTGTACCCTTTGGGTTGAAACTATTGGCTGCCTGACCTTCGTTTGAGCGATAGTGGTAACAGCCTGTCCCGATTATTCGGGAAGGGGTTGTTGGTTCTGTGTCTTAAACGCACTTTATTTTGCACCAAATGAAAAGGATCTAAAGATGAGTGACGATAATTACTCATTTTTCTGTTCAAAAGGGTTTGGTTAATGTGCAAATTGTCTGTTAAGTTATCAGATAAAGAGTTATAAACTCAAATTCCAATATTTAGCTTAAATAAATTGCAGAAATATGAATCCCCGGATCGAAAGACATTAAAGTATTTTTTAGATTTACAGTGGGTGAACTAGATTTACTACAAGATAATACATGGCAAATGGCTGAGTCTTTTGGATTAGACAAAAGAATTGAAAAGTTGACAGGAAATAGAAAAGTTGGCTTTTATATGTGGGATTTAGAATGTATTGAACTGGTTTTGTCTGATTTAAAAAGCCAAAACGACGTTGACAAAATAATCGTTAATGATTTATATGATAAGGATAGAGAAGCCATTGATTATATTAGTAATAACCTGACTTATTTAATTAGCAGGTAATATTTCGTACTTTTAAATAAAAAATATACAAGATGAATACTATTGATCTACGGGAAAGTATCATTCAAAAAGTTCGGCATACTAATGATGAACAGTTGCTCGAATATCTTAATCAGCTTTTGAATAACAAAGACAAACAGGAAACCTACCAACTTTCTGATTTT
>Ga0136636_10001417_pt1 | contig 14002 bp, 17 predicted proteins | sample AntDrymUQ8522106_2_FD_104653 | JGI IMG/M metagenome (GOLD analysis project Ga0136636, IMG submission 104653) | Polar desert sand microbial communities from Dry Valleys, Antarctica - metaG UQ852 (21.06) | ecosystem: Environmental > Terrestrial > Soil > Desert | place: Antarctica: Dry Valley... | reverse complement strand
TCGGCTTGGCCACCTGCTCGACCAACGCACCGCGGCCCTGGCGGGTCAAACCGGGCGGCACACGACCAGCGCACGGTCTAGTCCTCAACGCGTAGCCCCGGTACCTTCTGAAAATCCAGGCGGTTCCGCGATACCAGCGTTGCGCCCTGGGTGAGCGCAATGCTCGCGATTTTGAGGTCCATCGTCCCGATGTGCACGCGCTGCTGCTGAAGCTGCCGCACCAGCGTGACTGCGTCGGGACCAAAGGCAATCAGGGGGATGGCACAGAACACCCGAAGATGCTGCTGCAAATAGCCGTACGCGGTGACCTGCTCCTCAAGAGAACGAGCCTTCGCGATCACACTGATCAGCCACGGGTTTGCTCCTCGTAGCTGATCAGTGTCGCCGCGACCGCATTGCGCGGAACGGCCTGGAGGCGTCGCTGTAGCCGGGCAGCTTCGTCGCCACCTCGCTCTAACACGCTGAGGTGATCCGTTCGTAGACCACGCGGGGCACGTCAAGATGCAGCTCGATGCGGTCGCGCAGGGCCGCTGGGATGCGCTGCTGGTAGCGCCGCACCAGGGTGGGTGTGCAGGTGCAGATCGCCTCGGCATCGCCAAACCAGCCGCAGGGGCAGGGCCGCGCCGTCGCGACCAGCTGAAAGGCTGCCGGCAGCAGCTGGGTGGCGCTGGCCCGCTCGATGCTGACCGCCCGGTTGTCCAGGATCACGGACAGAGCCGCTAGCTTCGCGCCGAACGACGGCAGGTCGTCGAGGAGCAGCAACCCGCGATGGGCGCGGCTTACCGCCCCCGGCCGCATGCTCCTTCCGCCGCTGCCGTACAGCGCCGCCTTGCGCGCATCGACGCGCAGCGCTGCGCACGGGCGTCGGTCGGTGTGCGGCGTCCCGTCCCCCGCTAGGTGAACCAGCGAAGCCATCACCGTCACCTCGGCCACGTCGGTCTCTGAGAGTGGGGGCAGCAGGCCGAGGACGGCGCGGGCGAGCGTGGTCTTGCCCGACTCGGGTGCGCCGATCAGAACCACTGTCCGAATTTCCTGGGCCATTATAGGGCGCCGGGCCACGTCGGAGCTGCTGGGCGCGGGGGCAACCGACGAGGCGCGAAGCACGGACTGCGCGGCCGCCGCAGTGAGGAACAACCAACTGTTCTTGATACCTGAACTTCGGAGGCTGCCAACGAGCAGCTGCGTTGGACCTGAACGACTATTGACAGATCGCGCACGTCGCGCTACCATAGCCCTTGTTATTGATATAAACTATCATAAAGGGAGCGCTATGCTACACGCACACCGGACGAGTGAAGCAACGCGCCTTGACGTGCTGATCATTGGTGGGAGCAACGCGGGGCTGAGCGCCGCCCTGGTGCTCGGTCGGGCACGGCGGCGCGTCGTGCTGCTCGACCACGGCCAGCCGCGCAATGCACCCTCGGCAGCTGTCCATGGCTTCCTGACGCGCGATGGAACCCCGCCCGCCGAGCTCCGCCGCATTGCGCTTGCACAGCTCCAGCCCTACCCAAGCGTCGCAGTCCGCCCAGGTGAGGCCACGGACGCCCAACGCGACGCTACGGGCTTCACCGTGACGACCCGTGCCGGGGAAACCTATCACGCACGCCGCTTGCTGCTGGCGACTGGCGTGCAGGACGAGCTTCCGCAGCTCGCGGGCCTGGCCGAGCGCTGGGGCCGCCAGGTCGTCCACTGCCCGTACTGCCACGGCTGGGAAGTGCGTGAGCGGCCCCTGGCCGTCCTTGCGAACGGGCCGTGGGCGGCGGAGTATGCGCTGACGATCCGCGGCTGGAGCGAGGATCTGCTGTTGCTGACGAACGGCCCGGCAGCGCTTGCCGATGACGAGCGCCTGCGGATGGCGCGCCACGGCATCCAGATAGACGAGCGGACGATCAGCCACCTCGACGACGGGCCAGAGGCGACGGTGCACATCGTCTTCGCCGACGGCGGCGTCATCGAGCGCGCCGCGATCTTCCACCGCTCGGCACAGCAGCAGCGCAGCGAGCTTGCACGGCAGCTTGGCTGCGCATTACACGAACCGATGCCCGGCATCGAGGTGATCCAGGTTGATGCGGGCGGGCAGACCAGTGTGCCTGGGGTGTTCGCCGCTGGCGATGCGACAACGCCGATGCAGCAGGCGCTTGTCGCCGCTAGCGCGGGTCTGGTCGCGGCGGCCATGCTTAATCGCCAGCTATTGCAAGAGGATTTTGCGTGACGGCGCGGAACATTCCGTCCTGCTACCCCACCAGGAGGTTTATGGCCACGCCGGCGAGCAGGGCGAGCTGGAAGCAGAGCAGGATAATGATCGCCACGCTGCGCCGGCTGAAGGTGCTGGTGAGCATCAGGGCGCTCTTGATATCGATCATCGGGCCGAAGACCAGACAGGCCAGGATTGCGCCGGGCGTGAAGGTGTTCACAAACGACAGCGCGATGAACGAATCGACCGTCGGGGCGCCAGCTCAGGGCCAAGATCGAGCCTTGGGTGTGGTACTCACGCACGGGCTCGCTGCGCTCAGGCAGCCAGATGCTGAGCGTCTGGTGCGCCGCGCTGAGCAGGATGGGCGGTCCGTCCTCTTCCGGGCCAAGGCCTGGAACCCAGCAGAGCGCGGCGATCGTCGCGCGGGCATCAGGGCACGCCATCATCGGCTGCCCATCACGTCCCCACAGGCGCAGCTTGCGCCCGGCGGCCGAGGCGAGGATCGGCCCGCTGCGCCGGTCGCCCGGCGTCCAGCTCAGGTGCTCAACCCACCCAGACCCGCCGTCGAGGCGCAGACACTCGACGCCGCTCTGCGGCTCCCACCAGCGCACGCTGCCATCCTGACCGGCGCTACACAGCACCGCCCCGTCGGGCCGCCAGACCAGGGCGGTAGTGCCAAAGCCGTGGCCGACCAGCCGTTGGCGCAGCGCACCCGTTGCTGCATCAAACAGCGCGATTGGCCCGCTGACCTCAGCGGCAGCCAGCGTCATCCCGTCGGGCGACCAGGCCAGCGCAATGATGTGGTCGTTCAGCATGGCCTGCCAGCAGGTTGTGAGCGGCGCTGGCGCTGGTGGCTGTTTGGGCATTGGGGGGCTCCTCAGGGACAGGAGTCAGGAGTTAGGAGTCAGTCCCAGGATCAGTTGTTAGTTTGACCCTCATCGAGCATGGCCGCCGACTAATCAAGCGCTGTGACCTGCTTGACGGAGGATGCTAGCGGCAGCGCAAACCGCCCGGTGCCGGCGCCGACATCAAGCAGCGTATCGTCGGGCCGCAGGAGGCCACGGATCAGCGCTAGCTGCTGGATGCTGGCGGCCCACGCGGCGGCGACACCAACAGGGGAAGTAGGCATCGGTTGGCTCCTCAGCTACTTAGCCAGTCAGGTCCTCGCAGGGCTCGCCGCGCCAACGCAGCCGCAGCAACCAGCGCTGGCGCGCCCGCTCGCGCCCCACGCGCTCGATGATTGTACAGACCGCCGAGGTGGGTAGCCAGCCCAGCAGCTCGAGCTCGCGCTCGGCCTGGAGGATGCACGCCTCGCAGGCAGCGAGCTCGTAGGCAAATCGTTCGTCAGATTCGTTGTGCACGCTGTACCTCCACAGTCATTCGCAGGGGCAGAAAGACCACATGCAGCCGCCCGGTGGCCGGGTGGGTCGCCACTTCGGCGCGCACCCCGTAGACGCTCTGGATCAGCGCCGGGGTCAGCACTTGCTCCGGCGGGCCGCTCGCCACCACCGCGCCGCCCTTCAGCACATACAGCTGGTCGCAGTAGAGCGCGGCCAGGTTCAGGTCGTGCAGCGTAGCAGCGAGGATTTGCCGCTGCCGTTGGGGCCGATCAGCCCTACAAAGCTGCCCGGCGCGCACTGGAGGCTCACCGCACGCACGATCTGGGCGCTCGCCACGCTCCACGATACCTGCTCGACCGCGAGCTGCATCAGCTACCTCCCAGGGCACCGCTGGTGCGCCGCATCAGCCAGATGAAGAAGGGCGCGCCGAGCAGCGCGGTGATGATGCCGATCGGCAGCTCCTGCGGGGCGACAATCACGCGCGCCAGCACATCGACCCAGATCAGGAAGATCGCGCCGAGCAGCGCGGCCACCGGCAGCAGGCGACGGTGGTCGGCGCCCACCAGTAGGCGCACGATATGCGGCAGCATCAGGCCCACAAAGCCGATCCCGCCGCTCACCGCTACCAGTGGTGGTCCAAATGGCTCGGTCTCAACTGGCGTGACCATGGGCTCCTCCAGCAACGTACTGCGACGGCTCAGCGTCGAGCACGCCATCGCGCATGGTGAGCACCTGGTCGCACAGCACATCGAGCAGCGGTCGGTCGTGGCTGACGATCACGATCGCCGTGCCACGCTGCGCTGTGGTGGCCAGGAGGCGCAGGATCGCCGCCGCCACCGATGCGTCGAGGGCGCTGGTCGGCTCGTCGGCGATGATCAGCCCTGGCGTGGCGGCAAGCGCACGGGCGATGGCGACGCGCTGGCATTGCCCGATCGACAGCTCGCCCGGCCGCGCATCGGGGTCGAGGTGGCCCAGCCCGACCTCGGCCAGCCGCGTGGCGGCTGTCGCACGGTGCTGCGCCGCGTCCAGCTGCTTGCCGCGATGCGGTGCCGTCAGTGGCTCGCTCACGCTGCGCCAGATCGGCCAGCGCCGATCTAGGCTGCCCAGCGGGTCCTGAAAGATCGGCATCACAAAGCCGCTGCGCGCCAGGCGGCTGAGCAAGCGGGGCGAGCCGCCTGCGGTGGCCTGTTCGCCATTCAGAAAGACCGCGCCCGCGCTCGGCGTCTCGATTGTTGCCAGCAGGCGCAGCAATGTCGACTTGCCACAGCCCGATGGCCCCGCGATCCCGACGATCTCGCCGCGGCGCACTGTGAGACTTGCGGCGCGCACCGCGTCGACGGCGCGTGCGCCACGTCCGTAGCGCTGCGCAACTCCACGCGCCTCCACCACGATGGGCGCCGACGTGCTCAGCTGCCGTTTGCCCTCGATCTGCGGCGTAGGCACGGTGCGCGGTGCCGCCGGGAGCGCTGCGCTCACCGCGCCAACCGGGTTGAGCACGGGGCAGGCGACGCCATCCCGCAATGGCGGGTCGTGATGGCGGCACTCCGGCTGGGCAAAGACGCAGCGCGCGGCGAAGGCACAGCCATCAAGCTGCTCGGTGAGTGCGGGCGGCGTTCCCGCCAACGGCAGCGGCAGACCTTGCGTAGGCCGGGGCGTGGCGGCGAGCAGGCCGCGCGTGTACGGGTGACGCGGGCGCCCCAGCACGTCGGCCCGCGCACCGATCTCGACGATGCGCCCGGCGTAGCACACGGCGACCAGATCGGCGTGACGACTCACCACCGCGATGTCGTGACTCACCAGCAGCACAGCGGCCCCCGTGGCCCGCAGTGCCTCCAGCGTGGCGTCGGCCCGGTCCGCGTCCAGCGCGCTGGTCGGCTCGTCGGCGATGATCACCATCGGCTGGTGCGCAGCGGCGGCCGCGATGGTCGCCCGCTGGAGCATGCCGCCGCTCCACTGGTGCGGGTAGCGCCGCATCTGCTGGGGCGCCCGCGCAATGCCCAGGTTCGTGAGGGCCGCGCCGACCGCGCCGCGCGGCGGTGTCTGCCCATGGGCACGCCAGGCCTCGGCGCCGTGCTGCTCAACCCGGTCGAGCGGGTGGCAGGCCTCGAACGGGTTCTGGGCCACGAAGCCTGCCACCAGCCCGCGCAGGCTGCGGATCGTCTCGGGCGTGGCGCCGACGATCTCGTGCGCGCCAAGCCGGATCGACCCGCTCACAGCAGCGCCTGGCGGCAGCAGCCCCAGTGCGGCGCGCGCCATCGTCGTCTTCCCACAGCCGGACTCGCCTACCAAGGCCAGGCACTGGCCTGCGTGCAGGGTGAAGCTGACGCCGCGCACCGCCTGCGCGCCATTGGCGTACGTCACGCGGAGCTGATCATACTGAAGCACTGGCTGGCTCATCGCAACCTCCCCGGATCGAGCGTGTCGCGCAGCGCGTTGCCAAGCAGGTTGGCGGCGATCACCGCGAGAAAGATCGGCACCACCGGGCCCAGCAGCAGCCAGGGCGCGAGCGTGAAGTAGAGCCGCGAGTCGGCGAGCATCGCACCCCACTCGGCGGCGGGCGGCTGCACGCCCAGGCCAAGGAACGACAGCCCGGCGATCGCGGCGATCATCGAGCCAAGGTCGAGTGTCGCCACGATCAGCAGCTGGGCGGCGACGCCGGGCAGCACGTGCCCAACCATAATCCGGCCCCAGCCGATCCCGGCCAGGCGGGCGGCGATGACATCGGGGCGCTGGCGTGCGTTCAGCACATAGCTGCGCGCCAGACGGGCGTAGTAGGCCCACCAGGAGATCACCAGGGCCAGCACCAGATTCTGGAAGCCTGGCCCAAGCACGCCAACAATCGCGATCGCCAGCACGATCGACGGCAGCGCCATCAGCACGTCGACCACCCGCATCAGCAGCACATCGACGAGCCCACCGGCCATACCCGCGATTGTGCCCAGCACCAGGCCGATGATGAAGACGGCGCCAAGCACCAGCAGGGCCGTCCCTAGCGTGCGGCGGCCCGCGTCGAGCACCCGTGAAAGCTGATCGCGCCCGGACTGGTCGGTGCCGAGCCAGTGTTCGGCACTTGGCGCCTCCAGCTTGGCGCGGAAGTTCGGCGCGTCGGGCGCAAACGGCGCCAGCAGCGGGCCAAGCAGCGCCAGGCCAATCAGCAAGAGCGCCAACCCTAGGCCGAGCTTTGCCTCGCGATGGCGCAGCAAACGCGCCCAGAGTCCGCGTGGCGGAGCGACAGGCGTGGTGGCAGGCTGGGCTTGCTGGAGCAGCGGCGTTTCCAGGCTCATGCGGCACCTCCGGCGCGCAGCCGTGGGTCCAGCGCTACGGCAAGCAGATCGATCAGCAGGCTCGCCGTAACGTATGAGAGCCCGATCAGCGCGACGAAGCCCTGCACTACTGGGAAATCGCGCGCCGAGATCGCGGCAAACACAAAGCTGCCGATGCCTGGCCAGGTGAAGATCGCCTCGATGATCGCCGAGCCGCCGATCAGCCCGCCGATCCCGACCCCGACCGCGGTGAGCAATGGCAGCGCGGCGTTGGGCAGGGCGTAGCGCCAAAGCACGCGCAGCTTGGTCGCCCCGCGTGCACTGGCCACCAGTGTGTAGTTCGCGCCCATGGCCTCCAGCAGGCTGGCGCGCAGCAGCTGCGCCCAGTCGGCGGCGCGGCTGACGGCCAGGCAGAGCGCGGGCAGCAGCACGTACTGCCACTGCCCGCCAGAAAGCACCTTGCCGATGCCCAGCTCCACCACGACGAAGCGCAAGGCCAGCAGGCCGAGCAAGAAGGCCGGCGCCGAGACTCCAACCTGCGTGAGCAGGCGCACCAATTGGTCGGGCCAGCGCTCGTGGTAGGCCGCGCCAAGCAGGCCGCCAGTCACGGCCAGCGCCAGCGCGATCAGCAGCGAGGTGCCGGCCAGGAACAGAGTCGCCGGCAGCCGCTTGCCGAGCTCTTCTAACACCGGCTGGCCGGTTTTGTAGGAGAGCGACAGATCGCCGCGCACGGCCCGGCCCAGCCACTCGACGTACTGCACCAGAAGCGGCCGATCAAGGCCGAGCTCATCGCGCAACGCCGCTACCTGCTGGGCTGTGGGATCTTTCACGCCGCGCGCTTCCAGCAGGCTCAGCGCCGGGTCGCCGGGGGCCAGTGGCAGCAGCGCCCAGGTGATCACGCTGATGCCGAGCACGGTGAGCAGGGCTTGCAGCAGGCGCCCGCCGACCGCACGCGCCACGGGCATAGCGCGTGCCATCTTGGAGTCCGGCTGAGCCGCGAGGGCGCTCATTGCGTCGGCTGCGTCTCGTAGGAGACGTGGAACAGGGCGAAGCCTGGCTGGTAGTCGCGGTAGCGCTCGTTCACGATCACGCGGCCCGTGCTGAAGTTCACGTAGAACTGATAGGGCTCCTCCACGATCAGGAGCTCCTGAAGGCGCGTGAGGATCTCAGTGCGGCGCACCTCGTCGAACGTCTGGCTCAGCTCGCTGGTAAGGTCGTCGAGCTCGGGGTTGGCGAAGCCGGCGTAGTTGCGGTCGCCGCCGGTGACGAACGAGCGCCGCAGCACTGGCTCGGGCGCGCCGCCAAAGGTTGCCGAGCCAGACGAGACCAGGCCGGCATCCCACTCCTCGCCCTCAGGGCCAAGCGCAGCGTTGATGTCATCGACCGAGCGGATCTCGACGGCGAAGCCGAGCTCGGCCAGCTGGGCCTGGATCGCCTCGCTGATCGGCACCAAGTCGGGCTGTTGCGGGTAGATCAGCAGGATCACCTTCAGCGACTCGCCACCCTTGGCGCGCACACCGTCGGCGCCCGGCGCCCAGCCAGCCTCGTCGAGCAGCTGCTGTGCGGCTGCCGTGTCGGTCGCCTGGTTCATTACCGCGAAGGGGAAGAAGGGCGGGAAGAAACCGGTGGCAGGCGTAAAGACCCCGTCCATCACATCGTTGGCGATCTCGTCGTAGTTGATCGCGCGGATGATCGCCTGACGAACGGCCATATCGTTAAATGGTGGCTCCTGGATGTTCAGCGCCAGCCGAAAGCCGCCCGTGCTCGGCGTACCATAGTTAAAATGGATCCCCTCCTGCGCGTCCACCACCGGCTTGGCCGCCGTCGGCGGGTAAAGCGCAATGTCGGCCTCGTCGTTTTGCACAGCGAGAATGCGCGCTTGTGGGTCGCTGACAAAGCGTACCGAGACGCCGGGCAGCGCGGGCGTACCCTGCCAGTACTCCTCGTAGCGCTCTAGCACCATTTCCTGGTCGTCCAGGCTGACGACACTGTAGGGGCCAGTGTAGATCCCCGCGCCAAGCAGCTTTGCAAAGTCGTCGCCGGCGGCCTCAACCGCTGCGACATCGTAGACAGGGAAGACTGCCTCGTCGGCGAGGCCTGGGATCACCGCCGTGTTTGGCTCGACGGTGTCCAGCGTAACCTCCAGGTCGCCCGTTGCCGCGGCCGTTGTGCCCGCGGCGAAGTTACTTTTCGCCCCCGAGGACAGCTCCATCTGGCGATTGATCAGTGCAGCCAGGGTCGCCGCATCGAGCGGCTTGCCATTTTGGAATGTGATACCCTCGCGCAGGCGCAGTTGCCAGGTCGTGGGGGTTAGCTGCTCGATCGACTCCAGCAGCCAGGGGTAATGCTTGCCATCAGCGCGGAACTGCATCATCAGCTCGCCGACGCCGAACTCGGGCATCCAGAAACCCTCCTCGACCGGGTCCATGCTGTCGATCTGGAACGAGGTCACGATCCGTAGTGGCGGCAGCTCATCGGCGGCAGACGCGGCGGGGGCAGCTGTAGGCACAGGCGCGGCAGGGGCATCTGTAGCGGCAGGCGCGGCAGGAACGGCGGGGGCATCGATAGCCACAGGCGCGGCGGTAGGCTCTTGGGCGACGGGTTGGCTACCACAGGCCGCGAGCAGCAGGGCGACGGCGGCCAGCACGGTGAGCAGTCGGAGACGCATACAAACTCCTTTAACAAAGGGACAGGGGACAGGGCGGAACCCGGAAGGCAGATAATCGCCCTCTCCCGCCTCTCCCGCTCAGAGCAGGGGCTGAGGGCCACAAGTGCCAAGCGTGTAACGTCCCTGGGGCTATCGGCTATCGGCTATCGGCTATCTGGTGTGCTTCGAGCGGTCGCCCCGCAACCAGATGCTCGGCGACAATTCGCTCCACAAGCTCCGGCGTCAGGTCGCCGTACCAGACGCCATCGGGGTAGACCACCAGCACCGGCCCGCGATTGCAGGGGTAGAGGCAGCCGGTCTGGGCCACCAGCACGCGTTCGTCGGCGCCGCGCAGCCCGTGGGCAGCCAGGCTGGCGCGCAGCTGATCCCAGCAGGCCTCGGCGCCCATCGCGGTGCAGCGCGGCCCCCGGCAAGTTAGCAGGTGCTGTTGGTGGGGCGGCAGCACGCTCCAGCCCGCTGGGTCGTGCTCCCAGTTGGGCGGCGGGGTGGCGCGCACATCACCGCATGCCTCGGCGGACTCCAGTGCCGCCAGCAGCGCCGCGTCCAGGGCAGGGGCATCACCCAGGCCCGCGCCGAGCACCACGGCCATCGGGTGCGACGGCTGGGCCGCCTGCCAGCGCCGCGCTACTTTCGCCAGCCAGAGCTGGAGATTGGCATCGCCAGGCACAAAGACCGGCAGCACCAGGGCGCGCGTTGCCCCAGCCGCCGCGCAGCTATCCAGCGCCTGTGGCAGCGACGGCTCGCCCTGATCCACCATCGCGCTCAGCACCAGGCGGTAGCGCCCGCTGGCCTGCACCGCCGCCACCATGCGCTCCAGCTGACGGCGCGGTGCGGCGCTGTAGCCGCCCCGGCCAAGCAGCACAACCGCTGTATTATTGATAGTTTGTATCATTTGAGAAGAGTATAAACTCTGTGTCAACGCCGTGAGTCAGGCACATTGTTAGCGCGGAAATGGGCCGGACATCTGTGCCATCTGTGGACAACCTGCTCGGCACACAGGCTTAACATCAGCCGTGGCCCGCCGCAAGCAGCCGCTCGGCGGCGTGACGCGCGCCCGCGATGTTGCGCGCCACCGGCCCAAGCTCCAGCTCGGCCAGCGCCCCAGTAACGTACAGACCCTCCGCCCACTGGAGCCGCTGGTCGATCGCCGGGTAGCCGCAGGGCGCCAGGGGCAGCGCCTGCTCCGTGATCGCGGCGTCGAGCCAGGCGCCCCCAGGCCGCTGCTGCGCAAAGCCGGTGGTGAGGAGCACCCGCGCGGCGCGCAGCGTCCCATCGGATAGCTGAAGCGCTATCCCGCCGTTGGGGCACCAACTCGCCTGGCGCACCTCGCCGCGCTGAACGCGCAGCAGCCCCCAGCGCTCGGCGCGGCGCAGGCGATGGGCGACATCCTGCGGCATGCTGCCAGGCTGCCGCGCCCCGGCGATCAGCGTGCGCCGCCGTGCCATGCTTGGCTCCGCCGCAAAGCCGTGCAGCTCCTTTGGCCCCACCCAGCCCGCTGGGCTATCGAAGTCGGTGATACGCGGCGCGTGGCGCATCAGCAAGGTCACCGTGCCGGGCGCGGCGCGGGCCAGTGTCACTGCTGCCTGCGCCGCGCTGATCCCGCCGCCGACAACCACCGTCTGCCCAGCGGGCTGCGGGGCGGCGGGCCGGGCGTCGGTGGCATACAGATGCTCCACCGGCGCGCCCGCAGCGTGCAGTTCGCGCGCCCAGGCCGGCCAGCGCGGCTGCTCGCCCACGCTCAGGGCCAGAAGCACGTTGCGCGCCGCGAGTGCGCCCGCATCGCTCTCGATGCACCAGCCGCCCGCGCTGCGCCGCAGCCCGGTCGCCCGCCCGCGCAGCTGTAGCTGATCGAGCCGGTGCTTTACAATCTGGGCGCGGCTATGCTCCTGAAATAGCGCCAGGCTCGGGCGACGGTACGGGCCGCGAAACTGGCCGGGCTGGAGGCCCCGTCGCTGCGCGTACTGCCAGAGATCGTGCGGGTCGAGCGCCAGGTGATGCACCACCGTCGAGCGCAGAAAGCGCATCCCCGTGGCGGCGGTGCAGCGCTCCCAGCGTGCCAGCAGCGTCTCGTGCGGGTCGAGGATGCGCAGCCGCTCGGGGGCCACACCGCCCCGCGCCGTGAGCACCAGGGCCATGTGCGTGCCGTGGATGCCCCCGCCAACAATCAGCCAGTCAAGCATGGCTCACCTCCACGCCGGAAAGCTATCCGCGAACAGCGCCCAGCGCTCCGCCCCCAGTTCCAGCTCACCGTCGGTAAGCAGCGCCCGATCAAAGGCCGCGCGGATGCCCGCCTCGTCCATCTGCACGCCGATGAACACAAGCTCCTGGCGGCAGTCGCCCACCGCGTCGTCCCAGTAACGGGCCACATACGCCTCGACCTCGGGCGTCTCCGACCACTCGGCACGCGGCGTGCTCGCCAGCCAGGGCGCGCCCGACGTGATCGACAGGTAGCGCCCGACCTTCGACCAGCGGCCCGCCCGCCAGACCCGTGAGGCCAGCCAGAAGGTGCCCTTCGAGCGCAGCACCTGCTTCAGCGTCCCGTCCTGGACCACGCTGCGCAGCCGCTCGGGGTGAAATGGTCGTCGCGCCCGGTAGACAAAGCTGTGAATGCCGTACGCCTCGGTCTCCGGCACATGCTCGCCGCGCAGCTCTTTCAGCCAGCCGGGGGAGTTTTGGAGCTTCACCATGTCGAAGCTGCCGGTGTTGAAGATAGCGTCGAGCGGCACCTGGCCGTGGGCAGCGCGGATGATGCGTGCATCGGGGTTGAGCGTGCGCAGAAAGGCCTCGGTGCGCTCCAGATCCTGGGGATTAGCCAGGTCGGCCTTGTTCAAGACAATCAGGTTCGCGCACTCCACCTGCTCGATCAGCAGATCGGCCAGCGAGCGTGCATCCTGGGCGCCGACCGCCATGCCTTCGTCGCGCAGAGTGCGGGCCGAGATATAGTCTTGCAGGAAGCTCGCCGCGTCAACCACCGTCACCAGCGTGTCGAGCTCCGCCAGATCCGCCAGGCTCGTGCCCTGCTCGAATGGGATGGTAAACGTCATCGCGACCGGCAATGGCTCGGAGATGCCCGACGACTCGATCAGCAGGTAGTCGAAGCGGTCTTGCTGGGCCAGGCGGCCAACCTCCTGGAGCAGGTCGTCGCGCAAGGTGCAGCAGATACAGCCATTGCTCAGCTCGACGAGTTGCTCGTCGGTGCGGCTGAGCGCCGCGCCCTCCGCGACGAGCTGCGCATCGATGTTGACCTCGCTCATGTCGTTGACGATCACGGCCACGCGCATACCCGCGCGGTTGGCGAGCACATGATTGAGCAGCGTGGTCTTGCCAGCCCCAAGGAAGCCGGAGAGCACGGTGACAGGCAATGGACGAGTCGGCGTGATGGTTTGCTTCATAGATGAGAGTGATTATCATTTCTGCAAGACGAACCAGGATGGCGAAGTGGTCGTTCATCAGGAGGGCAGATGAGCTTTCGAGATGATAGACTATATCATTCGTGCTGTCAAGCCGCAAGCGCACAGCGGGGTGTTCACACCAGCCTACGCCGCCGTAGCCGCGTGACAGCGTGGGCAGAGGCCAAACAGCTCTACCAGGTGGGCGCTGATGTGAAAGCCGGTGCGCTGCTCCAGTTGCTGTGCCAGGCTTTGCACCCCGCAGTTCTCGAAGCGCTCCATGGCGCCACAGCGTGTACAGACCAGATGGTGCCCGTGGGCGGCACCGAGGCTGTAGCGGTGGCAGTCATCGAGGCCGTGGATGCGCTGGAGCAGGTGCAGGTCGCAGAGCAGCCGCACGGTGCGGAAGATACTGGCAATACCCGGCGACTCGTCGCGGGCGATCAGCCACTGCTCCAACTCCTGCACGCTGAACGTGCCGGCCTGTGCTGTGGCAGCCTTGAGCACCGCCAGGCGCGGCCCGGTTACTTTGTAGCCAGCCTCCGCGAGCTGCTCGGCCAGGTCGGTCACCGCTGGCGGCAGCGTCTCGCGGCGGGCGTCGAGAAAACGGCTCATAGAACCCTCCATTGGGCGTCGGCAACTGGTGCTGCCGAACAGTTGCCCCGATTGTACCATGTTCGGATGATAGCAGCTCGCAATGTTGACAGAATAGCCGCCTGATGATAGTCTGTATCAATCGAACGCGATACGATCTATCATCTGGAGTCGGTATGCCGCTATATGTGTATAGCTGCCCTGAGTGCGAGCTCGAGCTGGAGGAGCTGCGCCCGGCCTGGCGGGTGGAGGAGCCAGTCGAGTGCCCGGTCTGCCACGGGCTCTGCACCCGCGAGCTGAGCACGTTCAGCACGCGCTCGCGCAGCCCGCAGGCCGCGCTCTATGCCTCGCCGCAGCAGGTGGCCCGCGCCGCCCACGGCTCCGACTGCGGCTGCTGCCGCCCGCGCCGCAGGTGAGCGCCATAATGCCCCAGCCACCCGCACGCATCCCGGTGACGGTGCTCACCGGCTTTCTGGGCGCCGGCAAGACCACGCTGCTCAACCAGCTGCTGCGCACTAGCGCCCGGCGCTTTGCGGTGCTCGTCAACGACTTCG
>Ga0136636_10001415_pt1 | contig 14007 bp, 11 predicted proteins | sample AntDrymUQ8522106_2_FD_104653 | JGI IMG/M metagenome (GOLD analysis project Ga0136636, IMG submission 104653) | Polar desert sand microbial communities from Dry Valleys, Antarctica - metaG UQ852 (21.06) | ecosystem: Environmental > Terrestrial > Soil > Desert | place: Antarctica: Dry Valley... | reverse complement strand
TTTTGCAAAGCAGATGGAAAATATACCTGCTTTCATCTTATTGATGGAAAAATAATAATGTCAAGCAGAAATTTAGGCGAGTATAGTGCCATTCTCGATAACAATCATTTTTTTAGAATTCATCATTCTTACATTATTAATCTTCGGCAGATTGCCAAAATTTCCAAAAAAGACGGGTATTTTTGTGAATTTTCAAATGGAATTATTTTACCAGTTGCAAAAAGACGACAAGAAGATTTTAACAAATTTATAAAGCTTAAAGATTAGAACTCAAAGATAAATAGTTTAAATAGTGCAGGGTTTCATTCAAATTCTTTCAAAAAAAGCTATTCTAATTACCTATAAAAGAAAAAAAATAAAAATCATGATAGAAGAATTAAAATCAAAATTTGAAAGAGTGATGATCATAGATGACAACTTTACTGATCTCTACATATCATCACGCATCATTATTAAAAATAATTTTGGTAAAAAAGTTTTAGAATATTCCTCTGGAAAAGAAGCATTAAAATACTTGCAGGACCATCAGGAAAATATTGCATTATTACCAGAGGTGATTTTTATAGATATATACATGCCATTAATGTCAGGATTTGAGTTTTTGGAGGAATACAATAAACTTTCCCCTACTTTAAAAAGATACTGTAAGGCATTCATTATTTCATCAACAATTGATGATTTTGACATTGTACGGTCAAGCATAGATCAAAACGTTGTTTTTTTTCAGGTAAAACCAATTACTAAGGAATTTCTTAAACTTATTAATGCACATTAAAAACTAAGTTCTCCCAATTAAGCAATGGTTAAAATTTAATGTCGTATTTTTTTCCAAAATTGTTAAAATAAAATTTAAGTTTTCCTTTATATTTTGAAATGACTAGTAAGCCTCAAAACCCAGTTATTGCTATTTTGTTCGTTTTCATAGTATTTCTTTAAGTTTAACTCGAGCGAGTACGGAGACAAAAAATAAATCAACACATCTATTTCTTTCCATTATTCAATTTTAGCCATAAATTTTTTTGATTTATGTATTGGAGAATTATCAAGAATTACGACTGTTTTTCTAACTGTTTTTGCTACAAAACGATCCATAAAACAGATTAATCTGTCAGAATTAAAAGTGCTTTCAAGTATTTCAAAATAAGCTTATTTTTACGAGTCATCATTCCAACCACATTCAAATATTTCCCTTTAGAGGCGGGTAATAATATTGCATTTTCTATAGTTTGCCAAGCATAAGGAACATTTGGAGTCAATCGAAAATGACTTTGATCACCAAAATACAAATCGATATATCCATCATTTTCCAAACTCTTTAAAGTTTCTATTTGTATTTGTTTCATTCGAAATTGTTCTTCATTACGTTTATTTTTTAAAGAGAGTCGCACCCGTTTCCAGCTATAGCCCAGTATCTTTTAAGAAATTCTGCAATGTTTTTTTGCAGATTATAATATTGTGTTTTTCTTCAAAGTAATTCAATACATTTTTTAAATTTCTATTATGAATTTCTAGTTGCTCAGAAACCTCTTTTAAATACTCTTTTAAATGGGTTTTCGCACCTCTCCCTTCGGCTACAGCCAAGGAATCAATTCCGATTTCTTCCCATTTATCAAACCAGCGTTCAATCGTTCTACGGCTGATATTAAAAACGAAAGCAAGATCTTTAATGTTGTGTTTCTGATTTGATAAAATAATGCAATGACTGCGTTTTCTAACAGTATAATTAGGGCTATTTTAATGCAAGTGTTTCAATACCGCAATATCTTCTATTTTCAGTGTTATATCTCTCTCTTAAACGAAAAATATCACAAGCAGACAACAAAAGACGGCATTATTTTATTCCAATTACTTATGTTTAAAAAATGATTTAAAAAAACATCTTTTTAAAACAAAATATATATTCATTTTAAATGCCTGCCTACCTGTTGTGATTATACACAAATTTTACCAAATTAAGAAGTATTTATTTTCCTAATAACTGCACTAAGGAGCCATTTATCCCCTCACAGTTTCAATTGCTACTTCTAGTTGTACACTTAAAAAAAAATCCTCGTAATTTGTTATTAGTTTCCAATGATTAGAACTTTGTGCTTGGAAATAAACAATGGTAGTAGCTAGTGCCGCATATTTATTCCATGATTAGTATTTAATATAAGCACACTAATTATAGATTGAACTTTAATATCAGATATGAAAAAATCAAACAATTTCGGAAATTACAGAACCGGTTTATTCCCAGCCCTCTTATTTTTATCAAATACTAAAGTTTTTAGTTTTAGTTTTGTTGAAACGCCACCAACTCCTGTTGGAATAGAGGAACCACCGGCCTTAAATTTAGGAAATTACATGATTCCGATGATGGTTTTTACAGTTTTACTCGCTTTTTATATCCTAAAAAAAAATAATGGAAAGTAATGATTTGGTTTTAGTTTACCTCAAATATATATGATTTCATGTGAAAATCGTACTCTACAAAAATCACACTTCTATTCAAATAGATAGTTGACCACAATCGGTTGGACATGTACTAAATTTATCGTTCACGGATAGCGTATAAGAGCAATCTAATAGATTCATTTCAAACTTGACAAAATTAGCAAATTGGCGCTGAGAAAGCGGTGGCCGTCGCCACTGGCGTGCTGGCTCGAGTAAGAGAAAAATTGGGGTTTCAAGTATAGCAATCTATTTTTTCAACATATAAGTCACGTAAGTTTTTTTAAGTTTACTGTTATTTCACAAAAGCTTTCATGACTTATATGTTTACAATCAAATCGCCTCAAACAATTTCCCCGGCAACGGCCGAATAACACCTTTCAGCTCCATGTTCAATAGCATGCCTGATATTTTATAAATGGGGAAATCACATCGCAAGGCAATAATATCCATTAATTCTTTGCCTGTTTTTAACAAATAATCGTAGACCTTTTGTTCGTCATCCTCCAAAGTGACAAACAATTGTTTTTGTATGGGTTTTGAGTCTTTTTGAATATCCCAATTCAGTATGTAAATCAAATCCGCAGCGCTAGTGAGCACATTTGCTTTTTGAGTTTTGATTAAGTTGTTGCAGCCTTGGCTGTATTTATCGGTTACACGACCTGGAACGGCAAAAACATCGCGGTTGTAGTCGTTTGCCATATTTGCCGTAATCAATGAACCACCGCGATCAGCAGATTCAATTACGATTGTCGCTTCTGACATTCCTGCTACAATGCGATTTCTGCGTACAAAATTTTCTTTGTCGGGATTCGAGGAACTCCAAAACTCGGTCATAAAACCCCCATTTTGCTCGACTTTAGCAACATATTTTTTGTGGGTTTTGGGGTAGATTTGGTTTAAACCATGGGCCACTACTCCTATCGTTTGTAGGTTGTGTTCCATGGCGAGTTGATGCGCCACAATATCTACTCCGTACGCAAAACCGCTAACGATTATGGGGTCGAGCGGTGCCAAATCTTCAATCAATTTTCGACAAAACTCCATTCCGTAAGAGGTAATCTGACGCGTTCCTACAATGCTAATTATTCTTCTGTTTTGTAAGTTGATGTTCCCTGAGGTGAACAGCAATAACGGTCCATCAATACAATGTTTCAGTCGTTCTGGATAATTTTCATCTTGAAAGTAAGCGACATTAATTTCATTGTTTTTTATAAACTCCAGTTCCAAAGTTGCTTTTTCAAAAACAGACTTGTCTTTTAAATTTTTTAGCAAAATGGATCCCACTCCATCAATGCCAGCAAGTTGTGAAGCCTTGGTATCAAAAACAGCTGCTGCTGAGCCAAAATGCGTCAGCAACTTTTTGGCCATGATGTCCCCTACTCCTTCAATTCTTTGCAATGCCAATAAATAAAATAAATCCTGCTCTTTCATGCTAATTATTTGAAGGTGAAATGTATAAATTTTTATGCGGATTGTTAATAAAAATTGTGAATAAAATTTTGATAACTATTTTCGTTGTATAACTTTGTAACTATGAAAATCGAACTATACATCGCGCAGCTTTTATACCGTTATCAATGTGTAACCGTTCCGGGTTTTGGAGCTTTTTTAACCGAAATTCAATCGGCTAAACGAAACGAAAGTTCAAATTCGTTTTCTCCTCCTAAAAAAATGATCGCTTTCAATGCGAATCTAAAGAATAATGATGGTCTTCTAGCCAATCATATTGCCTTAGCGGAGAAAACATCGTATGAATATGCTGTAAGCGCGATTCAGTACGAAGTTTTTAATTGGAAAAAAGCCTTAGAAGAAAACGAACTTTTTTCTATAAAAAATGTGGGAGATCTTCGTTTGAACGCGGACAAAAACATCGTTTTCACTCCCTGCGATCAAACTAATTATTTGACAAGTTCTTTTGGGTTGGCTCCTTTTGTTTCTCCACTAGTAAAAAGAGAAATCTTTGAAAAAGAATTTGCAGCACTAGAAGAAAAAGAAATCCTCACTATGATTCCTGAGGAAACCAAATCAGCTAATTCCTATTTAAAATATGCCGCTATTTTTGTGTTAGGATTGGGAATTGCAGGAAGTATTGGGTACCCAATGTATCAAAACCAAATCGCCTCAGAAACCATTCTGGTTGAAACTGCCGTTCAAAAACAAGTACAAAACAAGATTCAAGAAGCTACTTTCTTTATTGAAAGTCCCATTCCGGCGGTAACTCTAACCGTAAAATCGACTGCCGAAATAAAAATGCCGTACCACATTATGGCAGGCGTTTATCGAGAAGAGAAAAATGCCAATAAAACGTTGCGCATTTTAACGCGCTTAGGATATGACGCCAAACGCATTGCTCCCAACAAAAACGGTTATTTCCCTGTTTTATACGGAAGTTACGCTACTTTTGCCGAAGCTGAAAAAGCGAAACAAGAAATCAATGAAAAGCACAATCCAGAAGCTTGGATCCTGATTCAATCCTTATAAAAACATAAAATCTTCGTGATTAAGACGGTCCCCAAAAAGTGAAAGCGATTTGGGGATTTTTTTTAGGAGCTATTTCCAGCTATCCGCTATATCTCTTGTAGTCTCGTTAAAAAACGAGACTACAAGAGGATGCCGCTGCTATCTGGGCTAGGAAATTGATCTAATTAAAGCGTCTTACGTACTATTTGATGAGTTTTTAAGTAGCTTGCGAGTTGATTATATTTCCCCAAGAGAAAAGTTTTTTTAAGGGTTAATGGCGTATTAAAAACACATTTTTGTATTTCTTATAAAAGTCCTTCAATGCTAAGGATTTAATCCTTTTTTCGCTTTATAAAGCAACGTTGCAAAAGCCAGGTTATGTAGTTTTGATAAAAGTAGAAATTTGTTACAAAAAGAGTAAACGCGATGCTACTTCCTACACTATTGATAAGTAGTAAAGCTGTTGAATCAATTATTAAACCGCAACTTTTGTCAAAGCGGTGTGGTGCATTAGCCCTTCTTTTTCTAGCGCACTAGATTTCATAGCAATGACAGTAAATAACCAATAAGTGAACCACCTAAAACAACAAATGCATTATTCAATTTCTTAAAACGAAATGTTGATACAATACTTAAAACCGCAATGAATATTGTCCGCCAATCTGTAATTGTGTCTTTCCCCATATCTAAACAAACTGCTATAATGATTGCTACCGAAGCCACATTAACAGCATCCAAAAATGCAGAGAATAGTTTTGAGTTCCGCATTTTATTTACCAATGGATTGAGTAATGCAACAAAAACAAATGATGGTAAAAAAATTGCGACTGTGGAGACGATTGCTCCTGTAAAACCGTTGATTTGATAACCAATAAAAGTTACAGAAGAAAAAACGGGTCCAGGCGTAAATTGCCCAACCGCAATCGCATCAATCAGTTGTTGTCTTGTTAAAAGTCCTGTTGATACTAATTCTGTATCAAGAAATGCAAACAAAACATAACCGCTCCCGTAAAGTATCGCGCCAATTTTTAAGAAAATCCAAAATAAGTTTACATTAATTGCAGAAGTTATTTCCGTGTTTGTGATTTGCAATATTGTTAATGGAAGCAAATTTTTTACACTGTTTTGCTTATTATTACGCACATAAGCCAAAAAAAGGGCAAACAATCCTGCTCCAAACATTAGATAAATTTCATTAATGTGAAGCAAAGAACTAACCAAAACAATCATTCCGATTATTATTAGTTCTGTGGATTTCAACGATTTTTTCGCTAAAGGGTATATTGCCACTAGTATAATGGCAATAATTGCCGGTTTTATTCCGTAGATAAATGGTTGCACTTCGGGCAATTGTCCATATTGTTTGTAAAGCCAGGCAAAAATACCTGTGATGAATACGGCTGGTAAAATAAAACAAACACCGGCAACAATTAGACCTTTCCAACCGCCTTTTTCGTGTCCGATATGAATTGCCATTTCTGTGCTATTTGGGCCAGGTATTAAATTTGTCGCCCCAATTAAGTCAAGAAAATGTTGTTCAGTGAACCATTTCCTTTTTGAAACTACTTCGCTTTGCATCATTGCAATATGTGCCGCAGGACCCCCAAAACCAATAACGCCTAATTTTAAAAAAAGCTTTGCTAACTCTTTTAATTCGGCTTTACTTTCCATTTTTCATTAGCTTGTTATCTATTGACCATCTGCCACCGCCTTTGATTAAAAGAAAATTACTGCCTAAAAGCATAGCCCAGTCTGTTCGGCTTCCATGAAGCATTCTCCAAAATCCTTCTTTGGCTAAAACTTCGGTTTTGGTTGTTGCGATAGCAACAAGCATAATAATGATTAACAGAATGCTTCCAAAACGAGTGAATAGTCCAAGTAATAGCAATGCACCACAAAGTATTTCTACAGTGCCCACAAAACTTCCTAAGAATTCAGGGGATGGCAAACCGATTTTTTCAAAGCGTCCAGCACCTAATGTTTCAGAGAAAAGAAATTTTTGTATGCCTTCAGAGAGAAAAACAGCTCCAACCATCAAACGAATTAAAATACTTGTTTTTGAGTTGTCTGTGTGGATAAATTTTTGAAACATAATTATTTGCAAATTGGTGATTGTCTGTCTGTTGGAATTCTTACAGTAAAGAAAGGCACTTTCTCCAATGCGTGGCAACGATTACAGTTGATTATTAAGGTTTGAAAATCTTTATTGAAAAGGGCTGTGTCTTTCCATTCTAACGATTTTTTCATTTGTGGCAATACATAAGTCAAAAAGTGTTTTGCTAATTTTGCTCTTTTAGCTATTCGTTCAAGTCCGTTTTCAATTGCGATTTTTATTTTTTCTAATTGATAGTTGGCATAGTCCCAATTCTGGTCTTGTCATCCCTAATACAATTCTTGGTAACGATAACCCATTTCCAACATAGCATTATCAAAACCTCTGACTTGTTTTTCAATAGTTTTCATTTGCTTCGTTTTACTACCTTTTATCTACTCACATGATATATTTTCAATTTCTTTGTGTTGATTGCAGGCAAAAATCCTAGCGTCACAATAAAAATAAATAGTTTTTCATTTTTTATCATTTCATAGTTTATAAGCTCGCTATTTTGTTAGGTCTGAAAAAAGCCTTAGTTTGTCATTATTTCAAATATAGAAAAAATATATTTATAGGCTACTACTAGTTATAAAAAACAGGAATAATGATGAACACCAAAGCAGTGGAAACGCTTTTCTTTTAATCTTAAAAAAAGAAAAGATTAGAACATATAGCGCAAAGATTCATTCTTAAAAACCACAACCACTCTGCTGCTAAAATAAATAATAATCCTAATTCAAACTTGCTTTATACATCCTCGCTTCTTCCCATGAGAATTTTTGTCCGTGTTTTTCCATTAAGGCATTGAGCGATTCTTCTCGGTATCCTGCAAAGGCCGCTGCCAAATTCTGCAGTTTATCTTCTGGTAAAACTTCCGAGATAGCTACCGCTTTCGTCTGAATCAATTTAACGAAATGCGAGTAAATAGTTTGTTTGGTTAACACTCTGATGGTGGCGATTTCAGCAATAGATTTCTTTTCGACCCATAATTCATAGGTTTCCTGAACGGTTGATTTCTTGGTTACCGCTGTTTTAACCTTTTTTGCGGTGTATCGCTGCACGTCTTTATCGTCATCAATCAAGGTGATGTTTAGTTCTTTGAACTGATTCTGAATCGCTTCTGTTTTTCGGCTAATGTATTTCTTTATTTCTGAGGATGTTAGCTTTTCTTTCGAAATGGTTTCTCCGGCAACCACGGTTTCTATCAGTAATTTGGCTTTCATCAAGCGCAAAACTGCTTTGGTCTGCAGTTCTTCGAGAACAATCAATTCATCATAAAACGCTTTTACTTTCTTGATGCGTTTTACTTCTTCAATTTTCCAAAGGATTTCAAAGACCAATTCATCCATTGGCTTCAAGAAATAAGTGAAAGCAGCTTCAATGCGTTCTGAAATATGATTCAAATCAACCGTTTCCTGACCAAATAGTTTGTTCAATTGCGATATGAATTTTTTGGATGGATCCAAAAGCTGTTCGATAACTTCTGTTTGCTTTTTGGCCCAAGTTGCATGTTTTGACTTTTCAGAAATTTCAGATTTTTCACTGTAACTGAATTTGTGATTGCGCCATTCTTGTGCTAAATCACTCCAATCAAAAGTATTGATAAGATAGTTGTGGATGAAATTTTTAGTTTCAAAATGCAAGGCACTGGCTAAAAATGAATCCGAAGCTTTGTTCAACGCATAATCCATCACATCTTGGTCGTTTGAAATGCCATTCATACGCAATGGAGAAAGCAAAATAAGCCCTTCTAAAGACCGCAAACGCGATAATGCCACATACGCTTGTCCTGGCAAAAAAACTTGCGATACGTCGAGCGCCGCTTTATCAAACGTTAAGCCCTGGCTTTTATGCACGGTAATAGCCCACGCTAATTTGATGGGATAATGCACAAAAGTGCCCAAAACTTCTTCTTCAATTTCCTTTGTAGTTGCATCTACTTTATAGCGAATGTTTTGCCATTCGTATTTTTCGACTTCGATAGTTTTGTTTTCTTCGGGAAAATGCACTAGAATTTCTTGACTTCCCAACGATTTGATCACACCCATTTTTCCGTTGAAATAGTGCTTATCAAAAGACAAATCATTTTTCACAAACATCACCTGTGCGCCTACTTTTAGCTTTAGCTCTTGTTCCACCGGGAAAATTTTATCTGGAAAATCACCTGTTATTGCAGGATTATAGGACACTAATTTTCCATCTAAATCTTGTAATGCCTGAGCATTCATGGAATCGGCTTTGTTGTTGTGTGTGGTTAACGTGATGTAGCCCTTGTTAGCTTTTAAATCAAAATCAGGCTTTACATATTGGTTTAACGTTTGGATATCTTCCTGTGAAATCTGGTTGTTGCGCAGGTTATTCAAAACCGAGATAAACGTATCATCCGTCTGGCGAAAAATTTTGGATAATTCAATGTACAACGGTGGATTTTGTTGCACCACATGCGAATGGAAAAAGAATTTTCCTTTGTAATAGGTTTTCAGCGTACGCCATTCCTCATCTCGAATTACCGGCGGAAGTTGCAATAAATCGCCAATGTACAAGACTTGAACACCACCAAAAGGAGTGTTTTTTTTACGAACCGATTGCATCATGTAATCCATGGCATCCAGCAGATCAGCACGCAACATACTGACTTCATCAATCACGAGTAATTCCATATTGCGAATCACGGATTTCTTCAAACCACTCATTTTGAAATGCCTGCGCAAGGTCGCTTTGGTTTCAAATTTAGTGCTTTCAGAAAATTGAGGCGATGAATTATCCGGAATAAACCCTCCAAACGGCAACTGAAACATCGAGTGAATCGTCACTCCGCCTGCATTAAGAGCGGCAATTCCCGTGGGTGCTACAACCACCGTGTTCTTGTGCGTCGTTTGAATAATTTCCTTTAGAAGGGTAGTTTTACCTGTTCCTGCTTTTCCAGTAAGGAATACAGATCTATGGGTTTGATTGATGAATTGTAAAGTGTAAGCAGCGGCTTCTGAGATAGTTTGCATTAGGCGTGTATATATAAAGCTAAAGTATTGAAAATTAGTAATATTCCTTTAATTTTTGGAAAACATTTTAGGTTTATAATTTGACTTTATTTTAGCCCCGATAGCAGCGTAAATCCTCGAAATTTAGAAAGTGATTTTTTTCTGGCCGGAAAAGAGCGACCAGCGGAAGCTCCTTTTATGGGTAAGAAAAAACACTTTCTAAACGAGAGATTAAAGCGGATAGCGGGAAATAGCTTCAAAAAAAATGCCTTCAATCTAACTATAGACGAAGGCAATTTTTTGAATTAATATAAAATTTTATTTTTTAACTGCTGCTTTTTCTTCCGTTTTTGCAGGTGCTTTGTATTTGTCGTTCAAAGCTTTGATAATTTCTTTTGTGATATCAAATTTGTCTTCAGCGTACAAAATTGAAGCTGCATCGCCTGTACCGTAGATGTATGCATAGCCTTTTTCTTTGCCGTATGCTTTGATGAATTTTTTAACACCAGATACTAAAGAATCCATTTCTTTTCCGCTTTCGGCTTGCAATTCTTGAGATAATGCCTGTTGCGCATACCCTAATTGTTGCTCTCTTTTTTGCAATTCAGCCCCTTTTTGTTGAGCCCATGCTTGACCATTCGCTTGTGCTTGTGCTTGAAAGTTTGCCGCTTCTTGTTTGAAACGATTGATTTCAGCTTCTAACTGTTTTCCTTTTTCTTCGGATTTTGATTTATACTTTGATTCAAGATCTTTTGCCTCGGTATATTCTTTCATTAATTCAGAAGTATCTACGTAAGCCGTTTTTACTTCTTTGACTGCTTCAGCAGGTTTGTTACAAGCAACAATTGAAATTGATAATGCGATTAGTACTAATGCTTTTTTACTTCTATTTTTAAAATTGCTTTTTTGGTATTCTTGGATCATTGATTTCATTTTGATGAATTTCTAGTTTTAAGTATTATTGACAAAAATATAAAAAAATAGACAGGATTGACGTAAAGTTCAAAAAATGGTACTTTTTTTATGATATAGAATTTAATTATTATTAATGATTCAACTATAATTCGAGACTATTAAAAACGACTTGTATATCTTTTAAATAACGAATCTTTTTAAAAATCCCTATAATTAGTCCCAATTAAGCGAAAACTCGCCCTTAGATGCTTTTAAAATGACTTTTACTTATTTTTTAGGATGTAAATGTGTGAAGAATACTCAAAATTCTGCTTTGCTTTCCAATTGGACTGCAATCCTACAAAAAAGGCTTTTACATAATTCATTTTTCCTGTTTTGTATTTTTCCGACAGCAAGCTTACATAAAAAGAGTCAAATTTCATTGGAAGTACTTTCACCAATTTCAATTCTTCTTTTTCGAAAATTTTTTTTATGGCCGTTTTCGAAAAATGCCAAAAATGAATGGGAACATCATAAGCAGCCCAAAAATTTCCGTAATGTTGCGCATCGAAGGATTTGAAATTTGGAACCGCAATAATAAGAGTACCGTTCGGTTTTAATAATCGTTTCAATTCTGTAATTTGGTTTTCTAAATTAGGAACGTGTTCCAGAACGTGCCACATCGAAATCACATCAAAAGAATGCTTTTCTAATTCGCTCGTGTCACCCACAAATGAAATGCCTTTCTTTTTTGCGATCGTTTTTGCTTTTTCGCTTGGTTCCACTCCTATCGTATGCCAACCGTTTTCTTTGGCAACTGATAGAAAATCCCCAGTTCCAGCGCCAATATCTAAGAGGCTGCCTTTCCCGGATTGCAATGAATTAATTAAATCTAACTTGTTTTTAAGTGCAATGCTTTTTACAAAATGATAGGCTTTTTCAAATAAAGACCTTTTGCTATCCGTATGAGAAATGTAATCCACACTTTCGTAATACTTCCCTAAATTCTCTAAACTGGGTTGCGGATACGTGATCAACATATCCAACTCTTCGTCGTGATATAAATCGAATGTTTCTTGGGAAACAGAATAATCTTTAACGGTTAAAAAATGTTTTTTATTTGAAATATCCATAGTGTTAGTTTTCAGTTTTCAGTCGCAAGATGCAGCTGAATCCCTTTATATGTAATGCGAATTTGGTTGTGTTTCACGTGGAACGTATTGTAAAGTGTTCGTTTTTTTACTGAACACTGATACTGCTAACTGATTACTTTCTTATCTTCCCATGTAAATCAACAACACCGATACATCACTTGGAGACACACCGCTTATTCTCGATGCTTGAGAAATGGTTACAGGACGAATCTTGCTTAATTTTTGCTTTGCTTCTATCGACATGGATTTGATTTTCTCATAATCAAAATTCTCTGGAATTTTCACATCTTCAAGTCGAAGCAATTTGTCGGCGTTATTTCTCTCTTTTTCAATATAACCAGAATACTTTACTTGAATTTCCGCTTGTTCCAAAATTTCTTGATCCACTTGATTATTTGCAATATAATCCACCACTTTTTCAAACTTCATGATGTCTTCCAAATCAATTTGTGGTCGAGAGAATACTTTAAACATTTTATCGCCTTGCGTAATTAACGCCGTAGCTTTTGATTCCAATATCGGATTTGCTTCTGCTACAGAAACGCTTGTTTCCTTGAAAAAAGCAACCATCTTTTCAGACTCATTTAATTTGTGTTCCATTCTTCGCAAACGCGCTTCTGAAGCCAAACCAATCTCATGCGACATGGGCGTTAATCTAAAATCGGCATTATCTTGACGCAACAACGTTCTGTATTCCGCACGAGATGTAAACATTCGATACGGCTCCTCCGTTCCTTTTGTAATTAAATCATCAATTAAAACACCAATATACGCTTCATCTCTTTTTAAGATTAAAGGTGCCTTTTCGTGCACTTTTAAATGCGCATTGATTCCGGCCATTAATCCTTGCGAAGCCGCTTCTTCGTATCCTGTAGTTCCATTTATTTGTCCCGCAAAATACAATCCTTCAACCAATTTAGTTTCCAGTGTATGTTTCAATTGTGTCGGCGGAAAGTAATCGTACTCGATTGCATAGCCAGGGCGAAAGAATTTCACCTTTTCAAAACCCACCACCGAACTCAATGCTTTAAATTGAATATCCTCTGGAAGCGACGTCGAGAATCCATTAACATAAACCTCACACGTATTCCATCCTTCAGGCTCTACAAACAATTGGTGTCTTTCTTTATCGGCAAAACGGTTAATCTTGTCTTCAATAGAAGGGCAATATCGTGGACCGATACTTTTTATTCGACCATTAAACATTGGCGACCGATCAAAACCTTCTCTCAAAATATCGTGAACGTCAAGAGACGTATAGGTCATGTGACAAGATCTCTGATGGATTAACGGAGAAGTTACATCTGAATATGAAAACTTGTCCGGCTTAGCATCTCCTTTTTCTTCATTCATTTTGGAATAATCCAAAGACCTTCCATCAACTCTTGGAGGAGTTCCTGTCTTCATGCGTCCTGCTTCAAAACCTGCCGCTATTAAATCCTCAGTAACTCCATGGGATGCGCTCTCTCCTGCTCTTCCTCCACCAAATTGCTTTTCGCCAATATGAATCAAACCGTTCAAGAAAGTTCCGTTAGTTAATACAACTGATTTGGAACGAATTTCAAGTCCAAGTGAGGTTTTTATACCTAATACCTTTCCGTTCTCAATTACCAACCCTTTCACCATCTCCTGATAAAAATCAAGATTTGGAGTTCCTTCTAGCATCATTCTCCATTCTTCGGCAAATCGCATGCGGTCACTTTGAACTCTCGGAGACCACATGGCAGGTCCTTTGGACTTGTTCAACATCTTAAATTGGATTGCCGTTCTGTCTGAAACAATACCAGAATATCCACCCAAGGCATCAATTTCCCGAACTATTTGTCCTTTAGCAATACCTCCCATAGCGGGATTACAAGACATCTGCGCTATATTTTGCAAACTCATGGTTACCAATAAAGTTTTGGATCCCAAATTTGCAGCAGCAGCAGCAGCCTCAGAACCGGCATGTCCCGCACCAACAACAATTACATCGTATTCCTCTAAAAAC
>Ga0136636_10001414_pt1 | contig 14009 bp, 12 predicted proteins | sample AntDrymUQ8522106_2_FD_104653 | JGI IMG/M metagenome (GOLD analysis project Ga0136636, IMG submission 104653) | Polar desert sand microbial communities from Dry Valleys, Antarctica - metaG UQ852 (21.06) | ecosystem: Environmental > Terrestrial > Soil > Desert | place: Antarctica: Dry Valley... | reverse complement strand
GCCCAGCACGGTTTTCCATTGCGGATCAAAGGCCCAGGCGTCCTGTGCATACAGGCTTTGCGTGCGGGTCTTGCCGCCGACTTCATTGACCAATGTGCCTGCACCATCGGTTTGCCAGTTACCGGCGATGCTGGCAGTGCGGTATTTCAATGTGTAGTTGTCCTGTTGCAGGCCAAAGTCCACGATGTGGGCACCCTTCATCCCTTGCGGCCGCCATATGCCTTTGAGCGCCAGTGTGTTCCAGCCCGTGCCACTGCCATCAGCCAGGGTCCCCGCACCGCCGCTGGCCGCGCCAGGCAAGGGGTTGGACGCAGCGTTTTGGCGCTTTTCGTCTTTGCCGTAGTCGTAGAGACTGGCCGCCACTTCCCAGTCCCACACGCCCTGAGTGTGACTCTTGACCGACAGCCCATGCATGGCGTGGCTCAGGCGTTCGTTGGTCAGCGAAAAATCGCCACCGGTCAGGGCTTGCGTGCCGCTGAAGGTGAGCCCGTTGATGTTGACCGCACCGCTGTAGACCGGTTGACCCGTTGTGGCATTGCTCAAATAGGAGGCAGGGCGGCCCTCCGATTTGTTCTGCCACAGGCCCAGTGTGTAACTGGCGCGAAGGGTGGGGCTGATGTCATAAGCCAGCTTGACCTTGAAGTGGTCTTGAACCGTGTGGTATTGGGTGCCGCTGCCCAGAATGTAGATCGGCGCACCCGTGTTGTTCTTGTCCGGCACCGCGCCGGTCACGGCCGTGCCCGCTGAACCGGCCACGCCGGCGCTTAACTGTCGGGTGGCAAAGGTCAGTGGCTGGCCATCGCTGTCGGTGTGGTTGACGTTCATGAACCAGGACCAGTCACCTTTTTTGTTGCCCAGCGAGGCGCTGCTTTGCCAGGCGTTGAAAGTGCCGCTGGTGTTGTACAGATCAAAGGGCTGCGACACGTAGCCGAGCTTGGCGTGCGCTTCAAATCGGGTCGGCATGCGGGTCACATAGTCCACCACCGCGCCCACCGAGTTGCCTGGGTAGGCGGCTGAGAACGGACCATACATCACGTCTACCCGTTCAATTTCCTCCGGCGTCACCAAGCCCCAGCGAGGTGGAAAACTCAGGCCGCCCACGCCGTTGCCCAGGTAGTTGGACAGCAAAATTCCGTCGCCAAATACCGCCGAACGGGCGCTGTTGCCAGTGCCCGATGCGCGGCTGGACAGGATGGCATGGTTGTAGTCGCCAATGTAGCGCTTGCGCACCAACAGGCTGGGGAAGTATTTCAGCGCATCTTCGCTGTCGGTGGCGTTGACGCTTTGCGCAATCTGCTCCCGCGTGATGCCCTCTATGGTGGTTGGTATCTGCGTCGGCAGCGACGTGGGGGCGCCACTGTTGACGGTGACCACCCCCAGCGTTTTCACGGGTGCGTCGGCCGGCGTTTGGGCCGCGACAGGAAATGCAATTGAAAAGGAAACAGGAAAGGCCATAGCTAACGCCAGCACGACACGATTTTTCCGCATGGAAAATCTCCAAAAAATACTAACAAAATATGCCTGCAGCCCATATGTAACGGGCATCAGGCGCTATTAATTCAATAAATCAGGAGAAATTTGGCGGGCCGCGGGCCGGCGGCGTCACAGCGGTGAGTACAGCGATGTGCGCCGCCGGGATACTTTGCAGCACATGAGCCAGTGGTTGCACCGGTTCGGCATTCATCGATGCCACCGGCGGTGGTGCACTGAGCGAGGCACAGAGGGGGCAATCCAGCGTGTGGCTGAGCACCTCTTTGCTGCCGTCATCGGTCGAGACCAGCAGCTTCATCACGCCGGCGCCGGAACAGACCAGTGTCATCGCCTGCGGTTTGATCAGCGGTGAGGCAATGGCCGCGCCAATCGACAACGCAAACCACACCAGCACGAAGCGGGCAAGACAATGGGCGTTGCGCAGGGTTTGCATGGCGCAGATTATGGGCGACTCCCGGGCGGCCGAAAGGGCGCGTAAACCCTTGCCAGGCTGGATTACAGGCGACTCAGCAGCTCGGCCTTTTTGCTGGCGTATTCCTGTTCGCTCAAAATGCCACGGCTTTGCAGCGCCGCGAGTTTTTCAATGCTGGCAAAAATGTCGTTGTTGCCACCTGACGACGACATGGCATTGTTGACTGGTGTGAACGCCTTTTGGGCACTGCCGCTGTCGCTGGGTGCATAAGTGGTTGCAGGCGTTGGTGCCGGGGCCAATGGCGGTTGGCCATTGATGCTGATCACCGGCAGGCGGGACAAATCCACATAGCCATACTGGCTGGAAAACGACACCGAATTGCCGCCACTTTGCTGCGACACGCCGCCAATGTGGTGATCCAGCGTGTCATAAATGATGACTTGTCCGTTGGACTCGATCGCCAGGCGGTGCGCCTGAGAGAACCATGCGTAACGCATGCCGTTCTGTCCGCCCGAGTTGTTGGGGAATTTCAGGTCCGGGCCCCACCAGGCCGGCGGTGCTGGCGCAAACAGGCTGTTGGGGTTGCTGCCGTCCGAGCCGCCAGCGTCCCAACCGTTGTGAGTGGTGTTGCCGTTCTGGCTCTGGCTCTGGAAGCTGCCGCTTCGGATCAGGTCGGGATGATTTGAGATCAGTCGTGACAACTCAGCGCACAGGTTGTCCACCCGGCCCTTGAGGTAGTTGTTGAACATGTCGCCGATCATGGTCATGCCACCCGACATCCACTGGCCGGAACCACCGAATTCAGGGTGGCTGAACTGCGCCATGCCGCCATTGCCGTTGATCACGGAAATGAGCATACTTTGAACGGCATCAAAGCTGAAGCCGTGGCGCTGGGCGATGTCATGTACGGCGGTGATACCGGCGGGGGAAAGTTGAGCCATAAAGAATCAAAGTTGAGTCAAAAAGAAGTCCAATAGCGATGAGCCATCGGGAAAACCCCGCACTTTAGTTCATTCCTAATTTGATGCATGAGTTTCAGGAATCCCAGGGTCAAATCTCCTGTTTCAACAGCGAACAAATTCGTCATGCATCGCGGGTTTGAACGCTATTTGAAAATCACCGTCTTGTGGCCGTTGATCAACACCCGGTGTTCACTGTGCCACTTGACGGCACGGGCCAGCACCTGGCTTTCGGTGTCGCGGCCCTGTGCGGTGAGGTCTTCCACGGTTTTGCTGTGGTCCACGCGGGCCACGTCCTGCTCGATGATCGGGCCTTCGTCCAGGTCGGCGGTGACATAGTGGGCGGTGGCGCCAATCAGTTTCACGCCACGGTCGTGCGCCTGGTAGTAGGGTTTGGCACCCTTGAAGCTGGGCAGAAACGAGTGGTGGATGTTGATGGCGCGGCCACTGAGCTTGCGGCAAAGGTCGTCTGACAAGATTTGCATGTAACGCGCCAGCACCACCAGTTCGGCGCCTTCGCCCTCGATGATTTCCATCTGTTTGGCTTCCACCTGCACCTTGCTGGCGGCGGTGACCGGCAGGTGGTGAAAAGGCACGTTGTAGCTGGCGGCCAATTGGTAAAACTCGCGGTGGTTGGAGATGATGGCGCGAATGTCCAAGGGCAGCAGGCCACTTTTCCAGCGAAACAGCAGATCATTCAGGCAGTGACCCTCTTTGCTGACCATGATCACCGTTCGCATGGGCTGCGCCTGGGCATGTAACTGCCATTGCAGTTGCAGTGGTGCGGCAAAGTCAGACAGCTGAGACTTGAGGTCCTCAAAATTGAACTGTGCGCAGGCAAATTGCACCCGCATGAAAAACAGCCCGGTGCTGGTGTCGTTGTACTGGGCGGCTTCTTCGATGTTGCCGCTGTGTGCCAGCAAAAAGCCGGAAACAGCGTGAACCAGCCCCAAACGGTCGGGGCAAGACAGGGTAAGTGTGTAAACAGGCGTCATAGGGGCGCTATTGTCGCAGGTGCTTTTGATGACTACCTGTGCTAGCTATGCGCTACATTTAAAATAGCTGTATGCCCTTTAGAAATAAGGGCTAGAGCCTGAATTACTATAAATTAATGTACCAGCACCGGGTTCTGTGCCAGTTCGGCATATTGCTCCAGCGTGTCCTCCACTTCTTCTTGTGTCGGCGTGTTTTGCTGCCAGGCAGAAATCTGCTGTTGAAACAGTTCAGCCCAGGACCCGTCTAGATAAACCTCTTTGTTGGAACGCTTGTCCACAATTTCGAAGCCGTGGCGCGCCAGCGTAGGCACCACCAGCATTTGTTCGCCGTCCTTGAGTGTGTCGGGCGGCACGTCGGCAGCCACTGCGTTGGCCAGCATGTGGGTCACAGAGTAGGTGTCAGAGTCGTAAAGCGTGTGCATTGGCAAATTATCCATGAAAGCGATTTGCCTTGCAGATGACCGCACATCGTCAAAATTCAAGGCATGCTGGCGGCTTCCGAGGAAGTCCATTTCTGGTCGATGAAATCGCCATTGGCCTCCGTGATGCGAATGCGTGCCGGCAAATAGCCCAACTGCGGTGCCAGCCAGATGTCGACCTGCTGGTCATACAGCTGGCGTGGGTTGCGTGTCAGCTTCAGTCCCGGCATAGCGCCGCCAGGCAGGGTCAGGGTTTCGAGCTGGCCCACGGTGAACAGCCACAGGTCGGCATCGCGCGGGCCGATGGTTTGAATGGTCAGGGTGGTGCCTGCCTCAAAACGCTCGGGCGCGCTGGCCACCAGCGCCGCGAGTTGGATCAGCACGCTTAGGCGGTCTTGTGCGCCGCTGAGCAGCGGGGCATCCGGTGTGTTGGCGCTGAACGTCACCTTGGCCTGGGCCTGATTGAAATGTGCGGCGACTTCGCTGCGGAACTTGTCAGCAAACCGCTCCGGTGCCAAACCTTGCGCGCCCACCAGGCCACGGCTGGTTTGGGTGCGGGTTTGGCCAAAGGCGCCAAAACTCAAGGAAGCCAGGTAGTGATCGCCCTTTTGGGTCCATAAAAGCTCGCCGTTCAGGCTGAAGGGGAACTTGTTGGCCTCCACCTTGTAAACCAGCTTGACCGACCCCGGCAGGCCTTCCATGCGAAAGTTTGGCGCCTGTTCGCGGGGTGGTGGTTGCGGCGGCGCGGACTCTGCGGAAGGTGGTGCTGCGGGCGCAGGTTCAGTTGGGCCAACCGTCACGTCATCGGGCACGGGCAACTCCGGTGCGGTGCCAGGACCCTGTTGAGGCACAGGTGCGTTCTCCGAAGTGGTGTTGACTGTGGGCGGGTCGACCGGTGCAGTTTGCGGCGGTAGCACACTTTTTTTGGCGGCTGCTCTGGGTTTTACTTGCGTGACCGGGCTGGGCACCGGGGCGCTGCGTGACACGGGCTCTGGCGCCAGGGTGCGGGTGGCAAAGGTCGAAACAGGTGGCTCTTGCACTGGGTTGTGCAGGCTCAACGGCGTGGTTTGCAACAGCGCCAGATGCAACAACAACACCGCCAAACTCAAGATCAGCCAGGCTTTCAGTGGGGGTTTGGGGCGTGCCATGTCCACTAGAATTCGCTCAACCGTGACGTCTTTGTGGGACTTTTTATGAAACTTGCGACTTTGAATGACGGCTCCCGCGACGGCCAACTGGTGGTGGTCTCCCGCGACCTGATGAGCGCGCATTATGCAACCGGCATCACTGACCACATGCAGCATGTGCTGGACGACTGGAACTTCATCTCGCCCCAACTGCAAGACCTGTATGTCACCCTGAACCATGGCAAGGCGCGTCACGCCTTTGCGTTTGATCCCCGCCTGTGCATGGCCCCTCTGCCACGCGCCTACCTGATGGCAGTGAGTGATGCCTATGCCCGTCCGGCTGCCAACCGAGCCGGGTCTGCGGGCTCGGTCGCCGCAGCCGCGCCCTTGCGTCTGGCATTTTCTGATGCGTTGCTGGGTGCTTGTGCGCCTTTGGCTTGTGCAAGTGCCGCGCAGGCACCTGACTTTGAGGCGGCCGTGGCTGTGATCACCGGGGATGTGCCGCAAGGCGCTACCCCGGCCCAGGCACTGGAGGCGGTGCGCCTGCTGGCGTTGACCAACCACACCCATTACCGCGCCTGGCAAGACCCACCGGCGCTGGCGCTCTCTGCCCAGCCCCATTCATCGTTCAGCCCGGTGGCGGTGACCACGGATGAATTTGTGTGGAGCGGCGAAAGCGCCTGGCAACAGGGCCGTCTGAGCCTGACCCTGCAGTGCAGCGTGAATGGCCGCAAGTTTGGCCTGTGTGAGGCCGGCAGTGACATGACCGCCCATTTTGGTGAACTGCTGGCACAACTGTGCCAGGCTCGACGCTTGCGGGCCGGTTCGATTGTCAGCTCAGGAGAGGTGCGCAATCTGGACATCAGCCAGGGCTGCAGCAGCGTGGCAACCAGGCGTTCACTGGAACTGGCTCAAAGTGGCAGCAGCAAAACCCCGTGGCTGGCGCAAGGAGACAGCGTGCTCATTGACATGAAAGGCCGCGACGGGCAGAGCGTGTTTGGCGCGATTGACCAGGACGTGCAGGTCGGATTGCAGTCCGCCACACCAGCGGCGTAAGGCAACGAGCCCGTCAGGCCCCTGCCAACTGTTTGACGAAGGTCTTGATGCCGCGCAGCATCATCTCGATTGACACCGCCACCAGCACCAGGCCCATCAGGCGCTCCAGCGCCACCACAAAGCGGTCACCTGCCACACGCTGAATGCGTTCGGCCAGCACCAGCACCACGGCGCTGACCGTCATGGTGACGCACAGCGCAGCAATCCATTCCATGCGTTTTTCAGGTGCCTGCGACACCAGCAGCAGCACCGTGGCCAGCGCCGACGGTCCGGCAATGGCCGGAATCGCCAGCGGCACGATCAGCGGTTCACCCACTGGTTCATCCGACTCCACCTTGGGTGGTGGAAAAATCATGCGCAGGGCAATCAAAAACAAGATCACACCACCGCCAATTTGCAGCGACAACTCGCTCAGGTTCATCACCCGCAAGAAGCTTTCACCCACAAACATGAAAGTCAGTAACAGCGCGAAGGCAATCAAGACCTCGCGCAGGATCACCCGGGCGCGCCGCTCGGGGGCGACGTGTCTCAGGGCGTTGGCAAAAATCGGGATGTTGCCAATCGGGTCAGTGATCAGGATCAGCAAAATCGTGGCTGAGGCAAAGGTGTAGTTCATGCGCTGAATAATCAGTGTTTGACCACAGGATAGCAGGCTTGCTGCCTGCGTTTGGCTTGCTGTGCCTTAGGCCTTGTCGGTTGGCTTTTTGCGCACCAGAAACAAGGACGTGGTGGCAATGCGCACCAGGTTTTCTGCCACGCTGCCCATCACCAGGCGCTCAAAGCCGCGTCGGCCATGGGTGCCAATCACGATCAGGTCAGCATTCCATTGTTTGGCCGCGTCCGAGATCAACTCTGCAATGCGTTTTTTATCCGACTCGATGAGGATGCGGTGAGGCGTCAGGCCGGCCGCTTCAGCCTTTGCCACGGCTTGGTCTAGCAGGGTTTCTGCGGCTTTGTGCATGTTGGCCTTGACCTCGTCGACATCAATCAAGGCCCCCATGCCCATGCTGTTGCCTGACAGCACACCAGAGTCCAGGGCGGTGCCGATGCACAGGCTCATGCCCGGCAAACTGGCGAAATGGATCGCCTCGACCAGCGCGGCTTGCGCGGTGGAACTGTTGTCAATGGCGACAAAAATACGTTTACACATTTAATTACTCCTGAGTGATTTAATTGGTTCATGAATTTCAAAGTGAACGGCCAGGCCAATGCCTGACGCGTCATCTGCAAGCCTGCCAGATGGCAGGCAGCGCATGCACTGTAGGGATACTGGCTGCCCTACATCAGAGGGTCGGTGACGCCCAGGCCATGAATTGCCACCATGGTCAGCAAGCCCGCCATGATGAGGTAATAGATGGTCGGAATGATGGTCAGGCGCAAAATGGTGCCTTCACGCCCGAGTAAGCCGACTGTGGCCGATGCCGCCACCACGTTGTGAATGGCGATCATGTTGCCTGCTGCAGCACCCACTGCCTGCACTGCCACCAGCAAGGCACCAGAGACACCAATCAGATGCGCCGTGTCAAACTGAAACTGCGCCATCATCAGGTTCGACACCGTGTTGGAGCCCGCAATAAACGCACCCAGCGCGCCGACCGATGGCGCAAAAAATGGGTAGATGCTGCCGACGCTGCTTGCTACCAGTTCGGCCATGGCGCGTGGCATGGAAGGCAGGTTGGCCAGATTGACGCCGGAGTTGATCAGAATACGAACCATAGGAATGGTGAACACCAGCACAAAACCAGCACCCAGCAAGGTGCGTGACGATTCGCCCACGGCTGCCTTCAGCTCGGAGAATTTCATGCGTTGCAGCCAGAAGGTGGCCAGCACCACCATCATCATGATGCCGCCTGGCAGGTACAGAAGCTCGATGCTGCCAGACAGACCGGTCTCACCCAGGATGTTTTTCCAGCCTAGCACCAGGTTTTTGGTAAAGAAAGATTTCACATCGGCATTCACGCGCGACAAGACCAGCAGGCCAGCCAGTAAAAGGTAAGGCAGCCAGGCCAGTCCGACCGACATGGGCGCCTTGGCGGTAAGTTGGTCAAGCTTGATTTCGATGCTGCCCATCCAATGCGCTGGCCAGTCTTTGGCTTCGGCAAAGTCCCAAGTTTTCTTTGGCAGCAAAAAGCCCATCTTGGCTGCAGGCACCACAATGGACAGGCCTACCAGCGCACCGATGATGGATGGAAACTCAGGGCCCAGAAACACACCCGCAGCGGCATAAGGCAGCACAAATGCCAGGCCCGCAAAAATGGCGAACGGCGCCACGGCAAGGCCTTCGCCCCAGGATTTGTTGCGACCAAAAAAGCGCGTCAGCATGACACACATCAGCAGCGGCATCAAGGTGCCGATGATGGCGTGGGTAATGGCCACCTCGGAGGTGATCAAGCGGTAAAAGGTTTCCCATTCAGACCCCTTGGCCAGCAGTTGAGCAGAAATGCCGGCCTTGTCCAGGCCGCCACTGACGCCCACCACAATGGGCGTGCCCACTGCGCCAAAAGACACCGGGGTGGACTGCACCATCATGCCCAGCATGACCGCGCCCATGGCTGGAAAGCCCAGGGCCACCAGCAGCGGTGCTGCCACGGCAGCCGGTGTACCAAAGCCGGAAGCGCCTTCAATGAAGCAGCCAAACAACCAGGCCACGATGATGACCTGCACCCGGCGGTCCGGGCTGATGTTGGCAAAGCCGCCGCGTATGGCCTTGATCGCCCCTGAATGCTTCAGGGTGTTGAGCAGCAGAATGGCACCAAAAATAATCCACAGCACCGCACCGGTCAGTATCAGGCCTTGCAGGATGGAGGCCATGACGCGGTTCACCGACATACCCCAGGCCGTCAGGGCAATCACCACGCTGATGATCAGCACCGCAGGCATGGCCCGTTTGGCCGGCCAGTTAAGACCCACCAGCAGCACGGCTGCCAGCACCAGTGGCGCAAAGGCCAGTAAAGAAAGCATAGTTTGGTTCATGACAAGGTGCCTATAGGTTGAATGCCGTGGTTAGAAATGAGGGGTGTCGCCCGATGCGCATGATGAAATTTCTCCAGGGTGAGTAGATAACGGTTGGGAATAAAGGTAAAGCGCTTCCTGCCACACCGTGTCAGGCGTGGTTAAAAGCAGAAAAATAGGGTTTTGAGGGCTACCTCAACAAGGGCTCAGGGCGTCTTCCCGGCTGCACTCTTCAAGCAGGTAGGCAATCGAGTGATAAGGGCGGCCGGTCTCTGCTGTCAGCCCGATTTCGCAGGTGCGGTTGGTTGACACACCCTCGCAGCAGCTTGCAGGCAGGGCGTCGTGCACCTTGCGCAGCGCATGCACGTTCAGTTCTGGCACCGCAAAGCCGCGGTCGCCACCAAAGCCGCAGCAGGTGACACCGGCGGGCTCCACAATTTCCGTCACACAAGCCGCCATCAGCTTGCGCAGCTTCGCATCCGAGGCGGTGCGGCGCACACTGCAATTGATGTGCAGCGCGATCGGGCCGGGCTTTTTTGTCAGGTGCAGGCGGGGCAGCAAGGCGTCATGGGCAAATTCATGAAAATCCATCAGGTTCAGCCGGCCGGCCAACACCTTTTGCATGCGCACCGAGCAGGTGCTGGCGTCCATGATCACCGGGTAATAGCCGCCCTGGCCGTCATCTGCGGCTTTCAGCAGGGCTTGTGTCACGGCGTCCGCCATTTCGTTGGCTTCTTCGGCCATGCCTTTGCTCTCCAGCATCTGGCCGCAACAGAGTTTGTCGAAACCTTCCGGCAGGATCGGCGCGTAACCGGCGCGCACCAGCAGTTCCATGATGACTTCGGGCAGCGTCGCCTCGGTGGCGCTGTTGGCGCCAAAAATGCGCCCACCACAGGTTGGGAAATACACCACCGGGTCACCGGCGCCGGTGTAGGGCTGAGGTGCTTTGCCAGCGCGCGGCATGCCACGTTTCCAGGCACCGCCGGAGAGGCGGCCGAGCAAGTTGTCGCCGACCACGCTGGCGGCCACTTGGCCCAGGCCAATGCCAATGCGCGAGGCAGTTGCCACCTTGCCAAAGTTGTCAGCCGTCCATTCCCCGACCTTGCGTGAGCCTGAGCCCATGCCCCGGCCGCGCAGCAAACGGGTCAGCGCGCCGGTGTCGATGCCGACCGGGCAGGCGGTCGAGCACAGGCCGCAGCCGGCGCAGGTGTCCAGGCCGTAGTAGGCAAAGTCGGCTTCCAGATCTGCCACGCTCTCGTTCGCAGCGGTGCGGCGGGAGAGTTCGCGCCAACTCACAATGCGCTGGCGCGGCGACAGCGTGAGACGGTGCGACGGGCACAGCGGCTCGCAAAACCCGCACTCAATGCAACGGTCCACCATCTCTTCTGCTGCCGGCATGGGTTTAAGGTTTTTTAAATGCGCGTGCGGGTCGTCGTTCAGGATGACGCCGGGGTTGAGAAGATTTTCTGGGTCAAACAATTGCTTGATGCGTCGCATCAGATTGGTGGCTTGGGTGCCCCATTCTTTCTCGACAAAAGGCGCCATGTTGCGGCCGGTGCCGTGTTCGGCTTTCAGGGAGCCGTCGTACTTTTCCACCACTAACGTACAAATGTCGTCCATGAAGCGGGCGTAGCGGTCAATCTCGGCCTGTGCAGAGAAATCCTGCGTGAAAACAAAGTGCAGATTGCCCTCCAGCGCGTGGCCAAAGATAATGCCCTCGGTGTAGCCGTGCTTGCGCAGCAAGGCTTGCAGGTCAAGCGTGGCGGCGGCCAGCGATTCCAGCGGAAAAGCCACATCTTCGATGATCACGGTGGTGCCAGTGCGGCGCATTGCCCCGACTGAAGGAAACGTGCCCTTGCGCACTTTCCAGTACATCTCGCAGGTGGCAGGGTCGGTGGAAAATACGGGCGGTTCGATGGTGCTGATGCCGTTCAGTGCGGCCAGCGCCGCTTCCATGCGCAGTTGCAGGGCGATGGATGTCTCGCCGCGCACTTCAATCAGCAGGGCAGCAGCGTCCTCACCCAGCGTGCGCATGATCGGCGGCAAGCCTGGCTTGTCCTGCACTGACCGCAGCGCCGGGCGGTCCAGCAATTCCACGGCTGACACCGGTTGTGTTTTTAGGCGCAGCACGGCTTGGCATGCCACCTCAATGGTCGGGAAAAATACCAGTGCACTGGCCTTGAATGGGTCTTCTGCTACCGTTTTGTAGGTGATGCGCGAGATAAACCCGAGCGTGCCTTCCGAGCCAATCATCAGGTGCGCCAGGATGTCGATCGGGTCTTCAAAATCGACCAACGCATTCAGGCTGTATCCGGTGGTATTTTTGATTTTGTACTTGTGACGAATGCGCGCCGCCAGCACCTCATCCTTGCGGGTGACTTCACCTAGGTGCTGCAACTCATTCACCATGGCCGCGTGGCTTTGGCGAAAGCTGGCGACACTGAAGGCGTCTTCCGTGTCAAGCACGGTGCCATCCCCCAGCACCACCCGCATGCCGGCCAATGTGCGGTAGCTGTTTTGAGCGGTGCCGCAGCACATGCCGGAGGCGTTGTTGGCGGCAATGCCACCAATCTTGCAGGCGTTGATGGAGGCTGGGTCAGGCCCGATCTTGCGCCCGTAGGGTGCCAGACGATAGTTCACCTCGCCACCAATGATGCCAGGGCCGACCCGCACCGTGGCCGCGTCTGGGCCAATCTCGCAGGTGGCAAACCCTTCACCAATCAGCGCAAGCACGCTGTCTGTGACAGCCTGGCCTGACAGGCTGGTGCCGGCGGCGCGAAAGGTCACCGGGCGTGCGGCAGAGCGCGCCGCCAGCAGCAGCACCTGCACTTCTTCCTCGGATTCCACCACGGCCACCACCTCGGGCGTCAGGCGGTAAAAGCTGGCGTCGGTGCCATAGGCCAGGCGGCGCAGGCTGTCGGTGATGACCTGTTTGGGCGGCAAGATGCGCGCCAGGGTTTGTATGAATGGGCTCATGTTGTGTCTCCTCATTTGTATTTGTATGTGGTAAATTGGTCTTACCACTTGCCGGACTGTAATTTTGTGTCGCTGTCCTGTCAATGTGTCGACGCGTATTCCGGCCCTCGCCGACAGCTTGTTGTCAGCTAAGGCATTCACTTTGTCAAGTTTTAAGGGATGTTCATGCAACTTGCGCCGCTTGGCAAAACTCGCCTCGCCGACACCATTGCCACCGAGCTTGAAAAGCGGATTCTTGAGGGCTCGCTGAAAGCCGGTGACCGCCTGCAGGCGGAGCGCGAACTGGCGCTTGAGCTGGGCGTGTCGCGGCCGTCGCTGCGCGAAGCGATGCAGAAAATGGTGTCCAAAGGATTGCTGACCACGCGCCATGGTGGCGGCACTTATGTCACCGACCGGCTGGACGCCTATTTTGTCGACCCCTGGCAAGACATGCTCAAGGGCCACCCCCTGCTGCACCGTGACCTGCTTGAATTTCGGCAAATGCTGGAAGGCCAGGCCGCCACACTGGCCGCCGAGCGCGCCACTGACGCCGACATCAACCAACTGGACAGCGCCTACGCAGGACTGGAGATTGCCTACGTGGGCGACGATGTGGCTGCCTGCATAGATGCCGACGTGGCTTTTCACCAAGCCATTGCTGAAGCCTCCCACAACCTGCTGATCGGCCATCTGACGGCCAGCCTGATGCGGGTGATTCATGGCCATGTGGCCAGCAACCTGACGCATTTGCATGAGCAGCCACAACGCTGGAGTCAGTTGCAGGCGCAGCACGCTGCCATCTGGCAAGCCATCCGCTCGCGCCAGCCGCCAGCAGCCGCTGCGGCTGCTGGCGCGCACATCGAGTTCGTGCGGCAGAACATCGAGGACAAGGCCCGCGACGAAGAGCGTCGCCAGCGCGCGCTCAGGCGCTTGGGGTAATCGCTCAGGCCGCGCGTTGTCAGGGATTGCCAATGCCATAATCCCGCCCATGACGCTTCTGCACACCCTGCGCAACTCACCTTGGCTGGCCAAACTGGCTTTGCTGTGGTTTTCCTTGACGCTGGGGGCTGCGGTGGCCTCGCCCATGGTCAACCCGCAGACCGAAGGGGTGATTTGCACCGGTGTGGGCATGCTCAAGGTGGTGCTGGCTAATGACGGCTCGGTGACCACTGACGCCACCGCTGCCACCGGCGACGCGCTGTTTTGCCCGCTTTGCCTGTTGGGGGCTGCGCCTCCCACTGCGTCGGTCCACATCCCACAAGTGCGGCATCCCATGGGCCATGTGCTGCAAGGGATCGCGGCGGCACACAGGGTCACATTGACCGCTGCGCCACCACCTGGGCGCGGGCCACCAATCTCCTAAGTGCTCTGAAATTAAGAGCTGCTTACCCAGAAAGAGTAAGGGCTACAGACTAAATTCTTCAATATTCTCGCATTGCTGGCGCGCACTGGTACATGTGCATCCTGCGCCGTGCGAACCCCGATCGCCTCGACCCACTTGTTCTTAAAGGAAATCCCATGACATTCAAATCAATGATGACCGCTGCCGCTTTGGCCGCCACGACCCTGAGCGCTTTTGCCGCTGGTGATGCTGTGGAGGTGCAAAACGCCTGGGCGCGTGCCACCGTCAAAGGCCAGATGGC
>Ga0136636_10001412_pt1 | contig 14018 bp, 10 predicted proteins | sample AntDrymUQ8522106_2_FD_104653 | JGI IMG/M metagenome (GOLD analysis project Ga0136636, IMG submission 104653) | Polar desert sand microbial communities from Dry Valleys, Antarctica - metaG UQ852 (21.06) | ecosystem: Environmental > Terrestrial > Soil > Desert | place: Antarctica: Dry Valley... | reverse complement strand
GCGTATATCTCAGCTTTGTGTGTAGCCATGTATATGCCTGCAATTGGCTGAAATACTCAGCTAATATACAGCCTTTTTATATATCAAGCTCACCCATCGGCCTTTTTATTTTTTCGAATCCCTTTGTGGTTATATAAGTGTATATTTCGGTGGTTTTGCTGCTTTCGTGCCCTGCTATTCGTAGTGTTCCATCAAATATACAAATTTTATATTATCCTGAGTCTACGGCTCAGGATTCAAAAAAAAACCTCCCCGCTTTCGCAAAGGAGGCTCTCCCACTATTCACCCGATATAAGCATTTACATAGGTGGCAACTCCAGGTTTACACTCCCTGTTTCTCCGTCATTTATATATACAGTTACAGATTTGTCGGCAAACCCAACTTTCGATGCAGTTACTATATATGCGCTTACATCCAATGATTTAACCTGGAAACCACCTCCCGCTGCGGTACGTTTTACAGTTTTTACAAGTTCAGCACCTCCCCTGGTTGCTTTCATTTCATCGTCCTCTTTTTTAACAATGGTTATAGTAACACCCGATATAGGTAATCCGGTACCGGCTTCGGTAACCTTGCCCTTTAATGACAGCGAACGTCGGGCAGTAATAACCACCTTACGCGAGTTCTTATACTCAACATACGTTTCAGGATGAGTGTCCTTTATAATTTCGGCTAGCGGATCAAGGTTGTTCTTTAATATATCAGCTCCTTCGGCAAAATACCTTTCAATATTTTCTTTAGCCGCTTTTTGCTCACCTTTATATTGAGGTGTGCCAATTAGTTTTGCTTCATAATCGGTTATAGAACTATCTAATGTTGTCAGCATGGCAGGTGTAGTTCCGTAAGCTACAAGTGCGACCGAATTAGCCTGGCATAATTCTGAAATAGATCGGCAGGTACTCCCGAGCATACTTTCGTGTATCTTATCCAGTTTAGTGTCCGTAAACTTTACAGCCTGCAACAGTACATGGTCTTTGCTCTTACTGGCATAAGCCTGTATCCTTATCAGCGGAAGTTTCAAATCCTTTAGCAGGTTTTCTTTCGATGCATCTTTAGCCTTGGTAAAACCCTGTGTGCTCACTTCCAGCACCTGGTTCTCCTTGCTGATGTCAGTCGCCAGTGTTTTTAATCTTAAAACATCAGCGTCAAAGGAAGGGAGATCTTTAAAATCATCACTTTTCCTTGTGCATAAATCTACAGTCCTGTTCATCGACTGTAAGACTGCAATGTCTCTTTCAATCATAAAAAGTAGAATTAAGGTTAATGATCAGTTAATTATATGTTGGTAGTATAATGTTCAATAGTTTGGCAGCAATCCGTATTCCTGAATAAGTATAGTTAAGTGCTCATTGATCGTTGTTAAGAGCTCATTGATCGCTGTTAAGAGCTCATTGATCGCTGTTAAGAGCTCATTGATCGTTGTTAAGTGCTCATTGATCGCTGTTAAGAGTTCATTGATCGCTGTTAAGTGCTCATTGATCGTTGTTAAGTGCTCATTGATCGCTGTTAAGTGCTCATTGATCGTTGTTAAGAGCTCATTGATCGCTGTTAAGAGCTCATTGATCGCTGTTAAGAGCTCATTGATCGCTGTTAAGAGCTCATTGATCGTTGTTAAGTGCTCATTGATCGCTGTTAAGTGCTCATTGATCGTTGTTAAGTGCTCATTGATCGCTGTTAAGTGCTCATTGATCGTTATTAAGTGCTCATTGATCGTTGTTAAGTGCTCATTGATCGCTGTTAAGTGCTCATTGATCGCTGTTAAGAGCTCATTGATCGCTGTTAAGTGCTCATTGATCGCCTGTATTTACTTTTCGCACATATGAAAGTACTTATTGATGGGGTGTAAGTTCTCATTGATCGCATGTAAGTGTCCATTGATCGCGTGTAACAAAACAATTTTAAAGCGTAAATACTCCTCTCTTAAAATCTGATTCAAATATAGTACATATAATTAGTTTTGATACACGTGTTGAAAAATATATTTCAGGAGTAAGGCTTAAGGTATAAGTTGTAAGGTACAAAGTATATGAAGTAAAAAGAAGGATTTTAACTCTACGCTTCGCTCAGCGGCCTGTGACACTGAAACCCCTTCAAACCCGAAACTCTTCAAACCCGAAACTCTTCAAACCCGAAATAATTTAACGACTGGACGACGGCACGACTGCACGAACACACGACTGCTTATCGAATACGGAATTCATATCTGGAATTTGAGACTTGAAACTTTGAAACTCTTCAAACCCGAAACTCTTCAAACCCCGCCACAACTCTAATCCCTCAACTTCAAAAACACCTCCTCATCCAGGAACCCTTCGTTACGGACAAACTTTTTAAACTGCCGGCGGGTTGGCGACAAAATATAGGGTGTTGTATCCTGGTTGCTTTCGGTAATGATTTTAAGTTGATTCATATCTTCTTCAGGACTGATATCACTTAAAGTAAGTTTGCCATGTGAAATCTCAAGTTTTTTTACCTCCCAGTTATCAGTCGGAATATTAATATTTACAAAATAATAACCTTTGAATTTTTTAAGTACATTCTGTTTATCAATAGTAAACAAGGTATCAATGTCGTTGAGGTGCATCACAATTGAATCGCCTTCTATACGAATCAGTTGGCCTCTGTTGGTGTTCAGGTTAAACAAAGAGTCGCCGATAATTTGCTCCGTACTGTCGAGCTGGCTCAGGTGCATTTTCTCATTAAAATCATATATTCTGATCATCGAATTTGCAGTGATCTGCAGAAAAGTACTGTCGTCCGCACTCAGGTATTTTCCCTGTATCCGTTGAGGAAACCCGCTAAGGGTAGCCACATCTTTGGGCTGAGGTTCTGTAAATGTTACCGGAGGCTGGCATGCAAACAAAAATATTGTTGCCAAAGCCATTGAAAAATACAACTGTTTTTGCATAGATCAAAATAATTAATTTAGTAATGATGATCGTATCCCGGAAAGTATGTAAGCCGGATATTTTCCAACCGTAAAATTAAGAATAAATGGAATATTTCAATTTACGGAAACAAGAATTAATAAAATTTTAATTGCTGAGTTTTTTTTATCGGAGGATTGCCTGAATTTCCCTAATTTCATCCTTTTATTTGAAGCCCGAAAATGGAGAAAACTGAACCACTGATTGAACATGAATGGCTGGAAGTATTGCGGAGCGAATTTGCAAAGCCTTATTTTACTGAATTAAAGTCATTCCTTTTGGAAGAAAAAAAGCTTTACCGGGTTTATCCTCCTGGAAACAGGATGTTTGCAGCCTTCGATTATGCGCCTTTCAGCAAGATGAAAGTAGTTATCCTTGGGCAGGACCCCTATCATGGCGATGGGCAGGCACATGGCCTGTGTTTCTCTGTTCCTGACGCAATTCCTTTTCCACCATCGCTTGTAAATATTTTCAAAGAACTCACAACCGATCTTGGAATTCCAATGCCGAAATCGGGAAATCTTGAAAAATGGGCAAAACAAGGTGTTCTCTTATTAAATGCAACACTTACCGTGCGTGCCAACCAGGCCGGGTCGCACCAGCGCCGAGGATGGGAGAACTTTACGGATGAGGTGATCAGGCAGCTTTCGGCACGACACACCGGCCTGGTATTTATCCTTTGGGGAAGCTATGCACAGGCAAAAGAAACTTTAATTGATACCTCCAAGCATTTCGTTTTAAAAGCAGTACACCCCTCTCCCCTTTCGGTTTATCGTGGATTTTTCGGATGCAGGCATTTCTCTAAAACTAATGAATTGCTTGTAAAAGCTGGGAAAGAGCCGGTTGAATGGAGATTGGATCAGGATTTGGGAAAGAATAATTGGATAATGTGATAATGTGATAATTCGATAATGTGATAATTGGATGATGTGATAATTCGAGAATGCGATAATGTGATAATTCGATAATGTGATAATTCGATAATGTGATAATTTGTCAATTTAACCTTTGAACGCGAAGCATTGAACCTTTAAATAGTGAATAACGAATAGTGAATAATGAAAACAAATAATCTCTGTGATCCTCTGTGGCCTCCGTGTCTCCGTGGTTAACGCCTGAGTTTTGAACCTTGAACGCGCAGCCGTCACTGCGAGTAGGAACGACGAAGCAGGAACGCGAAGCATTGAACACTTGAACCTTTCAAACCCTTCAAACCACAAAATGAACACTGAAGCAAAATGGTATCACCAACCAGATGAAGGAACCGTCCAATGTACGCTCTGTCCTCATAATTGCATTCTCAGAGAAGGAAAGCCGGGAATATGCAGAGTTCGTATTAATAAGAAAGGAAAACTAATTACAGAAGTTTACGGGTATGTATCTGCCATTCATTTTGATCCCATCGAAAAGAAACCTTTGTTTCATTATTATCCTGGTTCTACTATTTTATCACTTGGAACCTATGGCTGCAACCTCAGGTGTTTTTTCTGCCAGAATTGCTCGATCTCGCAAACGTCGGCTGAGCCTGAATTATCAAGGAGCTATTATACACCCGAACAAATTGTTCAGATAGCGCTTAAACAACCCGGCAATATCGGGATTGCATTTACTTATAATGAACCTGTAGTCTGGTTCGAATATATGTACGATATTGCCCGCCTTGCAAAACAAGCCGGGCTAAAAACGGTAGTGGTAACAAATGGCTATATCAATAAGGAACCACTCATTGCATTACTTGAATTTATTGACGCATTCAGTGTCGATCTGAAAGCATTCAGCGAAGATTTTTACCGTAAAGTTACCTCTTCAAAACTCGAACCGGTTAAAGAAACACTGAAACAAATCAGGCAGGCAAACAAGCACCTCGAAGTTGTAAATCTTGTCATACCTGAATTGAACGATGACGAAGTATCTTTCAGGGCAATGACGAAATGGATAGCAACTGAATTAGGAAAAGAAACCGTTTTTCATATTTCGCGTTACTTCCCCAACTATAATTTTACTGCAGAGGCAACCCCGGCAGCAACAATCCGGAGACTTGCACGCATGGCTAAAAAGGAGCTTACATACGTTTATTCAGGAAATATTTCTGAAGAAAGCAATGACACATACTGTCACGAATGCAATGCTTTACTGATTTCGAGGCATGCATATGTGATAAGTAAAGATGGGTTGGATGAGGAAGGTAAATGCAAAGAATGTGGTAATTATTTTCACAAAAAAACTTAATTTTCCTTTCATGTTAAATTGTTTTAGTCTACTTTTGAAATCTCAGTTGTGACTTTCTTGTCTAAAGTCTATTAAATTACATTATCTAAATTAGTTGCATGACATTACAAACAAAAGCACTTTCATTATTTTTCTCATTGGTATTCAGCGTATCGGGAACCCTGGCATTTGCGCAGCAGCTTATCAAAGAGCCTGCAGGCGGAATGGATGAAAACGAAATGGAAGCAGAAGCAAATATGCTTCCTCTGTCAACCTCGGCTATCCCGGCAAGCATAAATAACCCTTTACTCAATAAATATTATAAAAGCTGGGACACTTTAGCAGTAAGACGATATTCGGAAGTTCCGATTATCACAGATGAGACTATAAGCTTACCTCTGTTTAATGATAATTCAACCGGATTTGTTATGCCCGTTGAAGGAACGTTCCTGTCTCCTTTCGGATCTCGCGGACGCCGTGTTCATGCGGGTGTAGACATTAAACTCGAAGCCGGGGATCCTGTTGGCGCAGCCTTTGATGGTGTTGTGCGCATGGCCCGCAAATATTCAGGATATGGAAATTGCGTAGTTGTGAGGCATTTCAACGGACTCGAAACACTTTACGGACATCTTTCGAAAATAAAAGTATCAGTAAATCAGCAGGTAAAAGCCGGCGATATTATTGGTCTTGGCGGACGCACCGGACGTGCATCCTGCAACCACCTTCATTTCGAAACACGTTTCCAGGGAAAAGCCTTTAATCCAAAACAGTTGATTAATTTCGACAGCTATAGTCTTCTATCCGATACTTTTGCCATTACAAGAACCACTTACGGACGGTCACGCGATTATCTTCCATCATTGTCAACCAGTGCTTTAGTTGCTGAAAACGATAATGATAAGTCAGATCTGAAAGCAGAATCATCAGAATCAACAAAGTCTTCAAAATCATCAAAATCATCGAAATCGTCGAAATCATCAAAGTCGAAAAAATATCATACCATTAAAAGCGGAGATACTTTGAGCGCAGTTTCACGGAAATACGGCGTCACTGTTAAACAACTTTGTTCCATCAACGGAATTAAACCTACAAAGACACTGCAACTCGGTACTAAATTAAGGGTTAAATAGTATAGCGGAGACAATTTGAATGTATTTCGGGACCGGAATTCTCCGGCCCCGTTTTTTTTGTAATTTTATCCAAAATTAATCCCGCTCTGTTTTGCGCTTTTTTACCTCAAGTTTTTCCCGTAATATCATACTTAGTTCACTTTTGCTGATACTGTTTGCCGGCTGCGACCCTGCACTCAAAATCACAGGAATGGATATCAGCAGCATTTACACCAGCCAGAAAGATAACTCTCTTCAGATTAGCCAGCTGTATAATTTAAATGACAGTATCACCACACTCCGGATCATTCTGCCCGCAGGGCTTATTTTGCCTGATCCCGCAACAAAAAAGTACTCAAAAAAGGGCCGGTTAAAATATGAAATAATAGGGGCCGGGAAACGTATTGCACTTATCGACAGTGCCACATTTGGTATAGCTGACTCCTCAGTCTCCAGGAGTTTTATAACTCATTCATGGACTTTTAAAGCGCCTTCCGGAATGGACTATTTTGTAAAAGCCACCTATTCGGTACCAGGCATTCCTGATGACTTCCTACTGCTTGAATATTTCAGCAAAACAAACAGGTTCAGCCAATCGTGGTTCAGGTTTCAGAATGAATCGGGCGATTTTCTGGCTGGAAATATCACAGCATATCCACAGCCTGTGCGCCTGGTAACTGAAGACACAAGCAGTAGGAAAATGCTGGTAAAAATTTATTCACGCAACTTCTCCACTCCTCTTCCGCCTTTCGTTGAGCAAGGCCGGTTGCCTTTCAATTATACTCCCGACAGCATATTTAATCTTGAACTTAAAAACGGGAAAACAGCATATTTTACACCTGAGCAAACCGGGTTTTACTTTTTCCAGCCCGATACTTCCTTACGACAAGGGCCAACTCTTTTCAGGATGAATACCGGTTTCCCAAAGGTTACCCAGCATTCGCAGATGCGCGATGCCCTGAGGTATATTACTTCGGCTAAAGAGTTTCAACAATTGGCTGCCTACAAAATACCCCAGGTAGCTGTTGACAGTTTCTGGATCGCAAATACAGGTCGCGAAGATCTGGCAACCGAATTTATACGAAAATATTACTCACGTTTCGAAACAGCAAACAAGCTGTATACATCCTATACCGATGGCTGGAAAACCGACCGGGGAATGATTTATATTGTGATAGGAAAACCTACGCAGGTATTCCGGAGTTTTGAACAGGAAGTGTGGATCTATGGCGATTATGACGACCCAAGGGCATTAAAGCTCTATTTTAATAAAGCGAAAAATCCGTTTACCAATAACGATTATGTCCTTGTCCGCAACCAGTATTATAAAACAGCGTGGTACCAGAATGTGCAGTTGTGGAGAAGGTAGTGAGGACGAGGAATTGGGTTGACGGGGAGAGTGGGAGATGGGGGAGTGGGAGATGGGGGATTGGGAGATGGGGAGACTCACTGTCTAAGAGATGGGGAGACTAAGAGATGGGGAGAAGGGGCGTCTTGAGCAATTTGGCAATTTGGCAATTTGATAATTTGACAATTCGACAATTGAACTCTTGAACTCAGCAGGTATTTGAACCCTTGAACGAGAAGCATTGAACTTTGAACGCGAAACATTGAACCTTTGAAAGTAAAAAACGAATAATCTTGTTAACAACTGTATGACAACCGTATGACCATTGTATGACCATTGTATGACAACCGTTTGACCTCTGAAACCCTGAAACCTGAAACCCTGAAACCCTGAAACCAATACACAACATGTACGAAAAAAACTTTAAAGGCCCACGCAAGCAACCCGAAAACCTGATATACGGAATTCATCCAATACTTGAGGCTTTGAATGCCGGAAAAGATATTGAAAAAATATTGCTTTCGCGCGAATTGCGTAACCCTCAGGTTCGTGAAATAACAACGCTGGCCGAACAACGTGAAATCCCTGTGCAGAAAGTACCTAACGAAAAGCTGGATTCATTTACCAAAGCCAACCACCAGGGTATTGTGGCTTTTGTATCGATGATAGAATATCAGCCGATCGAAGATATTTTGATCCATATTTTCGAAACCGGAAAGCAGCCCATGTTTATTATCCTCGACCGGATTACCGACGTTCGCAATATGGGTGCTATTGCCCGAAGCGCTGAATGTGCAGGGGTTGATGCATTGATAATTCCATCGCGGGGAAGCGCGCAGGTAAATGCCGATGCCATTAAAACTTCCGCAGGAGCACTTAACCTGGTGCCTGTTCACCGCAGTCCGAATCTTAAAGATACATTGCGATACCTTAAAGACTCAGGCGTGCGACTGATTGCAGTTACTGAGCATGGGAGTACCGATTACACTCAGACTGATCTTTCAGGGCCTATAGCTTTTATACTGGGATCGGAAGAGGATGGTATTTCACCCGAATATCTCAAGCTTTGCGACGAAAGGATAAAAATTCCGCTGCTTGGTACAATTGGTTCCCTGAATGTTTCAGTGGCTACAGGTATTATTATTTTTGAAACGATCAGGCAACGAACCAAGTAGGTAATTGTATAATTCTAAGTAGTCTTACGGTTTAAGTGTTTAAGCGTTTCATTTTCATAGCTTGAAATTCCTGAAATTAACTTTCAAACATTTCTTCTTTTCCCTTGTTTCTAACAGAACATAACTTTCAGAAATGACGACTACAATCAATCATCATTTCACATAGTTTACAAGTATTCAATTAGTTGGCAACCATTCAAACTACGATATTATGAACATCATTCTGATTATCCTTGCGGTTATTCTATCAGTGATCGTATTGCTTTTAGTGATCGCACTTTTTGTAAAGAATGAATATTCTATTGAACGTGAAGTCCTTATAAACCAACCTAAAGCAAAAGTTTTCGAATACATCAGATCCCTGCGCAACCAGGATAGTTTCAGCAAATGGGCCAATATTGATCCCAATATGAAGAAAGATTACACTGGAACGGACGGAACTGCAGGATTTGTTTCCTCCTGGGACAGTGACAACAAAAATGTAGGCAAAGGCTCTCAGGAAATAATCAAAATTACAAATGGAGAAAGAGTTGATTTCAGCATCCATTTCATCAAGCCTTTCGAAGGTTTAGCCAAAGCCTTTATGACAACCGAAAGCAAAAGAGAAAATCAGACTCTGGTAAAATGGGGCTTTGCATCAGGCATGAAATACCCTATGAACCTGATGCTTTTATTTATGAACCTGAAAAAAATGCTTGGTAATGACCTCCAAACCGGATTAAACAACCTGAAAGCCATATTAGAAAAGGAATAGCCAGAATCATCCCAATGCAAACGATTGCAATGTTCAACCTTTAAGTTAGTTTTAAAAGAATCATCCTGACGGTGATTCTTTTTTTTATTAATCCAAAACGGTTTAATAATTCAGGGCAATGTTTTAACGCAATATTGTCATTTTTCTGTTCGGAAAACAATTTGTTCAGGAGGTGAAAGTCTTGGAATGATTAAAAGCATTTGATACACACAGAAATCCAATACATTGAAAATCATTTAAAAACAATAAATTTCCGTTTTACAGAGCGATAAAAAATATCAGTTTCGATGAGGATTCTTTGACTTTTCTGATTTCCGTTTCAACAGTTTTGAATTAACAAAACAGGTAAAAATTTAGTCAACACGACGAAAATAATTTCAGAATCTGTTCCGAAATGAGTAAAAATGGCCCGAACCCTCTTTTCGGGTAAATCCAGGAATCTCTGTAAGTGAATATTGACAAGCCTTCCAACATTTTTCACCTGCCTTGTTTGGAATGAAAAAAAATATCAAATATTTTCTCCGTGATTTACTTAAATAAATACTTTTGCACTGTTATTCTGTTAACAAATTTACGCCTGAAAATATAATTATTTAACCTAAATTCCTTTGTGATGGAAGTTGAAAAAATCATGACCAACCTGGAGAAAAAACATCCGGGAGAAGTAGAGTACTTACAAGCCGTTCGTGAAGTATTGGAATCGATCGAACAGGTTTACAATGAAAATCCTCAGTTTGAGGCAGCAGGAATAATCGACCGCCTGGTTGAGCCTGACCGTATTCTTACCATTAAAGTTCCGTGGATGGATGACCAGGGCAAGGTTCATGTAAATCTTGCATACAGGATCCAATTCAATAATGCGATCGGCCCTTACAAAGGCGGACTTCGTTTCCACCCTTCAGTTAATCTCAGCATCCTGAAATTCCTTGGATTTGAGCAGATTTTCAAAAACAGCCTTACTTCACTTCCAATGGGCGGTGCAAAAGGCGGATCCGATTTCGATCCCAAAGGCAAATCGAATGCAGAAGTTATGCGTTTCTGCCAGTCGTTTATGCTCGAGTTGTGGAGAATCATTGGTCCTGAAACCGATGTTCCTGCAGGTGATATAGGTGTTGGTGGCCGCGAAATAGGCTTCCTTTTCGGAATGTACAAAAAACTGGCACGCGAGCATTCAGGCGTTCTTACAGGAAAAGGCCTCAACTGGGGCGGCAGCCTTGTTCGTCCTGAAGCTACAGGATACGGCGCTGTATATTTTGCACACGAAATGCTGAAAACCAAAGGAACCGATTTCAAAGGAAAAACAGTATGTATTTCAGGCTTCGGTAACGTTGCCTGGGGCGCTGTACAAAAAGTAACCGAACTTGGCGGCAAAGTAGTTACCATTTCCGGACCTGACGGATATGTTCACGATCCTGACGGAATTACCGGCGAAAAGATCGAATATATGCTCGAACTCCGTGCTTCGAACCAGGATATCGTAAAACCTTATACATACGAATTCCCGAATGCACAGTTCGTTCAGGGTAAACGCCCCTGGGAAGTTAAATGCGACATCGCTCTGCCTTGCGCAACCCAGAACGAACTTGGCAAAGAAGATGCACTCACACTCGTTAAAAACGGCTGTATTTGTGTTGCTGAAGGCGCCAACATGCCAACTACACCAGAAGGAATTGAAGTATTGCAGGATGCAAAAGTAATGTTTGCACCAGGTAAGGCTGTAAATGCAGGCGGAGTTGCCACTTCGGGTCTCGAAATGAGCCAGAATGCAATGAAACTGAACTGGGCCGCTACCGAAGTTGATCAGCGTCTGCACCAGATCATGAAAAATATCCACGAGGCTTGCGTGAAACACGGCAAACAACCCGACGGATATGTAAACTATGTAAAAGGCGCCAACATAGCCGGCTTCCTCAAAGTAGCCAACGCTATGCTTGACCAGGGCGTACTATAATAAGCTTTCATTTAGAGATAGTTAATTTTGATTTAGAAAAGCCACCTGTAAAAGGGTGGCTTTTTTGTTATACTCCAATTTCAATGAAGTTGCTAGTCAGAATTAAATAAGAAGGTACCATTTACGAGGTACGAAGTACGATTGTGGAATTACACAAAGAAGGTACCATTTACGAGGTAAGAAGTACGATTGGGGAATTAATTAAGAAGGTACGATTTACGAGGTACGAAGTACGATTGGGGAATTACACAAAGAATGTACGATTTACGAGGTACGAAGTACGATTGGGGAATTACACAAAAAAGGTGCGATTTATGAGGTACAGAGTACGAATGAGGAATTATATAAGTAGGTACGATTTAAGAAGTACGAAGTACGATCGGGGATTATACAGTTTTAAACCTTTTAAAACTGGCGGTTTGATGTGTACGATTTGAGAATTTAATGTTTGCTTATTAGTGAGCAATAGTTGAAAATCATAGAATATAAACTAAAACAAAGAAGTCTGAATATAGTTGGCTGGAAGAATCACAGGATTGCTGTGATCCGGGTTAATATATTCACCTGTAATGGTGTACACGGCTGATTCCTGGTGTCGCGAAGCAATCGCTACATGAGTTCCTCCTGCATGAGCTTTAAATAATTTCTCTACAAGCCGTGGATTATTGTTATCCTGCGAAAGATGTGAAAGCAAAACATGACTCATGAACTCTGCTTTATGATTCGTGAAGAGTTCCAGAGCCTGACGGTTTGATAAATGTCCTTGATCGCTGCTGATACGCTTTTTCAGGTAAACAGGGTACCTGCCGTTTTCAAGCATTTCTTCATCGTAATTGGCTTCCAGGAAAGCAGCATGGCATTTGTTGAAATTTAGTCTAACATGCTCGCAGGCCACACCAATATCTGTAAGAACTCCAACTGTAATTCCATTCCCGGTTACTATATAACTATGCGGTTCCGAAGCATCATGCTGTTTCGGAAATGCATTTACCGACAGCCCACCAATAACAACTGGCGAATAAGGTTCAAAATGTCTGGTGAGATGGCCTGGCAGCCGCAATCTGCCGCTTCGGTGTGTATCTTCTGTAACATACACCGGAATCTGGTATTTTCGGGAAATTACTGAAATACCACGGGTATGGTCCGAATGTTCGTGCGAAATAAAAACAGCCCTGATCTTACTGAAAGAAAGTCCTGAACGGGCGACCCGCATCTCGGTTTCGCGGCATGATAAACCGGCATCAATAAGCACAGCTTCATTTTGATTTCCAATATAATAACAGTTTCCGTTACTGCCCGAATTTAGTGATGAAATATAGAGTGACATTGTGATTGCAAAGAAACTGAAAAATCAGAACGTATCAGCAATTGTTCATAAAAGTATCGAACCTTAGCCTGATTGGAACAATCTGCCCGTATTTTAGTTTATACATAGGCATACGAATATAAAACAAACTTCGTCGGTTAAGCCCGTATATATTGCCGGAACGATGCGTTTAACATAAAAAAATGAGAGAAAAAGACTAAATTTGTAAAACTACCGGCAATAAATTAATCACCAGGGAGCCAAATTTTATCCCTGATTCTTCAAAAAAAAATCATGAGTGAACCCATCAGAGTGCAGGCATTTGACAAATCAGTAAGGAACAAGTTCAATGTTTACAACAGCTTATTCCTGAACCTCCCGTTCCAGGGAATCAGTAACGTAGGAATGTTTCTGCCTTTAATGCATCATATTTGCAAACAGGGCCTTGAATCGGGAAATGAGCCAATGGAAATTCTTGATACTTTTTTCAGTTCAAATACTTCCATAAAAACAGAAGAAGAGAAAATTGACTTCATGTTCAGGGTTATTCAGTATGTTGAACGGCAGATTGTACTTTTCGACAGCGTGGAAGATGCTGCTTTTACCGATCTTGAAAAACATGGAACAAATCTTTCGCTCAAGGATTTCTTTCACCGAATTGATGGCAAAAAAAACGAGGAAAATATTTCTGAAAAGCTTTCAAATTTCGGAACACGCCTTGTATTTACAGCACATCCGACGCAGTTCTACCCTCCATCAGTGCTGGATATTATAAGCAAGCTAAGATCTCTGATTACCGAAAACGATATTAATGGTATTGATCTCACTTTACAACAACTCGGATTAACATCCCTGATCAACGCTAAGAAACCGACTCCATTCGATGAGGCAAAAAACATTATTTACTTCCTCCGGAATTTATATTACGATGCCGTTGGCGAATTATATTCGCATATAAAAAAGGACATCCGCAACAGCGATTTTGACAATCCTGATATCATTAAACTTGGCTTCTGGCCCGGTGGCGACAGGGACGGAAATCCTTTTGTTACCGCTGACATTACCATGAATGTTGCTGATGAACTCCGGATGACGCTCATGAAATGCTATTACGACGATTTTAAAAATCTGGAGCAGAAACTCACCTTCCGCGAAATTGAGGATACTATGGCCAATGTAAGGGCGAGCCTTTATACCACAATGTTTGATCCTTCCAAAACTATTAGTTATAAAGATATT
>Ga0136636_10001409_pt1 | contig 14023 bp, 8 predicted proteins | sample AntDrymUQ8522106_2_FD_104653 | JGI IMG/M metagenome (GOLD analysis project Ga0136636, IMG submission 104653) | Polar desert sand microbial communities from Dry Valleys, Antarctica - metaG UQ852 (21.06) | ecosystem: Environmental > Terrestrial > Soil > Desert | place: Antarctica: Dry Valley... | reverse complement strand
TGGCTGTAAATGTTTATCATGGCTCTCAGGATAATCTTACAGGAGATGAAATCGCTTTTGCCGGCGACTTTTTTCGTTCGGTGAAAAAGACCAACTACCTGATTACTGAGACCAATGCCCAAACCATCGGTTGGGATTCGCGTTCCCAATATCCACCATATGAAGGTCAATTGCGTCAAAACGTGTATGCGCATCTTGGGTCTGGTGCCAATATGGTTGAATACTGGCACTGGCATTCCATTCACTACGGGCAGGAAACTTACTGGAAAGGAGTTTTATCGCACGACTTACTGCCTAACAGAGCTTATGCTGAAGTAGGTAAAACCGCTAAAGAACTGAAACAGTTTGGAAACAAACTTGTAAATCTGAAAATTAAAAACAGAGTTGCAATTCTTTTTAGCCATGATGCCAATGCAGCTTTGAATGCAATGCCATTCAAAAGTTCCGAACCCGATATGTGGGGTGGAACCAACAATCAATATAAAAACGAACTTGTTACTCAGTTTCACCGACTTCTGTATCGTAATAATATCGGAGTTGATTTTATTGTTCCCGAAAGCGCAAAATTTGAGGATTACACCCTTGTAATTATTCCTGCTCTATATGTAGCTAGCGATGCTGTTTTGAAAAAAATCAGTGCTTATGTTGAAAATGGCGGACATGTGATTATGCAGTTTAAAAGCGGATTTGCCGACGAGAACACCATGGTTCGTCCGGAACTGGCACCCGGTCCGTTGAGAAAAGCCTGCGGTATTAGTTACCAGGAATTTACAAATTTTAAAGAACTGAAATTAAAGGACGACCCCTTTAAAGTTGGCGAAGCTGATAATAAAGTTTACGATTGGGCCGAATACTTAATCTGTGAAACAGCTAAACCTCTAGCATATTACGATCATCCGTATTTTGGAAAATATCCTGCAGTTACCATCAATAATTTTGGAAAAGGAGATCTGGTTTACCAGGGTACAAAACTTTCGGATAAAATGCAGGAAGTAATTCTGATGGATGCAGTTTCACGTGTGGGATTACGTACTCCGAATCAGGACCTTCACTGGCCATTGATAACAAAAAGCGGAGTTAATGATCAGGGTAAAATTATTCACTATTATTACAATTATTCATCAAATGCAGCTTCAATAATGTATCAGTTTAATGATGGACAGGAGCTTATAAGCAATAAACCTGTTGCCAAAGGAAACTCAATGCCTATTGGTGCATGGGATGTTCTGATCGTTGAAGAAAAATAATTCGAGTAAGAAGTAAGAAGTAATCCCGATAGCTATCGGGTGTAAAAAGCAAAAAGGCACTTGGAAAATAATAAAATCTTCCAGTGCCTTTTTTATATGGAATCAAGTCCTTGTTTCATGTCGTCAAGCAGATCGTCGATATTTTCGATGCCTACTGATAAACGAATCAGGGATTCTGTAATTCCTGCCAGTTTTTGTTCTTCTTTCGACATGGAAACATGGGTCATTGTTGCCGGATGTTCGATCAATGTTTCAACCCCTCCCAAACTTTCGGCTAAAAGAAACAGTTGCAGCTTCGAAAAAAGCTTTCTTACGGAGCTTTCACCACCTTTAAGTTCAAAAGAAATCATTCCTCCAAAACCACTTGCCTGCCTTTGAGCAAGTTCGTATTGCGGATGGCTGGGTAACCCGGGATAATTTACTTTAGATATTTTGGGATGTTTTTCAAGAAATTCGGCCAGGGCCATTGCATTTTTTTGGTGTGCCTGCATGCGAACTGCCAGAGTTTTAATGCCGCGTAACACCAAATATGAATCGAATGGTGCATGCACTCCGCCTGTTGAGGTATGCACAAACCTTATCTTATCTTTCAGGATATCGTCATTCACCATTACAGCCCCGCAAAGCACGTCGCTGTGACCTCCCAGGTATTTTGTGCCGCTGTGAACAACAATATCAGCACCTAAGTCCAAAGGATTTTGAAAATAGGGTGTCAGAAATGTGTTGTCAACCACCACAATAATATTTTTTTCATGGGCTATTTTGGATATCTCAGTAATATCAGCCAGGAGCATCATGGGATTGGTAGGTGTTTCAATCCATATCATCCGGGTATTTGGTTTAATCGACTTTCTTAATGTGTCGTGATTGGTTAAATCGATGTAGTTCCCTGTAATCTGAAAATTGCCAAATACTTTGTCAATCAGTCTTTTGGTGCCGCCGTACAGGTCGTTAAACGAAATTATTTCATCACCAGGTTTTAATAAAGCAAGCATAATGGCAGTTTCGGCTGCTTGTCCCGATGCGAATGCTATCCCGTATTTTGCATTTTCAAGCTTGGCAAGTTGATATTCCAGAGAATTACGTGTGGGATTTTCGCTTCTGATATACTCAAACATTCCTGGCTTATCAATTTCATCACGGGTATGTGTACTCGAAAGATGTATTGGAGTTACAACATCCCGGCTATGTATCTTGTTTTGAAACAATGAATCGCCTAAACGAACTACTGCAGTTTCTTTTTTCATAAAATATTGATGAGAAATAAAGATTCAAAAATCTGAAAATATTCAGATTTTTAAAAACTTAAACAGAAACTAAGGGGAGAATGTTAATAAGTTTCGTAGGTAAATTTATACAAGACATTAAATTTATAAGACGAAAAATAGCAATCCATCGAAGTATAAAGGCCTTTTTCGTTATAAACATATTTTTTGAACGAATCATCTGTCGAGTTTTCTTTTCTCCACCGTTCTTCCAAGATATTTTCTTTATTGTCGTATTTGTAGTTATTCGAAATAATAGATTTTCCATCTGAACTGATATCTTCTATCTGCAAAAGATTACCATCTTTATCGTAGGAATATTTCTTTTTATAGGAGAAATTACCGTAACGTTCTTTGGTCTCTTCTACTACCTGGCCTTTTGGATCGTATTGATATTGCTTTTTTTGGGTAATGTCCTTATTTGCATATCTGGCTTCTTCGATCAGATTTTTTTTAGAATCGTAAAGATTAACTTCTTTAGCAATTTCGCTGTTATTTGCATTTATAATGGCTATTTCAGTATTCGATCCCGAATATTTAAAACTTCGTTTCTCCGATAACAAATTATCACTGGTGTATCTGATTTCACTCAAACGGCCATTAATGTAGATAAAATTATTTGAATAATTACTTGACCCGTCAAAACCTGATTCATTCAATTTATTTCCTTTAGAATCATATTGTATTTTCTGGCTGTAAGTCAACCTTTCCCTATTTCCCTGAAATCGTGTATAAGATGTTTTATTGCCTGCTGAATCATAGGTATAGTTCAATATGGAGGTAATCTTACCGTCAGCTTTATAATTAATTATTTCAGTAGCATTGCCTTTTTTATCATATGAAGTTACACAACTGATATATCCAGTGGCTGATGCTTTGCCATCAACATAATCGTAAGCCCATTGAGTTTGTTTTTTGATATGGTTAGTTGCCATTCTCGCTTTTTCCTTCTTCTCAAGATTATCTTGCCCAATAGCAACAACAGTGTTAATTAAAACCAAAGCAATCAAAAAATATTTCTTCATTTTTGTCTATTCTCTTAGTTATATCTCAAAGTTATAATAATTTTTCTTTTTTCAATGAGTCTGCTCTATAATACGAGACATTTACCCACTAGGTTTAGAATTAAATTATTTTTGATTTATATTTAGTCATTTTTTAAGCGATGAAGTATTTAATCACCACATTTACAGCATTGTTATTCTTATTGCATGCCATATCACAAAATGATAAACATGTTAAAATAATATCACAAAATCTTTGAAATAATACCATTATCTGAACATGCTTTTATTCATGTTAGCTATTCCAATTCCGAATTTGGGAGAATTGCATCTAATGGACTTATACTTGTTCAGGATAATAAAGCATTTCTTTTCGACACGACAAAGGATGAACCAACAACTATTGAACTAATTTCATGGCCGGGAACAATAAAAAGGGTAATGGAAAAATTCCCCTCAGCATCAATTGTTATTCCTAGTCACGGGCAAGCCGGAGGTTTTAGTTTATTAAAACATACTTTTGAGTTGGCTACTATCCATGCTAAATAAATATGTAACAATTTCTCAAACTATGGTTTATAATTTTATATTTGCGATATTCAGATTTTATAGAAATTCAGATTTCTTACAATAGAAAACTTTAATCCTAAAAAAGGGAAGTTTAGAAATTTAAATACATTCAGATGAAGTTACCATTTTCAATTTTGCTGCTTTTTTCCTTTATAAATATTAATGCTCAAAAAAGTTTATCTTCCGAAATAAAGATCGACGATTTAAAAAGTCATTTATATTACCTCGCTTCCGATTCACTTACCGGACGGTTTCCCGGAACTAAGGGAAGTATTGTTGCTGCCAATTATATTGCATCTGACTTCAAAGCATCAGGGGTTTCTCTCTATGAAAAAGATGGCTTTCAGAAATTTGATGTTTTAACAAGGCAAGAAATTGGTGAAAAGACCTATTTAAAAGTATTAGGTAAAAAATTAAATCTAAAAAAGGATTTTGTTCCTTTCCCATTTTCAGGAAATGGAAATGCTGAAGGTACTATTGTTTTTGCTGGCTATGGCATCGATATAAAAACAGATACTTTTAAATGGAACGACTATGTCGATGTTGATGTAAAGGGAAAAATAGTGCTTTTATTAAGGGGAGCACCCGAATCGGAAAAATATCTCCCGGTATTCGACAACTATTCCGACGACATTGTAAAATCAATTATTGCCCGGGATAAAGGGGCTATAGCAGTGCTTTTTGTTTCTGGTAAAAAATACGACGAAACGGAAAAACTTCCTGAAATGAATCTAAAGGAGAGTCCGGCTGGCTTACCTGTTTTTCAAGTAAAAAAAGACAAGGCGAATCAAATATTAGCATCTGCCAATCGCAATATCGATGTTTTGGAAGATCAGATTCAAAAAGAATTTAAATCAGTTAGTTTTGAGGTAAATTTAAGAATTTCGTTATTATCTGAAATCAAAAAAATTAAGGCCGGAACAAGCAATGTTATTGGTTTTGTATATGCTGCAGATACATCAAAAGTTAAAACCTATGTTGTTATCGGAGCGCATTACGATCATTTGGGAATGGGTGGTTTAGGTTCTGCATCGCGAATTCAGGATACTGTTGCTGTTCATAATGGTGCCGACGATAATGCTTCGGGCGTTTCAGTTTTGTTGGAACTTGCTGCTAAATTCAGCAAGGAGAGGGAAAATCTGAAAACCAATTTGATATTTATTGCTTTTGGTGCAGAAGAAATGGGAATATTAGGTTCCAAACATTTCGTTGAACATCCACCGGTTACTTTAAAATCAATAAAAGCCATGATAAATCTGGATATGGTTGGCCGGTTGAAAGAAGATACTATGTTACAGGTAAATGGCACGGGAACTTCAAAAGAAGCCGTTTCGATTGTGAACGATATTAATAAAGCGTATGGTTTTAACCTGAGAATGTCGCCCGAAGGTTATGGCCCATCAGATCATGCTTCATTTTATTCAAAAAATATACCTGTGTTTTTTATTACCACCGGAGCTCACACCGATTACCATACTCCTCTTGATGATCGGGAAAGAATTAACTATGCCGGTTTGGAAAAAGTGACTCTTTTTACCAGTGACCTGTTAAGCAATTTAGTATTTAATGAAACTCAGTTATCTTTTCAGGAAGCTGGACCTCAGCAAAGCAGTGGTCCGGGAAGACGATATAAAATTACCTTGGGGATAATGCCCGATATAAATGGCTCAACAGATAATGGATTATTGGTTGAATTTGTCACCAAAGGTAAACCGGCTTATAACGGAGGTATGCTCAAGGGCGACATCATAACCTCTGTTAATGGCAAACCTGTAAAAAATATTCAGGATTATATGGTAAGGTTGTCACAGCTAAAAGCAGGTCAGGCTGTTAATGTGGAAGTATTGCGCAATAACAAAAAAGAACTATTAATTATTCAGTTATAACAATTATGGTTAAAAAAATCTCTATCTGGGTTCTGGCATTAATTATTACTCTTATTGCAGCTATTTACCAGCGGAAAACAGGACCAACTTACCCAAAAACATATAATATTGAAATTGGAAATGACGTTTACAAAGTTGAACTCCTTCGTACCAATGCAGGAGAAAAAGATTGTCTTCTTGAAATTCCTGTAGATGATAAGGAAGTAACAGGAAGTATTTATTATAAACGCTATAAAACTAACGACCCTTATAAATCTACACGGCTTGTGCAGTATCGCAATAAATTATGCGGTGTATTGCCACACCAGCCACCGGCAGGAAAGCTCCAGTATTATGTTGAACTGTTAAAGGACAATAATAAGTTTAACATTGCGAAAGAAGAGCCTGTGGTGGTTCGTTTCAGGGGTGATGTGCCGGTATATATTATTATTCCGCATGTGTTGCTGATTTTTTTAGCCATGTTTTTTTCAACCCTGAGTGGTTTATATGTAATATTTAAAAGGGAAAATTACCGTAAATATGTTAATTGGGCCTTCTTTACCTTGTTAATAGGAGGTTTTGTTTTTGGTCCGCTGATGCAGTATTATGCTTTCGGCGAATTTTGGACCGGGATTCCTTTTGGATTTGATTTAACTGATAATAAAACACTTTTTGCATTTATCTTTTGGATTTGGGCTTTTCTGGCAAACAGAAAAAAGGCCCGGCCTGTTCCGGTAATTATTGCTTGTGTTATGACCATTATAATTTTTTCAATACCTCACAGTTTTATGGGTTCGGAACTCGATTACAGTACAAATAAGATAAATACGGGAATGGTAATTATGAATCTTCTTTAATTTGAAGTTTTTCAAAGTGACAACCCAGCTTCCGATGTAGCTCATCAATATCAATAGGCTTGGAAATATAATCATCGCATCCTGCCTTCAGGCATTTATCTTTATCGTCCGACATGGCAAATGCTGTTTGGGCGATGACGAAAATTTCAGGATGTTTTGATTTTAACCTGCGTGTTGTCTCATAACCATCGAGCACAGGCATTTGGATATCCATCAGAACGCCATGAATGTTGTTGTTTTCGGATAATAAACTTAACACTTCCTCTCCGTTATAAGCCCTGATGATATTGGCCTGTGTTTTATTAAGAGCAATCTGTATCAGTTTATAATTTAAATCATCATCTTCGGCAACCAGGATGGTAAAATTCTTCCAAGCAATGCTTTTTTGTGGTAAACTGTATTCATCATTGGAAGTCTTAATTAATTCGGAAACTTCATAATTATTTGCCGGAATGGTAAAATAAAAGCAAGTACCTTTCTCTTCCAGCGATTCAAGCCACATTTTGCCACCAAGTAATTCAGTTAAGTTTTTCGAGATCGACAAACCTAAGCCTGTTCCCTTGTAAACCTTAGAGGAATTATCGTTTACCTGTCCAAATCTTTTAAAAACAAGTTCGGTTTTATCTTTTGGAATCCCCGATCCTGTATCGGATACATAAAACTGAAAGAAACCATCCTTGATTTCAAAACCAAACTCTATTTTTCCCTTTTCGGTAAACTTAAATGCATTGTCGAGCAGGTTTGTGAAAATTTGCCTTAATCGGGTAACATCAGTACTGAAAATGTAATTACGGGCAATGCAATCGGTTTTTACCTGCAAAACTATATCTTCTTCTTTACACTTCTTATGATTTTGAAAATAAACAAAAAGTTCGTTTAAAACGGAATTTACATAGCAGGCACTTTCAGTCAGCTTTAATTGTCGGGCTTCAATTTTGGCAGTATCAAGAATATCGTCTATTAAGCGTAAAAGGCTGATACTGCATGAATTTATGTATTTCACATATTCGTTGCGCTGTGTTCCTGATATATCCGGATCTTTTAAAAAAGTTGAAAAAGCCAGGATTGCATTCATGGGTGTCCTGATTTCGTGCGACATATTCGCCAGAAATGCTGTTTTTAATTTATCAGCCTCTTCAGCAGCGATGCGTTCAAACATCTCCAGTTTTAATTCATTGGTTCTCTGCTTTACTTCATCCTCCAAAATTTCCTGGTGTTTTCGTATTTGATTTTCAGCAAGTACTTTCTTCCGATAAGCCCACACTAAAAAACAAAACATGAAAATCAATAAAATTAGTGCAACAAGGTAAATCGAATTCTCCCTCATCTGAGCTTTAAGCTGAATCTCTTTTTTTTGTATTTCAAAATCTTTCAGTTCACCATGAAAGAGTGCTTCCGCTTCAGCCAGCCTTTTCTTCGATTCTTCATTTGAGATGGAATCCTCAATTTGATTTGCAGCTTTATAGTATTTTAATGATCCCTGATAATTGCCCATTTCTTCCAACAACGATGCCATTTCTTCATTAACAAATGCTAATAAATCGAGTATCTGCACCGAATCAGCATACATGATACTTAATTTGTAATGCGTTATCGCCGTCTCATTTTTATTTAACCGCCGGTATAATGAAGCTAAATTATCGTGGATATAAGCGAGGCCGGTACGTGAATTGATTTTTTTAAAGTATAACAGGGCCTTGTCATAATGCTTTAAAGCTTCCTGAAATTTAAGAAGACGTTCATAGGCGATTCCAAGATTATTCTCGACTGAGGCTATATCTTCCGGATCGTTGACCGAGATAAAGATCTTCAGGGCTTTATTGTAATATTCAATAGTTTTAGGATAATTTTCCTGATTTAAATATACTACGCCAATGTTTTGCAAAATAGCAGCCTGCTTTGGTTCATTTTTTAAAAATTTATATAATTCCAACGACTTTTTATAATATGCAATGGCAAGGCTGTCCCTTCTTTTGTCCGATTCAATAATTCCTATGTTTTGAAGTACTTTAGCCTGTCCATAGATATCCTTTTTTTTCTGGTAAAGTTTAAATGCTTCCAGGTAAATTTGAATTGCAGTATTAATATCCGAAGTGCAATCGTAGCAGCGGGCAATGTTAAATTTTAAGTCGGCAAGCAATAAGCTATCATTAATAAAATAAGGATTCGATAAACATAATTGGAAATCGCTCAACGCTTTATTATAATTTTCGAGGTATGAGTTTGCTCTGGCTTTTATATATAGTACTTTACAATAATCGAATGAATTTGTGTTTTTATTGAATGTCTTTAATAGCTGTTCAGCTATTTTGAGCGAACTATCGGGAGCTGTGTCGAGCAATTGATCAGCCCTTTTTATGAGTTGGCTAATGTTTTCGGAATCAACTTCATAAATATTTATATCATTCCCCGAAACATTGCAAGTAAAAATATTAATAAATAATATTACTAATATTGAATAATGATTCATGGATATTTCTTCGGGTTATTTGTTATATATAGTACAATGTTGTCAAATGTAATGTATGAGAATATTTTTAACAAATTTTTGAAGAAGCAATTATTATAATTAACTCAAAAAAGCATGAAATACCGCTTATGAATGAGCCTGTTATTATTTACACTGAATCATTTTCACCAAGATTAAGCTATACTGTCGAAGTTTTGCTTGGTTCGTTATTGGGACTTCCGTATCAGCTTACAACCGATATTAACTATTTTAAAAATTCAGCTTCCCCCAAAATAAATTATTCAAAAGTTGCTGTTGATAATGTTCTACAGATTATTCCCGCAGGTATTTTATCCGAATCTGGAATAAGGTCATTCGATATCAGATATGCAAAATGGAATAATTATCATACTTTATTTTTTTCGGGGACTACAGGTTTTCCTTTTGATATTTTCTCGGCATCTTTTTACCTTCTTACAAGATATGAAGAGTATTTGCCATTTAAGCCCGATGAGCATGGCAGGTTTAATTCAGATCAGAGTGTTGCCGGTAAAAACGGGTTCCTCGAAGAACCTGTGGTACAACAATGGGCGAATCTGTTACTTAAAACCCTGCAGGAAAAGTACACTTGGATTGTTCCCCGTCGGCAAAAATTTACAATGGAAACATCTATCGATGTTGATGTTGCTTATGCTTTTTTATATCGCAATTTTAGAAGGTTTCTGTTAGCTTCGGGTCGAGATTTAGTATCTTTTAAATGGAATTATTTTGTCGACAGGATATTAGTATCCCTAAAATCCAAAACAGATCCTTTCGATACCTATAAATATTTAGAACTCGTGCATCGCAAATATGATCTTCCAGTTTATGTTTTTTACCTTGCAGGAGATTATAGCCATTACGACCGGAATATCCCTTTCGAGGAGCCCGCTATTCAGTCGCTGATAAAAAGGCTTAACGATAAGTTTTTTTTAGGAATTCACCCATCATACCGGGCTTTCCAAAATTTCGGTGTATTGAAAGGTGAAGTTGAACGGCTTTCAAAAACTTGTGAAACCCAGATTACCAGAAGCCGGCAACATTTTTTGAGACTGGTATTCCCCAAAACATATCAATGGCTGATGAAACTGGGCATAACTCACGATTTTAGCATGGGTTACCACGATAAACCAGGGTTTCGTGCGGGGATTGCAGCTCCTTATTTGTATTATGATATTCAAACTGAAACAAAAACCAATTTAACCATTCACCCTTTTGTGTTTATGGAAAGAACATTAAGGGACCGGCTAAAAATGAACCCGGATTTTGCATTGTTAAAAATTCAGGAATTAATGAAAAAAGTGGATGCAGTAAACGGAACTTTCGGTTCGCTTTGGCACAACGATTCGCTGAGCGATTATGGAGAATGGAAAAGATGGAGGTATGTTTATGAGGTGATGCTTTCGATGGGGTATACCATGAACCGTTCAAAGCGCGAAAAAACAAAACGTGTGGTTCAGTACGATCAACCTTGATCTGAACTTATTTTCAGAACATCTTCTTTATTTTTTAAATTTACCTCTTTTAAGGAATGCTAAAGAGGTTAACGAATCATCAGATAGATAAGGAAAAATGGGATTTGGCAATTTTAAATGCCGACGAGTCTCATGTTTATATGTTATCCTGGTATCTTGACATTGTATCTCCCGGATGGGAATGTATAGTTTTTGATGATTATAAAATAATATTTCCTCTTCCTGTTAAATACAAATATTGCATTCCATATCTGGTTCAACCCCTACTCTGTCAGAAATCAGGAATTTTTGGAATTGGTGTAAACGATAAAATAGCCAAGGCGTTTTATAAAAAAATATTCTGGGAATTTCCATATTTTAATTTAAAGCTATCGAATGCTTTAGGTCTGCACAAAACAAAATACCTGAACGGAAAGATTAATTATACTCTGGACCTGACCGCTGATTATGATATTCTGGTAAAAGATTATAAAAAAAACACGCTTCGCAATATTAAAAAAGCTAAAAAAGTCAATCTTTTCCTTTCAGAATGCGATGTAAATTCATTTTTAGCATTTGGCAAAACCTACATTCAAGGAATAAATGAAAGTGAATATATAACATTTACTAGTTTGGCATTAAAAGCTTCAAAAAAGGGAAAAACACATATTCTGAAAGTTTGTAACCAGGAAGGTGAAATACTGGCTGCAGCTTGTTTTCTCATCTGGAACATGCAAATCGTTTACCTTGCAGGAGCTAGTTCTCCTCAGGGCAAAGAATTATTGGCCATGCATCTTATTTTCGATGGTTTAATTAAAGAATATGCTGCTACCGGATGGTTACTTGATTTTGAAGGATCAATGATTTCAGGAGTTGCTAAATTTTTCAGGGGTTTTGGTGGAAAAGCTTCTTACTATTACCACGTGAAAAAATACTTGTTTTTTTACCGGTAATCACATTATTTGTAAATACACTTCCTTTAAAAATTTCTCTTCCAGCAGTCGAGCAATCCTTTTTGCGACTGTTCGTCGTATTTCCAGCTCACGAGGCACTTTTGGATCGTGATGCGCTGGATTTATTCGTGTTCCGATTAAAAAATGAATTTCGTCCGATTCGAGTAACATGTTTACTACCTGATGAGCTGGTCCTTTTCCGGTTGGCATGGCAGGATTATGATCTTTTAAAAGGTCGTGAACTTTACTTAAAGTCAGAATTCCTTCTGTGAGCAGGTCAATACCTTCCATAAACGATATGGGAGGCAGATCAGGATCATCAAATTGTTGGCCTTCTGTTATCTTTAAGCCTAACTGGCTCGAAATAATATCCCCTGTGGTGGCGCCGCAAATAATTTTTTGTCCATTAAATTCTTTTACAATTTTCGCCATATCGGAATCACTAAACTCTTCATATGGCGGACCACTGCATAACAAAAGCCGTCGTGGATGCCGAAGGTAAATAGTGGCACACGAAATGTCATCTTCAGCTTTATAGTTATCGTTCTGGTAAGCCAGGCTGACAAGTTTTCCTGCAATTTTTCTCGCCGAAATGGATGTATCGGTATCGATTAATTTACCAAGGTAAGTTTTTATGTTTTCCAATCCCCAGCCCACAGGATATTTGACTGTTCCGGTACCCGACTGATAAATTCCATCGCTGAAAAATATTATCCTGTCCCCGAGCTGCGATTTAAAAGAACAAGTCCTGATTTCTTTACCCGCATTTTTATGGCTGGTAAGAATAATACATTGCCACTCGGGTTCAAATATTTGGTTGCCACGATAAATCAGGCATTCAGGGTTACCATATTCAAGAATATGAGTTGTACCATCATATTCAATATTAACAATAGTGAAGGTGGAATAACTAAGGTTACGATCGCTGCATACAGGCAGTGTATTCATAATTATTTCGGCAATGGTATTCGGGTCCTCATGTTCCATGGTAAACCGCATGGCCATCGTTGAGGTTAAGGTTGCTAATATATTGGCTTTCACTCCATGTCCCATTCCATCCGAAAGAATGGCTATTACCCTGTTTTCTTCTGGGATACGTTTAGAAAGAAATACATCGCCACAAATTCTTTCACCATTATGGTTCCGTTGCTGACAATGAACTTCAATATAAAAACCTTCGTTTACAACTGTTTTAGTTGTTTTTACCACTATAATGAGTTTTTAGTGTTCTTATCTTTCGAATTGTTTCCTTTGTACATTTCTGAAATTGAATTTAGCATTTGCTCGGTGTCGGCAGCGGTTTCGCCAAGTAAAAAACCAATTTTCTGAACCATTTCAAGGTTTTTGCCAATTACTTCGTCAATGCGGTTTAAAACTTCATCTTTTCTTAATTCAGGTGAATTTATATCAGCTATTACAGCACCTACTATTGAATTTTCCCGGATAGAAAAAACAGAAATATTATAAAGCTCTTCATTGTAATGAATATCACGCTTTTGTATGTCTTCTCCGTTGAGTAATACATACGAAAAAAGATTGTAAATATTAAAAGGTAACAGTTTTTTTATATCAGCTCCGGCGAGGCCCGGAATTATTTCGTTTATTTCGGCCGCATCTGGTCCAAGAAATTTTATAAAACTTTGGTTCACTTGTAATATTTTTAATTTTTCGTTCACAATTACAAGGCACGAAGGTAATTTTTGCAACATAGTTTCCATGGTTACAAAGGCTTGTTTAGCCAGTTGTTGTTCGCGCCGGGCGGCATTTTCCGATTCCCTGAGAGCGTCTTTTGTTTCTTCAAGTTGCTGGTTTATTTGCTGTAATCGTTGAATTGAATTTTGCCTGCTGCGAACTGCATGGGTAATACACATTTCAGTTGTAGTTAATCCTTTCACGACATTAGTGGCAAAATCGTAGCATGAATTGTATCCACAGGCACCACACCCCTGGTTGTCGCTGAATTCATTTTTGCCCATTTCTTTCATTACCTCCCTGATTTTATCTTTTGGAGGTTGCGAAATACGCTGATCGTCGGCAATAAACGATGTTGAATAATCTAACTGGAGGTAACGCCTGGTTTCTTTTTCCCATTCCCGTTTATTGAAATTACTCATTCGCTTATTGGCATAATTTACAACAAGCGTACGGCGGAAAAACCTGTCGCCACCACGAGAAGTCCCGGGTCCCATAATGCAGCCATGATCGTAAAAAATATTGAAGTGCCTGTTTATAACCAGCGGATGATCCGAAAACTCTTTCACAGCCTTAACCATCGAACTTCTACCTTCAGCTGTATAAACAGTACCGGTTAAAAGTTCTT
>Ga0136636_10001408_pt1 | contig 14025 bp, 8 predicted proteins | sample AntDrymUQ8522106_2_FD_104653 | JGI IMG/M metagenome (GOLD analysis project Ga0136636, IMG submission 104653) | Polar desert sand microbial communities from Dry Valleys, Antarctica - metaG UQ852 (21.06) | ecosystem: Environmental > Terrestrial > Soil > Desert | place: Antarctica: Dry Valley... | reverse complement strand
CGTCTACGACCACGGGCTCCTTTATGGCGACGGGGTCTTCGAGGGCATCCGCGTGTACCGCGGCAAGATCTTCAAGTGCACCCAGCACATGGAGCGCTTGTACCGCTGCGCCGAGGCCATCCAGCTCAAGATCCCCGTCTCCCCCGCCGAGATGGTCAAGATCCAGCGCGACTGCATCGAGGCCAACAAGCTCGACGAGGGCTATATCCGCCTGGTCGTCACCCGCGGCTTCGGCACCCTGGGGCTCGACCCACGCCGCTGCCCCGTTCCGGGCGTCATCTGCATCGCCGACCAGATCCGTCTGTATTCCGAGGAGGCCTATCGCCACGGCATGAAGGTCGTTGTCGCGCAGCGCCCCAAGACGCCCGTCGCCTGCCTCGACCCGCGCATCAAGAGCCTCAACTACCTCAACAACATCCTCGCCAAGTGCGAGGCGATCGATGCCGGCTGCGACGAGGCGATCATGCTCTCGACGGACGGCTTTGTGACCGAGTGCACGGGCGACAACGTGTTCATCGTCAAGAACGGCGAGCTGCTCACCCCGCCCCCGATCAACGGGCAGAGCGCCCTGCTCGAGGGCGTGACGCGACGGTTCGTGATGGAGACGCTGGCACGCGAGTGCAAGGTGCCCGTTCGCGAGAAGCTGATGCGCCTCGACGAGGTGCTCGGCGCCGACGAGCTGTTCCTCACCGGCACGGCCGCCGAGATCATCGCCGTCCACAGCGTGGGCGACTTCCGGATTTCCGAGGGCGAGGGGCCCGTGACGGCCAAGCTCCGCCAGCGGTTCCGCGACATCGTCACCAGCGACCACGTGCCCGAGGACTGATCCGGGCCGGCCCAACTCCAAGCGCTCACTCCGGCCCCGGGCGTCCCTCGCCCGGGGCCGTGTCTTTGCGGGCACCGCCGGTGCGCTCTACTCTTCCGCCCCTATGAAGATCTCCGTCGCCTGGCTCAACGAGTACCTGGAACCGGGCGACATCACCGCCCAGGACGCCGAGCGGGTGCTGACCTTCGCCGGCTTCCCGATCGAGTCGGCCCACGCCACCCCGGACGGGGACACGTGCATGGACGTCGAGGTCACCAGCAACCGCGGCGACGTGCTCAGCCACATCGGCGTGGCCCGCGAGATCGCCGCCGCCACGGGCCGGCGGCTTCGCGCCCCGGCGGCCAACCGCGCGTTCAACTGGTTCGGCGAGGCCGACCTCGCCGCCCCGGGCGGGGGCACTGGCGGAACCGACGTCGGCTCGCTGATCGCCATCGATAACCGGGCCGGGGACAAGTGCCCGCTGTTCACCGCCCGCGTGGTCCGCGGCGTGAAGGTCGGCCCGTCGCCCAAGTGGCTTGTCCGCGCCTTGGAGAGCGTCGGGCAACGGTCGATCAACAACGTCGTCGATCTCACCAACTTCATCTCGCTCGAGTACGGCCAGCCCACCCACGTCTTCGACCTGGCGACGCTCGCGGTCGGAGCCGACGGCAAGGTCCGCCTGGGCGTCGGCCCCGCGGCCAAGGGCGAGAAGCTCGCCCTGCTCGACGGGCGGATCGTCACGCTCATCGGCGACGAGATCGTCGTTGCCGATGGCGTCGATGGCGGCGGGCGGGCCATCAGCCTGGCGGGGATCATGGGCGGTTCGGAGACGGGCGTGACGGAGCGGACGACGGACGTGGTGATCGAGGCCGCCACGTGGGACCCGGTGAGTGTGCGGACCATCGCCCGGCGGCTGGGCATCCGCACCGACGCGTCGTATCGCTACGAGCGGATCGTCGACGCGCGGACGATCGAGACGCCGGCGCGTCGGCTGGCCGCGATGATCGTCAAGCTCGCGGGCGGGAAGCTGTTGCCGGGCGTGATCCACGCCCCTGGCGCGGGAGGCGCGGCGGGGGCGGGGGGTACGGAGCGGGGGCTTGCGCAGGTGTCGCTCCGCCCGGCGCGGTGCCGGGCGATGATCGGGCTCGACGTCTCCACGCCAGAGATCCAGCGGGTGCTGGAGGCCCACGAGCTGCAGGTGCGGCCCGAGGGCTCGGGGGCCGACCTCCGCCTTGCGTGCACCATCCCCGCGCACCGGCCGGACCTCGAACGCGAGATCGACCTAGTCGAGGAGGTTGCGCGGACGGTCGGGCTCGACAAGATCCCGGTGCACGAGAAGATCGGCGTGCGTGTGACCGGGCCGCAGACCAGCGAGCGGGCCGTGCAGGCGGTGCACCAGGCGCTCACGGGCCTGGGCTTCTTCGAGACGGTGACGTTCACGTTCGTTTCGCCCAAGGCGGCCAAGGCGTTCACGCGCTCGGGTCTCGAGACGCTGATGGTCCACGACGAGCGGCGCAAGGCCGACCCGGTCCTGCGGCCGAGCGTGCTGCCGAGCCTGCTGGCGTGCCGGAAGAAGAACCAGGACGGCGGCGTGAAGTCCGACGGCGAGCTCGCGGGCGTGGGGCCCGGCGGTGTGCGGCTATACGAGGTTTCCGCCGTGTTCGCGCAGGAGCCGGCCCGGGCCAAGGGCGAGCGCGGCGTCGGTCGAGAGAGCGTCAAGCTCGCGCTGCTGGCCGATGCAGGCTTCCCTGCCGGGGCCAGGGCCCTCGAGCAGAAGCAGGCCGGCGTGCGGGCGCTTCGGGGTGCCATCGAGGCGGTCGCCGTTGCGCTGGGCGGGTCGGCGGCACGGGTCGCGCTGGCGCCGGGAGCCGCGCCGGGCTTTGATCCGGGCGCGTGCGCGATCGTCACGCTCGACGGAGCGACCATCGGCGCGATGGGCGTGATCGCCGCCGCGGCGATGGGCGAGTACGGGCTGGAGACGCCGGTGGTCGGGGCCGAGCTTGAGATGTCGGCGCTATGCGCGATGTTCCCGCCCAGGGCGAACGTTCGGGCCCTGCCGCAGATGCCGGGCATCGAGCGCGACCTGTCGCTGATCGTTCGCGAGGATATGCGGTGGTCGGCGATCGACGAGCTGGTGGGCGGTGCGGCGGTGCCGCTGCTGGAGGCCTGGGGCTTCGTGGGCGTCTATCGCGGCCCGCAGGTGGGCGCTTCGCGCAAGAGCGTCACGCTGCGGCTGCGTTTCCGCGACGACTCTCGAACGCTCACCCACGAGGAGGTCTCGCCGCAGGTCGAGTCGCTGGTGGCGTTGGCCAGGGCGCGGCTTGGTGCGGAGCTGCGGACGGCGTGAGGCACGGCGGCCCCGCTCAGGGGCAGCCGGCGAACCAGCCGCTGAGGAATCGGAAGATGTCGCTCACGTCGCGTGCGCCGGAGTTATCAAAGTCGGCGCCGCAGCAGACGTTCGGCCCGCCCGCTCGGGGGGGCGAGCAGGCGATGCCAACGCCCAGGAACGTGCCCGCGCAGGCGGCGCTGGTGGTCTGCGTGCAAGCCGCCCCAGTGCAGCACGCGCCCGGGAGTGTCGCGGCGCACGCGAAGCCCTGGCACGGGAACCCGGCATTGAACGCGCCCCCGGAAAGGGCGCATTCCGCGCGGGAGAGGAGCACGCAGCCTCCACCCGAGCGGGCGCAGCAGGCGCCAAAGTCCGCGCACTCGGCGAAGATTCGCACGGCGAGGGTTGCGTTGTTGGCGGCGCTTAGGGTCCATGCGCCATCGAACCGACGCGTGGCGCTGCTGAGGAACACGGGCAGGCCGCCGCGGAAGAACGTGACGCTTGCGCCGAGCGTCGGGTTCGCGTCCGAGGTGATGCCGATCCAGTAGCTCGCCCCGGGCGTGAGCGGGATGGGCGAGTTGATGATCCACTGCAGAATCGTCGGCGTGCCGACCGGTGGGCTGGGGATGGTGCTGGCGATGATGGGGTTGGTCGAGGGCAATCCGGCGACATCGGGCCAGATGTTCAGCGTGATGTTGCTGGCCGCGACGTTGGCCTGCACGCGGGCGTCGACCAGCCAGGCCAGCCGGGGCACGCCGTCGGGGATCGTGAACCGAACGGCGGAGACGGTCGACGTCGCGTTGAGGTTCGGTCCGCTGGTGTCCGTCGAGTTGTTGGGGCCAAAGAGGTCGAAGATCGTCCCGTACTCGCACTGCCCCGCCGGGCAGCCGAGATTTACGCGCACGGCCGGGGGCAGCGGGTTGGACACCAGCGACCAGCTGCCGCCCCCGTTGCTCGAGAACGGCACGCCGACCGCTCCGGAGGGCGAGGAGGACCAGAGGAGGAAGTTGGCGCCCGTTGCGTTGTTCCGCAGGCCAACGAAGTAGTTGCCTGGGGCCAGGCGCGTCGGGCTTGAGAACGGGACGCTGACGACGGCGGGCGTGGCGCCCAGCGGGCTTGTGATCGACTGGAGAATGAGTGGGGCACCGCTGGGCAGCGTGTTCGCGGCGTTGGCAGCCCAGATGGCGACCGTGGCGTCGTCGACCCTGCCGATCACGCCGATCGGCATCTCGACGCTCAAGATCGGACGATCGACGCCGGCCGGAACAGTGAACCGCCAGGCCGCGGTCGCCGCCGCGTTGATCCCCTGCGTGCCGGTGCCGGTGAACGCGTTGTTCGGGCCGAAGGTATCGACCCCGGGGGTCGGCGTGCAGGGCGGCGTGGGCGCGTTGATCAGCACAACGCGCACCGCCGGGGTCTGCGGCTGGGCGCCGATCCAGGAACCGCCGGAGAACTGGGCGGTGGGCGCCGCCGAGAGCCCGTTCGACCACCCGATGCCGTTGCCGCCGGTTGTGGGCGTGAGAACGCCGACCCAGTAGTTGGTGGCGGGATTGAGGGGCGCAGTGGAGGTGAAGCTCACTGTCGTGAAGCTGTTGGTGGTAAAGATCGGCGACGTGATGGCCTGCGTGATGATGGGCGTGATGCCCGGCAACCCGCCGGCATCCGCGAAGATCGCGACGCTCGCCCCCGGCACACTTCCAGAAACGCCGATGGTGAGCTCGACGCGCTGCACGATCGTGCTGACGGCCGCGGGGGTAGTGAACCGCACCGCGTTGTACGTGGTTCCGGTGTTGAGCGTCGCGCTGCCGCTCACCGAGTTCGACGGGCCGAAGGTATCGAGCACCGTGACCTGTGCTCGCGCGATCACGGGTACAGCCAGCAGAAGAAGAAGGGCCGGCAGGAGGGTTCGGAGCGTCATTCTCGTATCTCCAATGTTGGCGAGTGTCGACAGATGTCGGCGGAACGTCGGTGGAAGGGTCGGCGACACCGGTCCGACACCGGTTGACGGGCGCAGGCGGATCCTTGGCAACTATAGTTCATTGCTACCCGTCGGCCATGCCCGCGAACGTGCGGCAGCGGCGGACCGGTGGACTTCACTAGACCTTAAGGCACGCGAGCCGCGCGGCGATCAACGCAACCGCGACCATCGACCAACTTCCCGAATGAATCAATAGCCCGCGGCCTCTCGCATGAGCGTCTCGAACGTTCCCAGCAGTTCCGGCGAGTCGGCGGCGAGGCCCGGGGCCGGATCGAGCTTGGTGTACGTCCCGTCGGGGCGGAGTTCCCAGGCCCCGCGCCGGTCGGCGTTCATGACCTGAAGGATGTGCAGCAGCTTGGACCGGGCGGCCCGGCCGCCGACGGGCGTGGCGCTCTCGACGCGGTTGTGCAGGTTGCGGTACATCCAGTCGGCGCTCGAGATGAACCAGTCGCCCTCGAGCGGATCGGCCTTGGAGGCACCGAAGTGGAACACCCGGCTGTGCTCGAGGAAGCGGCCAAGGACACTGACGACGCGGATGTTCTCGCTCAGGCCCTGCACGCCCGGGCGGAGGCAGCAGAAGCCGCGGACGAAGAGGGTGATCTTCACGCCCGCCTGGCTGGCGGCGTAGAGCTGGTCGGCCATCTCGTTGTCGGCGAAGGCGTTCATCTTGACGATGATGCGCCCGCCCACGTCGCTCTCGCCGAGGGCGTGGGCCTGGGCCTGGCGGATCTCTCTGGCGATCAGGTCCAGGAAGCGCTTCTTCATGTTGATGGGCGCGACCAGGAGCGTCTCGTAGGTGTCGAGGCGCGAGCGGCCGGTCAGGAAGTTGAAGAGCTCCGTGAGGTCCTCGGTGATCGGGGGGTCGCAGGTGAAGAGGCCCAGGTCGGTGTAGAGCTGGGCCGTGCGCGGGTGGTAGTTGCCGGTGCCCAGGTGGGCGTAGGTGCGGAGGCCGCCGTTCTCGCGCCGGACGACCATGGCGGCCTTGCAGTGGGTTTTGTAGCCGACGACGCCGTAGGCGACGTGGGCCCCGGCCTTCTCGAGCGCGTGGGCGTTGCGGACGTTGGCCTGCTCGTCGAAACGGGCCCGGAGCTCGACGAGCACGGCGACCTGCTTGCCCTGCTCGGCGGCGCGGATGAGGCTGCTGACAAACGGCGAGTCGCGGCTGGTGCGGTAGATCGTCTGCTTGATCGCCAGAACGTCCGGGTCGCGGGACGCCTCCTGGATGAACCGCGTGGCGCTGGCCTCGAAGCTCTCGAAGGGGTGGTGGACGAGGATGTCGCCCTGGCGGATCGCGTCGAAGATGCTCTGATCGCGGTCGCGGAGGCGGGACGGGACCGCCGCCGTCCACTTCCGCCACTTCAGCTCGGGCCGGTCGAGGTCGGCGATCTCGGTCAGGGCGGTGTAGTCGAGCAGACCGGCGCACTGGGCGATGTCGGCGGCGTCGAGGCCGAGCTCGTCGGCGAGGTTGGCGATGATCCGGGGGCTGGGGCTCGGGCCGGTCTCCAGGCGAACGGGCTTGGCGAAGCGGCGCTGCTTGAGCTGGGCCTCGACGAGCTCCAGGAGGTTGTCGGCGTCGTCGTCGCTGGGCCCGCCGTGGCTCTCCGAGTCGCGCACAACGCGGAAGGGAACGATCTCCAGCACCTGCATGCCCGGGAAGAGATCGTCGAGGTTGGCCGCGATGACGTCGTTGATGGAGACGAACGTGCCGGTGCCCGCGCGGGGCTGGAGCGCACCGGTGCCCGGGCCCTGCTCGTCGGGCAGGCGGACCCACTGCGCGCCGACGTTGGGGATCTTCAGGCGGGCGAACAGCGGCTCGTCGAGGCTCTGGCCCGGCTCGGTGAGCAGGATGCCGAAGCTCCGAGAGAGGTTCGAGATGAACGGGAAGCGGTGGCCCGGGTCGACGGCCAGCGGCGTGAGCACCGGGAACGCGTACTTGCGGAACCAGGTCCGCAGCCAGCGGCGCTGCTCCTGGCTTAGCGCGGCGTAGCCGGCCAGAACGATCCCACGCTCCGCGAGCGCCGGCTTGACCGAGTTCTCGAAGCACTCGGCCTGCAGCCGCTGCCCGTCGGAGATCGCCATTCGCATGGCCCGCAGAAGCTCCGCCGGGCTCATGCCGTCGAGCTCGGGCGCACTGATCCCGTCGGCGATCCGCCGATGCAGGAGCCCCAGCCGCTTCATCACAAACTCGTCGAGGTTGTTCGAGAAGATCGACAGGAACCGCACGCGCTCCAGCAGCGGGGTCCGCTCGTCCTGAGCCAGTTGCAGCACGCGGCTGTTGAACTCCAGCCACGACAGATCACGGTTGAGCAGCCGCGAGCCCTCGTGCACGTCCGGGCGGGCCGTGGGCTGGCGTGGCGTGCCGACGTCTCCGGCGGCGACCAGGCGGAGGGCGGGCCCGGCCGGCTTCGGAACGGCCGCGAGGTCGTCCGGCGTGGGCATGCTCAGACTGGAGAGGGGATCGACTGGCGACATGAGTTCAATCTTCCGCAAGCCGGCACGCGGCCGTGGGCACAAGCGTCCGGACCCAACCGACGCCCCCGCGCGGGCGCTCAACCAAGACTATCGGTCCATCGACCGCCCGTCAGGAGACCGGCCCGCCGCCGGCCGATAGGTCGCGACACACCCAGGTGCCTCGGTGATGGATACCGCTGCGACCTGTGCCGAATGGCCCCCGATTCGCGTGATCCCGTCCTCCAGCCTGCCGCAGATGTGCTTGGCGATCAACTCGGCCGAGGGGTTGATGCCACCGTCTTGGTCAAACGGGGCGATGTCATTCAGGTTCGCATTGTGGTAGGGCTTGATGATCGCGTCAACGAGCTTCTCGAGCGCATGGAAGTCGACAAGCACGCCGTCGGGGTCGAGCGTATCACCGGCGAGGGTGACGGTGAGGCGGAAGTTATGTCCGTGCACCGGCTCGCGCTGGCCGCGGAACATCAGGGCGTGGGCCGCGCAGAACTCGCGCTGGACACTGAGCTCGAACATGCCCGATCGTAGGTGCTCGCCGGGGCCATCCCCCGGGCCCGTCGCTAGAGCGTTGTCGTGGGGACCACGACCAGCTCGGGCACCAGCGACTCGGCCTTGGCCGCCAACTCGGCCAGCAGCACCGGCCGCGTGGGCTCGGGGATGATGAACATGGTGCTGCCCGAGCCAGTCACGTGGACGCGGTGCGGGCTGAGGGCTTCGAGCCGGCCCAGAATCTCCCGCAGTGGCGGCTGCACGACGCAGGCCGCCTCCGCCAGATCGTTGAACAAGTCGCCGGGCTCAACCCGCGTCGCCAGCCGCGCGGCGTCGATGAGGCGCTCGACCCGCGCAACGTCGACGCCTGCGGTTGCCGCGGCGTCGAAGGCCCGATACACGGGGCCCGTGGGGCATCCGAACGGTGGCAGAAGCAGCAGCACATCGGTGCTCATCGGCGCATCGACGCGTGTGATCGACTCGCCAAGGCCCGTCACCAGCGCGGGCCGCGGGGCCGTGGTCAGCGGCGGATCATCGGTCGACGCCGGGCGGAGGTTGCCCTCGCCCTTGGGATCGTCAAGAAAGAACCCGATGTCCGAGCCCAGCGACACCGAGAGTCGCGCCAGTTCGGCGCGAGCGATGCCGAGCCCGAAGAGCCGGTCGACGCCCACGAGCACCGCCGCGGCGTCGCTGCTCCCGCCGCCGAGCCCGCCGCCGACGGGCGTGCGCTTGATGAGCGTCAGCCGCAGGGGCAGCTCGCGCCCCGCGCGCTGCTCCAGCATGCGATGGGCCCGCACGCCCAGATCCTTCTCTGTCGGCCAGTCGATGGGCGTTGGCCGTAGCGCCGGCGGGCCGGGATCGCGTGGGCCGGCCCAGCGGATCTCGTACCGGCTGGGCGTGCCGTCGGGCAGCCGGGCGAGTTCGACGGTGTCGAAGAGCCCGATGGCGACGAACCACGAGGCGATGGGGTGATAGCCGCCGCGAGAGCCCTCGGGCGGCGCGGGCGGTCCGACGCTCAACGCCAGATTGAGCTTGGCGTGGGCGCTGAGCCTGAGGGTGTGGGGAGAAGCGTTCATCCGCGCGATGGTAGAGTACTCGCCATGTCGCCCCGCGCACACCTGCGGCTGTGGATCCCTGCTCTCGCGATGCTGGCCGTCGCCGCGGGGCTATCCGTCGCACCGCTGAAACGCGCGGACGGAGCGTGGGTCGGAATGGGGCTCGGGCTGCAGGCCGGCGGCGTGTTCATCGTTGCCGGGCTGCTGGGCATGCGGGTGCCCGGCCGCGTCCGCCTGCGGACGCGCACGAGCGTCATCCTGCTGGGGGTGCTTGCGGCGGGGCTGTTGCCGCCGGGCTCGGGCTGGTTGCCGCGGCTTGCGGCCAGCCTTTTCACCGCCACGCTCTCGCTTGCGGCGGGCGTTGTCCGCACATCCGAAGGCGGACGACTCAGTCCGTGGTGGATCGCCCCGCTGACGCTCGGGCCGGGGTCGTGGGTCGCTCTCTCGCTCGTCGAGGGTGCCGCGCCGCCGCACGCGGCGATGTTCGCCGCCCTGCTGTGCGTCGTCGCCGGGTGGGCCCTGCTCGTGCTGGATCAGGCTCGCCCGTGGCCGATGGCACGCCGGGCGGGACTGGCGGCGTGGTCGATGGGCACCGCCGGGTGCGGGTGGGCCGCGCTGGCGACGTACGGTTAGGGTCGGGCCGGCCTGCACGCCTCCGACCAACCGTCCCCCGCGTGCCGAGCCCGAGGAGATCGCCATGCTCGTCGCCGACCTGATCGCGCACCTGGACTCGATCGCCCCGCTGAAATATGCGGCGGACTGGGACAACGTGGGACTGATCCTCGGCTCGCCCGAGCAGCCGGTCGACGGGCCGATCCTGCTAACAATCGACCTGACGCAGGCCGTCGCGGAGGAGGCGGTGAAGGAGCAGGCCAGCGCGATCGTTGCCTATCACCCACCGCTGTTCGAGCCGGTGCGCCGGCTCGTGTCGGGACCCGGCTCGACGCCAGCCCAGCGGGTGGCGCTGACGGTGATCCACGCGGGCATCGCGGTCTATTCGCCCCATACCGCCCTCGACGCGGCGGTCGGCGGCGTGACCGACTGGCTCGCCGACGGGGTGCTCGATCCCTCGAGCAAGGCCGCCCGCGCTGGGGGCGGGCGGGTCCACGCCGGCGCCGACCGCCGCGCCCTTATGGCCCATGCCGAGCACGCGGGAACGCAGGAGGTCAAGATCGTGACCTTCGTCCCCGCCACCGAGCTCGAGATGATCCGCGGCGCGCTCGCCTCGGCGGGGGCCGGGCTCATTGGTCTCTACGACGTCTGCTCGTTCACGACCCCCGGCACGGGCACCTTCCGGGGCGGGAGCGAATCGAGCCCCGCCGTCGGCACGCCCGGCCGTCTCGAGTCGGTCCAGGAGGTGCGCCTCGAGATGGTCTGCTCGCGCCGCGCCTTGGGGCTTGCGCTCCAGACGCTCCGGAGCTTCCATCCGTACGAGGAGCCAGCGGTCGATGTGTACTCGCTGGAGGCCCGCCCCGACCGCTCGGCGGGCGTCGGACGGCGGATCACGCTCGACACGCCGGCGAGCCTTGACGAGGTATGTGCGCGGGTCAAGCGGCACCTCTGCGTGCCCGCCGTGCAGCTGGCGGCACCCGGGGGAGACGCGTCGCTTCGGGTGTCGCGGATCGGCCTGGTACCCGGGGCCGGCGGCGGGGTCGCGGGGGCGGCCTTGGCCGACGGGTGCGAGCTGTTCATCACCGGCGAGATGAAGCACCACGAGGTCGCCGCCGCCGTCGCCAGCGGGATGGCCGTGATCCTCGGCGGGCACACCGCGACCGAGCGCGGCTACCTGCCCTCGCTCAAAGGTCGCTTGCAGGTCCTTGTGCCCAGCGTGCCGGTGATCATCGCCAGGACCGACCGCGACCCGGTCGTGCTTAAGTGAGCCGGCGTTCACGAATCGCGAGTCCGGGCTCGGACGCGTTCAGCCCCGCCGGACCTCGACCTTGCCGCCGGCGACGTCCTTGATCTGATAGCCCATGCCCGCCAGCTCGGCGCGGATCGCGTCGGAGCGCGGAAAGTCCTTGGCCGCCTTGGCGGCCGCGCGCTGCACGAGTTTCTCGAGCACCGCGGGGTCGGGCTCGCAGCCGATGAACACGCCGATGTCGGTGCTGGCCGACTTCGGGGCCTCGAGCTCCAGCACACCGAGCACCGCATCGACCGACCGGAGCGCGTGGGCGTCGCCCGCGACCGGGGCGGGCGTTGCGCCCAGCCAGGCGTTGATCGCGCCGATCGCGCCGGCGATGTTCAGGTCCTCGTGCATGGCGATGGCGAAGTCGCGCAGCATCGCCTCGCGTGCCGCGCCGGCCGCGGGCGTGCCCGCGCCGGGCGACTTGTCCCCGGCCTCGACAAGGCGGCGGAAGCGATCGACCATCCGCTGGCTGTCCTTCAGACCCTGCTCGGTGAAGTTCGCGTTGGAGCGGTAGTGCGTGCGGACGAGCTCCAGCCGCACCGCGGCGGGCTCGTACCCCTTGGCAAACAGGTCGCGTGCGGTGAAGAAGTTGCCCTTGCTCTTGCTCATCTTGGCCCCCTCGACGAAGAGGAAGCGCGGGTGGAACCAGGTCTGGGCGAACGGCCCGGAATGGCTGGCGTTGAACGCGCAGCACGACTGGGCGATCTCGCACTCGTGGTGCGGAAAGATATTGTCCTCGCCGCCGGAATGGATGTCGATGATGGCTGACGAGTTGTCGACCACCAGCGCGGCGAGCTCGTCGGGGGAGAGCAGCTTGCCCGGCGAGGCCAGCCGCGCGGCGCTCATCACGGTGCACTAGTAGTACCAGCCCGGATAGCCCGTTCCCCAGGGCGAGTCCCACTTCATGATGTGCGTGGCGTCCTCCTTCCAAAGCAGGAAGTCGGCCGGGTGCTTCTTGCCGCTCTGGTTGCCCTCGTCGATGCGCCCGCCCGCGCCCTCGCGGAGCGAGTCGAGCGTGTTGCCGCTGAGCGAGCCGTACGCGGGGAAGCTCTTCACGTCGAAGTAGACCACGCGGTTCCCGCTCGTGCCGACGACGTACGCGTGGCCGCGTTCGATGAGGCGTGCGATGACGCGGATCATTCCCGGCACGCTCGCCGTCGCGCGGGGCATGACCGTCGGGTCTCTTTGGCTCTCGATGGCGACCTTCAGGCCCAGCCGCGTCGCATCCTCGATGAATCGCTCGGCGTAGAAGCCCGCGATCTGATACGGGTCGGCGGGGTTGATCTCGACGCCCGCCGGGAGCTTGCCCGACTTCTTGGCCTCGGCGATCCGTTTGCCGGCGACGGCCATCTTGTCCTCGCCCCCGCCGTCGGCTTGGTCATCGTCGGTCATGTGCCCGACGTCGGTGATGTTCATGACGTGCGTAACGCGGCGCGGGCCGCGATGAATCTGAGCCCCGGCGGTCACGCCGGGGAGCTGAAGCTCGCACAGCGGGCTCTCGACAAACCGCCTCAGCACGTCGGCGGCCAGGAACGACCGGATGTTGCCGATGTGGGCGTCGTCGTACACCGTCGGGCCGCAGGTGTAGAACGTCACGTGGGCCGGGTCTCTCGGCGAGAGCGCGACCAGATTGCGGACAAGGGTGTTGTACAGGCGGAGCGGCATGGGGGGGAAATGGTACTGACCAATCGGCCCGTGGGCGGGGCGTGTTGAGCCCATGCCGACATCGGCCGGAGGCCTACTTGCCCCGCTCGCCCGCCTCGGCCCGCTGGGCCTCGTCGGTGGCGGACGGGCTCATCTCTCGCACCTGCACGCGCACCTTGAGCACACGCGTCGGCGAGGCCTCCAGAACCGTCACGCTCATGAGCCCGTGGCTGAACGTCTCGTTCACCTCGGGCATGTGGCCGAGTCTGGTGAGCACGAACCCGCCCACCGTGTCGTAGTCGTCGGCCTCGGGCAGGCTGATCCCCAGGGGCTCGAGCGCCTGGTTCGCGTCCGCAACATACGCCCGGGCATCGATGTCGGCCAGGCGGTCGTCGGGCTTGACCTCGATCTTGGGCGGGTCGTCCTCGGCCTTCTCGTACTCGTCCTGGATGTCGCCGAAGACCTCCTCGACGATGTCCTCCATCGTGACCATCCCCGAGGTGGCGCCGTACTCGTCTACCACCACCGCGGCGTGGACCTTGCGGGCGACAAACTCGTCGGCCAGCTCGCGCACGGTTTTGGAGTCGGGCACGTGCAGGGCCGGGCGGAGGATGGTCTTGAGCTCGAAACCGTTGATCGACGCCCCGCGCGGGCCGTCGCCCGCGAGCCAGCGCAGAAGGTCCTTGACATAGAAGAACCCGATCACCTCGTCCATGCCCTTGCCCGCGCGATAGACAGGGATGCGGCTGTGCCGGACCCGCCGCACAAACGCGGTGATCAGCCCGAGATTGTTGGTATATTCCAAGGCCTCGATCTCGCCCCGCGGCGTCATGATCTGCTCGACGGTCGTGTGCTTGAAGCCCACGACGGCCTCGATCATGCGGCGCTCGTCCTCGTCGATCACGCCCTCGCGCTCGCCCTCCTCGACAACGCTCAGGATCTCCTCGGCGACGTCCTCCTGCTTGGTCGTCTTCTGCGTGCCCGAGAGCACGCGGACGGCCGCATCGGTCAGACGCGCGATCGGCGCCAGCGGCCGCTGGAGCAAGTAGGTCATCCGCACCAGCGGCGCGAACATGAAGAGCGTCCGCTCCGCCGCGTGGTCGGCGACGCTCTCGGCGACGGTCACCGTGAAGATCCACAGCAGCACGGCCGAGAACGCCACGCCGATGAGCGCATCCACCAAATCGGGCGAGGCGTCGGACTGCATCATCGCCGTGCGGATCGAGGCGACCAGGAACACGCTCGTGACCGCGACGGCGAGATTGAACGCGATCCGCGTGAGGGCCACGGCCCGGGCATGCCCATCGATATCCCGGATGATCCTGGCCGTCGCCCCGGCGCGGAAACGGGCCCGGG
>Ga0136636_10001407_pt1 | contig 14033 bp, 9 predicted proteins | sample AntDrymUQ8522106_2_FD_104653 | JGI IMG/M metagenome (GOLD analysis project Ga0136636, IMG submission 104653) | Polar desert sand microbial communities from Dry Valleys, Antarctica - metaG UQ852 (21.06) | ecosystem: Environmental > Terrestrial > Soil > Desert | place: Antarctica: Dry Valley... | reverse complement strand
CAGTCAACAGTCAACACAAAAATTGGAAGTCCCTAAACAGATACTCCACAATTTAGAGTTCCAATTTTTCATATTAGGGAAGCCACCAAAGCCACTAGAAAATGCAGACAAAATTTTAACAATCTTCAAAAATAATCCCAACAAGGCTGACTACACCAAAATCCTCGACTCTGCTTTGGCAAACATTTAGTCTTCATCTCTTCATAACTTAAGGCTAATTTTATGAAACCAATATCTCGGTTATCAACTGAGCAACCTTCTTCTCGCCGTTCTACAGTCTCGAAAAAATGGTTAGTTTACGGTGGATTGGGATTGCTCTCCCTCGTTATAGTTCTCACTTTGGGGCCTGTAATCAGTCACCCGATTGAGCGGATGATTTCCATCGTGGAAAACCGTTATCAACAGTGGTTTAATCAACAGGACACAGCAAATCCCTTTGTGTTGTTACCTTTGGCGTTTATCGGTGGGTTACTTGCTAGTGTATCCCCCTGTATCTTGGCACTTTTACCAGTCAACCTGAGTTACATTGGCACATTAAAAATTAACTCCCGTTGGGATGCTTTTACTAAAGCTGGCTTGTTTGTGCTGGGAGCAGTGACAATTTTAAGTCTATTCGGTTTAGTCTCATCCTTCGCTGGAGCGGTAATGGTGGAGTACCGGGGCTATATCAATATAGTAGTCGGATTGATTATGGCTGTGATGGGTCTGTGGTTGATGGGGGTGGTTAAAATACCCCTACCGCAGATGAATGTGAATCTCCCCCAGGCTGGCCCTTATGGGGTGGGGTTGACTTTTGCTCTGGTGGGTTCCCCCTGTGCTAGTCCGGTGCTATTTGCGGTGCTGGCGGCGGCGGCGGCTACAGGTTCACAAGTCTTGGGTACGCTGACGATGGTTAGTTATGCCCTGGGTTATACTCTCCTGATTTTCCTGGCGAGTTTATTTACGGGAATGGCAAAACAAAGTAAGAAGTTGTTGAAGCATTCCGAGGAAATTATCCGCTTTGGGAGTCTGGCATTAATTCTGACTGGGGCTTACTACTTGTTTACTGGCACTCAATGGTTCGTGGGAGGTTAATTATGGTTCTAGTCTGGTTGGTTATACTGCCGCCATCTATGCTAGACGCGCTCAATTGAAACCCCTGACTAAGTATGCCATGTAAGCCTCAAAGTTTACTTCTCTTTTTTCTTCCTCTGTTCTCTGTGCCTCTACCTGTCACATTCTTCAGATCCAGTTTCTGCTCGACCAAGAATGGGCTTACGATTAAGTAAGAATATTCTTGCTACTACTATTTTCCATAGATTTGCTGTATCTTGTTTGAGCCGTTTACAAGCCACTTACTAACCTACTGTTTTAGTCATCGCCCGTTAACAGGGAGAACATGGGCAGGGCGGCCGCATCATGTCAACAAACAAAGTATATTCTCAATAGAGTTCAAATTAATGTCATTAAATCTTGCTTATTGCGAAACATTTAGGCGTAGGCATAGCCCGCCGGAGGCGTCGCTTTGGGGCTTAAAAAATAATCAAACGCGAAATCCTCATTTTTTCGTTGGTTCTTAACCTTCGTTGTGATCAACAGTAATTTAGATGCGTTTGCCCTGGTGTCAATACAGTTCAGTGATAATGCTGTAGTAGATACTTCAGTCTGTAGCACTCAATACTAAATCATAAAATTGTATTTTATACAGACACTATTTACCAAAATAAGGAAATTAGCAACTTAGCTATTGGCTAAACCTGAGTTTGCATAGAGTTTATTTACTAATTTTTAAAAGAGGTTAATATAATTTACACTAAAATATATCAGTATTTTAACTGTTGCTTTACCTGTTAATACTTACTTATTATGTGGCATAATGTTCGCATTATCTTACTCATTGTGAAACCTCTTCTACAGACTTACTTAGAACAAGAAATTTGGATATTAGTACGAGACAAATGGTATTTCGCCACAGTTATCGGAGTTTGGGATGATTTGTTGTGGTTTAAACATAGAACTTACAACAAAGATACAGAGGATGATACTCTCTGGGAAATGGTTGTCAAAATCAGTGAAGTAGTTGCTATTGATAAAATTAGGTCTGTTATTAGTAGAAAAGCAGACGTGCTTATTTCACGGCTACTAGAAACTGAGCAAGGACTAAACGATCATCATCAAGATCATTAATTAGCTCAATAGTAAAATACTTGCTTGTCTCCTACATGAACGGATCAAAGTTGAGACAAGCAGTATAAATCAGTATGATAGAAGATTGGCGGATCTCGTAGCTACCTTTGGGTTGGTTGCCTATAGATACATTAGGTTAATCCAGCTTCAAGGTTTCTTTTGTACATAGAGGCGATGCCAACTCTTGGAGAGGGTACGTTTATGCTATAGCGTTTCTCGTTTACGTGAGGTACACCCGTAGGGGCACGGCACTGCCGTGCCCCTAAACTTCGCAATATAATGTTGTACCGCATGTGAGTGGGAACCGCTATAAGACAATAAATATGTTTGCACAACGGAGGTTTAATACTAATCTGATAGACTATCTTAAATTTGAAATTATAAAAACTGGTAGCTCAGGGCTGATAACTAAACTATGAGTGAAGCCTTATTCTGTATCGAAAATTTGCGAGTTGCCTATCCGGCGCGGAGTGGAGAAGAAGCAACCTGGGCGGTTGATGATGTATCTTTCACCTTGCAACCAGGTGAAAGAATGGGATTAGTGGGAGAGTCGGGTTGTGGTAAGTCAACTATAGGACGGGCAGTAATGCGTTTACTACCAGCCTCTAGTCGGATTGAGGGACGGGTGACATTTCAAGGACAGTCGGTGTTTGACTTGATGCCTAACCAGTTGCGGAAATTTCGGGGAGAAACGATCGCCTTAATTTTTCAAGATCCCATGACACGCCTCGATCCGTTAATGACGATTGGTAAGCATTGTATCGAAACCCTTCAGGCACACTCACCAAAATTATCAACGCCAGAAGCCAAAGAAAAAGCACTTGCAACCTTGGCAAAGGTGAATATTCCAGCTAGTCGCTGGAATCAGTATCCTCACGAGTTTAGCGGTGGAATGCGCCAACGGGTAGCGATCGCTTTAGCTTTACTCCTCAACCCCAAGTTAATTGTTGCGGATGAACCCACCACCAGTTTAGATGTCACTGTCTCCGCGCAGATATTGAAAGAATTAACTCGTCTGTGCGGTGAAGAAAACATGGGATTATTGCTGATTTCTCACGATTTAGCAATGGTGGCTGAGTATTGCGATCGCATTGGCGTCATGTACAACGGCAAAATGGTTGAAATGGGTTCTACAGAAACCGTATTTAGACACCCTCAACATGAATATACGCGATCGCTCTTAAAAGCAGCTTTACACATTCAAGCAGTAAGTGATGATGGAGAATTGATAATTGTCAATGACTCAGAAAAGCAATTACCGATTATTAATGATAAATCCCCAATTTTGAGTGTTACAGAACTCAAGCAATACTACACCATAGAACCTAACTTTATCGAACGACTGTTTAAGACACAAGCGCAGACAATTAAAGCAGTAGATGGGATCAACCTGGATATTTATCCCGGAGAAATTCTCGGTTTAGTTGGGGAATCAGGTTGTGGTAAAAGTACGCTATCACGAACAATCTTGCAACTAATTCGTCCCACAAGTGGCAAAGTTAAGTTTTTAGGACAGGATTTAACTACACTGTCGCGTCAAGAAATTCGCTCCTCGCGGCGACAAATACAAATGGTTTTTCAAGATCCCCATGCTTGTCTCAATCCAGCGATGACAGTGGGACAAAGTATCGCTGATCCTTTATTTATCCACAATCTAGCCGATCCCGTTAAGGCAAAAGAACAGGTTTTGTGGATGCTAGAGAAAGTTGGGTTAACACCGCCAAAAGTGTATTATGAGCGTTATCCATCAGATTTGTCTGGGGGACAACAGCAAAGAGTTGCGATCGCTCGGGCTTTGATTACTCACCCTAAACTTTTGATCTGCGATGAACCAGTGAGTATGTTAGACGCTAGCGTGCAGTCGCAAGTGCTGGATTTGATGTTGCAATTAAAAGAAGAATTTGAGTTAACTTATCTGTTTATTACTCATGATCTTTGGTTAGCTCGATTTTTGTGCGATCGGATTGCCGTGATGAATGGCGGTAAAATTGTCGAACTCGGTCTTACAAAAACTATTTTTGCTAATCCTCAGCACCCTTATACCAAAACCTTACTAGCTGCTGCTCCCTTACTAGCACGCGCTTAACCATAGCGATTCTCATAGGAATTTCTTATTTTTGAGCTAATCCCACAGACTTTAGTTGAGATTAGCTCAAGATTTTTAAGTATATTGCTCTTGAGGTGTAAACTTTGACAATTACTAGGTTCAAAGGATCTTCCCAAGACATGAGAAAAATAACTGCTCTAATGGTGGTAGGTATTACCGTGACTGTCGGGGTGGGAGCATTAACGCCCAAAGTCACTAACGCCCAATTATTTTACCCACCAGCAAGCGATCGCCATTCATTAATGGTAATCGGTCAAGGGGTGGTAAGAGTGCCAGCAGATACAGCGGATATTGAATTGGTATTCAGTAGCGGAGCTAGCAATGATCAGTTACAAACGCAACCGTCATCTTTACCCGAAACCCGCCGCATATCCTCACCAACTCTACTTTTAAATTACAAAACAGCAGCAGAATCTTTACCAAGCAAAAAATCACTAACTAAAGCAACTCTTCAGCCTGTAGTTAATAGCCTAGTTGCCAAAGGGATTAGTGCTGATAAGATTCAAGTGCAAATTAACGCTAATTCCAGTGAAAATAACGCCAAGATATTGGTGAGACTGGAAAAACCAACACGCGATCGCGTCCAGGAACTTGTTGCTACAGCGAACAAAGCGACAAGCGAACTTGAAAACCTTTCCGTCAAGAACGTAGGCGTTGAGTATGCAGTAAATGACTGTCAAGCTTTGCAGAGTTCAGTTTACCAATCTGCAATGAAAGACGCTCAAAGCCGCGCTCAGGCTTTAGCAACTGCTATGGGTGTTAAACTTAACACTCCTTCTGTAGCCGAACCATTTTATACATTATTCTATCCCTCATGTAGTTCCAAAACTGGAGTTCCTTTACCGTCATTTGCTAGTTTTTTATTATCACCCACTTATAATCCAGATGCCCCAGCAGAAGTAGAGATGAAAAAGGATATTTTTGTGACATATACAACAAAATAAGCGTTTATATTAGATGCGATCGCACTTTGATTTAGTCAAAATTGGGGGTGCGATCGCTTAACTAGCTTACCTTGTCTATAAACACTTACATTACTAAGTTGATAGAATATCAATAAGTTAGCTGATGAAATATAGAAAATGTCAATAGTAAAACTTGAAGTTAAAAAACTCCAGAAATGTTTGTGACAAATCTGGAGTCAGGAAAGATACGCATTTACCTATACCAAATTTCCACCGTCAGAGCATATTACGTCATCAGGGTATACACTCAAATACAGTTAGGAATGTCTGAGAATTTACTGCTTCGTTGACACAATTTTTCTGTTTGAATAGTACTTACGCACGATTTACGGAATAAGGAACCGCAGAGGCGCAAAGAACACAGAGAAATGAGAGTTTGAAAGATATTCCTATTCAAGTAACGCAAAGCAGCCCCAGTGAATCTGAGGCTGCTTTGCCAGAGTTGTCGGATAGGAGGGCGTACATCAACAAAGTGATGCCCTATGTTAAATATAAATAATTCAGTATGCATCCATATTCAGCCGTGTTTTGGCATATCCGGATGATTTGGAAAATTGCGTAGGCGCAGCCCGCACTTCTCTGCGAGAGGCTGCGCGTAGCTTGCTTCTCCGTAGGAGTACGACTTGGCTCAGTAACCATCGTAGACATCGCTTTTTCCAAAAAGAAACTCCAGATGCCCTTAAGGCATTCTGGAGCAGTAACAGGTTTCTAACATCAATCAATTTTTACCCATGCGATCGCCCGATGTCGTTAGGGTATATACTCAAATATATTTTATGTCTGTTCATCCGCAAATCCACTAGCAAATTACCTTCTTCTATACCCATAATCTCAATGCATCTACAGAATTCTACGAGCAAAAACTAGGTTTGGAGTCCGCCAGCATATCTTATAATCTTCGTAACAGTATTTATGACAGTATCCTCTTTGCCAATTGTGCTATTACTATAGTTATTATTTTTAAAGTATCGATATTTTATAGGATTTCCTAATCACATGAGGTACATCATAGCCCCCTCTCGAAGAGCGGGGAGGGGGTTGGGGGTGGGGTTCTTGTACCTCACTCAAGCGAGAACCGCTATATCTATTGGTTCACTAAATATTCTCTTAGGGTGACTGCATGACAGCCGAAAAACTCACATGGCTACGCACAAAATTGCAACTTAAAGGTTCAGTTCTGAAAGCAATTTATAAACATGTTTTATGGTGTGGAGCTTTCGGCTTTTTGATTTCTCTACTTTACCATTTTAAGATGCCTGTATCCCAACCTATTTTAGGAAGTGTTATTCCTAGTATCGTTTTAGGTTTGTTACTTGTATTTCGCACCAATACTGCTTATGAGCGATTTTGGGAAGGGAGAAAATGCTGGGGTTCTTTAGTAAATAACATCCGAAATTTGTCCCGGCAAATTTGGGTATCAATTGACGAAATTTCTCCAGAAGATAAAGAAAATAAAATTACAGCATTAAATTTATTGGTAGCTTTTGCTGTGACAACTAAATTACATTTGCGGGGAGAAATAGTCAATAGCGAGTTAAAAGATTTAATGCCATCTAGTAAGTATGTAAAACTGAAGATTATGAATAATCCCCCCATAGAGGTTGCCTTTTGGATAGGAGATTATTTACAGCACCAGTATCATCGCAATTGCCTTAATAGCTACCAGTTAACATCTATGCAAGAATTATTAAATAATCTTGTAGATAATTTAGGTGCTTGCGAACGTATTTTAAAAACACCTATGCCATTAGCTTATTCCATTCATCTAAAACAATTATTGTTATTATATTGTTTCCTGTTCCCATTTCAAATAGTGGAGAGTCTGGGTTGGTGGACAGGTTTAATTGCTGCTTTCGTTGGTTTTACAGTATTTGGCATTGAAGCCATCGGTTTGGAGATAGAAAACCCCTTTGGTTATGATCCTAACGACTTACCTCTAGATGCGATTTGCGAGACAATGAAACGTAATATTGACGATTTAATTACTCTAACTCCAAATGCGCGATCGCATCCAGGTAATTTGACCTATGATAAAAGTTGAGATGGAGAAGAATTTCCAAACCTTGATTATAGCTGTCAAGTCCCATCTCGCCGCGTCCATCTTCTTTCGCAGTAATATATAAACGCGAAACTATCTCTTCATTGGTGGATGTGCAATGATGCCTGTACGTCGAACTTTATCAAAGCCTGATATTCAACTTTCTTACTTAGAGTGGAATCAAGGGCAAGAACCTTTACTGCTGTTACACGGCTTAGGCGACCATGCTCTAGTGTGGTCTAGTTTAGGAGATTACTTAGCGGCAGACTACCACATAGTTGCACCAGATATGCGTGGACACGGGCAAAGTAGTAAGCCTGAGAAAGATTATAGCTTTGAAAGTGCGATCGCAGACCTCGAAGCACTAATGGATCATCTCGGATGGACATCTGCCCATATTGTAAGTCATTCGTGGACAGGCAAATTAGCCGCCATCTGGGCAAGGCAAAACCCAAAGCGTTTGGGGAGTATAATTCTGGTTGATCCAATTTTCATCTGGAAAATGCCCAGCTTTTTCAGGGTAACTTTTCCCATGCTGTATCGCTTCTTGCCTTTTCTCAAAAGCATGGGCCCCTTTGCCAGTTATGAAGAAGCCGAACAACAAGCACAGCAGTTAAAGCAATATCAAGGATGGAGTTCCTTACAACAGCAAGTTTTCCAAGCAGGAATAGAACAAAAACTCGATGGTAGTTGGGGCAGCAAATTTACCATAGCCGCCCGCGACGGGATTTTTGAAGCAGTAATGCAAGTGCCTGGTTTTACAATCCCCCTTGACACCCCTGCCATCTTCATCCAGCCAGAACAAGGATTGAACCGCCAAAATTGGCAAATTCAACCATACAAAACCTATCTTAAAAACTTACGCATCTGCCAAGTTCCCGGCAACCATTGGCCGTTTTTGACACAACCAGAGTCATTTAACCAAACTGTAGCAGCTTTCTTGGCAGAACACAGATAGAAAATCTCATAATTATTGGACGGGATTATCATACAGCAGCAGAAGAATTAATAGGAGCGATGTCTAGCGAGATTGGGCATTGAGCATTGGCTATTCCCCAATCTCCCTCATCTCCCCATTCCCTACTTCTTACTCCCCACTCCCCACTCATGAGCCTTTGTATCAATCCCGTTTGCCCTAAACCAAACCACCCGGATAATCATCAAAACCGCTTTTGTCAAAGTTGTGGTTCCCATTTGGAATTGCTAGGGCGTTATCGGGTGACGAGCCTGTTGAGTGACAAAACAGGGTTTAGTAAAGTTTATGAAGCTTATGAACAAGATACCCCTAAAATTCTCAAGATACTCAAAGAAGATTTATCAGGCGACGCCAAAGCAGTAGAACTATTTCAGCAAGAAGTAACCGTATTAGGACAACTCAAGCATCCCGGCATTCCCAAAGAGGATAGTTACTTCCAATATCAAACTCGAAATGGTTTAGTGTTGCATTGCATTGCAATGGAAAAAATCGATGGGTACAACTTAGAACAATGGTTAAAGCAGCAGCAGAATTATCCTATTTCGCAGGAACAAGCTATAGCCTGGTTAAAACAATTGGTAAAAATTTTGGATTTAGTACATGGTAAACAGTACCTGCATCGAGATATTAAGCCATCTAATATCATGATTCGATCCCCCCTTGGTAAGGGCTGGGGGGATTTGGTACTGATTGATTTTGGCACTGCCACTGAAATTGATAGAACCTACCCAGACAAACTCAACAACGGCGACGGGATGACAGCACTTATGTCATCTGGCTACAGCGCTCCAGAACAAATGAATGCTCAAGCAGTACCGCAATCAGATTTCTTTGCCTTGGGGCGCACATTTGTATTTTTACTCACGGGATACCATCCTTTAGATATGTATGATATACAGCAAAATTTATTGCACTGGCAAAATCATGCTATCCATATCTCACCCTTACTATTGAATTTAATTGATTGGCTCACAGCACCGGATATAGAAAAGCGTCCTGCTAATGGCCAAGAGATTTTACAACGCCTAGAAGAAATTGAAATCCAACTAACAGAAACTATTCCTGAAAATGTTAATATAGTCGGGGATAGTAACATCGAGCAATTGCCATCACTAATTACTAAAACTTCATTTGCTCCGCAGAAACAGCCAGAAGAAGTACCGCTACTAAAATTTTTTGCAGCGCTGCTAGTGATATTAGGATTACTTAGTATAGTGGCTTTAGCAACGCGGACATCAAAATTTTCTGTAAGGCAAAATTATGGGCAATCCCCAGAGAAAAAAGGTAAGATTGATTATTTTCCTTATCAAGAAGGTAGGGATAGCCAGGGGAGGATAGCCGAATTTAATATAGCTGTTTTATCAGTAGAATATAAATGGCTTTTAGGTAGCAATTTTCAAATAAAATATAATGATGAAATTATTAGTCTTGACCTTTTAAATTTAAACTTAGAACAAGAACGTATACAGAATATAATGGAAGACCCTAGTGAGATTATCTCTGTAGGCATTTCTTGTAAAGGTAATATAGAAGTTCAAGAGCGAATGGCTCTAGAACGTTCCAAACAGATACAATTTTTCGTAAAAAAATTATTTATTAATACACCAAGCATTAAGGGTTATCGTATATTAAATTTGGGACAATTTCAACGGAGTGATTGTCAGGCAAATCAGGATTTAACTAAATATCAGAGAAGTATTATAATCATTGGTGTTAAAAAACAATCACCAGGTGTAATTCTCGATGAAGCATTACGGAATAGGTTAGAAAAGAATCCTTTTGCTGATTTTAAGTTAGAAGATTATTCTTTAGGGTCAGCAGAAAAGTTTAAGACGATACCGAGTAATTTATAAAATCTCTAGCAAACTACAACAACATATCGCCACTTTAGCCATAAACTACAACTTTAGAATTAATGCCAGAAATCTCTCAAATTTTTGATGCCAAAGTCTGGGGTGGTAAACCTCCTAATTATGAATTATGAATTACAAATTATGAATTGTTCATGCTCCCATCCCAGAGTACCGCTTTAAACCTGCACGCCAAAGAAAGCGATTCGCACCCAAAAACACTAATATCCATCCCACCATTGACCCAAATCCCCGCCCTATATCCACGGGTAGCCCTACCAAAAGACTCGCAGGAAAATCAATCAAATAGGGAAAAGGCGTAAACATCACTATTTTCTGCACAGGTTCTGGGAAGACCTCTAAAGGTGCTATCAAACCAGATAAAAATAGATAAAACAACAACCAAAAATTTTCTAAGGCGCTAGCCCGTTCTGTCCAAAAGGCGAACATGGCAAAGGTGTACTGAATCGTAAACCGCAAAGCAAAAGCTAGCACCACCGCCAATGTAAACAGCAGAAATCTACTCAAACTTGGTAACCAAAAAGCTTGAGGATAAAGAATAAAAAATAATCCTACTAATAGTAAAGCAAATGTTAGCCGAACAAATCTTTCAGAAACATGACCCGCAACGTGATGCCATACTGGGTCGAGCGGTTGCAGCAACTTGGGCGAAAGCTTGCCTTCCACTACTTCTCTTTCAAAGTCCCAAATTACCCAAACAACTGTTAGTTGCCTAATGACGAAAACCGTGATGAAGTAACGAGCAAAATCCACAGGTGATAGCCCAAACTGCCCGCCTTGTGCTGCCTGTATCCATATACCCATAAGGATAATCGGCAAAGACCCAGCCAAAACCCATAAGATTAGTTCTGCTCGATACTCAACCATATAGGCGTAGTATACTGACAGCAAAGTTAAGGCTTTTCTGATTATCCGCTTCATTTATTCACTTCCCGCTACAAAAATTACTCGGAATTCTCCACTCTTGTACAGACGCGATTAATCGCGTCTCTACTACACGACACCCGCCTTAAAAACTCGTCCAATAACTTCTTCCACAGGCGGCTCGGTGACAGTTAAATCAATTACCTCCAAATCCGTCAAAATCTTAGATACCGTGCGAGTGAGCGCCTCTCTAGATACCATAAAATGCACCGATCGCCCTTCTAAGTGTTGCACATCACCATAGGTCATAAGTTTTTCTATCGGTAGAGGTTGGGCTAACTCTATATGGACTTCTCGGTATGGGGCAAAACGTTCTAGTAGTCCATCTAAACTACCGTCATACATCAACCTTCCCTCGTGAATCAACAGCACTCGTTGACACAAAGCTGTGATATCAGCCATATAATGACTCGTCAACAGCACTGTAGCTTGATAACGCTGATTGTAGTCGCGCAAAAAATCACGCACCGCCACCTGAGCATTTATATCTAGTCCCAGTGTTGGTTCATCTAGGAATAATACGTGAGGACGGTGCAAAAGTGCTGCTAGCAATTCTGCCTTCATTCGTTCACCCAAAGATAGCTTCCGTACTGCTTGGGTAAGTTTGCCTTCTAGCGAAAGCATCTCTGTTAATTCTCCCACCCGCCGTTGGAACTCTTTATCAGAGATGTCGTATACAGCAGCGTTAATTTTCAAAGAATCCAGCGCTGGTAAGTCCCAAAGTAACTGCTGCTTTTGCCCCATTACCAAGGTAATTTGTTGCAAAAATGCTTCTTTGCGATGAAACGGAATTTGTCCAGCAACTTTGACTGTACCGCTAGAGGGATGAATCAGCCCCGTAAGCATTTTGAGTGTGGTAGTTTTACCAGCACCATTTGGGCCCAAAAAACCCACTACTTCACCAGGGGCAATTTCAAAGGAAACATCCTGAACTGCTTTAATTGTGCGGTAGGTACGGCGAAAAAAGTGGTTTATTGTACCTTTAATACCCGGACTTTTAACTGCCACTGGATAAGATTTACTCAGGTTTTCAGCAACGATGATTGACATATTTTTTATATTAGAACCACAGATATACACAGGTAAGTAGGTAGGCGTAATTAAACATCTATATCAAACCTCACCCTCAATCCCTCTCCTTGTTAAGGAGAGGGAAGCCGGAGGCAGGGTGAGGTTTTATATTTAATTTGACCCACTTACTTAAACACACATAAATAGTTACTGTTTATCGCTATTTATCTCTGGTTCCAAATACTAAAGCAGGGATTTTCGCTAGTGACATGACATATCATGATTTACTGTGGTGGGCATTACTCAAGTACAACACATACACTTTACCGTAAACGTCCCGATCGCAATGTACTAATAATTAACCACAAACCCAATAAACTAGCGACTGCAAACAGGGTGGTGCTTAAAAAAGATAGCTGAGTTGTCTGCGCTCTGGTGGAAATAATTGCTGCACCCATAATCAGCGAACCCACTAATATACTAAAAGATAGTCGGTTAGCTGCATCGTCCATAGTGCGCCGCACACCATCTAACCCCCGCAGCGATAAATTCCACTGTAAGGTTTCTGAGGTAACTCGGTCTAATAACAGTTCTATTTGGCGGGGAGATTGGAGAGACAGACTTTTAATATCTAAGGCTGTCCGTAATAGCGATCGCACTGGATTATCGCCCAGTAATTGCCGACGAAACAAGTCTGTAATTAATGGTTTAACTTCATCAAAAAAGTTAAGCTCAGGGTTGAATGTCCGCGCTACCCCCTCTAAATTCGCTAGAGTTTTAGCATACAAACCCATATTACTAGGTAATCTAATTTTATTGTTGCGGGCAACTTGTAGAACTTCATAAATTATCTGACTGAAGTTTATTTCTGTGAGGCTGACATTGTGATACTTTCGCAACATGCGATCGTAATCATTTTCTAACCGCGACAAAATTACTGGTTGAGCAGAATCTGATAGCTGCAAAGTTAATTGAGCGCATCTTTGAGCATCTAAATCAACGATCGCTAACAACATCTCTGTTAATATCTGCTGTGTACGGGGGTCAAGTCTTCCCACCATGCCACAGTCCAAGAGGGCAACACGACCATCTCTGAGATAAAACAAGTTCCCCGGATGGGGATCAGCGTGAAAAAAGCCATCAATATATAGCTGCTGAAAAAATACCCGAAATAACAAAGTAGTTATTTCTTTACGCTTGAGAGCAGGATCTTTAACGTTGGGATCATTATCCAAATCCGCCGCCAGGAACGGCACTCCATCCAGCCACTCCATCACCAGTAATTTCTCTGTGGTCAATTCCCAGTTAATTTCCGCAACCACTATTTGTGTGGGATCAAACCAACGACTTTTAGATAAGTTGCGCCGCAGTTGGTCTGTAAAACCCGCTTCCCGTTTAAAATCCAACTCCGCTTCTAGAGCTTTGGTGAATTCTTCAGCGATGGATCTGATTTCGTAGGTTTGCCCAAACTCAGTCCGCGCCACTAAATCGGCAATACCTTGAATTAAAGCAATATCTTGGGCAATAGTCAGATCAATTCCCGGACGTTGCACTTTCAGAGCAACTTCTCGACCGTCTGCTAATGTAGCTCGATGTGTTTGAGCAATTGATCCGGCTGCTACTGGAATCGGGTTAACTGTCCTGAAGGTTTCTGTTAGTGGAAGTTTTAATTCTTTACGGAGGATTATTTCTATCTCTGACCAAGGAACTGGCGGTACTTCGTCTTGTAAAGTTGATAGTTCCTCAATATAGGCGGCGTTGAGTAAATCGGGACGGGTAGAAAGTAGCTGACCAAGTTTAACATAAACTGGCCCCAAGTCTACCAGGATATTTTTTAAAACCGCAGGTGTAGGTAGCTGGGGTTCATCAGCTTTGCCACCAGTAAGTAACCTTCGCATATAGTCCCAGCCATTGCGAAGGAATACTTCAAGAATTTCTCGTTGACGGGGAACAGTTTGGGTGAGGAACATTTTTG
>Ga0136636_10001406_pt1 | contig 14035 bp, 10 predicted proteins | sample AntDrymUQ8522106_2_FD_104653 | JGI IMG/M metagenome (GOLD analysis project Ga0136636, IMG submission 104653) | Polar desert sand microbial communities from Dry Valleys, Antarctica - metaG UQ852 (21.06) | ecosystem: Environmental > Terrestrial > Soil > Desert | place: Antarctica: Dry Valley... | reverse complement strand
TATCCTGCACGATTCTGTCTTTTAATTCGCAGTGTAAATTGGGCGTATTTTCAAACATTTTACTATAGTCTTCCCGCATACTTTCTTTACCTTTTCCAATTAACGTGTTTGGAAAATTATATAATTCTACATCATCGTCATAAGGTTCAAGGAAAGCTTCAATATTTCTAAAATTATATCCGTTTAGTTGTCGTTGCACCAAAATTTCAGGAGTGTCACTTAGTAAATCATTCGGGTTAAAAACAACACCATTATTGACAACTCTGTTTATTTTAGTTAAATTTTCTAGGTTGTTTAATGGGTTATCTTCCAATAAAATCAGATTTGCTTTTTTACCTACCGAAACGCTACCAAACTCATTCTGTTTATCTAAAATCTTTGCGCCGTTGATCGTCGAAGCGGCAAGAATTTGCCAATTAGACATGCCGCTTTCTTGCATTAATTTTAGTTCAGATTGATAGGACGTTGCGTGCAAGGTGCCTATATTTCCTGCATCGGTTCCTGTGGCAATTGTAATTCCGGCATCAGCAAGTAATTTTAAATTGGCGAACATAATTTTTTCTTCTTCAATTAGTTTGTCTTTCCTTTTTTGAGATTGAATTAGATCTCTATATCGGCTTACCAATGCAGTATCAGTAATATGTTTTAAATCTGACAGGCTACCTAGCTGAAAAGCATCTGATTTTTCAAACTCGTATAGATTAAAATTCACCATTTGACCCAATGAATTAGAGTAATTTCGCGAAACGACCAATGTTGGACAAACAATCGTATTTTTCTTTTTAAGCAATTGAATAAAATCGGGTTTCAAGATTTCATCATCTACGCTATGAACTAAAAAATCGGCGCCGTTTTCAACTGCTAACTGAGCTGTAATTCTTTCGGTGGCATGAACAGCAACTTTTAATTTGTTCTTGTGTGCTTCGTCAATAATTGCTTTTACGATGGGTAAATTTTTTCGAGCACTTTCTTCTACTGATAGACCATCTAATCCCGCAATATACCAGATCTTGATAAAATCGGGTTTATAAGGCAACTGATTCTTGACTGATTTTATGCCGTCTTCAACGGTTTTTGTAAGATAAAACGGCTCGTCATCATGCAAATTTTCATAAACTTTAGGTTCATAAGTGGTCGATAATGGACCAGTCATGAAAATTGTGGGTGCAAAAGGTTTATCTATAAAATCATTTCGTTGTTTTAAAAAATGATAACTAGCGCCAACGTCGATAACTGTTGTTATTCCGTTTTGAATATACCTTCGCAGCTTATCTTCCATATTGATTTTTGTGGCAGCTATTTCGTCTTCATAGGAAACAAATTTTCGTAAATCAATCACGTCGGGACGAGAATATAATCCACCATTTTGGAAAAAGTGAATGTGTGCATCTATTAAGCCTGGAAATAAATATTTCCCCATTCCATCTATAACCTTTGCATTGGCTGGGATTTTCATTTTTTGAGAAGATTGAATCTCAGAAATCAAATCGTTTATAATTACTACGGTTTGATTTTGAATTAGCTTTTGATTTTCCACATCGCCAATGGTAACATTTGTGATATAGGTTTGCGAATACACTACAAATGATGTACAGATTGCAATTAGAAAGATGATTGTTTTCATGATTTGTTTTGTTATTTTTTCCATATTGAATTTGATAGGATTATTGTGTTCGTTGATTTTTCGTTGCGCTTGCACCTAACGTTTTCGGGCTTGGCGAAGGTGGCGGTTTTTAGCACCAAACTACATACGAAGCACCGAACTTCAAATTTAGTAAAAACTGTCATGCGAAGCACTGAGCCGCCACTTTTGCCAAACCCGTGTTATAGCCAGTGGTTTATCGTCTGTTCTTGCAAACCATTGTCAGCATTGAGTTTCTGTGTCATTGAGTGTCGGCTGTGCCTTGCTTTTTTTATTTTTTTTGAAGGGTTGGATTTTTTAAAAACAATTTTGTCTTACGTTGGCTTTGCAAGCTCTTTGATAAAGCTTTGGTTTACGTGATGGCTTGTGTGGCTTTGGCAATGTGCTTGCATAATGGGTAGCAATTAATAATTTAATGTCAGTCCAACTCCAAAACCCATATCACTGTCGTAGTGTGTTCTAATTCCTATGTTTTTGTTTAGGATATAACGAAAGTCAACCATAAATTCTTTGTCTGTGTTTATCATAAAACCTGCTCTCATTCTTTTTGTAATCGATATATCTTCTCGCATTAATGAAAGTCGAACAATTCCATCGTGATACACTTCTGCCTGAAAATTAACCAACATTGGAAGTGTGTACATAAACCCTAAACTTACAGCACTTCTGTTATCCTTTTTATTCACTTGTCCGAATAAATTTTGTTCTTGTTCATCTATTCCCATCTTCCTATATCGCCAATCAAAGCCAATAAAAGGCATTAACCATTGCATTTTTCCAATATATCGTCCTATGTGTGTTTCGGTTTCATAGCCGTGCATATCATTGTAGCCTAATCGCCATTCATTGCCAATGCTCCAACGAGTGTTTTGTAACATTGCCATTCCATCGTTTCCATTCGTGGCAAAGTCGTTATCTGCCATAAAATGCGGTTTTCTATCATCAGCAAAAAGTTTTCTTTGTGCCAGTTGTGGATTTGGGATTAATGGATTAGATGCTTGATTTTCATAAGTAAAAACTCTGCCCATACCGCTCATCATATGGTATAGAATATGGCAATGAAAAAACCAATCGCCTTCTACATTAGCGTTAAATTCCAAAGTGTCGGTTTCCATTGGCATAATGTCCACAACATTTTTTAATGGTGCATTTTCGCCTTGACCGTTTAACAATCTGAAATCGTGGCCGTGCAAGTGCATTGGGTGTCGCATCATAGAATTGTTGTAGATAGTTATTCTGATATTTTCGCCTTTTTTGATGAGAATTTTATCTGTTTCCGATACTACTTTATTATCTAAACTCCACACATAGCGGTTCATATTCCCTGTGAGTGTAAATTTAAATTCTTTTACAGGCGCATCTTTTGGAAGTGAGGTGTTGGTTGGCGACTTTAGCATTGCATAATTTAGTGTAACTTTATCAGCTAACGCATTTGCATTATAACGGTTTGGGTCGTTGTCCGACTGTTTGGGTTTTGCATCGCCTGTAATTTCAGGATACATTACTACATTCATATCCATTTGATTGAGTGACATATTCATTCCCATATCATCCAAATCACCGTTCATCTTCATCATATCATTCATCATTTTCATACCTTCAAAATACTTTAATCTTGGCTGTGGTGATTTTAATTTTTTTATGCCATTGCCAATAAAATATGAGGAGGAATTGGTGCGGTCTTCGGTAGTGGCTAAAAATTCGTAGGCAGTATTTTCAGCAGGAATAGTTACGATAATATCGTAAGTTTCGGAAACGGCAATGATTAATCTATCTACTTCAACAGGTTCTACATCGTTTCCGTCATTTGCAACAACTGTAATTTTCCCACCTGCGTATGTAAGCCAAAAATAAGAAGATGCACCGCCATTTGATATACGAAGTCTAACTTTATCTCCTGCTTTTAGATCTTTGCCTTCAATGTTTTTAAGTTCAGAGCTTGGTTTACCATTCATCAAAATTTTTTCGTAATACACATCGCTTACATCCATTGCTAACATTCGTTTCCATTCGTTTTTGAGTTTGGTTTTAAAATGCCCTGCTTTTATGGCTTCGGTATAACTTTGTACTGAATTTTTCTTTAAAGCAGGATAATCATTGGCGTTGTGTAACATTCTGTGAATGTTTTCAGGTTTTAAGTCTGTCCATTCACTTAACACAATGGGAACGGTAGGTAAATCATCAATGCCTTTTCGAAATGTTTTGTCATCGGACTTTTTAAGCATTACAAAATTGCCGTACATTCCTATTTGCTCCTGTAAACCTGTATGACTATGATACCAATGAGTGCCGTTTTGAATGATTGGAAATCTATACAAATGTGTTGTATGTGCCTTTATAGGCATTTGCGTAAGGTTCGGTACACCATCTTCTTTGTTGGGCAGAAATAATCCATGCCAATGCAAAGAGGTTTCTTCATTGAGTTCGTTGTGTACATAAATTTCTGCAGTGTCGCCCTCTGTGAAAGTAAGCGTAGGCATAGGAATTTGTCCATTAACTGCAATAGCTCGTTTCGTTTTTCCTGTAAAATTTACGAGTGTATCACGCACATATAAATCGTAACGAACTACTTTTTGGGCAAATAATATGTTGGTTGACAATAGCAACATAGCCATCGAAAACACTATTCTGCGAAAAACATTTTGTTTAATCATTAATAGAAAATTATTACTTAATTGTTTCAATAGTTTTACCACAAGTAAGCATCTGAGAGCCATAGTAAGGATTTTTTACTGCGTTTTCTTTGCTCAACCAATTCGCTCCTTTGCCATCATTATACATTGGGCAATTTTGGTGATATATAGAATTTTCTTGCTTGCTAACTTTAAGCAAATCATAAAAGTTGGTCGATACATCCATAAAAGCAATGCGTTGTTTTTCTAAACTTGTAGTAGTTGAAATTTTCTCGGTGTTTGATTTTAGACTGCTTACTATTTTCATCCAAACAGAGTGTTCTTCTTGAGAAAGTTTATCCATTTTTACCGCATTGACATTTATAAGTAAATCTTTAGCAACTGATGAAGCTAGTTTTCCGTCCGATTTTATCAAAGCATCTTTTAAAGCAAAGTAGTTTTCGAAAATCGTTTTCAGTTGATTTACTTCTTGTTTCGTTTCAACCACGTTTTCTTGATTGTTCATTGAGTGGTCTTCAATAAGTTTGGGTGCAGCAATTGCAGTTTTGTTTACCCTTTCGTATTGGCAACATCCAGCAAGTTTGCTATACACATCATCTGGAGCAAGAAATTTGTCGCTATCATAACCAACCAATGCAACACGCTTCAAGATTTCATCTTGATTTGTTTTGGTGCTGTCGTAAGTTATGTTTGTCATTTTGCTGTCTTTGTTCCAGTCCACTTTAGCAACGTTCTTTACATTTCCTGCAGTCTCAATTGTCTTTTCACACATTTCGCAGTTACCATAAATTTTTACACTCACGGTTTTAGCATTCTTCATTTGAGCATTACAAGATGAGAATGAAAACGGCAATATAATTGCCATTGATATTTTTGATATTAAGTTCATAATTATTTTTTTATTGGTTTAATAATTCAATTTTAAATCCTGCTTTCTCAACAGCATTAATTACTTGTTGCGTATCACCATTATTCGATTCTACACTTAACGTTTTTTCCGCTGTATAAATATTTACATCCCACTTTTCGATGGTTGGTTCATCGTTTAAGAATGGCGTTACTTTAGCTAAACAGCCACTGCATTTAATCGTTGTTTTAAATTTTATAGTTTTCATGATTTTAATTTTAAATGTTTTTTTAATGAAACTTGTTGATGCAAATTTCGCAGGATTTTTGTCTTAGCTTGTTACCTCATTTTTGAATTGATTTGTAACATTTACGGCTGCTTACTTTTTATACTTCAACCACAAACTATTACTTACTACACTTACGCTACTCATTGCCATTGCTGCACCTGCTATCATTGGATTAAGTAAGAAACCGTTAATTGGGTATAAAATTCCTGCTGCAATAGGAATACCTATCAAATTATAAATAAATGCCCAAAACTGGTTTTGTTTAATGGTGCTGACTGTAGATTTTGATAAGTGTATTGCTTCGGAAATTTTTGTAAGGTCAGATGAAATAATGGTCATTTTAGCCACATCCATTGCAATGTCGCTTCCTTTACCCATTGCTATGCTTACATCTGCCTGTGCCAATGCTGTGCTATCATTGATGCCATCGCCAACCATTGCTACAATCTTACCTTTTTGTTGCAATTGTTTTACGAATGCAGCTTTATGTTCAGGTAGCACTTCTGCTTTGTAATGCTTAATTCCAACTTTTTCTGAAACAGCTTTGGCTGTCATTTCATTGTCGCCTGTAAGCATATAAACTTCAATTCCTGATTTCTGCAATTCTTCAATTGCCTTTTTGGAAGTGGATTTGATTTGGTCGGCAATGGCTAGTATTGCTATTACTTTTTTAGTATTAGCAAACCAAATTACCGTTTTGGCTTCATTGCCCCATTGATTAGCTTTTTCAAGAATTACCTTATCAATTAAGATATAATTTTCTTCAATGAGCCGTCTGTTTCCGATGAAATAGGTTTCGCTATCAATCTCGGCTATTGCTCCCTTACCAGTAATGCTTTCAAACTTTGAAATTGAAGTAGTGCTTTGATTTTTCAAATGGATAATAACTGCTTCTGCCAAAGGATGTTCGGATTGCTTTTCTATACTATAAAGAATTTGTTTTAAGGTTGGATTGTCATCCGTCCAATAATCAATGGTTACAGTGGGTTTTCCTTCTGTGATTGTTCCTGTTTTATCCAAAATTACTGCATCGACTTTTTTAGCCAGTTCCAAGCTCTCAGCATCTTTAATTAAAATGCCTTTTTCAGCTCCTTTTCCTACGCCAACCATTATAGCGGTTGGGGTGGCTAAGCCCAAAGCACAAGGACAAGCAATGACCAATACCGTAATGAGAGCCAACAATCCTTGGGTAAAGGCATTGTCTCCACCAAAAATATTCCATACAATAAAAGCCACAATGGCTATTGCGATTACTGTGGGAACAAATATTCCTGCGATTTTATCCACCAGTTTTTGAACAGGTGCTTTGCTTCCTTGTGCATCCTGCACCATTTTGATGATTTGGGCAAGCATTGTTTCACTTCCTACTTTGTCGGCTTTGAATTGGAAACTGCCTTTTTGGTTTATCGTTCCTGCAAAAACTTTGTCGTTTTCATTTTTCAAAACAGGCACAGGTTCTCCGCTCAACATACTTTCATCTACATAGGAATTGCCGTTGATTACCGTTCCATCCACAGCTATTTTCTCACCGGGCTTTACCATAATAATGTTTCCTATTTCCAGTTCTTCAATTGATATTTGAATCTGGTGACCACCAATGTGAACAATGGTAACGGTTTTTGGCTGTAAACCCATTAGTTTTTTTATGGCAGATGACGTATTGCCTTTGGCTTTTTCTTCTAAAAGTTTACCCAATAAAATAAATGCGATGATCACTGCTGCTGCTTCAAAATAAACGTGGGCGTGTAAACCCCTTTCGTGCCAATAGCTCGGAAACAAGGTGTTGAAAACGCTAAAAATATAAGCCACCCCTGTACTTAATGCCACCAATGTGTCCATATTCGCAGAGCGATGTTTAGCTTGTTTCCAGGCATTAATGTAAAAATCCCTTCCAAGCCACAGAATAACAGGGGTGCTTAATACCCACATTATTTCATTAGCAAAAGGCATATCCATAAAGAACATCCCGACAACTACTATAGGAACAGAAAGAGCCAATGCCCAATACGTTTTCTTTTTGAGCTTAATGAATTTTTCTTTTTGAATATTCTCTACGGTATCATCATTTGAAGCACTTTCATCAATCAATAAATCGTAGCCAATGCTTTGAACGGCTTTTCTCAAACTCTCTACTTGAACCAAACTAGGAATAAATTCAATTGAGACCTTGGCGTTTGCATAGTTCACGCTTGCATTTATAACTCCCTGTTGCGATTTGAGTATACTTTCTACACTCACCGAACAAGAAGCACAAGTCATTTGCAGAACGGGAAATGATTTTTTTACGGTTGTTACATCATAGCCCAAATCACGAATGGTTTTTACGGCTTCTGAAACCGTTTCCTGATTATGAGTTTTTATTACTGCTTGCTTATTGTTGAGTTCTACTCGGTGCGATTCAACGCCTTTGAGTTTAGCAATTCCATTATCAACAATTAAGGCACAATGCTCGCTTTCAACGCCTTCAAGTGGAATCCGAATTTCTTTATTATTTGTTGCCATACCTTTATTTTTAATTACAAGGCAAAGGTCGCAACATTACATTTTTATCCTGTTACTTGATTTTAGATTGTATTTGTAACATTTACACTTCGTCTAATGGTTTTCTTTTGTTTTCTTTTATATTCTTAAAATGAGTTGGGGTTAACCCTGTAACTTTTTTAAACTGATTGCTCAAATATCCAACGCTCGAATAATTCATTTGATAAGCAATTTCGCTTAATGATAGCTCATCATACACCAAAAGTTCTTTTACTTTTTCAATCTTCTGAGCAATAAAATACTTTTCAATAGTTGTGCCTTCAACTTCTGAAAACAAGTTAGATAGATAAGTATAATCGTGATGAAGCTTACTGCTTAAATAGTCTGATAAATTAGATTTTAACTCGCTATTGTGCTGGTGTATAATTTCAATAATATATGATTTAATTTGTCCGATGAGTCGACTTTTTTTGTCATCAATCAATTCAAATCCAAAAGTTTTTAAATGGTTGTCAAGATTTAGTTTTTCAGATTCGCTCAAGTCATTTGTGAGTTCAACTTCACCAAGAGAAATATTCAATGTTTGTAACCCAAGTTTCGCCAACTCATTTTTCACTACCATTATGCAGCGATTACAAACCATATTTTTGATATAAATTTTCATACGAATTTGTTTATTGAGTGTTGGCTAAAAAGTGGCTCTTTTGGTTTTGCCAAAGCGCTTTCTTTGTGTGTCGGGGCAAAGCCAAATGTACCACTTGTACGGATGGCTAAAATTGTTTTTAAAAAAGTGCGGATGGGAAAAAAATAAAAAAAATCGGGTCGGCTTGAGTGTAGGCTTACTCGTTGTCCCTTTTGAATATGGTTTGTATGTTGGTCACTTGTCAAAATGGTTTGTCTTTGTTTGAATGTTAAAATTTTAGGTCTTCTATTTGTTGTTGCACGGTCGGCCTACCATTGGCTATAACGGTTAGTATATGAAAAGTAGGCGATTACGAAGCACGAAACTTTCGGTTAAGCACAAAGTTTGATACGAACCACAAGACTTGAATTTACTACTGTTTCGCCTATTTTTTATATACATTGTTAGCGGGTCGTTGTTTTAATTGTGCTCTTTCATTGCTGTCAATTTATTTTTTAATTCAACTGCGAGTAAATTATTGTTGGTCAACACGAAATTAGCTTCTTGACAATATGGTAATGATTGAAGACCGAGGTGCTGTTCGTATCCATCGGTTTTCATAGTAGCAAATTTATTCCATTCTTTTTCCTCTTCAGAGAGAAACTCGCCACATAAAATGAAAGTTGTATCGTTTTTTGAGGACAGCAAATACCCGATTTCTATTTTACGGAAATCAATAGCTGTCGGTGGATTATGACTGTGAAAATCTTTAACTGCTGATGCTTTTAAAAACTGAATAATAGAGTCTGATACAGTTTCCTTTTCGGAAGATGTTGATACTCCAACTGAATTTTTACTGTTATCCTTTTCATTGCCAAAGTTACAGCTCGTTATAAAAGTAAAAATTAATAAGAAAGCAAATAGCCTTATTGGGTTTAAAATATTATTCATTTTCATTTTGTGCTTTTTTATTAGTAAGATATTAAGTTGCATTATTTTCAGTATGAGTTAAACTTATGTTATTTATTCTTAAATGTCGCTTGAAAAGTTCCATTGGGTTGCACCGAAGTAAATCCTTTTGGTTTATCTCCTTCCATTTCAAACGTAACTTTATAACCTTGTTTTCCCTTTACAGTAAAAATATGTTCAGATTGAAATTCAAACTCATCATCTTCTTGACCTGGTACTTGTGCAATTAATTTGTTATATCGTATTTCTAATACTATTGAAATATTATAGGTTTCCAAAACATAAACGCCTGCATATTTTTGTAAATCAATAGTTACAGATTTTATTATTCCTTTGGTAGACAATCCGTCTAACTTACTTCGGATTTCTATATTGTCCTTAATCTGTAATGCTTTTTGATAATTCGTGACAGCGTTTGCGGTGTCTTTTTGTGCTAAATAATAGTCAGCATACGAATCATAAACATTACTACTTTCAGGATACCATTCAATGTTTAGTTCAAATAATGCTTTTGCTTTATTGTAATGTTGTTTACCCAATGCTTCATAAGCAAAATAGTTAATGAGTGCTTCTGGTACTGCATTCATGTAGCCCATTTTTTCGGTTACATTTGCATAGTGGGTTTTTAATTTTGAAGCAATTGAGTCAGTTGAGCCCGTAAAATCTTTTTCTGTTGCATCAAAAAGGTAATAATCAAAAATAAAACGCAAGCCATCATATTCACTTATTAATGGCACAGTATTATGAGTTTCGTCTTCATAATACTTTGAGCTATAGATTAATCCATTTGTATTAGCTTTCAAAAACTCATCTAACTTAAAAATGGAACGAATATGTTGGGTTTCAGAGGATTTGTCATTTTTGAGTTTCGAAAGTTCCATTCCTTTGGGTAGGGTGTTAGCTGTTCCTATGAATAATCGTTTGCCATTCATATTCTGTTTTGGAAGTTTAAAAATAGTACTGGTTAAATTCTTTTCGTTGTCGTACCACATACTTGGCTCAATAGCGATATAGGCATTAAATAGTGTTGGAAAATTAGTTAGAATATCAATTGCAGTTAGACCGCCTAATGAATGACCAACCAACATTTTATAAGATGCAGTTTTATAATTCTTGTCTATATGTGGGATTAATTCGGATGAAAGGAACTCAATAAAGGGGTTTAGGTTATCCAAATTATTAGAAGGAACAAAATCTCTAACTCTATTTGTGTTTTCAATGGCAACCACAATCATTTCAGGTAATGTGCCATTTCCGTTGGCTTGACTATGTTGCTGAATAATACCAACAGTCGAATAGAAATGAGCATTACCATCCAATAAGTACAAAACAGGGTATCTCTTTTCAGGGTTTGGATTTTGAGAAGTGATGTTTGGCGTATAAATCCAAAGTGTCCTGTTTTCATTTAAAACTTTGGAAGTAATGACTTCCTTTTTACCTATGGTAATATTTTCGGCATTTTGTGCTTTTAAGCAAAAAGAGAATAGTAATAAAGCGAATGTTATAAATATTGTTTTCATAATTGTTTTAATTTTCGGGTTCTTCTACATATTCAAGAATGTCAGCTGGCTGGCAGTCTAAAACTTTACAAATGGCTTCTAAAGTGCTAAAGCGTATGGCTTTTGCTTTTCCTGTTTTTAAAATGGAAAGATTTGAAAGGGTTAGCCCTACTTTATCAGATAGCTCATTAAGCGACATTTTTCGCTTTGCCATCATCACATCAAGGTTTACAATGATTGGCATAGCTTATACAGTTAAGTCGTTTTCGTTTTGTAATTCAATACCTTTCTTGAAAATGAAAGTAATTGCAAATAGTATTGCCGTCATTAGCAAGTAAGCTCCACCGTCATTCCAATATCTTTCAACAATTCCAACATTATACCCTTTATCAGATAATTGGCTGACAACTTCTTGTGCTATGATGCTGATAATTCCGATTGAAAGCGTGTAATAAGTGATTTTTGTGATGATTCCACTTACATTTTCACTAAATGGCTTTGTTATGTTTAGTGTTTTGAAAAGCTTGAGTACAACAAAGAATAGGTAAGCTTTTAATGCTGAAATTGCTACAATTAGAGCAAATACCAACGTGTAGATTGACTTACTTTTTAAGTAGAGTTCTGAAAGGTCAAGCCCAAGATGAAGATTATGAGTTGCAATGGGTTTAAACAAACTGAAAACGTAGTTGAATATCAATGCACCTGTTTGGATGCAGTACCCGAAGAAAATCAGCCAACAAATGACCTGAATTCCTTTCCAAATGAAGTTATTTCTTTTTGACATATCTATTAATGAGTTAAAATCGATGTCGCAAAGATAAAACTTATTTATTGAATAACAATAAATATTTATTGATGATTAAAATATTTTTTTTGAACCTCGCAATAGAGTGGTAAGAAACCCTTGATTTTCAAAGTCGTTTTTTGAATTTGCAGTTCTGAAGAAGTTAGTCTTTCGTATATGAGTTGTCTTGTCGTTAACGGATGTTTTTTTCAATGCCCGCATAACGTCAGTCTGTCTAAAAACTCAAATTAAGGCTCTGAGATTTCAATATAATTTTTTTTCAAAGATAGCTGTCCGAATATGACACTCAAAACTGATGGCAAAATTTAGTTTTTAGACAGTCTGACGGTTAGTATATGCGTAGTTTGACCGATTAGGAAGCATTATCGCATATACATTGTTACCATCAGGCTTCATTTTTCATTTATTTTCTGAGTAAATTGTTTCTGAAAACTTATCAAATAGTGAAGCCGTTTCAGAATGATTAAATGGGATGTGTTGTGTGAAAATACAAGCTGTGACACCCGATTTGTAATCAATATAAAAGAAAGTATTCATCATTCCTCCCCAAAATACAGTTCCAGGTTTTCGGCCATAATCTTTTTCGTGATTGTCAATTGCCCAAGCCAAACCCCATTTTGTAGAATTGGTTGCAAGTCCGTTTAAATCACAGCAATATTCAGGGTTGAAATAGTTTCCTTCGCTATCCATATTTATATTGCCAATTTGATTTTTCGTCATTTCCTCAACAGTTTTCTTATTCAATATTTCTACATCTTCAAGTGTCCCATAATTCAACAAGCACTTCAAGATTTTCATATAGTCATTAGGTGTTGACCATAAGCCATCATCTCCACTAAATTTTGTTACTTTTTTATTGGGTATTCGACCTTTATTTTCAGTCAACGGTTGTTTTCCATCCTTTCCTCTATTTCCTCTTGAGACAATATATTGCTGTAAGGAATCTGGAACATTGAAGAACGTTCTTTCCATTTTTAAAGGTTCGGTGATGTTTCTTCTGAAATAATCTTCTAAAGTTGAATTGGTAACTTTTTCAACCACTTTGCCAACCCAATCTAAACTTGTGCCATATAAAAACTGAGTACCACTTTCAAACCTTCTCGGAGCATCGAGATGCTTCCAATTTTCATAATCAAATTTCGATAATTCCAAATCTGTGCAACAGCCGTAACCAAACCCAGAAGTATGGGTTAAGAGGTGTCTAAGAGTAATCGGGTTCTTAGGTTCAGTAAATTGTCCATTAGATAAAATTGGGATTTCGGTCATTTCTGGCAATAAGGTGCTCAAGTCATCATCTAATCCTATTTCTCCACGTTCAACCAATTGCAAGGCAGCCACGCTTGTTATCAATTTTGTCATTGAATACAGTCGGAAAATGTGATTTTCTGTTACTTCCTGATTCCCAGTCCATTCTGCTTTTCCATAGACAAAGGAGACTTCTTCATTCTTTGTGTTGGATGCAATAGCAACTACAGCGGGCAAATCATTCGTATTCATTGCCTCGTTCATAAAAGATGTTACTTGCTCTTGAGTTGGAAAGTTTACATTTTTATTTTGTTCCATTTGGCAGCCTGAAACGATAATGAGTAAAAAGATAATTTTAAGAGTAGATTTCATTTTGTTTTTTTGCTTGATTGTAACTTACATATTCACGCTACACCATAGCATGTATACAACCCCCATTATGTAGATACACGCCACTGCGTAGCGCTTATTTGCAATAGCGAATATAGTACATTTTATTCTCATAATGTATCAAAGGGTGATATAATTTCACTGATATAACTTTTACTAACATGTATATAAATTTCAGCTGTTTTAATGCTGCTATGGCCCAATAATTCCTGGATGTAGCGCAAATCGGTGCCCCTTCTAACAAGTGGGTAGCTTAACTATGCCTAAGCCAGTGCAATATTACTAGTTTGGTTATGCTTGTCTTTTCCAACAATTGTTTCAACATTAGCCGAAGACTCAGTCCACAGTATTTTAACCCAAAATACGCATGAGCGGATTTTGCCCTTTGAGTCGGCGAAAATTTTTGATTTTGTTGCGGTTAAACTCAGACAAATTTTTGTAACGATCAAAAATTTCGTCGAACCAACGGCAAACGCTGAAGATGGATTAATTCTGATTATCAATTCAGCAATTAAGCTATGGATCTAAGCTTCTAACTCACTTTTCATTTTTATTATTTTTACCATTGCTTGCCCTTTCATTAGGTTAAAAATTCATTCAAAAAATCGATTCT
>Ga0136636_10001402_pt1 | contig 14041 bp, 7 predicted proteins | sample AntDrymUQ8522106_2_FD_104653 | JGI IMG/M metagenome (GOLD analysis project Ga0136636, IMG submission 104653) | Polar desert sand microbial communities from Dry Valleys, Antarctica - metaG UQ852 (21.06) | ecosystem: Environmental > Terrestrial > Soil > Desert | place: Antarctica: Dry Valley... | reverse complement strand
CGGCGTGCCGTTCCCAGCCTTTGAGAGCCCGCCCGCCCCCGGCAACGCCTTCTATCTGGGCTTCAACAGCGACCTGAGCGGCCACCTGCTCGCGCTCGACTTCGACATCCGCGAGGTGACGGGCACCGGCATCGACCCCACCGACCCGCCGCTCTCCTGGGAGGCGCTCTGCAAGGTGCGCGGCGGCAGCACGGGCTGGATCGAGGCCGAGCTGGAGTACGAGCAGAGCGCGGGGCTGAACCAGGCCGGCCAGGTGGCCCTGCACCTCCCGCCCCGGCTGGTGCGCGAGCGCCTGGGCGACCACGAGGCCTACTGGCTGCGCTGCCGCTTCAAGCAGACTCGCAGCGGCCAGGCCGACTACGAGTCCGCGCCGAAGATCTTCCAGGTCCGCGCGGCCAGCTACGGTGGCACGATCAGCGCCACCCACGCCATCAGCGTGCGCGACGAGATCGTTGGCCGCAGCGACGGCCTGCCCAACCAGAGCTTCAAACTGCAGTTTGCGCCCGTGCTGCCCCGCCGCCGCGACGAGGTGGTGGAGGTGGAGCGCGAGGACGGCGGCTGGGAGCCCTGGCAAGAAGTGGAGCAGTTCGGCAGCTCCGGAGACAAGAGCCAGCACGTAATGATCGACAGCGTTGGCGGCGCACTGAGCTTTGGCCCCACCGTGCGCGACCCGCGCGGCGGCGAGCGCCAGTACGGCGCGATCCCACGGCTCGGCTCCCAGGTGCGTGTGCGCAGCTACCGCAGCGGCGGCGGCGCCTCCGGCAATGTCGGCGGCGGCAAGATCACCGTGCTCAAGAGCGGCGTGCCGTTTGTGGATCGGGTCAAGAATCGCGTCGAGGCTGTGGGCGGCCGCGACGCCGAGAGCGTGGAGCACGCCGCCCTGCGCGCCCCGCGCATGCTGCGCACCAGCTTTCGCGCCGTTACCGCCGAGGACTACGAGTACCTGGCCCGCGAGGCCTCGCAGAGCGTCGCACGCGTCTGCTGTCGCCAGCCGCGACCCGGCGCTGCGAGCGCTGCCACGCCGCCCGGCACAGTGCGCGTGCTGATCGTGCCCACCGTGAGCAGGCCCGAGCGGCGCGTACCTGTGGAGGAGCTGCGCCTGCCCGAGACGCTCGCCGACGACGTGGAGGCCTACCTCAACGACCGCCGCCTGCTCACCACGTCGCTCAAGGTGGAGGCCCCGAGCTACGCCCAGGTGAAGGTAGAGGCGCATATGCGGGCCAAGGCCAAGAGCGACCCGGAGCGCGTGCGCGCCGAGGTGATCGACCAGCTCAACCGCTTCCTCAACCCGATCGTGGGCGGCCACGATGGTCAGGGCTGGCCCTTTGGGCGCGACCTGTTCGTCTCAGAGATCTTCGCGGTGCTCCAGGGTGTGCCGGGCGTGGAGTATGTCGAGGCCGCGCGCATGAGCGTGGTGGGCCAGGATGGCTACCTGCCCAAAGTAAGCGTCGGCCCCGATGGCCTGCTCACCTCGGCCGAGCATGTGATCACGGTTGTGGCCTGATTGGAGCCCCGCTATGGATTTTGGTAAGCTGATCCTCTACCGCCAGGGCGAGCAGCCCGCAGATTTTCGTCTGCGCCTGGGGAGCCTGAGCGTGGGCAGCGATCCCACCGCCGACATCAGCGTAGACGACCCGTCGGCAGATGGCTTCCACCTGCGCGTGGTCTGCACGCCTGCGGGCTGCCAGCTTACGGATCTCGGCAGCCGCAGCGGCGTGATCGTCAACAAAGATCGTATCGCGCCCAACCGGCCCGTGCGGCTCCAGGACGGCGACCGCATCCGCTTTGGCCGCTCTGGGCTGCTCTACAGCGCCCCAAGGCCCGCCGAGCCCGTCCAGCCCGAGCAGCCGGTCGCCGTCGCCACGCCCGAGACCACGGCGCCCACCGCTGATCCTCAGCCCGTCACGGCCCAGCCCGTCACCGCCCAGCCCGTCGCGCCGACCCCGCAGCCGCAGCCAATCCCGCAGCCAACGGCGACGCCCAGCGTGCCGGTGCAGCCGCGCCCCCAGCCGCAGCCGAGCACGCAGCCCACACGGCAGACTACGCCGCTGGCGCCGCCCGACGAGTGGGCGACGCTGTTCGAGGTGCCCGCGCTCGCCACGACCAACGGCGTGACGCAGACCGTGCTGCCCTCCAACCGACGGCGCAAGCTACCGCGCAACGAGGAGCGCGAGCTGCCCTACGCCGCCGACGACTACTTGGCGCTGCTGCCGCCGATCTTCCACGACGACCGCTTTCTGCGGCGCTACCTGCTGATCTTCAAGGCCATCCTTGGGCCGCTGGATCGCCAGATCGCGCAGATCAGCTACTACTTCGACCCGCTGGTGGCGCCCGAGCAGCTGCTGCCCTGGCTGGCCGGCTGGGTCGACCTAGCCCTCGACGACCGCTGGCCCGACATGCGCCGCCGCGAGCTGATCCGCGAGGCCAGCGTGCTCTACCGCTGGCGCGGCACCCGGCGCGGCCTCAGCGACTACCTGCGCATCTACACGGGCGTCGAGCCACGCATCGTGGAGCAGGGCCAGGAGCGGCGCGAGCGGGGCGACGCCCCCGTGCCTGCCCACACCTTCCGCGTGATCATCGAGACCCCCGACCTCGCCACTGTGGACCGCGCCCTCGTGGAGCGCATCATCGAGCAGGAGAAGCCGGCCCACACCAGCTATCAGCTCGAGCTGCGCGCGCCCCGGTAGCTCAATATTGTCCGCAGATTACGCAGATTGCGCAGATTGCGTCCCCGCAAAAAGGTGGCCGGGCGCGTGCAGAAAATGGCCCGGAAATCTGCGTCATCTGCGTCATCTGCGGATAGATGCGCGGAACGTGGTACCATTGCTCTACCCCTTTTTTTGCTCGGAGGCGAGATGTCGTTCGGTACGCTCACCATCGCCACGGCGAACGGTCGCACGAGCACCGCGCCGATCGACAAGGCGATGCTGCGGCTTGGTCGTAACCCCGACAACGACGTCGTCATCGACGACCCCAGCGTCTCCGGCTACCACGCGCGCATCTTCGCCGGCCCGAGCGGGCTCTCCATCCTCGACATCGGCAGCCGCAACGGCACCGAGGTTGATGGCCGCCTGATCACCGTCCAGACGCCGCTCAGCCCGCGCAGCCGCCTGCGCATCGGCGCCGTCGCTGTGAGCATCGCCGCCCCTGGCGCCCCCGCCGCAGACCCCGGCGACCCCTTTGTGCTGCCCAGCTTTCCTGTAGCGACGGCGGCTACCGGGGCCACCGCCGCCGGGGCAACTGCCGCTGGAAGCAGCGCTCCGTCGGGCCCGCCGCTGGTGCGGCTCGACTTTCAGCCGCCACTTGCGAAGGCCGACATCAGCGCGGGCGGGCCGGCTGTGCTCAGCTACGCCGCCACCGTCCAGAACCTTTCCCGCTTCGTCGACCGGATCGAGCTTGGGGTGGACACCCCACCCTGGATGACCGTCAGCGTCGTGCCGCCCTTCCACAACCTCAAGCCCGGCGACACCGCCGAGTCGCAGATCACCCTGAGCGTGCCGCGCGCCCCTGAGAGCGCGGCGGGCGTCCACACGGTTGAGCTGGTGGTGCGCTCGCAGAAGCGGCCCGAGCTGCGCTTCACCGCCGCCTCCGAGCTTACGGTGACGCCGTTCACCGACTTTCGCTTCGAGCTGCTGGAGCCGAAGGCGCGCACCGGATGGACGGGCGGGCGCTTCCGGGTGCAGATCGCCAACCTGAGCAACCGCGCCCTGCCGTTTAACCTGGAGGGTCTGAATACCGACGGCGCGATCAAGTTTCGCTTCGAGCCCGACCCGGTCGAGCTGAAGCCCGGCGAGCGCGGCCCGAGCGAGGTGCGCGCCCGCTTCGGGCTGACGCGCCTGTTTGGCCAGCAGAAGACCTACGACTTTACGCTTACTGGCGAGCCGCTCGACCAGAGCGCGCCCATCCAGCAAGCCCAGGGCCGCTTTATCCAGCGCCCGCCCATGCCGCCGTGGCTGCTCATCACTGGCACGATTCTCTCGCTGCTGGCCCTGCTGATCGGCTGCTCCAGCTTTGTCTACAACCGCCGTGGCGCGCTGTTCAATGCCGTCGGCCTGCTCTTCCCCTCAGCGGTGGTGACGCTCACGCCCTCGATCACGCTCGCCCCAAGCGTGGACCCGGCAGGCACCGCTGGGGCTGTGAAGGAGGATGCCGACGCGACCCAGGCCGCCGTCACCACCGCGCTCGGCGCCTCTGCCGAGGCCGCCAAGGACGAGAATAGCGCCACGCAGACGGCGGTGGGCGTGGCTGGTGCTGCCACCCAGGGCGCGCTCCAGACGGTTGCGGCCGGCACACAGACGGCCTCGGCAGGCCAGGTGGCTGGCACGGGCACGGCCCAGGCGGGCCAGGCGGCCGGCACGATGACGGCGGCGGCCACGCAGTTTGCCGCCACGGCAACGGCCCAGGCTAACGCCACCGGCAGCGCCATCGCTGGCACGCAAACTGCCCTGGCCCGCACGCCGAGCGCGTCGCCGCTCACGCCTACGACGCCCACTGTGCCGCCCGCTGGCCCGCTCGCCGGCCAGACGATCACCTTTGATCGGCTGCGCGGCCTCGCCGTCAACGTGCGCGTGCCAATTCGCGGCGACGAGTATGCCGGCCAGGACGCCTTCTTCTGCTTCTACCGGCCCGAAGGCGGCTCGGCCCTGGCGATCCGCAGCGTGCCGCGCCAGCAGCCCACCAACGGCGTGTCAATCAGCGACGTGACGCTGGCCGAGGGCAGCACAGGCGGCACAACAAACTTCGTCTTTACTGTCACCTGGGTGGATGTGCCACCCTTCAGCCCGACGGGGGGCGGCAGCGGCGGCGTGCTCGCCATGCCCGCCCAGCAGCAGCGCGTGCTGACGCTGGACTTTCGCACCGTCGACGGCGGCCCGCTTCCCGCCAATGGCGCCCCGGCCACCAGCCCCTCCGACTACCTGCCGCTCAGCGGCAGCGTGGTGATTCTGATCGGCCCCAACGCGAGCCAGGGACAGGCCACCATCGCCGTGCCCGTCAGCGCCGACTTCGACTTCGAGCCAGACGAGGTCTTCTCGGTGGGCCTGGGCAACCCCACGCTCCCGGTGGCCATCCTCGACGGCACGGGCGTCGGCACGATCCTGAACGACGACCAGCCGCCCACGCCCACCTTCACGGCCTCGCCGGAGCCGCCAACGCTCACGCCCACGTTTACGGCTGTGCCCAACCCTGCGCCCGCGCCGCCGCCCGCCGGCGACGCCTTCGACTGCCAGCCCCAGGTGCCCTCCGGCACCAGCCTGCGCCTGCTGCGCGGCGTGATCTACCCGCCGCCGGTGGTGGCCGCCAACAGCGCGCCGCTCCACAGCCTCACCACCGACGCGGGCGAGGGCCGGCTGGTGACCAACGCCATCGCCGTGGTGAACTTTCAGCGCAACGTGGCCGAGATCAACGTGAACGTCTGGTACCCCGGCGGAGAGGCGGCCGCCTACGTGATGTTCGCCTTCGACGAGCGCGGCCAGGTGATCGCCACGGCCCGCCGCGACGCGATCGGCGTGCCCGCCGCCTACCAGTTCAACATCCGCTCGCTGGAGCGCCCAGTGCGCCAGGTGGTGATCGAGGCGCGCCGCGAGTTTGGCGGCGACTTCAGCGGCGACTACCGCTTTAACCCGGTGGTGCCACCCCTGCTCACCAAGGTGGAGTTTCGCTACACGAACCCGTGATACCATTTTGGATTGCGGATTTTGGATGAAGCAAACCGTAATCTTGCGCGGCAGTGCGCCCTAAAAAGCTCCGACGCCCTGTCGTTCTATTGGGCAACAGGATCGGTACTGCCCGGCTTTTGCATTTTGCATTTTGCATTTTGCATTTGGTAGAGAAGCAGCATGAGCTTTGGAACGCTCACCATCCAGCACGCCGACGGGCGCCGCGAGCCGCTCACGATCGCCAGGCCGATCGTGCGGATTGGCCGCGACCGCGCCAACGACATCGTGCTCAACGATACTGATGTCTCTGGCTTTCACGCCGAGATTCTCGCCGACGCCTCCGGCCTGCAGATCCTCGACCTCGGCAGCGCCAACGGCACCGAGGTAGACGGCCGGCGCATCCTCGACGTGCCCCAGCCGCTTGTGGACGGCAGCCTGATCCGCATTGGCGGCTCGCGCATCAGCGTCGCCACCGGCGGCCGCCAGGCGCCCCCGGTTACGCAAGTGACCGCCCCAGGGCAGGGTGATAACTTGCTGGAGACCTTGCTCGGACAGCAGCCCACCACGGCGCAGCGCAAGGCCACAGAGCCGCTGCCTGTGGCCCCGCCACCCCCGCCCGCCACGCTCGCCCTCACTGTGCGCCCCGCCGATATCGGCGTGGAGCCTGGCAAATCCACCTCGGCGCTGGTGGATCTGCATAACCGGGGGCAGCTCCCCGAGCGCGTGCGCCTGAGCGTGGAGGGCGTGGAGTGGGCCGTGGTGCTGCCCGACGAGCTGGATTTGCCGCCCGGCGAGCACGCCCAGGCCCAGCTGCACTTCAGCCCGCCACGGGCGCCCGAGAGCCGCGCCGGGTCTTACAGCTTCCAGGTGGTGGCCCGCCCCGAGCGCCTGCCCGACACGCGCTTCACCGGCGTGGGCCAGCTGAACGTGGCGGCCTTCACCGAGTTTCGCTTCGACCTGCTCGACCCCAGGGCGCGCACCGGCTGGACGCGCGGGCGCTACACGGCCCAGATTCGCAACAGCGGCAACCTCGCACTGCCCTTCACGCTCAGCGGCTCCGACGAGGCCGGCGCCTTCCGCTACCGCTTTCGCCCCGAGCCCCTGCTGGTGGAGCCCGGCGAGCAGCGCCGCAGCGAGCTGTCGGCCCGCCTCGGCCTGCGCCACCTGTTTGGGCGCCCGCAGACTTACGCCTTCACCGTTACCGCCGCCCCCGGCGACGACTCGGCCCCCGGCCAGCAGGCCAGCGCCCGCCTGGTGCAGCGCCCGCCCCTGCCGCCCGCGCTGCTCGCCTTCCTGGCCGCGCTGCTGCTGATCGGCCTCACGCTGGGGCTGCTCGCCCTCACACTGCCCCCGGCGGTGGCCGCGATCCGCAACGCCTGGCCTACGCCTCGCCCCACCGCGCTGCCTACCGAGGCGCCGCCGACGCCGACGCTTGAGGCCACCCTGGTGCCCACCGAGGCGCCGCTGCCCACGCTCGAGTCGCTCTACACGCCCGAGCCGATCATCATTGTGCCAACCGTGGTGATCGTCATCCCGCCCGCGCCGCCCGCGCCGCCGCCGATCATCGTGCCGCCCGTCACGGTGCCCGTGCCAGTGACGCCCGCGCCCATCCCGCCCGACCGGGTGGTGGAGTTCACCAAGCTCGCGGGCAACGATGTGAGCGGCCGCACGCCCATCCGCGGCGACGAGTTCATCGGCCAGGACATGACGCTGTGCATGTACCGCGAGATCGCGCTGCCCGCTCCACCCGGCCCCGGCCCGCGCCCCAACGACCCGCCCCAGACGGTCGATGGCCTGACGCTCTCGGTGAGCGACGGCCCCGACCCGGTGACAGCAGGCACGCCGCTCAACCTGACCATCGGGATCGAGAACAGCCTGGCCGGACGCCGCTTCTACGGCCTGGCGCTTACGGTGCGGCCGCCGGCCGGCGCAACGGTAGACCCGCCACCTGACGGGCGCTGTGTGGTGCAGCCCGACGGCACTGTGATCTGCACGCTGACCGACCTCGGCGACGACAACGTGGAGGGCATCTCGCTCAACATTAGGCCCACCCAGCCTGGCGGCGCGATCACCGACCTGGAGCTTACGGCGCTGGCCGGCGATACGGCAGACGCCCCGGCGCGCACGCTCACGGTGCGAGCCCGCGCGCAGACCGAGGTGGTGTCGCCGCCGCCGCCCCTGGCCGACTGCGGCCTGCCGAACGTGGCGATCATGAAAGAGAGCTTGGCGCTACGCAACCCGCAGAGCTTCCTGCTCCAGGTGCCGCCCGTGATCTACCCGCCGCCCGCTGGCGCGCTCCAGGTGCCACTGCACTCGCTCACCAGCGACACTGGCCCCGACCAGTTCGCGGGCGACGCCATCGCCGCGATCGCGTTCCAGCGTGCCGTGGTCGAGGTCGCCGTTACGCTCTACTTCCCTGGCCCCAACGGCAACTTCCTCGTGCTCTACGGCGTAGACGAGCAGGGCAAGCTGATCGCCACCTTCCGCACGGATCGCGTGAGCGTGCCGGGGCTCTACCAGCTGCGGCTGAAGGGCGTGGAGCGGCCCGTGCGCATGGTGCTGCTCCAGAACGCGCCCAACGAAGGCCCCGGCCCGGTGGCCGTCTCGGGCGGCGGCGTTTTCATCACCAGGGTGGAGATCAACTACACGGTGCGGTAGGGGGCGCCATGCGAACACCGTGGATCATCGCTCGCCTCAGCCTCGTGCCAGCCATCGCGCTGGCTTTGGCGAGTGCGCCGCTCGCCGCACAGCAGCAGCCGCTGCCGCAGCCGGTGAGCTTCCCGCTGCTTATCAACCGCGCCCCCTTCCCCATTCCTACGACAGCCGCAGAGACAAGCCTCCCGGCGGTGGCGATGGATGCCGACGGCGACTCTGTGGTTGTCTGGCAGGATCAATCCGTCGAAGCCGAGCAGATCTACGCAAGCCTGTACGACGAGCGCGGCGCATTCGTGCGCGGGCCGATTGCGGTGGCGCGCGACTTCTCCATCTACCCTGGCGCACAGCATCGCCCAGACGTCGCCATGGACGCCGACGGCAACTTTGTGGTTGTCTGGAGCGGCGGCGATGGCGAAGGCGATGGCGGCATCTTCGCCCAGCGCTTCGCGGCCGATGGCGAGTATCGCGGGGAAAATAGACGCGTCAGCCTGCTCGACGGTGACTCGTACTATGCGTCTTACGTGGGAGCTTCCATTGCCATGGCCGCCGATGGCGCATTCGCTGTTGTCTGGCAGCTGTCTGACTATGGAGACCCGTCGAGCATTGAGCTTCAGCGCTACAGTAGCGCCGGAGCAGCGCTGATCGAGGGCAGCACGCAGATCGTCAGCGGGACGGTGGCTGCGCCAAGCATTGCCATGGATCGCGACGGCGATTTTGTGGTGGCATGGCTCCAGAGCAACTCGATCAGGGCCACCCGCTTCGACGCGACGAGCCGCAGCTACACGCCCGTCGCTGGCGGCGAGCCGATCAACGAGCCTGTTCCTGGCGCGGGCTCGCGCGGCAGCCCCGCTGTGGCGATGGACTCAGCGGGCGAGTTTGCGGTGGCCTGGAACGACTCGATCACGAACCGGGTGCTCGGGCGACGCTTTAGCTCCAGCGGGCAGCGCCTCGACCCTGAGATCGTGATCGATGCCGAGGAAGACTCCAACGAGCCGCTGCGCGCCGCGATGGTGAGCGGAAATACGCTCGCGGTTGTCTGGGGCGACGAGGAGAGCGACCAGTTCTACGTGCGGCTCGGGCTGATCCGCTCAGGCAGCGCCGCCCCCGATAGTACAAGCATTGTCAATACTGGTGGCTTCAGCGACTTCCCCGATGTTGCGGGGAGCCCGGTAGGCAACCTTGCCGTAGGCTGGGCCGCCAGCACGTTGCTTTCGTTTGAGCCCTTCCTGCGGAGCGACGACATCTACGCCCGGCTCTACCGCTTGCCCGCCGTGGAGGCCGTGCAGCCCGACCTGATCACCAGGGTGAGCGAGGATGGGCAGACCGATAGCTTCACCGTGGCGCTGCGCACCTTCCCCACCGCGCCAGTGACGGTGACACTCACGCCCGATCAGCCCCAGCTCAACCTTGGCGCGGGCGACAGCCTGCCGCTCCAGCTGCGCTTCGACCCCCAGAGCGAGCGCGTGCTCTCCGAGACCGTGCGTGTGCGCGCGCTCAACGACAACATCGCCGAGGGCCCGCACTCGGTGCAGGTGCGCCTCAGCGCCTCCGGCCCGCGCTCCGGCTACGACACGCCGCTGCCGCTGTTCACGGTAGACGACGTGGTGAGCGATACGGTCACGGTGTTTGTGAGCGACAACGACACCGCGACGTACAGCGTGGCCACGAGCACTGCCGGCACGAACGAGGGCAGCGGCACGCCTGTCACATTCAGCATATTTCGTGGCGGGGCGATTAGCGGCAGCAACGGCATCGGCTACCGCTTCGCCGGCACTGCTACCTTTGGCGAGGATTACACAATTAGCAGCGCGCCCGAGGGCGTGAGCGGCGCCGACGGCGTGATCCCCTTCGCGCCGCGCCAGGATGTTCAGCGCATCACCATCAGCGTTGTGGATGATCAGATCGGCGAGCCAAACAGCTCGATCGTGCTGGAGTTGCTTGCGCCGCTGCCCGCAGGCTCTGGGCGCGTGATCTTCCCGGTGGCCGTCGTCACGCTCGGCGACAACGACCTTGCCGAGGTGCGCGTGCGGCAGACGGACGGCAGCACCAGGGTGGTGCGCGGCGGCGCCAGCGACAAGATCAGCGTGGCGCTGCGCACCGTGCCCACAGCACCGGTGCAGGTGACGCTGACGCCCGCCAGCAACCAGCTCGACCTCGGCGCCGGCTGGGGCGCGCCGCTCACGCTGACGTTTGCGCCCAACCAGAGCGCCATGCAGGCGCAGCAGGTGCCGGTGCGCACGGCGGGCGGCAGCGGCGACGCCGACCTTGCGCTTGGAGCGAGCATCAAGTTTACGGCGAGCAGCGCCGACGGCGGCTACACCACAGGCGCCCGCTTCACCATCGATGGGCGCGACAGCGCCGAGTTGCCGGTGGAGATCGTCGTGCCGCCTGGCTCCGGCCCCGGCATCCTCAGCGTCTACCTGCCGCTGGTCGCCCGCTGAGCCGCACCGTTTGGGCCATGAGGGCGTTCTGCGCCCTGCTGCGCAATCGTGTTCAGCGCGGGACGTTACCGAGCTCACGCCTACCTCGCGTCGAACACTTCGTCCACGCTCACGCTGAAGCCGGCGAGCAGCTGCGAGGCCGCGCGCGCGCCGCGCTGGAACACGCCGAGCTCGCTGTAGGCGTCGCCGGCAAGCACAAGCACGGTGATCGTCTCGTCCAGCGGGTTGACGATCCAGTACTCAGGGATGCCAGCCTCCGCATAGTCGCGCCGCTTCTCTTCGGTGTCGCGCTCGGGCCGATCAGGGCTCACAACCTCCACAACCAGGTCGGCGCCGAGCCAGAAGGCTTCCTGGTTGCGTGGGTCGGCGCTGTCGCGAAGCATCAGAATATCAGGCTCGCGAAATTTCCTGGGGCGCACGCGTAAGCGCAAGGGCGCCACCAGAACTTTGCCATTCGTCGTTTGGAGAATCGCCTTAAAAAGCTCGTAGAGGAAGAGCAGAATCACTTGGTGGCGCCGTGTTGGCATAGGAAGCACCTCGATCTCACCGTCGGTAAACTCAATCAGATGATTAGTCTGGTCGGTGAGCTTAAGGTACTGCTCCTCGGTCCACAGCCCCTGGAGCGGGAGTAGATCGAGATCGGTGCCGTCGGCGCGCCGAATGAGGCGCAGTTCAAGCGCGTGGGTATCGAGTGCCATTGCTGTATCCTTCCCTTCCTGCTGCTCGCTTCACCAGGGCAGTATATGCCGCGTGCCCAGGTGCGTCAACGGCGCCTGCCTGGTCGCGTGCGCAATCTGCGGATAGTAATACAAAAGCGCCCCCCGGCGGGGTATACTGAGGCTGCGACCAAGCGCTATCATGCAGAGGAGTTGCCCGCCTATGACTTCTATCACTCTCGGCATCGTCGTCGGCCTGATCGGCTGGTTCCTCGTCCGCTATATCCTGCTCAGCTTCTACACCGTAGATCAGAACGAGCGCGCCGTGAAGACGAGCTTCGGCCGCGCAGAGCGCCTCCCCGCCGGCGCCGGCGTCGACGACCCCTTTGCCGAGTATCTGCGCCCCGAAGAGCGCGAGCGCTACATCTACCCACAGCTACTGGTGATCCAGCCCGGTGGCCCCTACTTCAAGTGGCCCTGGGAGCGCATCTACAAGGTCTCGATCGCCACCCAGACGATCAACATGGCCCTCGACCTTGAATCCCCGCAGGCGAACAGCAGCGGCACCGAGCTCGACGCCGTCACTAAGGATCAGCTCAACGTCGGGCTCAAAGGCCAGATCCGCTATCGCGTCTCTGAGCGCCACCTCTACCCATACCTCTTCGGCGTGAAGAACCCCACCGTCCACGTGATGGGCTACTTCGTCTCGATTCTGCGCGAGCGCATCGCCAACTTCGAGGCGCCGCCCGCCACCACCGAACGGCTGGCCTCGCAGCCCACCGACGCCAGCGCCGTCTCCGGCGTCTCGATCAACGACCTGCGCAAGAACCTGCGCGATCTCAACGAGCACATGGACCGTGAGTGTATCTCGTCGCCCGTGCGCTACGGCATCGCGCTCGACGCCTCGCTGATCACGGAGATCGATGCGCCCGCCGATGTGGAGTCGGCCATGGCCGCGATCAACACCGCGCATAACCACGTCTCGTCGGACATCAGCCTCGCCCAAGCCTCCGCCGATCAGAAGATCGTCCAGTCGAAGCGTGCGGTCGAGATCGAGACCCTGAAGGCCCAGGCCGAGGTGGAGCCGCTGCTCGCGTTGGCCGAGCAGCTGCGCGCGCTTCAGTCCAGCGGCCCCGGCGCCCTCGCGTCCTATATGCGCAATGTGCGCCTGCAGCTCTTCCGCCAGGCCGAGCGTGTGATCATGGAGGTGAAGTGATGCAAGCGCTTATTCAGTTCATTGTGGCCGCCGGCGTCACGTTTGTGCTGGCCTTTATGTTCATACCGCTGCTGCTCGGCGTGGGCCGCCTGTTTGGCCTCTACACCACCGTGCGCGAAGGTACCTGCCATGTCTACACGCTGTTCGGCAGCGTGCTCGGCGTGCTGCGCGAGCCCGGCCTCCAGATCCTGCCTATCCGGCTCGGCCCCAGCGCCTTCATCGTCAACTTCTTTGGCAAGTGCGTGGTGCTCGACATGCGGCTCGACCAGCGCTACCTGCGCAGCCAGCCGGTGAACTCCGAGGAGGGCGCCCCCATGGGCATCGGCGTCTGGTACGAGATGGGCATCAGCGACCCGGTCGCCTATCTGTTTAAGAACGCCGACCCGCAGGGCTCCCTGGCCGCCAATGTGAGCAACGCCGTGGTGCGCGCCCTCAGCAATCTGCCCCTGAGCGAGATGCTGGAGGACCGCCATTCGATGAGCCATGCGGTGCGCGGCGAGGTCTCGCCCAAGTCGAGCGAGTGGGGCTACCGGCTCGGCTCTGTCTATATCCGTAAGGTTCACTTCCGTGACGCCGGCATGACCCGCCAGATCGAGGCGAAGGTGGTGAACCGCCTGCGCCAGGTGACGTCCGCGATCAAGCAGGACGGTGCGAATCAGGTGAGCATCATCACCAGCACCGCCGACCGTCAGGCGGCGATCGCCTTCGCCAAGGCGCAGGCCATCCGTCCACAGATCTTGGGCCAGGCTCTGCACGTGATCAGCGCCGACGCGGCTGTCTCCGACACGCTGTTCGCCATCCTCGAGATGCAAAACATTACTGCGAGCGGCGCCCGCGTAACGTTCATCCCGCAAAACAAGCAGCTGCTGCCCGAGCTGCTTTCCGCCGGGCCGCAAATCAACGGACAAGCTCAGCCTGCGCTGGCAGCGCCAAGGTGAGTCAGGGTACGTTCATCCTGTACGCCTGCCCAGTTGGCGCCTTGAACGATCAGGTTGCAGCCTATTTTCTGGCGGCGCAGAAGGCGTTCGGGCCAAACCCGGCCCACGAGTACATGCCGCACTGCACGCTCACCGGCTTTTTCCAAGATGCTCACGCCGCGCTGCCGCTCTACGGCAGCGCCCTGGCGGCGGCCCTGGCCGACGCAGGCCCCGCCCCCACCCCGGCTGTGGAGGTTGTCGAGACGCTGTTTCGCGACGACTTCCACGGCCTGGCCCTCGCGTCGCCCTGGCTCACGCAGCTGACGGCCAGCTTTGCGCAGCGCGCCCACTCGCCAACCCGTCAGGCGAGCCTGCGGCTGAAGGATTGGCTCCACCTGAGCTTCGCCTACAGCTTTGCCCCCGAGCAGGGGCCCGGCCTCGCCCGCCTCGCCCGCGCCATGATCGACCCTGTGGCACCGGCGCGCTGGGAGCTGCGGCT
>Ga0136636_10001401_pt1 | contig 14043 bp, 9 predicted proteins | sample AntDrymUQ8522106_2_FD_104653 | JGI IMG/M metagenome (GOLD analysis project Ga0136636, IMG submission 104653) | Polar desert sand microbial communities from Dry Valleys, Antarctica - metaG UQ852 (21.06) | ecosystem: Environmental > Terrestrial > Soil > Desert | place: Antarctica: Dry Valley... | reverse complement strand
ACCTATTGTGAAATTTATGACAAAGAAGATAATTTGGATTGGAGTATTATCAATACTATTTATATCTGCAAATGTATTGGGGCAATTGAGTTATGGAGGAGCTCCAATATCGAGAGGGAACTTAAAAAGCAATAGTTTTCATCTACCTTTTATTAATATGCCTCAATTATCCTCTTCTGATAAGTTGAGTTATTCAAAATCGGTTTCTTTACGTTTTGCTCATCCATTTTTTGTTAATTATACACTTGAGAATTCAGGCAAATGGGATTATTTACCTGATGGAACAAGGTTTTGGCGATTAGCCATACGTTCTGCTGGAGCTTATTCATTGAATATTATTTTCGATAAATTTATCTTGCCTGAAGGTAGCGAGCTCTATATTTATAACCCGGATAGAAGTATGATTTTAGGGAAATATACCTCACTTAACAATGTTCCCGAAGGATGTTTTGCGACAACGCCAGTTGTTGGCGATGAAATAATTGTTGAATACATTGAGTTTCCAGAAGTAACTAAAAAGGCTCAAATTAAAATAGGAGCTATTAATCATGATTTTTTGGGAGTTTATGGGTTAATGAGTTTAAAATCAACCGGATTTGGCGGATCAGATGTTTGTAATGTTAATGTAACATGCGAAAATCCAGTTCCAGAAGTATCGAAATCTGTTTGTAAAATAATTGTTGATGGTACCGAATTGTGCTCCGGTACTTTGTTGAATAATACCTCTAACGATGGGAAACCTTACTTTTTAACAGCTGCGCATTGTTTAAAGTATGCTAACTTAAACCAAACCATGGTGTTCTTTTTTAATTATCAAGCGCCTGGATGTAATGGTTTCATTGAAGGTACTAACTTGCAAAGTTTATCGGGAGCATACCTTCGAATGAAAGTTAATAATTTAGATGTTGCATTAGTTGAAATAAAGCAAAAACCTCCTGCCGTTTTTCGCCCTTATTGGGCAGGTTGGACATTGGCATCATCAATTTCCGACCCCGTTTATGCGATACATCATCCATGGGGCGATGTGAAAAAAATTGCTAAATCAACTACCGCTCCAATTTCTACTACTTTTTCATTTGGTTCGTTCTATACCGATGCTCATTGGAGAATAAATAGATATGCCAGTGGAGTAACCGAACCTGGATCTTCAGGATGTGGATTATTCAATAAATCGGGTTTACTCATTGGATCATTAAGTGGAGGAGGAGCAACTTGTTCGTCTCCAACAAACGAATACTATGCAAGGCTTAATAAGTCATGGGACTTTTTAACTGCAAATGATTCACAACTAAAGCATTGGTTGGATCCATTAAGTACTGGCAAAACATCATTAGTTGGATCAGCATATTATGGAGCCGATACCATCATTCGAATATCCAATAAACAATTGGGTGATAGTGCTATTTATCGCGAAAAATCTAATGCTAGTTTTGGTTTTTGGATGGGACAGAATACTCAAAAAACTGATGCCTTTGCAGAAACATTCCCATATATTAAATCTGCTAAAATTTATGGAGTATATTTAATGGTTGGAAAAAGTTCTAAAACACCTAATCGTTATTGTCACCTTAAAATATATGATAATTTGGGAGTTCCGAGCTCAGTGGTTGCATCAAAGAATAATATTCCGTTATCTTCGTTAAAAGAACAAAGCGAGAATTTATTTTTGTTTGATACTCCAATTAATGTGATTCAACCTGTGATTGTTGGAGTAGAATATGATTATGATTCTCCAGATGATTCATTAGGGGTTTATTGGCAATCATCAAAGCTAATTCGATCGCAAAATAGTGCTTATATTCGAAAAAACGGGGAATGGTTCGCATTTCCACAAATTAATCCTTCGGGATTAAAAACATCCGTTTATTTGGATTTACTGGCTTCTGATGTTGTTTATCAAGACACAAGTGGATTTTGGAGTCCTTTGGTGAATTTGGATTTTCAATCGGTAAGTGACAATAATCAATTCTCATTTTCGTGGGAAATGATGACTTTAAATAAAGTTGAAGTTTATAATTTGACTGGAAAATTAGTTAGTATAAAATCACTTGGAAGTTCATTCCAAGGCTCTGATGATATTAATGCATATGGCTGGGCTAGTGGTGTTTATGTGGCTAGGTTTTATTTTAGCAACCGGGTTCAAATTCGAAAATTCCTAGTAAGATAGTTTCATTTAGCAACCACAGATCATATAGAAAAGTTAATGTCATATTAAATTAAGTCAATGTTTTTATGTTGGTAATTTGTTTGTCTTGTATTTTCGATATAAAAATAATCATACACACAGCACCAATTGCAGCATATAGCATATCCGATTGGGTATCCCATACATAACCTTGTGTCCCTAAGAATGATTCAGCGGATTGGCCTGAAACGATTGCGACAAACCATTCTAATAATTCATAAAAAACACTGATAGCAACACAAACACAAACGGTTAAGAAAGAGAGCCATGAGCTCTTTTTAACCACCTGAAGTCGAACGAAAAGCTCTCTGATAATCATTGCAGGGACAAATCCTTGAGCAAAGTGCCCTACCTTATCATAATTGTTTCGGGGTTGATGAAATATTTCTTTTATCCAATCAAACAAAGGAACCTCGGCATAAGTATAATGCCCTCCAACAAAAAGTATATAGCAGTGAATTAAAATGAGAACATAAGTTAAGTATGTGAACGTAAATCGTTTGAAAGTGAAGATGAGTATTAAAAATCCAATAATTGCTGGAAATACTTCTAAAATCCATGTGAAATAGTCATGAGGATTAATCGCAGAAATCGTGAGTCCTGAAATGAAAAGTATGATAAGAATCCAATATTTTCTCATAATTGGTTACTTACTATTTGGTTTATATTCAGATTTATAGAGGGAAGAATTTTACATAAGAAGACAGATAGAAAAGAACATCTCATCCATCTGTCTAAATATCTCTTTATCTTCCTCTCTTATAGTCTTCTTCCTATTCTTCCAGTTCCTCAATTTTTCCACCAAACGATTCTTGTTTTTCAAGTTTTGCAGGATTTCCGGTGTATTGAACTTTTCCTCCGGCTGCGGCATTTGCATTCAATTTTTGCGTGGCATTCACTTGAATCAAACCACCGGTACTTGCTTTTGCAAATGCTTCTTTGCTTGTCAGATTTTCGCCAAAAAACTTACCGCCTGTGCTGGAATTAATCTCTTGAGAGTCTGCTGTACCTTCAAGGGTTATCCTACCAGCGGTTACACTGGCTTGCAGGGTTTTTACATAAACTTCAAGATCAATGTACGAATCAATTCCTGCATTTAAAACCAACCGATCAGCCGTAATACTGCCTTGCCCATCGATGGTGGAACCCATACCAGCACTAATTTCGTAAAGTTTAACATAGGTCACATAAACGCTTACGGCCAGTCCCTTTGCAATTTGGGTCTTCATGCGAATATTAAGTGTTTTACCTTCTAAATCGGCCAATACATCACTGGGTAATCCGTTTTTAATGCGAATTTCCAAACTCTCTTTTTTCCCTTCGGTTAGGGTGACATTAATGCCTTTTCCTGCTTTTATTTTGTCGAACGAGCCTATTGAGCGGGTTTGCGTTATCATACTGTCTGATGGTGTGTTTTGTGCCATCATCCATTGGCTCGAAATAAGCAAAAATCCTAAAATGAGTGTGCGCATATCTTTTATTTTTAAATTGAATTTATAGTTAAACAATTATCATGCAAAAAGTTCTTTAATCTCGTTGGATGATAAATTTTTAAATGGATTGTTTGAATTGATGAAGGTTTCGGCCAACAGTGATTTCTTCTCTTGTAAACGAGCAATTTTCTCTTCGATTGTTCCTGAAGAGATAAATTTATAAACAAACACGCTTTTTGTTTGCCCAATCCGATGGGCACGATTGATTGCCTGTGCTTCGGCAGCGGGGTTCCACCATGGGTTGAGCATAAACACATAATCGGCTTGAGTAAGGTTTAATCCCACACCGCCAGCTTTTAGCGAGATGAGGAAAATCCTGCACTCATCGTTATTCGTAAATTGCGCAATGGTTCCGGCTCTATCAATGGTTGATCCGGTTAGTTTCGCATATTGCCATTTTCGGGCATTTATCTCTTTTTCAATCAGTTCCAAGTCTTTTACAAAGGCTGAAAAAACCAATACTTTGTGTTTCTCTTCTACCACATTGCTCAAGTTTTCAATTATCTGTTCGTATTTTCCCGATGAGCCTTCGTAATTTTCATCGATGAGTTTGGGGTGGATGGCTAATTGGCGCAGTCGCGTTAAGGCTTGAAGTGCCATGAGTCCAGTTTCCTTGCCAGGGTTCGACATTACTTTGAGCAATTCGTTGCGAATTCCCGATTTTTCACGCTCGTAAACTTTTTGTTGTTCAGGCGTCATGTCGCAATAAATGGTTTGTTCAGTGAGTGGAGGTAAATCCTTGGCAACAGCATCTTTGGTTCGACGTAAGATAAATGGTTGAATAAGCACCTGAAGCTGTTTCTCGCGTTCTTCGCTTTTAAATTTTTCAATGGCTGTAGCAAACTTGTTTTTAAAGAAATTGAGCGATCCTAAAATTCCTTTGTTTGCAAAATTCATCTGAGCCCACAAATCGGTTAGCGAATTTTCGATGGGCGTACCGGTTAACGTTAATCGGTGTGATCCTTGTAGCTCCATAACCGCTTCATAAATTTTCGATGAGGGATTTTTTATGTTCTGACTCTCATCTAAAATCAAATAATGAAACCGTATGGTCGATAAAAACTCAATATCATTGCGAAGCAAACCATATGATGTTAAAATAACATGATAATGCTTGAGTATTTTCCCAACCTCTTTAGAACGTATGCGCTGCTGGCCTGTGTACATATATATTTTGAGGGAAGGAGCAAAGCGTTTAATTTCGGACTCCCAATTGTGGAGTAGCGATGTTGGCATCACAATTAACGAGGGAGCCAATTTACCGGCATTAAAGCCTTGAATGGGTTTCGAGTCGAAAAGACTCAATTGGGTTGGTTCTATTTGCTGGTTTGTGGCCGACTCATACTGATGAAGCAATGTGGTAATGGTTTGAAGCGTTTTACCTAAGCCCATATCATCAGCTAAAATGCCACCCAAATTATTTTGCGACAATTGCATCATCCACGAATATCCGATGGCTTGATAAGGCCTCAACGTGGCTTTTAGCGAGTTGGGCGGAGTGAGTTGTGTGGCCGATAATGCTTCGAGCGTTATATCGAGCGGATGATAAGCATTGAGTTTATTGCCCGATTCCTTTAAAAGGTTGTAGTGCATTTTCTCAACCACTAACGTATCATCATCGCTATTTTTTGTAAACGGTAATAGCTCCGAAAAACGAGTAAACCATTCTGTTGGGATGATGAATATAGATCCATCTGGCAGTTCAAACTCGCGTGTTTTGTTTATCAGATGTTTGCGAAATTTCACAAAAGGTATTCGAAACGTTCCAATTTCAACCCTTATACGCACTTCAAACCAGTCGTTAACTTCTTGAACGGTAGATGTGAAGACTGTTTTCCCAGTGAAATAGGAGCGAGGAAAGAATTTTTGTTCGATGGTAATTCCAAGTTCTACTAGCTCTTTTTGATTAAACGATAACCATTCAACTACAATTGCTAGCACATCTTTGTTATCTGATGAGCCGTTCGTTTTGGGTCGATAATAACTGCCTGAAAGCAATTCAAGCCCCATATTATTGAGTTTGGTAATCACATCAGCTTCCCATTGAAGATGTCGGTCTATTTTATTAAACTCATATCCTTTGGGCAATTCAATAAGTTCAACGACTGCCTTTGAGTTGGTGCCTGATAAATAGTTTTTATGAGCATATCTGAATTTCAGTGTTAATACGGCCAATTGATTCAAATCTTGCTCTACTGATAAAATGGTGCTAGGTGAACCTGATTTGTCTTTAATTTCGAACCCTTTGGCTTGCACATGGTAATCGCGGATGCAATTGAGAACAAATTTTTGCATGTAGCTTTTTACACTCGATGTTGGAACAACGACAGCCGATTTGGTAAGAAATGGTTTTATTTTGCTGCTGTCGATATCAATAAATCGATAAAGTTTATGGTTCAATAAAAAGCTACATGGTTCATGAGTAATAAAAAGTAATTCGCGATTGAGCAATCCAAACTCACGCTCCTCATCCCAAATTTTCAGTCGGTAATAAATGGCATCGGGAAGCAAATCGAAATTAAAAATGGCTTTGGTTTCTTTATTTGCAATTTTAACCCGGTCGCTTAAGTATAAATGCGAATAGGTTGTGTTTTTATAAAATACCGGGAGGTTTGGTAGGTCAGTGAGTATATTAAAGCATTGTTGAATACGTTTTTCAATTTCAGGCCGAATTCGTTTTTCAATTAATTCATGCGTTAAATTATCGAAAAATTGTTTAACATTTTTTTCTTTCGAGAATTTTTTGTGTAGGCGTTGATCGCTAATCTCTTCCAATGCTCGAATTAGCTGTTTCTCCGATTCGTTTAGGTTTAATCCACTGGTGGCGATTCGCTCGGTGGTAAGTTGTTCGTGGAGTTCAATTTTAGGTTCATCCAACATCTCCGAAGCAAGATAGGGGATGACAGTGAGCCCAAGCTTTCGTCGCTCGGTAAAAACAAGTATGAGTTGAGGTGATTTTGACGTCACAGGTGATTGGTTTTTGTACTTTAATATTTGATGAATTTTGCCGCTTACGAATTTTTAGATGATTAATTAGTAATTGCAAACTAACAAAATTACACTTATCAAAGCTAGTATTTACAACCTGCTGTTAAATTAATTTTCTAAATAATTATTTAAAATAATTCTAAATAGTATCTTTGACACAAAACATGAGATAATGGGTTAATGTGCTAATGTGCTAATGTGCTAATGGGTTAATGTGCTAATGTGCTAATGGGTTAATATGCTAATGAGTTAATGTGATAATGAGACACAAGACATAAGAAGAGACTAGCTTGAATATTAAACATTAAACTCTAACCCCTAAACTCCAAACTCTTCAATCTTGATACTCGAAACTAATCATCTTGATACTAAAATTAAAAAATGAATCACTTAATTATATATGCTCATCCATCAGAAAAGAGCTTTAGCAATCAATTAAAAGAGGCCATTGTGGCGGAAACCATTCGACAGGGGCACACAGTCATTGTGAGAGATTTGTATGAAATGAATTTCAATCCCGTGTTGTCTCCAATGGATTTAACGCTCTTAAAAAACGGTAAAACACCCGAAGACATTGCCATTGAGCAACAACACCTCTCGGATGCACAGTTAGTAACCTTTATATTTCCATTGTGGTGGGCTGGTTATCCTGCCATTGTAAAAGGGTATATTGATAGGGTTTTTTCCTACGGTTTTGCCTATAAGGCTGGGGAAGATGGTAAGGAAGGATTGCTACAAAATAAAAAAGTGGTGCTCTTTACCAGCATGGGCAATTCGTTAGAGGATTATGCAAAGAAAGATCTGCTTTCGGCCTTTGAGCATACTTTGGGAACCGAAATTTTTGAGTTCTGTGGCATGACCATCGCTCATCATCAGTTTTTCCCTCAAATACCCGATGCACAAGTGGATGAGAAGTTGAGATTGGTTAATGATGCGTTGAGGGTTTATGGAGTTGTGATGATTTAGGTTTAGGGACTTAGGGTTTGAGGTTAAAGGTTTAAGGTTTGGGGTTTCAGTTGATTGTTAAACTTAGAATAACCTATTCAGCAACAATTCGTTGTATCATAATCCATTGTCCACAATTGATGTTTATTTGTTTCCAATCGAGTTTTACATTAAGCGGAAAAGTGGCTGTTTCTAAATTAAAATTTGAATTAATGGGAAGTGAGTCAAAATTTTAATTTGTCCCATCAATTGTAATCAGCCAACCTCCACAACAAATGCAATATCTAAGATCAGCGCCTATAATTGTTCCCGTTGACAGATAAGAATTGATGAACTCGGTTCTTAATTGAGCCATTTTGTTCTGAAAGTTTTTAATCGCTTCAATCACTTCGCCTTTTGTGTAGGTGATTTTGTGTGAGTAGTTTCCGTTTTCAGCTACAATCCATTCATCACATCCATCAAAACATACATTGCATGTGTTATATTGCAGTTTGTTGAAATCTAATATATGTAACTTATTTACAATGTCATCCCATTCAATTTCATCAATAGATCTAGCTTTTATAATTTGAGGTTGAGCTGAAATACTTGGTATGTAAGTACTTCATTGGAAATAATGTCGTATTTTATTTCGCTAATAGATTCATTAAGAGCACAAACGAAAAACAATAAATAGGTCTGAGACCTTAGCTTACATATTTTATTGTATTACAATTGATTTCAATTGTATCAGTTCCCGATCCCCAACCACAATTATATCCGACTTTAATAATAAGCTTTAAGGTGTCGGATTTGGTTAATTCACTTTTTTCGCAACTTGTAATAAGCTTAAAAGTGAAGTCATCAATATAAAAATGGTTATTCTCATAAGTGTGAGTCTTGAATTGTTTATGAGCGATGAAGTTAATTTAAAATTCGTTGCGTTGAATTATATATAAATATCAGCTACTCCCAATAGAATGATCCCCCAAAGTTTAAACTAATAAACCCTAAACATCAAACCCCAAACCCCTTTCTTAATATAACTTGAAACAAATCTAAGTCGCATCAACTCAGGTTAGCAAATATTTTTTAATTTTGCATTCGAAATTAAAAGGCTTTTAAAAATGTTTGAAAATTTAAGTGAAAAGCTCGAGCGGTCGTTTAAACTCCTAAAAGGAGAAGGAAAAATCAGCGAACTTAATATTGTTGAGACCCTAAAAGACGTGCGCCGTGCCTTGCTCGATGCCGATGTAAACTACAAAACAGCGAAAACGTTTGTAGATACTGTTAAAGATAAAGCCATGGGGCAAAACGTGCTTAACGCCGTTAAACCAGGGCAAATGATGATTAAAATTGTGCACGATGAGCTTGCTGAGCTCATGGGAGGCGCATCTATTGATATAAACTTAAAAGGTAATCCGGCAGTTATTCTTATTGCTGGTTTGCAAGGTTCGGGTAAAACAACCTTAACCGGTAAGTTAGCCAATTTACTGAAAAACAAGCGGGGTAAAAACCCTATGCTAATTGCATGTGACGTATACCGCCCGGCTGCGATAACTCAGCTTCAGGTGTTGGGTGAGCAAATTGGTGTGACTGTTTATGCCGATTTGGGAAATAACGATCCTGTATCCATAGCTAAAGCGGGTATCAAAAAAGCCAAAGAGGGTGGTTACGATGTGGTAATTGTGGATACCGCTGGTCGTTTGGCTATTGATGAGCAGATGATGAACGAGATTGCTGCTGTTAAAAAAGCCATCGATCCTACTGAAACGCTGTTTGTCGTTGATTCCATGACAGGTCAGGATGCCGTTAATACAGCCAAAGAATTCAACGATCGTTTAAATTTCGATGGGGTTATTTTAACAAAACTCGATGGTGATACACGCGGTGGTGCAGCCTTATCGATTCGCAGTGTGGTTAACAAACCCATTAAATTTGTGGGTACAGGCGAGAAAATGGATGCGTTAGACGTATTTCACCCTGATCGTATGGCCGATCGTATTTTGGGGATGGGTGATATTGTTTCGTTGGTTGAGCGCGCTCAGGAACAATTCGACTCAGAAGAGGCTCGCAAACTCCAAAAGAAAATTGCCAAAAATCAGTTTAATTTCGACGATTTTTTGAGCCAAATACAACAGATCAAGAAGATGGGTAACATCAAGGATCTGGCAGGGATGATTCCAGGAATGGGAAAAGTGATTAAGGACATGGATTTTGATGATAATGCATTCAAAGGTATCGAAGCCATAATATTTTCAATGACTCCAAAGGAGCGCGATGCACCTGAGATAATAAATGGCAGTCGACGTAAGCGAATTGCCGATGGCAGTGGGACCACAATTCAAGAAGTTAATCGTTTGATTAAGCAGTTCGACGATACGCGTAAAGTGATGAAAATGATGTCGCAAGGTAAAAACCTTTCACGTATGATGGGGGGAATGACTGGAAGACGCTAGTGAGGGTGAATTTTTCAATGAAACAAGCAACCCAAATCGAATGAATAACAATGAATTAAGTTATCAGGCGCACATAAACAATTGGAATAGCAGGACTAGTGAGCGGGACGAACGATTGTTTCATCTTATTAATAAAAACTGCATTAATTACCAGTTGCAAAAGCGAACGCTTGATGTACTTAAGCCATTTGTTAAAAGCAAGAGTAGTTGGTTGACGGTAGGCGATTACAATGGCTTGGAGGCGAACTACCTTCTAAATCAAGGTCAAGATGCTGTGGCCTCCGATATTAGCGATTACTTTTTAATTGAGGCTCAGAAAGAGCATTTAATTAATGAATATAGTCAAGTTAACGTTGAAAAAATTCATTACAACGATAACTCATTTGATTATTTATTTTGCAAAGAGGCATTTCATCATTTCCCCAAAGCTTATTTAGGTTTGTATGAGATGATTAGGTGTTCTAGAAAAGCAACTATCATGATCGAACCCATTGATGTGCTTTCGAAAATGCCTTTGCTTTTGTTTGTTAAGAATGTTTTGGATTTGTTTAACCCTAATTTAATAAATAAGCTCTGGAAAAACCGTTTTTCGTTCGAGACTGTTGGTAACTATGTATTTAAGATATCGGAACGCGAAATTGAAAAAATTGCAATGGGAATGGGTCTTACGTGCATCGCTTTTAAGCGAATTAATTTAATTTTAGATTTAAAAGCTGATAAAACCATTATTAATCAAGCACCCATTAATCAATCGAATTGGAAAAAGATATTAAAGCGGATTCGAGTTTTAAACTTTTTAAGCGCCACTCATCTTATTCCCTACAATCATCTGTATTGTGTTATGTTTAAAGAAAAACCAGATGCAACAGTGATTGAGTCCATGAAATCGTTGGATTATGTAATTTTGGATTTGCCAGAGAATCCATATTTAAAATAATAATAGAACGTTAAGGTAAGTACTTCATTGGAAATAATGTCGTGTTATTATTAGCTAATTGATTCATAAACAGTAAAACACAAAATAATAAATTGGTCTTAGATCTTAATTGAATTACTTAATCGAATAAACTCAAAGATATGCAACTCATCGATGGTAAATTGGTTTCGCAGCAAGTACGTAAACTTATTGCTGATAAGGTAAACGTATTAACCGCCATGGGAAAACGTGCTCCTCATTTGGTTGCTGTTTTGGTTGGTAACGATGGTGGCAGTGAAACTTATGTTGCAGCTAAAATTAAGGCTTGCGAAGAAGTGGGTTTTAAATCATCCTTGGTCCGATTTGACACCTCTGTCACCGAAGCCGAATTACTTGCAAAAGTACAGGAACTGAATAACGATGAAGGAGTAGATGGCTTTATTGTTCAGTTACCATTGCCAAAACATATTTCCGAAGATCGGGTTACTGAAGCTATCTCACCCAATAAAGATGTTGATGGGTTTCATCCTCAAAATATTGGTCGTTTAACACTTGGAATGGAAACGTTTGTGAGTGCTACTCCACAAGGAATTTTAGAGCTTCTTGATTATTATAAAATTGAAACCAGCGGAAAACATTGCGTGGTTATTGGGCGAAGCAACATCGTAGGTCGACCAATGAGCATATTGCTTTCGCAAAAGCGAAATCCTGGCAATTGTACCGTAACAGTTTTGCATAGTCGCAGCGAAAATTTAAAAGCGCTTTGTGCTCAGGCAGATATTATTGTTGCCGCCGTTGGTATTCCCGAATTTGTAACTGAGGATATGGTAAAATCGGGTGCTGTGGTTATCGACGTTGGAACAACACGAGTGCCATCAACAGAAACAAAAAGTGGATGGAAGCTTAAAGGTGATGTTAAATTCGATGAAGTGGCTCCTAAATGCAGTTACATAACACCTGTTCCTGGTGGAGTTGGACCGATGACCATTGCATCGTTAATGATTAACTCGCTAAAGGCAAGTAGCCTTAAAAGATAATAAATTATGAAAGCTGCGCCGCATTATACCATCAAATCACCTTCGGAGTTAATGGCTTTTTTAACGGAGGTTATGCCGGGTAAAAGTCGCACGAGCATTAAATCGTTGTTAAGTCACAGTGTATATGTTAATGGGAAGGCAGTTTCGAAATACAATTATTTGCTTAAAGTAGGCGATAAAGTAAGTATTGGAAATGCAGATAAACCAGATGAGGTTATAGCCAGTGATTTAACTATTTTATTTGAAGATGCATCCATTATAGTTATTGATAAACCATCGGGCTTGCTTTCCATTGCCACAAAAGACGAAAAGTTAGATACAGCTTATCGCAGGGTGAGTGATTACGTGAAAAACCAAAATTCGAAAAACAGGGTTTTTGTGCTTCATCGTCTCGATTTAGAAACATCGGGTGTGATGATGTTTGCAAAAAGTGCTGAGATTCAATCGAAAATGCAGAGAGATTGGGATAACGTGGTGACCGACCGTCAGTATTTGGCTGTTGTTGAAGGCAAAATTGATCCGTCTGCAGGCGTGCTAATTCACAATTTGGTTGAAGGGCCAACAGGCATTGTGCATGTGAGCCATAACCCCGAAGTGGGACAGAAAGCCATCACGCATTATGCCACTGAAAAAATGAATGATGACTATTCGTTGCTAAGCCTAAATCTGGAAACAGGTCGTAAGAATCAAATTCGTGTACAGTTAAAAGAGGTTGGTTTTATTATCGTTGGCGACAAAAAATATGGTTCAAAATCCAATCCTATAAACCGATTGGCTTTGCATGCCCAAAAATTAAGTTTTATACATCCCATTTCAGGGAAGGAGCTTAGCTTTTCGAGCTCAATACCCAAAAAGATGGGGTTTTTGGTGAAGATAAGATCATGAAAAAAAACCTCGGCACAAAAATGTAACGAGGGTTTTGATATATTTAAAATTTAGTATTAAGATTTTAGTATCAAGATACAAGACTGATTGCAGGACTTATCGAAGTCGCTTGATTCCTTTAATCATTCACCTGAGTGTTTAAAATTAAATCATGATAGTTTCATCTATTTAAGTAAAACAGAATTAATTCGATGCCATCTGTTTTAATTTTTCACTTATTTGAACTTTTTGAGCTGCTGCATTACTTGTATTCAGATTAAAAGCTAGTTTATTTTCAACTGATTTAAAATTGATCGTCGCTTCACGAGGAACCCAATCTTGCTCTTCGGTAATTATAATTACATGCGAATTAACCAATTTATCCAAACATTTTTTTGATAAACTGGTATTTTTTTTAGGGATAAAAAGTATGTTGCACGATGTGAGCGATTGAATACTTTCGAATTCAACTACTTTAATCTGCGAAAGACCTACTTTACGTCCTCCGGCCATCCCATTTAACTCAGTGGTAATTGGATGATTAACATCTAAAACCCCGATAATAAAATCGCCACCCGATGTTTGAGGCCATTGCATGTACCTTATAATGCCTGTTATAAAAGTGGCTTTAAGTTTATGAACTTGGGCATTTAATGCCGAACTCATAGTGATTAAACTAAAAAACAAAATGGAAATGTATATTTTCCTCATAATTATACTGTTTATGCGGATTATTACGGATGAGATAATAGTAAGTTTCGTATTTTTGTTGGTTTTAACATTATTTTTTATTTTTCTATATTTTGAATAAAAAAAGCCCTTCAGATTCTAAAAATCTAAAAGGCTTTGTGTTATTATTTAACAAAAAAAATATCGATTGTTAATTTTTAAAGGCTTTTAAAGAAGTTGAAAAACTATTATCAAGTGTATTATTATCAGTAAGTTGTTGATAATACACAATAGCTTCATTGACTCTTTTCCCCATGCCATCTAAACCTTTACGTTCTTTATCAGTTAAAAAAACCGATAATCGTTTATCAGATAAATATTGATTGTACAACATTAATTCTTTAATAAACATGTGAGGGCGATCGGTTCGCTCAAGAACATTTATTCGGCCGTAAATATGATCAACCATTTCTAGCAAGCTCATGGTTTTTGTAAAATAAGCCAAATT
>Ga0136636_10001397_pt1 | contig 14054 bp, 11 predicted proteins | sample AntDrymUQ8522106_2_FD_104653 | JGI IMG/M metagenome (GOLD analysis project Ga0136636, IMG submission 104653) | Polar desert sand microbial communities from Dry Valleys, Antarctica - metaG UQ852 (21.06) | ecosystem: Environmental > Terrestrial > Soil > Desert | place: Antarctica: Dry Valley... | reverse complement strand
TGCCCGAACATCGGGCCGAAGGCCAGGAACTCCTGGTCCTGGTAAACGCCCCATACGTCGCTGTAGGTGCGCGTCCATACCTCCCAGGCATCGGGGCTGACCGGATGCGTGGGCGAACCCAGGGCCAGCACGTACAGCAGCATCGCCTCGTTGTAGCCCATCCAGTCGTACGGGATGAAACCGCTCTCCGGGAACCATCCCATCGACACCAGCGGTTTGTTCTGCTGCAGCCAGTTCCAGTCCACGCGCCGGTAGATCGTTTCGGCGATGTCCCGGATCTCGCGCTCGCGCGGGTCGTCCCCTGCGTAATACGACTGCGCAAACAGCGCGCCCATCAGCAGCAGCGCTGTATCCACGCTGGATAGTTCCACCCAGCTGGCATAGCGGTGGCCCTTGTCCATATCCAGGAAATGGTAGTAGAAGCCGCGGTAGGCGCCCTTGCCGGTGCGCTGCGGGCCCGTCGGCAGATCGCGCAGGAATTTCAGGGTCAGCAGGGTGCGGTCCACGCCCTGGTCACGGCTGATCCAGTTGTTTTCGATGCCAATCGGATAGGCGGTCAGCGCAAAGCCCACCGCCGCGATGCTGGAGAACGGACGCGACGGGAAACGGTCGGGGGTCAGGCCGTTGGTTTCGTTGGTGGTGTCCCAGAAAAACTGGAAGGTGCGCCGCTCGATATCGCGGAACAGGGGCGGCAACTCCGGCTTGGCCGTTGCGGCCGACGGCGTCGCCGGCTGGCTGGTGGCTGGCTGTGTGGCCTGCGGTGCTGCAGGCTCGGGCGGCTGCTGCTTGCATGCAGCGACAAGGGTAATCAGTGCGGCCAGGCAAAGGCCCAGGGTAAGACGCGAACGATGTGACTTCATTGACACCAGGATCCTCTGTGTGGATGCAAACGCCCGGCGACGCACGGAGCGCACGATTCAGGCAGGCAGGCCCGTGGACTTGGCTGCGGCCACCCCCATGGATGGCCGCAGGCGGCGCTTACCAGTTCAGCCCCAGCGACAGCTTGAACAGACGCGGCGGCCAGACGGTGCCGTCGCCGCTGCGGTTGCCGAAGTTGGGATTGGCGTTGGCTGCGCCCGGGCCACCGCGCCAGGTGTCGAAGTCGGTGTAGTTCCGCCAGTTGAACACGTTGAACACGTCGGCCCGCACCCGCAGCTTGACGTTGCTGCCGGTATCGAACTCCTTCTGCAGGGCCACATCGAACTGCTTGAAGCCAATCGTGCCGCTGGGGATGAGTGGATCAAAGAAGCAGTTGTCGAAGCTGACCGCAGCGTTGCAGTTCACCGCGTCCCTTGGCGACGGGCTGGCAAGGGTCAGCTTGCTGGACAGGGTGAATCCGCCGAAACCGCCAATACCGGTCGCCACCAAACGGTTCTTGGGAACGCCAATCGAGGTCAGGAACGGCTGCCCGTTAAGGTTGGGATAATCGAACAGGTAGCGCTCGTCGGAGTTGGCAGCATTCAGGCGATTCTCGCTGGCGTCGCTGTAGGTATAGGCCACCGTGAAGCCCCAGGGCGAGGCGCTGCTATACGGCTTCTCGATCGACAGCAGGAAGGTATTGAGGCGGGTCTCGATGCCATTGTCGGCCAGGAGCAAGGTGCCATAGCCCGGGATCGGGAACCCCCACGGCTGGCTGCCCCAAGTGGCGCTGGGGTTGCCGGGATTGCGGAAGCTTCCGTTGGGCCAGCGATTGCCCAGGGTAAACACGATCCCGTCATAGCTGCGTATGTGGGCAATGGACGCCGAAGTGGTCCAGTCATGGCCCCATACCGGGAAGGTGTTGCGCATGCCAATGCTGAGCTGGTCCGAATAGGGCGTCTTCAGGTCATTGTTCATCAGGTTGACCTCCGAACCCAGGTTTGGGTTGGCGGCTACCAGCGCGGCGAGGTTCGCCGGGTCCAGCAATCCGGTGTTCCAGGCCAGGCAGTTGTTCACGCCCACAGTGCACGCATGCCTGGGAGTGTTGATATTAAAACGATAGGTGGGGAAGGAGCTCTTTGACTGCTCAAGCGCCAGGGCGTCGAACAGATTGCGGTCGTACGAGCGGCCTGCGCCGCCGAACACCACGTGGCGCTGGTCCTCGAACAGGTCGTAGGAGAAGCCCAGGCGCGGCTGCCAGGCGCCCTTGAACGCATCGCGGTTGTTGCCAGTGCTGATGTAGTCGGAAATCCTGTAGTCAGCGTTCCGGATATTGCTCCAGCCGTTGAGGGCGGTAACCAGGGCCGCTGGAGTCACGTAGTTGGTGAACCCCGGGGTCTGCTCGTAGTCATAGCGCAGGCCCAGGTTCAGGGTCAGCTTCGCATTGACCTCCCAGTCGTCCTGGAAGTAGATCCCGAACTGCTTGTTGCGCGAGGTGATGGCGCGATCAACCGCGCCCGGCGTCACCGCCCCAAACTCTACCCGGAAGGGTATGAAACTGCTTACCGTGTTACGCCCGGCGGCCAGGTTCTCGTAGTAGTCGATGGCGTACTGCGGGTTGAAGGGCTGCTGCTCGAAGGCCTCGATCTCGACCGACTTGAACTTCACGCCCATCTTCATGATGTGGCCTTCGAAGCCGGTGAAGGTCAGGTCGTCCTGTATGGAGTAACCCTTCTGGCCCTTGTTCTGGAAGTCCCGGCCACCGCCGATGTTGAGGATGGTGTTGCCATCGCCGGTGTTGATAAGGTTATTACGGATCTGGTAACCCGGCCCGATGCTGATCGGCCGCGGGTTCCAGAAGTCGTCTTCCGAAGTGATGTTCAATTCATTCAGCCAGTCAGTGGTGCTGAACTGGTAGCGCAGGGCAATGCGGGTGCTGTCGTTGTTCTTGCGGCTGCCGTAGGACAGGGTGTTGGCGTCACCGAAGCCGGTGATTTCCGCTTCAGTGCGCTGCTTGGCGGAAAGCTCGACAAAATGGTTGTCGCCGGCAAACCAGGTCAGCTTGCCGAAGTACATGTCCTGCTTGAACGTGGCCGCGTCGCTGGTCAGAAAGTCTCTCAGTTCCGGGGTCAGGTCGGCCGGGTTGAAAGCACTGTCGCCAATCCGGACCTCGCGCGGGCGGTCGATTTCCTTGCCCTCATAGGTTGCGAAGAAGAACAGCCGGTCCTGGATGATGGGGCCACCGAAGGAAGCGCCGTACTGCTCCTCATTCGAGCGGACCTTCGCCCCTTGGTTGTCCTCGCGCAGGGTCGTCTTGCGCCAGTCGCTGTTGGTGTAGTCCCAGAAGAACGAACCCGTGAACTCGTTGCCGCCCGACTTGGTCACCGCGGTCACCGTGGCGCTGCTGACCTGGTCGTATTCGGCCTTGTAGTTGGAGGTGATGACCTTGTACTCGCCGATCGCCAGCTGCGGGAACGGGCTGCCGCTGGACGAATCCTGTCCGCTGACGCCGCCCCTGAGCACGTAGTTCTTCTGCCCCACGCCATCGATGAACACGTTGATACCGTTGGAATTCTGCGCACCGCCGCGCAGTCGGCTGGAGCTGTCCTGGCCGCTCTCGAAGATCATGCCCGGCACGGTGTCGGCGAAGGCCAGGAAGTTGCGTGATGCCTGCGGCAGCGCCTCGATCTGCTTCAGCGAAACATACGTCGCCACTTCGGAGGTCCTGGCTTCCTGCAGCGGCGGCGCGGTCACGGTGACCGTTCCAAGCGTCGTGGCGTCGGTGCTGGCAGGGGTCACCACACCGACGGCCACGTTCAGGGTTGCCGTCTGGCCAATGGCGACGGTCACGTTCTGGCTGCTGGTCTGGCCGCCTGACACCACGTCGATCCGATACGCACCCGGGGTCAGGCCTACGAGTGAATAGCTGCCGCCGGCACCGGCCTTGACGCTGCGGGTGAAGCCGGTGGCCAGGTTGGTGGCGGTAATGGTGGCGTCGCTGGCCGGCGCCGAATCGGCAGAGACCTGGCCGCGAATGGTGGCTGCGGTGGACTGTGCCAGTACGCTGGGGGCAACCCCCAGCATCAGGCAGCTGGCCAGTGCACAGGTCAGGAGCTTGCGTGTGGGGCGGCTGCTGCGTTGGGTCTGGATCTTCATCTGCGGTCCCCTCCCAGGGTGTGCGGTTGGATTTTCAGGAACGGTTTTGAAATCGTTTACAACGCTGAAGAAAAAAAACGGGTCAGTTTGGTCCCGCCCGCTTCGGTGGGCGGGTCTTGGCGGCGCTGGACTCGCGCACGATCAACTCCGGAACCAGGGTTTGCGATACTGCCTGGTCGCTTCCAGGCGAGTGGATCGCCTCAAGCAGGCGGGTCATCGCCAGGCCGCCCAGTTCCGCGATGTTGACGCGCATGGTGGTCAAGGTGGGGTGTACGAAACGGGCCAGCGGGATGTCGTCGAAGCCGGCCAGAGCGATTTCACCGGGCACTTCCAGCCCGGCTTCGCTGAAGGCGTACAGGCAGCCAAGCGCCATCATGTCGTTGGCTGCAAACACCGCATGCGGTCGCTGGTCCATCGCCAGGATCGCCTTGCCGGCCTCGTAACCGGTGGCCTCGTCGAAATCACCCGCCAGCTCGACGGCTTCGGCCTGCGGCAGCTGCTCGGCCAGCGCGGCGCGGTAGCCGCGCAGGCGCTCGCTGGCATCGAAGTTGCCGGCCGGGCCGCAGATGAAGGCGATACGCCGATGTCCGGCCTGGGCAAGGTGGCGGGTCATGGCTAGCGCGCCGCCGTAGTTGTCGACGCTGAGCACCGGATAGGCAGCGTCCGGCAGATGCGTATTGAGCAGCACAGCAGGCAGTGATGCCGGCAGGTTGTCGGTCAGGAAGCCGGGCTGGTCGGCATAGGGTGAGAGCACCAGCAGGCCATCCACCCGTCCGCGCATGGCGCGCAGGGCCGCGCCTTGTTCCTCGGGATGGCCGTGGTAGCTGGAGACCAGCAGATGCTGGCGCCGGGCCCGGGCCACCACGTCGATGCCGCGGATCAGTTCGCTGAAGAACTCGCCGTACAGGTCCGGCAGCACCACGCCGATGGTCTGGGTGCTGCGGCTGCTCAGGCTGCGCGCGGCGGCATGCGGCTGGTAGCGCAGGCGGCTGGCGATCTCGACCACATGGCGGCGTACGCCCTCGGCAACATTGTCATGTCCGTTCAGCGCGCGGGACACGGTGGCCACGGAAACCGAAGCTTCGCGCGCCACATCCTTGATGGTGACCGTGGTACGCACCATTCACAGCCCCTCCGCGGTGATGACCAGACGACTTCGGGCGACTGTAATCGTTTTCATGCGCCTATGTAAAGGCAGTGTTATCCAGTGATAGTTATCCTTTATTATCAATGGTTTATCTACCCTAAAAATATACGGAAACTTGCTGCATCGCGCCATTTCAGGGCTTCTGGCCTCAACCTTGGCTGTGGGCTTCCTCCGGGTCGCGGGCCTCGATGGACAGGGCGTGGATGTCGGTGGTCATCATGTCGCCCAGTGCCGCATACACCGCGCGATGCCGGGCCAACGAGGGCGCGCCGCTGAAGGCTGCGCTGACGATCAGGACGCTGAAGTGCCCGCGGCCATCCTGCGCGCCGGCGTGGCCCACATGCAGGTGGCTGTCATCCGACACCTCAAGCAGGCTGGGCGACAGCGCCACCTCAAGTGCGGTGCGAATCCGCTGGATCCGGCTCACGGCAGGACCCTGCGAAATGGACGGACATCGACCCGGGCATACACGCCCTGCAGCACATAGGGATCGGCATCGGCCCAGGCGCGGGCCGCGCCCAGCGCGTCGAATTCGGCGATCACGATGCTGCCGCTGAAGCCAGCCGGGCCGGGATCCTCGGCATCGATCGCCGGACACGGCCCCGCCAGCAGCAGGCGGCCCTGCTCTCGCAGCTCGAGCAGCCGCGACAGGTGCGCTTGCCGCGCGGCCAGGCGCACGGCAAGCGTGTCAGGCGCGTCGTAACCTTCGATCGCGTACCACATGGGTGTTCTCCAAGCCGTCTGGAAGCGCGATTGTAAGGCCGGCGCCGTGGCCGGGTGCTGGACAGCCATGGCGCCAGCGCTTACCCTTAGCCATATTGCACGGCCGGAAGCAGCGGCCCGTCCGGAACCGGCCCACCCGCGTCGCTCCCGATGTTGATTCGCTGCCCCCACCCGCCCGGGCCCTGATGACTCCGAGCTGCCTGCCGCCATCCTCGTGGCGTTCATGGCTTGTCCGATGTGTGGGAACGCGATCGCAACGCGACGCAGCATTTGAACGTAGTACCCAAGCGCGCTGGCCCCGGCCACGCAATGCCCATAGCCCATGGCTGTACTAGATGACCTCTGAACTCGCGCAAGACGCGAATCCGCAAATCGAGACCTCCAAACCGCAGGCGCACGCCCCTCAGCAACATGAGATGCCGCTGGCGATGGTGCACGGGCAGGCCGTGCTGCAGATTCCGCAGGACCTGTACATCCCGCCGGACGCGCTGGAAGTCATCCTGGACGCGTTCGAAGGACCGCTGGACCTGCTGCTGTACCTGATCCGGCGCCAGAACCTGGACATCCTGGAAATCCCGGTGGCGGAAATCACCCGCCAGTATGTGGACTACATCGGGGTCATGCAGGACCTGCGCTTCGAGCTGGCCGCCGAGTACCTGGTGATGGCCGCGATCCTGGCCGAGATCAAGTCGCGGATGCTGCTGCCGCGGCCGATCAGCGAACACAGCGAGGAAGGCGACCCACGCGCCGAACTGGTGCGCAGGCTGCAGGAATACGAGCGCTTCAAGCAGGCCGCCGAGGATATCGACGCCCTGCCCCGCCAGGACCGCGACACTACCCCGGCCGCCGCGCACGTGCTGGAGCGCGCCGCCGTCCGCCTGCCCCCACCGGTGGACCTGCGCGAGATGCTGCTGGCCCTGCACGACGTGCTCAAGCGCGCCGACCTGTTCAGCGGCCACGCCATCAAGCGCGATGCGCTGAGCGTGCGCCAGCGCATGGGCGACATGCTGACCCGGCTGGAGGACGGCCGCTTTCACCGCTTCGAGTCGCTTTTCACTCCCGAGGAAGGCAAGCAGGGCGTGCTGGTCACCTTCCTGGCCATGCTGGAACTGGCCAAAGAGCAGCTGCTGGATTTCGTGCAGGAAGCCCCGCTGGCGCCGATCTACCTGAAGTCGCTGGCACTCAACAACACCAACGAGCCCCTGGCTTTCTCCAGTGAGTTCGATGACGTCGACGCGGCCAATGACGGATAGCGGTTGCCGGGCGCAGCTGGCGAATTCCCCATGGCGGAGGGAACACAGCAGCGGCCCACGGCTCCAGCTGACCCACCACAAGTGTCACCAACCCAGCTCCATCAACCAAGAATTGAAATGGACCAAGCCCTGATTACCCGTATCGTCGAAGCCGCCCTGCTGGCGGCCAACCAGCCGCTCACCCTGGCCCAGCTGCATGGCCTGTTCCCCGAGGACCAGCCGGCCCCGCCCGGGAGCGTGGAGTCAGCGCTGGCCCAGCTGCGCAGTGCGTGCGCTGATCGCGGCGTGGACCTGGTGGAGGTGGCCTCCGGCTTCCGCTACCAGGTGAAGGGAGACGTACACGCGTGGGTGGCGCGGCTGTGGACCGAGCGCAAGACCAAATACACCCGCGCCACCCTGGAGACGCTGGCCCTCATCGCCTATCGCCAGCCCATCACCCGCGGCGAGATCGAACAGGTGCGCGGGGTAGCCGTTAACAGCAACACCATCCAGGCCCTGGAAGAACGCGAATGGATCCGCGTCGTTGGCCACCGCGATGTGCCCGGACGGCCGGCGCTGTTCGGCACCACCCGTACCTTCCTGGACTACTTCGGCCTGAAGCGCCTGGAAGACCTGCCGCCGCTGTCCGAACTCAAGGATATCGGCGAGCTGGAGCCGCAGCTGTTCCTGGACAACGTCCCGGTCCCCGCCGGATTGCCCGCGCCCGACGGATCAGGCGACTCCGCGGCAGCTGCAGATGATGACGGCGTCCAGCGTTCATCCGATCCGGAATTTCCCCATCACGAAAATGACGAAGAAGCCGCAAGCAGCACGCACGGCCAGGCCACGTCGGAGCAAAACCCATGAGCGACACCCCCCGCAACAAACTCTCGCTGAAGCGTGGCGACGCCGCGGAATCCAGCGAAGCCAGCAAACTTTCGGAGCGCCTGCACAAGGTGCTGGCCCAGGCCGGCCTGGGCTCCCGCCGCGCGCTGGAACAGCGCATCGCCGATGGCCTGGTCAAGGTCAATGGCGAAGTCGCCCAGACCGGCATGTCGATCAAGGGCGGCGATCGCGTTGAACTGGACGGCAAGACCTTCGTCGCCAGCGCCCTGACCGAGCCGGCCCGGGTGCTGATGTACAACAAGCCCGAAGGCGAAGTGACCACGCGCGAAGACCCGGAAGGCAGGCCGACCATCTTCGAGGCGCTGCCTCCGCTGAAGGGCGCCCGCTGGATCGCCATCGGCCGTTTGGACATCAACACCACCGGGCTGCTGGTGCTGACCACCGACGGTGAGCTTGCCAACGCCATGATGCATCCCTCGCACGAAGTGGAGCGCGAGTACGTGTGCCGCGTGCGCGCACCCGAGCGCATGGACAGCGTGCCGGACAACCTGGTGGACCGCCTGGCCCGTGGCGTGGCGCTGGAAGATGGCCCGGCCAAGTTCGACGAGATCAAGCGCATCGGCGGCACCGACTCACACGACTGGTTCCAGGTGGTGGTGAAGGAAGGCCGCAACCGCGAAGTGCGGCGCCTGTGGGAATCGCAGGGATGCCAGGTGAGCCGGCTCAAGCGCACCCGCTACGGCAGTATTTCGCTTCCGCAGCCGCTGCTGCGCGGGCAGTCGCAGGAGCTGGCCGATGCACAGGTGGAGAAACTGCGTGCCCAGCTTGGATTGGAAGACGGCGCGCCGCCGGCACTGACCCTGCAGCCGGTCATCGGCCAGCGCAAGGCGGCCAAGTCCACCGTGCATATCGGCGGCGCCGGACGCAGCGCCAGCCAGGCCTATGTCAACGGCCACAACACCGCAGACGAAGGCCGCGAGCTGCGTCGCTTCGACAACGTGCGCGAGGATCGCGGCCGCGGCCGCTTCGGCAGCAAGAAGCCGCACGGCGGGCTCACGGTCAGCGGCGAAGCCGCGGCCAAGCAGTCACAGAAACCGTTCAAGTCACGCCCTACCAAAGGCCCCAAGCCTTTGCCCGACGGCAATCCTGCCGCGTTCCGCAGCTGGTACGTGCCGGACGGCGTGGACACCGGGCCTACCGGCCACCGCAACGCAGGTCCACCGAAGCCGTACGCAAAGAAAGCAGCAGGCGCTGCACGCGGCGCCCCCGGCAAGCCGGGTGCGGGCGGCAAGCGGCCTTACCCGGCACGCGCTGATGGCAACGCCGGCGGTCCCGGCGCACGCGGGCCCCGTGCAGCCGGACAGGGCCAACCGCGCCCACCGCGCCCCTATGGCCACCCGGACAATGCGCCCAGCTTCCCGTCCGACCACGCCAATCCCGGCGCCTTCAATCCCTACGGCCAGCAGCCCCGGCCACCGCGGCCACAGGGCGCACGTCCGGGCGGAAACCGGCCCGGCAGCAGCGCGGGCCCCCGACCCAACCCTTCCCCGCGCCCCGGCGGTCCGCGTGGCGGTCGCCCGCCCGGTGGCGGCAACCGTGGTCCGCGCGGCGGCAACCACGGCTGAGGCACGGGTGCGTTGCAACGCGACCATGCCATTCCGATTGCGAACGCTCGCCGCGACCTGCCGCACGCTTGCTGCGGCACATCTTGGTCGCTCGGCTAAGCTGGCCGCCTGACTTTCCGCTCGAATCACTCCGTGTCCGCCGCAATCGGCACCGAGACGGTGCTCGACGTCCGCCACTGGACCGACGACTACTTCAGCTTCACCACTACCCGCGACGATGGCTTCCGTTTCGATAACGGGCAGTTCGTGATGATTGGCCTGGAAATAGACGGCAAGCCGCTGCTGCGCGCCTACTCCATTGCCAGCGCCAACTGGGAAGAGCAACTGGAGTTCTTCAGCATCAAGGTCCCCAGCGGGCCGCTGACCTCACGCCTGCAGCATATCCAGCCGGGTGACCGAGTGCTGGTTGGCAAGAAGCCCACCGGCACGCTGTTGATCAGCGACCTGAACCCAGGCCGCAACCTGTACCTGCTGGGTACCGGCACCGGGCTTGCGCCTTGGCTGTCCATCATCAAGGACCCGGCCACCTATGAACGCTTCGAGCGGGTCATCCTGGCCCATGGCGTGCGTCGGGCCAGCGACCTGGCCTACCGCGACTACATCCAGAATGAGCTGCCGCGGCATCAGTTACTGGGCGACGTGATCGGCCAGAAACTGCGCTACTACCCGGCGGTGAGCCGTGAAGCCTTCAAGCATCACGGGCGCCTGACTGGTCTGATGGCCAGCGGCGAGATGGCGCACAGCCTGGGGATTGAACCACTGCAGGCCGAACATGACCGGGCCATGGTCTGCGGCAGCCCGCAGATGCTCGCCGACCTGCGCGCGCTGCTGGACGACAGGCACTTCATCGCCGCGCCCCGCATCGGGGTGCCTGGGCAATACGTGTTCGAGCGCGCTTTCGTAGAGAAGTGACCCGGGCTGCCTGCGCGTCTTTTCCCGGGTTCGCGGTTCTTGCCGCGCGCGCAGGCCAGCCGGCTGGGTCAGGTCGCCCCATAACGCAGCCAGGTCATGGCTGCGACCTCGCTGGCAAATACCTGCACGCGGAAGCCATATTCGTGGGCGAAGATCGCCGCCATCTCGACTTTGGGGATGGAGTCTGGCTTGTCCTCCACGTAGGCGATGCGCAGGTCGTGCAGGTCCTCATCCACCATCAGCCGCACGAATTCCAGCAGCTGCTCCGGAGGCGGCACGCCGCCGTCCATCACATCCACGACCAACAGCTGCGCCGGACGCCGCTCGCGCAGCTCGGTTGCGATCATCCGCCAGTAGCCCAGAGTGCACTCCACGCTGCCGTTGTAGCCGGTTACGTAGGCGCGCAAGCCATCCGGGAACGTGGAAAACTCGACATGGAAGAAAGGTTTCACAGGCAACTTCGGCATAAGCTCAGCCCAGGGCTGCCTCGATATCGGCGACCAGCGATTGCGGCGTGTCGGTGGGGGCGAAACGCTTGAGCACCTTGCCGTCGCGCCCGACCAGGAACTTGCTGAAGTTCCACTTGATCGCGCCAATGCCAAGCAATCCGCTTTTCTCCTGCTTGAGCCACTTCCAGAGCGGGTGGGCCTGATCGCCGTTGACGTCGATTTTCGCGAACAGCGGGAAGTCCACCTCGTACGTCAGCGAGCAGAAGTTCTTGATCTCCTCCTCGCTGCCCGGCTCCTGGCTGCCAAACTGGTCACAGGGAAACCCCAGCACGACCAGCCCTCGGTCCCGATAGTCCTTCCACAGCTGCTCCAGTCCGGTGTACTGCGAGGTGAAGCCGCACTTGGAAGCCACGTTGACGATCAGCAGGACCTTGCCCCGGTAATCGGACAGGCCAACAGGCTTGCCGTCGATATCGGCGGCCTGGAAATCGTAAACAGTCGCCATGGCCGTCTTCCATCGTCAAAGCAATATAAAACACTGCAACGACCCCGCATGCAAGCCCCAATCCTGCGGATTCGGCCGTGCGCGCACTGAACTGCGCCCGATTCCACTTTCTGACCGAAACGGGCCCGCACTCAACTGGCTGCGGGTTACGAGCCACTCTGGCTCACCCAGCCATGCCTTTCGTCACGGGTCGGCAGGAGGGGCTTCGGTTAGGATTGGCGGTAAATCCATGCGTAAGGAACCCACAGCATGACCACCCGCCTCGCCCTTGCCCTTGCCGCCACCCTTGGACTCGCCATGCCCGCCTATGCCCAGGTCACCACCCCACCTGCCGCCGAAGCCGCCAAGGCCGCCAATCCGTTCTTCAGCCTGAGCCCGCTGCCGCTGCACTATCCGCAGTTCGACCTGATCAAGGACAGCCACTTCGCCCCCGCCTTCGACGCCGGCATGGCAGAGCAGCTGAAAGAGGTGGATGCCATCGCCAACAACCCTGAGCCGGCAACCTTCGAAAACACCATCATCGCGCTTGAAAAAGGCGGCCAGGTGCTGGGCCGCGCCACCACGGTGTTCTTCGGCTTGGTAAGTGCCGACACCAACAAGGACCGTGAAAAACTGCAAGGAGAGTATTCCACCAGGTTCTCGGCGCATCGCGACGCCATCAGCCTCAACAGCAAACTCTACGCGCGCATCAAGACGCTGTACGACAGCCGCAATACGCTCGGGCTGGATCCCGAGGCCGTACGCCTGGTTGATCGCTACCACACCAGTTTCGTGCGTTCGGGCGCCAACCTGTCCGACCCGGGCAAGGCGACGCTGAAGAAGATGAATTCGGAGCTGGCCGGCCTGGGCACCAAGTTCAGCCAGAACGTGCTGGCCGAGGTCAATGCATCGGCGCTGGTGGTCGACGACGTCAAGCAGCTGGATGGCCTGACCAAACCGCAGATCGCCACGGCCGCGGGCCTGGCCAAGGCGCGAGGACTGGAAGGCAAGTACGTCATCACCCTTCTGAACACGACCGGCCAGCCGCCGCAGTCGCAGCTGACCAACCGCGCCCTGCGCCAACGCCTGCACGAGACCTCCGTGGTTCGGGGCAGCCGGGGCGGCGAGTTCGACAACCGGGAGATCATCTCTCGCATCATGACCCTGCGCGCCGAGCGCGCCAAGCTGCTGGGCTACCCCAACCACGCCGCCTTCAGCCTCGAGGACCAGACCGCGCGCACCCCGGAAGCGGTCAACGCCATGCTGGGCAAGCTGGCCCCGCCCGCGGTTGCCAACGCCAAGCGCGAGGCGGCCGAACTGCAGGCGGTGATAGACAAGGAAGGCGGCGATTTTGAACTGGCTCCATGGGACTGGTCGTTCTATACCGAGAAAGTCCGCGCCGAAAAATACGACTACGACGACAGCCAGCTCAAGCCCTACCTGGAAATGACCAACGTGCTGGAGAACGGCGTGTTCTACGCCGCCAACCAGCTGTACGGCCTGACCTTCAAGCAGCGCACCGATCTGCCGGTCTATCACCCGGACGTCACCACCTACGACGTGTTCAATGCCGACGGCAGCCAGCTGGGCATCTTCATCGCCGACATGTACGCGCGCGACTCAAAGCGTGGCGGCGCGTGGATGAATGCCTACGTGTCACAGTCCGGCCTGACGGGTTTCAAGCCGGTGGTCGCCAACCACCTCAACGTGCCCAAGCCGCCCGCTGGCGATCCCACCCTGCTGACCTGGGATGAAGTGATCACGATGTTCCATGAGTTCGGGCACGCGCTGCATGGCCTGTTTTCGAACGTGGAGTATCCATACTTCAGCGGCACCAGCGTGCCGCGCGACTTCGTGGAATATCCGTCGCAGGTCAACGAAATGTGGGCCGACTGGCCGTCGATCCTGAAGAACTATGCCAAGGACTACAAGACCGGCGCGCCAATCCCGCAGGCGCTGTTGGACAAGGTGCTGGCTGCGTCGAAGTTCAACGAGGGCTTCAAGACCACCGAGTACCTGGCTGCCGCGATGCTGGACCAGCGCTGGCATCAGATTACTGCCGACAAGGTGCCCAAGCCGGCCGACGTGATCGCGTTCGAGACCAACGCGCTCAAGACCGACGGGATCTATTTCCCGCCGGTGCCGCCGCGCTACCGCACGCCGTATTTCAGCCACATCATGGGCGGCTATTCAGCCGGTTACTACGCCTATATCTGGTCGGAAGTGCTGGACGCCAACAGCACGGAATGGCTCAAGAACAACGGTGGCCTGACCCGAGCCAATGGCGACCATTTCCGCAGCACGCTGCTATCACGCGGCGGCAGCGAGGATGCCATGGTCCTGTTCCGCAATTTCGTCGGCCACGATCCCAAGATCGAGCCGCTGCTGCGCAAGCGCGGGCTAATGGCCGAAGCCGATGGCGCCGGTGAAGGTGCCAGCAGCGAGTGATGGGGTGCGGCCATTTGCCGCGATGTATATCAATGAAAACGCCACCCCAGGGTGGCGTTTTTTTCGAGCTAAAACGAACCAGAGTGAGCGCGGACTGCTTCCCATCGCTCTCCGCGCTGCTGGGTTGCGCGGCCGGCCGGGGCGACCACGAAAATGATAGCCGCGCTGGACCAC
>Ga0136636_10001395_pt1 | contig 14060 bp, 8 predicted proteins | sample AntDrymUQ8522106_2_FD_104653 | JGI IMG/M metagenome (GOLD analysis project Ga0136636, IMG submission 104653) | Polar desert sand microbial communities from Dry Valleys, Antarctica - metaG UQ852 (21.06) | ecosystem: Environmental > Terrestrial > Soil > Desert | place: Antarctica: Dry Valley... | reverse complement strand
ATGGCTGGTTGAATAAAAACAAGCCCGGCTGGGAAAATACCATCGGTAAAATAGTGAGTGAACAATTGCTTTTTAACGAAGGGCTAAGTCCGCAATTAAATAAAGACAATAATAGTTTGTATGGTATTGAGCTGGATGTAACCGACATGCCGCTACAAATAAAAACACTGGCAGAATACAAAGCCGAGTTAAAAGATGCAGAGCATTCTATTGATCTTCAACAGAAACATTTAAACAAACTGCAATCCGAAGAAATTGCCAAACTGGAAAAACTAAAGAAAAAATATCAGCCCCAAATAAAGGATGCGAAAGATAGTCTGCTGGAGAACCAATATAAACTGGAGCAGGACCTGTTGCAATTGGATCAGGCAAAATTGCAGCAAAAAGATTATGAAATAAAGGCTACAGACACAAAGCGAAAAGCGCTGGAAGATATTGACATGGCGATGGGAGCAGCCAGTGAAGCATTGGCACAGGCACAGCAAAACCTGCAACAAACAGAAGATGATTTAACCAAACAGGCAAAAGCAAAAGAACGGGAATTTGCCAAAAAATTAACTGGTATTGATTTGTTGTTGAATCAACAATTGGCACAACTACAAGCGGCCATAAAAAAAGAAAAAACAAAACTGGAGCAACAACTGCAGGAATTAAAAAGTGAACAACAAAAAGAACTTGCAGGCAAGGGTGCAGATACAAAACGAATAGCCATATTGGATGAAAAAATAGAACTCATCCAGAGCGAGTTAAAATTTGTCGAAGATAAAAGAGACCTTGTTGCAGAGTATAAAAAAGACAAACAAGAACTGATTGATAAAGCCGATGGCTTTAAGAGCAGCAAGGCAAACCTTGATAAGCAATTCATGCTGGAAGAAGAAAAATTCAGTTTACAAAAGGAAAAAATTGCTGCCGAGATAAAAGAGACAGATGTTTATTTAAATCAGTTACAACAGGAATTGTACAAGTTGGAAGAAGATACGCATGCACTCACACGCTTTCATCAAACAGAAGCATATCTCTCTTTACCATCGGCATATACCGAAGAAAAAGAAACTTATAAGAACGATAAAACCTGTGTGTTTTTAATTGAAAAACTAAACAGTTGCTTTTATACCGCAGCCCGCCGGCTGGATGATTTAAAAGAAGCTGCGACCCGGTTCCTCGATAACTTTTCTGACAATAATATTTTCAATTTCACCAAAGTGCTTACTGACAAACATTCTCACAAGGCATTTGCAGAAGACCTGAACGAGTTTATACAAAACAGTAAAATTGAAGAGTATGAAAAACGGGTGAACGAACGCTTTGCCAATGTGATAAAACTGGTGGGTAAAGAAACCGGCGACCTGATGAGTAAGGCCGGTGATATTCAAAAAGTAATTACCAGTATCAACAAAGATTTTGACAATAAAAATTTTGTAGGTGCCATCCGGAAAATAGAATTAAAGATTGAAACCAGTGCCAATAAAGTAGTGCAGTTGCTGATGCAGATAAAAACCTACAATGATGAACATGCATACGATATTGGTGGATTAAATCTATTCTCTTCAACCGACCAGGAAAGTAAAAATAAAAAAGCGGTAGAGCTACTAAAGCAACTTAGCAAAGCGATTGGCGAATATCGTAAAGACAGCATTGCCTTATCTGATTCCTTTGAATTGAAATTCAGGATTGAAGAAAACCAGAATGATACCGGCTGGGTTGAAAAATTATCCAACGTAGGCAGCGAAGGAACGGATGTGCTGGTGAAAGCCATGATCAATATCATGTTACTGAATGTGTTTAAAGATGGCGCAAGCAAGCGGTTTAAAGATTTCAGGTTGCATTGTATGATGGATGAGATTGGTAAACTGCATCCCAACAATATCAGGGGTATTTTGCAATTTGCCAACGACCGGAATATTTTACTCATCAATGGCTCACCTACAGAAACAAATGCACTCAACTACAAGCATATTTATAAGTTGGAGAAAGATGATAAACGCAACACAAAAATCAAAAGAATCATTACACAATTAAACCCGGTATAAAAAAGCAGCCCTTCTAAATCTCTCCGCCGCGGCGGAAGACCTTGGATAACTGGTGGAATAAAAGACCCCAGATAAATGCAACCGGTTAACCTTTAAATAAAACGGCTTAACGGCAAATTAGATTGAAACTACCTATCCATATTGCCAAAAAATTACAGCAACTGTTGCAACCCGGTACGAGCATTGCCAGCAGCACCATGCAGCATGCTGTTGTTACAAAAATGTTGGAGGATGGGTTACTTCAAAAGCAACAAACCAGCAAAACAAAAGCCTTGCTATTTATTCAAAACAAAGAAAATGTCGCGGCCTATTTAAGCAATCATTTTGGCATAGCTAATCTGGAAGAATACATCACAATACTCGAAAGCGAAGAACAAAGCAGGGCAATTAACATAGTAATATCCGGTGATTCAAAATTACAGTCGGTTAGAACTTTCAAAGGCTTTTTGGTAAATAGTTACGATGCCATTCATGCCGAACTGAGTGGCAATCCGACCATAATAAATCCCTTCACCGGCAGTTATACTTTCATCCATGATTTTGAAAATTTTGTACCGGATGCGGCGGTCACTATTGTTGGTATTGAAAATCCGGAGAACTTTCGCCAGATAGAAAAGCAACGGCACTTATTTGAACACATCAAACCGCTATTTGTGAGCCGCTATCCGCAGAGCAATGATTTAATAAAATGGCTAAGGGCTATTTCCAATCATTACCTGCACTTTGGCGATTTTGATTTTGCGGGCATCAACATTTATCAAAACGAGTTTAAAAAACATTTGGGCGATAGGGCTACATTTTTTCTGCCGGAAAACACGGAACTGCTGCTGCAAAACTTTGGTAACCGGGATTTGTTTAACCGTCAATACAATGTTGTAAAGGATTATAGTCTGGATTCAGAAGGAAATGTACAGGAGGTTTTACGGATGATGTTCAAATATAAAAAAGCATTGGAGCAGGAAGTTTTTATAAATCAGTTGTAAGCTTAAGCTTATTTGCAAAGTTAGGAAGGTAATGACCAAAATGGCCCGCTTTATCCAGTTTAAACGGAAGTGCCACCCATTCTTGTTTGAACATACACACCCGGCAAAAAATCAATATCATTTAAAACCGGCACTATTTTACATGCTTCCTTTGCAAGTTGGGCAGCACGTCTTTTCATCAAGGCTCTTCCCCAGGTGTCCGACATCGAATCGGTGAACATCCCAAAATTCTCTTTTCCATTGGGATACTGTGCACCACTAAACCATGCAATATCCGGATCCAGCAATTGCTGCTCTTTGCTATTTATCCAATCAGCTTCATATTCAAAATTAAAAGCCTTTCTCCCCTTTGCCTGTTGGGCCGTAAGCACGCCAATACAAACCGGTTCGGGCATCCCCAACCAATGTGCATATACCTGTATTTTTTTGTGAGTTGTTGCCATTGCTATTTATTGCCAATTAAACTAAGGTCCTGTAATTTTCTACCGTATTCATCATCTGCAGCCAGTTTTAAAAAATCATCCTGCAATCCCAATACCCGCAGTGTATTAAAGTAGGCGGCAAGCGATACACTGCCGTTGCCCTTTTCAATATGGTACAAAGTAGTTCGGTCAATCTCTGCCCTTTCAGCCACTTGCACGGTTGTTAATTTTATGCAGCTTTTTATGCGCCCTTTTATGGCCGCAATCACCTGACTTCGAAATCTGAAGTAATTTTTACGAAGAAACGCCGGTCTGTTTAGTAAAACCTCGATTTTCTCTTTTATTTGATCGCCTTTTTACCATCGAAAACGGTATTGCTCAATCTACAAGCCGACTCGGTCCAAAATTGTGGAACATGATCCGAAATTTTAATGTTGATAGGCATAACGGGATGAGTATTTACCATCTGGTAAATTCATTTTCTCTTTTGGAGAAAAAAAAATGTAAACTGAATGATATCTGCGGACTTCCTTTTTTATCCAATCAGCATCACATGCATTACTAGTAAAGCTTTATCAAGCACCGGGCAAAGATGGGTGGGAGATTCTAGAAAAACAGGATTGAACTTATTGAAAACACGAGAAAATAGGCAAAGCGTTTCCGGGGAGCTGTAGGTAGCCAAAACCCATCTCCATTCGCAAACAATAAAGGGTTCAAAAATACCGGCAGAAGTCACCTTTCTATTTTTAAAAACGGATTTTTCTTGATGAGCATCTAGTTACTGAATTGTAACATCGCAGTCCACTGTGAATCTGCCACTCAGAGCAAGCAAACTCCATAATTCTGCGGCCAGGTTGCTGCATGAGAAATGAATCTCCAACAACCTGCCATTTAAAGGACATCTGTCCTGGCAAATATGCTACGAAAAACAGCAGGACTTATGACATTAAACTTTTTGGGGCCGGTCGATCAAACAGTACTTTTGTTTTTCCAATTTGTAAAAAACGTACAGATTTATAAAAGTATCAATCAGTAATATTTCCCATCGCAACAGACCTTAAAAGGTTATTGATTCAACTTGTAGTAACAGAACAATGGCCATGTGTGCGGATGAGAACAGTACCCATGAAAATAACTTTTCATGCCACCGCCATCCCAAAAACTATACAAGCCTTCATGGATAGAAAGCGTTGAGTTGATATCGTCTGCAGCCGTCCATTGCCCCATCCAGTAGTTGGGATATTTGGCACCACTTTTTTCAAAAGTAAATGCTTTTAATAATGCCTTGGCTTCGGTTTTATCGTACGTGGCCACACCCAATAAAACAGGGTACTGCAAGGCATACCAAATAGCTCCATCTTCGCTTTCGGCTCTTTTGTCCCACAATGGTTTTTCCCGTATTCTAAAACCTATCTGCTCCGGGGTAAAGTTTTTGGTTTTTACGTATTCATATATTTCCTTTTTTCTGGCAACAGACAAATCAGGAATTTGTAAAAGGTACCCTTGCGGCTCAAGACATACCACATCTAAACCAAACTTTATGGAATTGTTGAGGTAGGCCCGGGCAGAAAATTTTCTTTCGCCAAAATCTTTAAAAAAGGCAGTCGAAATAGTTGACCGGTAATTTTCTAATGCATCAATAAACGTTGCCGCATCCCCATTACCCGATTGTTTTAAAGCATCAATTAGTTTGGGCAATATTGCCAGCACCATTGCAGTGTTGAGGTGCGATTCTGCATTGAGATATTTATTGGGTGAATATTCCTGTAAAAAACTATCGCTCCAGTCGGAGTTTAATATTTTTACCAGGCCGTGACTACCTACCCCTACTTCATCCCGCAGGTAAATAAAATATTTTTTTAGAAAGTTAAGCACTATATCCTGCTTGCCATTTTCAGCAGGATAGAAAGTACATTTTTCTTTTAGAAAAGCAAAGTCTTTGGTAATCAATAAATATTCAGAAATGCTATTGAAAAAATACAACTGCTCATCGCTTTCCTTATAAATAGAATTGGCCCAATAGCTAAACCCGCCATTGCCCCGCTTTATTTCACCATCCTCACCAGAATGTTTGATTACATAACGGATGGCCGATTTTGCCAGGGCCGGATTGGTATAACAGGCTGGCAGCATGGCCTGCAGGTTATCCCTGTTAGAAATATTATCGCCATAATTATAGGCATAAACTGATCCTTGAGGAATAAATGTTTCCTGGTAATAGCTACTGTATTTCGCGGAAGCTTCTACTACGTGTGCATGCCATAGCATTTCCCTTTTTAAAACTTCATCTGTTTCGTTTGAAAAATCGGGTAGTTTGTTTTTCCATTGGCCGGCAAATAATCCTTCGGATGGACGATTCATTTCCGCACCAGCCAGCACATCATCCACCTGTTCCTGAACGGTGGTAAAATTGTTTTTGTCAGCTATGCCAACGATGATGTGAAAGGTTTTTGTTTCGCCGGGTTTGATGCTGGTGGAAACTTTGCTGGTGAGCGTATCGTTATCAGCAGAAACGGTTGAACTATATTTTCCTTCGGCATTGTTTTTTGTGTTCATAAAGACCGATGCCGGTGCTATGTCGTAGGGGTAACGTTCTTCTTTTGTGGGAAAGGTTAAAAAACGGTTTGCTACACAGGTAAAGTCGGCAACTGCTATTTGTTTGGCAGCATCAATATTTATGGTGGATTCATACTTAACAGGCCTGTCTTTTTTATCCGAAACCTGTGTTGCGGCCATTACATAATTCAGCAGTATTCGTTCGTTGTAAAATAGTTGAGCAGTTTTCTTAGCATTGTTTTTTAACGTAACCGTAATTACAAAAGCCGGGTTACCACTATTTATTTTTTGCGATGGTTTTACTGAAATGGTTCTTGTACAGGCTATACCATTTTCCAATTGATACTCGTATCGGGCAAAGCCCACCCCAAAGCTTTTTTGTACCTGATTTTTTGCACCGAAAGAGTTTGTGCCCACCAAACTTATTTTCTTTTTTACATTCTTGGTTACATACTCAATTTCTGCGTCGTTCCAACCGTAATTTTTCTGCTCAGGATCTGCATTGATTCTTGCCCAGGCCCTTTCACCTGTTAGCAACTGGTACCTTCCGCTGGCATGGGTAAACAAAGTCATTTTATAATTGCCCAATAAAAAATAAGGATCGTCCGGCAACTTGGCAGGCTTGCCTTCTTTATCCAATGCTTTAAAGGGTATGGCGCCAGTGTATTGGTACATGGGCAAACCTTTACCAGTCATGCTCCAATTGCCTATTTGAGCGAGGCAGCACTGTGCAGTGATTAAGAGAAAAAAAAGTGTAATAATTTTCATAATGAAATCATTTTAATATTGCTTTCTGTAATTTATTTATCGTTCAAGCTTCCTTAACATATTTTGCAAAAAGCAAGGTGTGTATTGTAAACTTCCCTTGCTACTAGAATCTCATTGTTACCCTTTGCCACCTTTATTTTACCTGCGCTTTGGATGGTAAGAACATCATTGATAAAGATATTATGATGATTAATTTCAGGTTGTAAAAAATTTAGCCAACCTTACTCAGGCTGGCTAAAAGTTTTTATTAAAAATAAATATGATACTGGAATTTAAAAAACGGTTTAAATTTATGCTGACCCTATGAAAAACTGATATTACCTGTCACAAAAAAATTTCTATAAAAGGTTATGATTTTTTAAGTTTCACTTAAAACATTCAAAGCCTGTTTTATTTACCACAATGGGTTTTGAACAAGGCCCTGCGAAATATTTAACTCGTTCTGCGGGATAGGATACAAATACATTTGAGGTAGAAAAACCCTTGTTTCAACTACGTTTGGCACATAGGTAAATGTGGTTGCAGTGGTTCTTGTAATATCAACACCACGTAACTGCCCGCCCAATGTTGCCGGTGCAATCATCCACCTGCGAACGTCCCATGCCCGGTGATCTTCAAACGCCAGCTCTACCCTTCTTTCATTGCGGATTCTTTCACGCACTTCTGCCTGAGATAAACCCGCGGGCAATAACGGCATTAATACACCAGGTCTGTTGCGAACCCGATCGTAATTAATTTTAATATCCACATTGCCAGGGCTGAACTCGTTTAACGCCTCTGCATAATTTAAATAAACTTCTGCCAACCTGAAAAATATCCAACTGTGCACTGCTGTTTGGCCAATGGTCCGATTAATGGTTTCATTTACATATTTACGCAGGTAATACCCGGTGTTTGAGGCCTTGGGCAATGGCTTGCCATCTCTTCCACCAGTGTATATTTCCGATACAACCGGGGCTGGAAGCCTAACGATACCTGGAACAGAGAAGGCTACATTATTGACCAGGATACTCATGAACAACCGCGGATCTCTTGCGATGGCGCCAGTGGTTGCATAAGGGTTGGAAGCATGTGCAGGATTGTTCCAATCGAACTTAATGCTTGATGTAGCACTAGCTTTTATTTCGTAGGCGTCCACCAAATCCTGTGATGGCGTTGTACCGCTTTCACCGCCATACCCAACTGGCAAATTAGCTGCTTCAAAACTACTGGTACCTGTATTTCGGCGGGTAAATATGATTTCTGTATTATTAAAAGATCTAAATAAAGTGCCATAGTTATTAAAAAGCGCATAGCCCGTTCCAGGTAAATCGATTACCGCCTTGGCGGCATCGGCGGCAGCTTTCCAGCGTGCAGCCCTGTCGCCGGCCGGCAATGAAATTAGTAATGGTTGAGCAAATCCTGAAGCCCACGAAGGATTATTGAACAAATCACTTGCTGCATACAACAGCAACCTTGCCTTTAATGCCAGCGCAGCGCCTTTTGTGGCTCTTCCCAACTCGGTAGCATTGGTACCAAGCTCGTTGTAACTAGCCGGTAAATTAGTAGCCGCCGAATCACATTCGTTCGAGATAAACTGAATACACTCCTGCAACGTATTTCGTTTAATAGTAGGTATAACATCCAATCCAAGCGGGGAAGTCATAATAGGAACTCCGCCATATCTTTTTACCAATTCAAAATACAGGAAGGCTCTTAAAAACCGGGCTTCATATTTCCAGTTAGTTACTTCCGCAAGCTGGCGGGTATACACAAGTTGAGATGACACGGATGGGTCTAATTTAAAACGATCAAAATTAATACTATCCGTGGAAAGCAGGAAAACATTGGCTTTGCGAATGCCCCTAAAAAAACCACCCCATACATCATCTGGGTTATTAATAGCGTTCCAGCTTCCGTTGTTAAAGTTTTGTACAGCACTTAAGCCATCGGTATGTTCCGCCTCATCTGTAGCGGAAGCCATCATTGCGCCGTCAATATTCAAAAACCCTTCCTGCGTCTCTGAATACACACCGGCTAAAAGGGACTTAACGTTGGCAAATATGGATTCAATCTGCTGCTCATTAAGATCGGTTGTAATTTCCCTATCGAGCTTTTGACAACCAGCCAGTGTGAACAAGGCAATTGTACTTAAAAAATAGATTATACGCTTCATTGCTAATTATTTTGAGTTCATTAAAATTGAATTCTTGCACCTAGTGTAAAGGTTCTTAAAGGAGGGTAACCGGTACCCAACGCTTCCGGATCGCCATATTTAATATGATCTATTGAAAACAAGTTGGTACCTGTTATATAGAATCGGGTGTGCAGCATGTTGATTTTTTTAATTGCCCTGCCGGATAAGGAATAGCCAATTTCAGCACTACGCAATTTTATAAAACTGCCATTTCTTTGATAGTAGGAAGAAAACCGGTAATTATTTAAGTTGTTCTCTGTAGTTAATCTTGGAAACTGTGCCGTAGCGGCCGTTTGTGGTGTCCATCGTTCAAGGGCAATTTCACCGGCCTGTCCAAAATTTTGGAATGGCCTAAACTGATTTGAAGTTAAAAATACCGATCTGCCGCTCACTCCTTGTAACACGAGGTCAAGATCAAAACCTTTATACTGTAGGCCGGCATGCAGTCCCGCTGTTAATTCAGGTAATCCGGTGTTGCCAATCGGCTGGTTGTCATTTCCGTCAATAATTCCATCGGGTACTCCAAGTGGACCGCCTACATCCTGGTACTTCACATCGCCTGCTTTTACTATCACCCCGATTGGCCTTGGACTGGCAGTTGCTTCCGCATCGGTTTGGAACAAACCAAGGGCATTCAAGCCATAAGGCTGACCCAATCTTCTTCCGGCATTGACCAATCCTGCATTGAGCTGGATGGTTTGCGCATTAAAAATAATTTTGTTGCGGGCATAAAAAACGGTGGCTTCCGCAAAAAACTGAAGGTTGCTTTTTTCTCCACTCCTGTATCGAAGCACCGCTTCAAATCCTTTATTGTCTACCTTTCCCTGGTTCAATATCGGCAAGGCGGTATATCCTAAATAAAGTGGAATAGTTGCATTGCCGTTGGCCAGAATGTCGGACCGTTTATTGCTAAATAAATCCAGCGAAAAATCCAATTGCTTAAAAAATGTGGCATCAATACCAATATTGGCTTTCGATTCTTTTTCCCAGGTCACATCCGGATTGGCTAACCTGCCTTCAGATAAACTGAAATTGACGGCATTGTTTGTGCCGAAATAATAAGGAGCGCCATTTGGATAACGTTGGTCAAAAATGAATCTAGTTCCACCTATTTCATCGTTGCCCGTAAGACCATACGACCCCCGAACCTTTAGAAAGGTGATCGTTTTATTGTCAAGTAAAAAACTTTCATTCGAAGCTATCCAACCGAGAGAGCCGGCCGGGAAAAAGCCATACTGGTTGCCTTTTGCATAATTTTCAGAACCCATATAGGAGGCAGAGAACTCGGCGATGTACTTATTACTGTTTACATAAGTTAACCTGGAGCCAACTGAATTATTTTTATAGGGAAGACTTAAGTTAGCGGCATCAGTGCCGGGAAAAACAGTCGCTTTATTGATTGTTGAATTGTCTGAGTTAAACATTGCCATAGCAGTTATATCATGTTTTCCAAATACCCGGTGGTAATTTAAAAAGGCCTGTATTGCAGTATTTCTGTACTGTCCAAGGTTAGGCTCAGAACCTACAAGGGAAGTAATTTGACCAAATCTTGTGTAGCTGGTATCACCATTCGCATTTTTTGTAATCGAATATCGTTCTATCTGCTTGACACGATTAGAGCCTGATATAAAATAATTGTTTACACTTAATGCTGCTGAAGCCGTTAAACCTTTTGTAATCATACTTAAATCATAATTAAACCTCAACGATGACTGAAGTGTTCTGCCATTTGATTCCGCAAACCCGGTTTTTAATAAGTTCGCAACGGGGTTGGATTGGTTTGCGCTACCACCAAAAGAGCCATTTGGATTGCGTACAGGAAATGAGTTGGGAGCAAGCAATGACAACTGGTTAAAAACTCCACCCGTATTGAGTGATGAAGGGTTGGCTTTATCTTCTACTGTTCCGCCCAGCAGTAAGGTGGCCGTCATCCTTTTAGTTAAAACAACCTCTATATTGGCCCTGAAATTAAACCGGTTGTAGGTTGAGTTTTTGCTTTCTTCGTCCTGGTCGCCAAAATTTTTAAACAATCCCTGGCTGGATATATTATTTAATAACACAAAGTATTTGGCTGTTTTATTGCCACCCCTGAAACTTAAATTATAATTCGACACCGGTGCGGTACTTCTCAATACCTCATCGTACCAGTTTACATTGGGTCTGAAAAAGGGATTACTGCCATCCTGGTATTGGGTAAGATCTGTAGCGGTGTATAAAGGTGCTTTACCTTCGTTGGCCAGAGCTTCGTTGTACAAATTGGCATAATTGTAAGCGTCTAAAAATTTAGGTAAACCAGTGGCCTGCGAAAAGCCCTGCTGGGTGCTAAAATTAACCATCAACGGCGCTTCTCTTCCTCTTTTTGTGGTTACTAACAACACACCGTTGGCTCCCCTGCTGCCATAAATAGCAGTGGCGGAAGCATCTTTTAACAAAGAAACTTCTTCTATCTCTTCCGGAACCAGTTGGGTGTAATCACCCAGGAATCCATCTACGATAATTAACAGACCAGTACCAGGGCCATAAGTACCTCTTCCCCGCCCTGATAGAGACGGATCGTTGATGCCCGGTTCATTGTTTCCCTGCCCTACTGTGAGGCCAGGCAATCTGCCATACAGCGTGTTGCCTACATTTGTATTGAATGTTTTTTGCAGATCAATGCCTTTTACGGTAGAAACAGCACTTGTTAAAAACAGCGTGGGTTGCCTGGCATATCCTATGTTTATGGTTGGCCTATCTCTGTCGACAATAATTAGTGAATCCACTTTTTGTTGAGCATTGGAAATTTCACTAACCCCGGCCACCAGTAGAAAAGCAAGCAATAGTTTTTTATATTTGGGTTGCATTTGAATATGCTTTATTTGATAAAAATTTGTTTCAAAAAACAGTTAAAGCGAATGATCAGAGCTTTATTAAATTATAGCATCCAAGGTTCTATTCCCAACCCGGGTTTTGAGGCAGATTACCTTTCAATACTTCAGATAACAGGTAAGGATGGAGGTACATTCGCTTCAAAAAAACACGTGTCTCAAATACGTAAGGCAGATAACTAAAAGTAGTGGTTGTTATTCTTCCCACTCTAATGCCATACATAGGGCCAGTCATCACCCCATCTTCTTCGGCAATTAACCAGCGCCTGATATCCCAGAAACGATGATCTTCAAAGGCAAGCTCAATATCACGTTCATTGCGTACCCTTGTTCTAAACTGGCTTTGAGACAAACCGGCAGGCAGGTTGGGCATACCCGACCTTGTTCTTATCCTGTTTACCGCAGTATATGCTTCGGGTACCGGTCCCTGGAATTCATTGAGTGCCTCTGCATAGTTGAGGAAAAACTCATTGAGCCTGTACAAGGCAATCGCTGGTACCACGTTCGTATTTTCAACTGCTTCAGGTATGTGCTTCAACATCCAGGCGCCACCAAAGCAAAGCCTTTCATGCCTTCCACCAGGGAATATTTCAATAATTGGATGATTGGCATTCCATCTTCCGCCATTATAGCCAATCGATTGCTTGAAACGTGGATCAAGTTCGTTGTACTTTGTTACCAGGTCGTTGCCACCGGCAAGATTCCATGTTTGAGGTAAGCCGGTGACTTTATTTTCATACTTTCTTATAAAATTGTGCGTTACAGAGTTAGCCACCCAAAAAGACCCCATAGCAGTTGGTATTATATGATACCAGGGAAAATTAAATCTGCTGAGCGCCCCAAAAGTTTTATCGGCAATTATAATTTCATTGTTATCCCTTACGTCCCAGGCCGTCCAATAATTTCCAAGTGATCTGTTGGCAACGGTTGGATCCCTGTTGGCAGGTACGTCTATCAAACTTACATTGGCAAAAGTAGCTTCATCCAATACTGCTTTTGCAGCATCTGCGGCCAGTTTCCAACGATTGATATCAGCATTGCCATAACAAATCAGTTTGTTGTTGGCAGCATCCGCCATTGGTAAAAAAGGTGTGGCGGTATTGAATAAGGGGCTTGCTGCATACAACAACGTCCTTGATTTGAGAGACATTGCAGCAATTTTTGTAGCCCTGCCACGCTGTGTAGCGGGATAAGAGGAGGGTAAATTTCCGATTGCATCATTGCAATCTTTTACAATGGCATTGATCGATTCTTCCAAGGTAGACCTTGGTACTACCGCTTCATTTCCTGAAGTAAACCTTTTAGTCACAATAGGGATCCCTCCATATCTTTTTAAGGTCTCAAAATTTTGCAATCCCCTTATAAATTGTGCTTCTCCCTTTACCTGGCTTTTGAAGGCGGCATCTGCATCTGGCACTTCATCAATCCGCTCCAATAAAATATTCGCAATGCGGATGGCCTTCCACCGGCCAAAATATTTATTGTCTTCCTGGCCAAGTATGGTGGCGCTTTGTATGCTGGCGGAATTCCATTGCTGTGCAAAGGCGAAAGCCGCTTCATTTTCACATTCATCCGTTGCTCCGGCAAGTGTGCCAAATACGTTTGTAGATCCTCCGGTAGCCGGGTTACTTATAACTGCCCCATCCCGGGATGGAAAGATTGACACCATCCCAAACTGGTACAAAGTAGATACATAAGCCTCGGCGTTGACCCTGTTGGAAAAAACCAGGTTTTCTGTTACGTCTACTCCTGGTGCCTTTTCTAAAAAATCCTTGAGGGGTTTTTTACAGGAAAATGATAAAGACAGGTAAATTGCAGCTCCACATATCGCTATATAATTTTTCATATTTGCTCTTTTTAGAAATTAATATTTACACCCATATTTACTGTTCTTATCAGCGGATAAGGTTCTTCATTACCAGGTGTTGGTGGGTTTTCTGGATCGATACCCTTGTACACATTACTCCAGGTAAACAGGTTATTGGTATTTACAAAAACCCTGGCTGAATTTAATCCAATTTTATCCAGCACCTTACCATTAAAGGTATAGCCCAGCTCTGCATTCTTTAATCTAACATAACTGGCATCCACAGTAAAGAAGTCGTTGGATTGGTAATTATTAACAGCACCACCATTGGTACCCAAAGAAAAGCGGGGGAACTGAATGGGCAATCCGGCATCGTATCGCTCCTTTGTCCAGCTGTTGATTAAATAATCAGGCGCACCAGCGGGGTTGCCATCATAAAATGCTTGTATAT
>Ga0136636_10001394_pt1 | contig 14066 bp, 12 predicted proteins | sample AntDrymUQ8522106_2_FD_104653 | JGI IMG/M metagenome (GOLD analysis project Ga0136636, IMG submission 104653) | Polar desert sand microbial communities from Dry Valleys, Antarctica - metaG UQ852 (21.06) | ecosystem: Environmental > Terrestrial > Soil > Desert | place: Antarctica: Dry Valley... | reverse complement strand
CTGCCGTTGAAAGTCGCAACAAATTCGTTAAGCTTTGGCAATCAAGTACTCACCTTGTTACAACTTTGCCTCAAAAACGCACCCACTTATGTGCCAACTTCTTGGAATGAACAGCCACCTGCCAGCCAGCCTGACACTGAGTTTCACCGGGTTTTCGCAACGCGGGGGCGGCACCGACCACCACAACGACGGCTGGGGCATTGCTTTTTTTGAGAGCGAGAGCGAGAGCGACAGCGCCATGCCCGGCAAAGGCGTGCGGCATTTTGTGGACAAAGCCAGTGCCGCTACCTCACCCATTGCGCAGATGCTCAAGAACTACCCCATCAAAAGCCACAACGTGGTGGCACATGTGCGCAAAGCCACGGTGGGCCGTGTTTCTTTGGATAACTGCCACCCGTTTGTGCGCGAGCTGTGGGGGCGCAACTGGGTGTTTGCCCACAATGGTGACTTGAAAAACTACGCGCCAAAGCTGCATGGCAGTTTTCGCCCCGTGGGCACCACCGACAGCGAATTGGCGTTTTGTTGGTTGATGCAGGAACTCTCCAAATTTCATGTCGGTGTGCCCAGTGTGGCCGAATTGACCAACAGCCTGCGGGAGTTGGTGCCCACCATTGCCAGGCACGGCACTTTCAATTTTTTGCTCAGCAACGGCCAGGCGCTGTGGGCGCATACCAGCACCAAACTGCATTACGTGCTGCGTGCCCACCCCTTCAAAGAAGTGCATCTGAAAGACGAAGATATCCGCGTTGATTTGGCCGAGCTCAACAGCCTCAATGACCGTCTGGCCATCGTGGTGACGGAACCCCTGACCAGGGACGAGGACTGGATCGCGATGACACCCGGACAGTTGCAGGTGTTTGTGGACGGCGTCGTCAGCGCGTGCAGTGGTTACTGTGACGGCCCGTCGACGCCGCCTGCCGCCGTTGTCAGCATTCAGTGCGAAGCAACGTGCGCCGCTTCCAGTGCTTGCAAAAACATGTCTGCCACGTCAAAACCGGTTTGATCGGTGATTTCCTGAAAACAGGTGGGGCTGGTGACGTTGATCTCGGTCAGACTGTCGCCAATCACGTCCAGCCCCACCAGCAACAACCCTCTTGCGGCCAACACCGGGCCTATGGCCTGCGCAATCTCCAGGTCGCGCGCGCTCAAGGCTTGCGCCACGCCTTTGCCCCCTGCGGCTAGGTTGCCGCGCACCTCGCCACCTTGTGGAATGCGCGCCAAACAAGAAGGAACGGGCTTGCCGCCAATCACCAAGATGCGTTTGTCGCCTTGGGCAATGGCGGGCAGAAACTTTTGCACCATCACCGATTGCGCGCCGTCCTTATTCAGGGTTTCGATGATGCCGCCCAGGTTCAGGCCGTCGTCCTTGACCCGGAAAATACCCATGCCACCCATTCCATCCAGCGGTTTGAGAATGATGTCTTGATGCTCGGCATGAAACGCACGGATCGACGCTGCGCTGCGCGTCACCAACGTGGGGCCGATGAACTGAGGCCATTCCATGATGGCCAGTTTTTCCGGGTGATCGCGCAACGCACCAGGTTTGTTATAAACACGCGCACCTTCGCGTTCAGCTTGCTCCAGAAGATGCGTGGCGTAAAAAAACTCACTGTCAAAAGGCGGGTCTTTGCGCATTAAAACGGCGTCAAAGGTGTTCAATGCTCTTGGCAGCGCATCAGCAGTCGGATCTGCGTGCACAAACCAGTCCACGGCGTCACCCGTGAGGGAAATGGTGCGCACCGCTGCGCTCACCAACGCACCACGCTGCCAGGTGAGGTCAGCGGGCTCACACGCGTGCAGGCTGTGCCCACGGCGCGCCGCCTCGCGCATCATGGCAAAGGTGGTGTCCTTGTAGGTCTTGAACGATTCGAGCGGATCAGCAACAAACAACAGCTTCATGGGAACAGTTTCTTTCAAAGAGTGGCTTTCGCCGTCAACAAACAGGTCAGCGCACATCTGGCCCGCAGAGCCCACCCGTGCGGTGTTGCTCGCTTGCCGCAAGGTTCAAAGCCAAAGGCGTGACGACCCACTCCAATACATGGCCACGAAGTCACCCCAAAGCATGAAAAGACTGCCGTCACTGCGAGCTCAGCGGCAGTCCAGGGTTTGTGAAGTCATGGATTGCTTCACTTTGTTCGCACTGAAGGCTGTATTTCCCGTTAACGCGGCGGCAGGTCAAAGTGTGATTTTCCTGCCCTTTGAATCCACAAGGCGACGGACCCGACAATCACCCCCCAGAAGGCCGAGCCTATTCCTGCAACCACCACGCCACTGAGCGTGACCAAAAATGTGATCAACGCGGCCTCACGGTGAAGTTCGTCACGCAGCGCCGACGCTAGCGCGCCACCCATGGTGCCCAGCAACGCCAAACCGGCAATGGCAGCCACCAATTCTTTGGGAAAAGCCGTTAGTACCCCAGTGATGGCCGCGCCAAACACGCCCATCAAGATGTACAGCGCCCCACACGACACCGCAGCGGTGTAGCGTTTGTCGGGGTCGGCATGTGCCTCACGCCCCATGCAAATGGACGCAGTGATGGCGCTCAGGCACAAGGCAAACGCACCAAACGGTGCCAGCACTAGGGTGACCAAGCCCGTGAGTGTGATCACCCGTGAAATCGGGATGCCAGGCTGGCCTGCCTGCCCGCGATAGCCCGCTGCGCTGATGGCGGCCACACCCGGCAAATTTTGCGAGGCCATGGTCACCACAAACAGGGGCAACGCCAAACTCACGGTGGCAGCCCAGGTGAAATGCGGCTCGGTGAACACCGGAATTGCGAGCTCAAAATGCACGCCAGCCCAGGAAAAATCTTGGTTGGCAGCGACATACATCGTCGCAATCAGCAACGTCAAAGGCACAGCGTACCGTGGCAACCAGCGCTTGCCCAGCAAATAGGTCAGCAGCATCACCACCACCAAGGCAGTGTCGGTCTGGGCCGCACTGAACGCTTGCAGGCCAAAACGCGCCAGCACCCCGGCCAACAGGCCATTGGCAATCGCGATGGGAATCCGGTCCATTACCCGTTCAAACCAGCCGGTAGCCCCGACCAACGTGATCAATGCGGCGCACACCATGAAGGCGCCGACCGCTTGCGCCATGGAGAAACCACCCGCCGCGCCTGCCGTCGCCAGAACCGCCGCCCCCGGCGTGCTCCAAGCCACCATCACGGGTTTGCGCAGCACCAGAGAAGGCACCAGCGTGCACAAACCCATACCCAGACCCAGGGCCCACATCCAGGAAGAAATCAACGCTGGCGCGGCACCAAACGCGAGCGCGGCCTGAAACACGATCGCCACCGAGCTGGTGAACCCCACCAGCACCGCGACAAAACCGGCCGTCAGGGCCGATGCCGACATATCCTTCAAAACACGCAATGCAGACTCCCCATGCCTAGGTCGGCGAAACGCGTCACCGCGTCGGCGCGGACCTGCCGCGTCTCCCGCATTTGCCGGAATAGCCGACAGTGCCGTCCCAGGACAAATTGATGCAACAACAACTCAGCTGCCTATGAAGCGGACTCAAATCTCAAACTTGCTGCCCAGCTCCACCACCGAGTTGCTGGGTAAATTCAGAAAGTTCGCTGCGCCGCTGGCGTTGAGGTGCATCTGCGCAAACAGCTTTTCGCGCCACATCGACATGCCGCTGCCAATGGTGGGAACCACCATATCGCGGCTTAGGAAGTAGCTGGTGGTCATGTGGTCCAGGTCACAACCTCGCCCTTTGAGCTGCTGCAAGGCTTTGGGTAAATCCAGATCGTTCTTGAACCCATAGTTCACAACCACCTCCCAACAGTCATGGCCCAAGGACTCGATGGACAAACGCTTGTCCATGCCAATCCACGGCACCTCGTGGTTAACCACGGTGACAAACAGGTTGATCTCGTGCAACACCTTGTTGTGCTTGAGGTTGTGCAACAGGGCATTGGGCACGATGCCGGTCTCTGCGGTCAAGAAAACCGCAGTCCCGGCCACGCGCACCGGCGGACTGACAAACACAGCATCCAGAAAGCTGTTGAGGTCAATGGCATCGGCCTTGAGCTTTTGTTTCATCAAACGGCGCCCGTCCTTCCAGGTCATCATGACCACGAAGACTGCCAGCCCAATCAGCAAAGGGAACCATCCGCCGTCAAACAGTTTGGCCATGTTCGAGGCGAAGAACGCAAAGTCAATCAGGAAGAACACGCCCGTGGCACCAATGCACAACCACAAGGGGTATTTCCAGGCGAAACGCAGAACAAAAAAGGTCAGGATGGTGGTGATCAACATATCCAAGGTCACCGCAATCCCGTAGGCTGCGGCCAAGTTGGACGAGGACTTGAACAACACGACCGCCAGCACAATCAGCACAAACAAAGACCAATTGACAAACGGAATGTAGATTTGGCCGGTTTCCTTGACACTGGTGTGCAGCACCTGCAAGCGCGGTAGGTAACCCAGCTGAATCACCTGTTTGGTGACCGAAAACGCGCCGGTGATCAAGGCCTGCGACGCAATCACCGTGGCCAAGGTGGCCAGGCCCACCAGCGGCAGCAACACCCAGTCAGGTGCCATCATGAAGAAAGGGTTTTTCACCGCTGCTGGGTTGCTCAGCAACAAAGCACCTTGGCCAAAATAGTTCAAGGTCAGGCACGGCATGACCACCGAAAACCAAGCAATTCGAATGGGCTTCTTGCCAAAGTGCCCCATGTCGGCATACAGGGCTTCGCCACCGGTCACGCACAAGACAACCGCGCCCAAAATGATGAAGGTGACCCAAGGCTGACTCCAGATAAACGCCAACGCGTAGTGGGGACTGAGCGCGTACAGAATCTCAGGGTTGTGCACGATGTGCGACACGCCCAGTGCCGCAATGGTCAAAAACCATACCAGTGTGACGGGGCCAAAAAACTTGCCGATGTCGGCCGTGCCCCGTTTTTGAACCGCAAACAAGACGGTCACGATCATCAGGGTGAGCGGAATCACCGCCTTCTTGAAGGTGGGAGAGACCACTTCCAAGCCTTCAACCGCTGATAGCACCGAAATCGCTGGCGTGATCACCCCGTCGCCATAGAACAAACCGGTGCCAAAAATACCCATGACGAGCAAAGCGCGGCGCAGTTTGGGTTTGTCTTGGACGGACTGCGAAGCCAGCGCCAACATGGCCACCAGGCCGCCTTCGCCATTGTTGTCAGCCCGCAACACCAACGAGACGTACTTGAGCGAAATGATGACGGTGAGGGTCCAAAAGATCAAGGACAACACGCCCATCACGTTGTCGGTGGTGAAAGGCACGTGGCCGGAGCCAAACACTTCCTTGAGCGCATACAGCACGCTGGTGCCAATGTCGCCATACACCACACCGATCGCACCGATGGTGAGCGCGCGTAAAGAGGTCTGAGAAGTACTCAAGCAGTCCACCCGACGCTTTCACGTCAGGCCCAAAGTCAAAAAGAGCGCCATTTTCCGTCAGAACGGCACTTAGTCGTACACCTCGGCCTCAGGATCTGTTGCTTCCAGTTCATAACTGGCCGCTAGCATGGCCAAACGCGCCACCACACCGTACATGTAAAAGCGGTTGGGCGCGCTGGCACCGGGCTTGACGCCGGGCTGAGGCAGCTGGGTGCTGTGTTCGAACGCCAAGGGGACAAAGGCCGAACCGGGGGCGTTGAGGTTTTCATCCACAGCACGTTCAGCATGTACTCTGTAGAAGCCGCCCACCACGTAACGATCCATGGTGTATACCACCGGCTCAGCCACCGCGTCGTTCACCCGCTCTTGCGTCAACACCCCTTCTTGCACCAAGAAATCATGCGGCAGACGCGCCGACGCACTGTCTTGCGCCAGCTGGGTCATGCGGTCGCGCAGGGCCTGCAGGTCGCGGGCGTCGCGCACGGTGACAAAACCCAGTTCGTGCGTGCCATGGTCGGCCTTGACGACCACAAAGGGCTTTTCCTTGATGCCGTATTCCTTGTACTTGCGGCGCACGCGCGTCAGCACCAGGTCCACTTGGGCGCTCAATCGGTCCAGACTATCGGCATCGCCAAACAGCACCGCCTCGCACTTTTCAAACAAGGGGTTGATCAACCACGGGTCAACTCCCAGCAACTTGCCCAGGCGCTTGGCCACTTCCTCATAACACTTGAAGTGCATGCTTTTGCGCCGCGTGGCCCAGCCTGCGTGCAGCGGCGGCAGCTGGTACTGCTCGTACACCTCTTCCAAAATGCCGGGCACACCAGCACTCAGGTCGTTGTTGAGCAAAATCGTGCAGGGGTCAAAGTCTTTGAGCCCCAGGCGGCGCTTGGTGCGCACCACCGGCTCCAGCGTGATCCGCTGGCCGCTGTTCAGTTCAAAGGTGGTGGCTTTCTTGATGGCCGGGTCAATCGACCCCAGGCGCACGTTGAGCCCGGCCATGTTGAAGATACGCTGCAACTGCGCCAAGTTGTCGAGGTAACCATTGCTGTAGGGCGCGTTTTCGGGAACAACCAGCAGGTTGCGCGCCTCAGGGCAGATTTTCTCAATGGCGGCCATGGCCGCTTGCACGGCCAGGGGCAGCATCTCGGGCGTCAGATTGGCCCAACCGTTGGGGTACAGATTGGTGTCAACCGGGGACAGTTTGAAGCCCGCGTTTCGCACGTCGACTGACGCATAAAACGGGGGGGTGTGCTCCATCCACTCCAACCGGAACCAGCGCTCAATAGCTGGCATGGAATCCAGCACGCGCTGCTCCAGTTCGTTGATGGGGCCGGTCAGGGCAGTGATAAGGTGGGGAACCATGGACAACCTTGCAAAGTAAGGATGAGAATTCTAGGCGCGCGACGTGATAGTTTCTTAAATAACCTAGGTGCGGACCTCGCCTTGTCCCAACACCACGTATTTCAACGAGGTCAGACCCTCAATACCCACCGGACCGCGGGCGTGAAACTTATCGGTGGAAATGCCAATTTCAGCGCCCAGGCCGTACTCAAAACCGTCGGCAAACCGGGTGCTGGTGTTCACCATCACGCTGGCCGAGTCTACTTCGCGCAAAAAGGTCTGCGCGTGCACGTGGTCGCGGGTGAGGATGGCCTCAGTGTGGTGGCTGCTGTAGTGGTTGATGTGGGCGATGGCCTCATCCACCCCACCGACAATTTTGATGCTGATGATGGGCGCCAGATACTCTTCAAACCAGTCGGACTCTTGCGCTGGCACCAGCTTGAAGGACTCAAACAGTCCATTGTTAATAGCATCGGACCCAATTTCTTCGCCAGACAGGGGTTGATTGGCTACATAGTCCTGAAGCAAAACCAGGGCCTCTGGGTCGCACCGCATCTCAACACCTTTGGCGGCGTACACCGTGGCAATTTTGGGCAAAAACGCTGCCGCCGCGCCGCGCGCCACCAGCAGGCTCTCAGTCGCGTTGCACGGGCTGAACTTGTTGGTTTTGGCGTTGTCAGCCACCTTCACGGCCAAGGCAATGTCGCACGGGTCATCCACATAGGTGTGGCAATTGCCGTCCAGGTGCTTGATGACCGGCACCTTGGCGTCGCGGCTGATGCGCTCGATCAGGCCCTTGCCGCCGCGCGGAATGATCACATCCACAAACTGCGGCATGGCAATGAGCTGGCCCACCACCTCGCGGTCGGTGGTTTGTACCAATTGCACAGCGTTTTCAGGCAAGCCGGATCGGGTCAACGCCTGCTGCACCAAGCGCGCCAGCGCCTTGTTCGAGTCAATGGCCTCGGAGCCGCCACGCAAGATGCAGGCGTTGCCGCTCTTGATGCTCAACGACGCGGCTTCAATGGTGACGTTGGGGCGGCTCTCGAAAATCATGCCGAACACGCCAATCGGCACGCGCATTTGGCCTACGCGAATGCCGCTGGGCTGCTCTTTAAGGCCGGTGATTTCACCGATCACATCCGCCATGGCTGCCAGTTGCTCGCAACCTTGGGCGCAGGTTTCGATCACCTTGGGGGTGAGTTTGAGTCGGTCCACCATCGGCGCGGCCAAGCCAGCAGCCACAGCGCGGTCAATGTCGCGGGCGTTGTCGATCTGCAGCGCCTCCACATTGGCGCGCAACAACGCGGACAGCGCTCTCAATGCTGCATTTTTCGTAGCTGCAGACGCTTTAGCCATATGGACCGAAGCCTGTTTTGCCTGCAAACCTAGTGTGTGTGTGTATTCAGTGATGGTCAGGGCGTTCATGGGGAGCATTTTGGCATGCTCACTCAGGCACGCATCAAACCGTCACGTCGACACATAAGCGAGCTGACTAAAATCCCCGAAACCCGGTGTCCCACGCACCTTCACCGCCGCTCTCTCAATGCACAACACCGCGCCACGCCTCACCGGAACCTTGACCACCTGGCACGACGACCGGGGCTTTGGTTTCATTGAACCCACCCAGGGAGGACAGGCGCTATTTGTACATATCAAAGCCTTCGGGGACCGTGCCGGGCGACCCCAGCTGGGCCAAGTGCTGAGTTTCGGGGTTGAGATTGCCGCCAACGGGAAGAAGCGCGCCACCCAAGTACAGCCGCTGCGGGCTACGAGCACGGCTCGGCCACGCCCTCGGGTCAACTCGCCCGTCCAATGGGGCACGGCCACGGTGTTTGCCATTCCAGCGTTTGCGCTGCTACTCCTCGTGGTAGCAGTCCTTTGGCGGGTGCCGCACTGGGTGCCCGTGCTGTACGTGGTGGCCAGCGGGGTGTGCTATTTGGCGTACTGGCAGGACAAGGAGGCAGCCCAACGCCAACGCTGGCGCACACCGGAAAGTACGCTGTTGATGCTGGGGTTGGTAGGAGGGTGGCCCGGCGCGATCGTGGCACAACAAGGGTTGCGCCACAAATCCAGCAAGGCCTCGTTTCGAGCCGCGTTCTGGCTCACAGTGGTGCTCAACGTGCTGGGCTTTGTGAGTCTGACCACGCCCTTGGGGACGGGGCTACGCGCCCTCACAGCCACACTGGGTTACACATAAATCGTGATCGAGCCCATCATCTATATGGACTTCAAGCTATCAAAAAAAAGCAAACGCACCCGCCGTTGCACGCTAACGCCTCTGCGCCACGGGCGTGGCAGCGCACAGCGCGCACAGGGACATGGCCAATTTGTGCAGGGCTTGCCAGGGTTGCGCGGGCCACTCGGACGACTTCAGACCTTTCACAACCCCATCGACCACATGCGCGTCTTGGAGCAACGCCGCCAATGCCGCTTGGGTCAGGCGCGGCAGCACCCGCTCAAACAGGCGCTCCTTCACGCCCCAAACGCGCTGCTCACGCAAAGCCATGGGCAAGGGTTTGCCTTGTCCCATGGCATCTTTGACGCGCTTGAGCGCGCGGATGTCTTCGGCCAAGGTGTAGTGAACCAGCACTTCGGCCTCGCCTTCGGCTTGCAAACCATCCAACATGCGCTGCACACGGCCCGCCTGCCCCGCCAAAACAGCCTCTGAGAGTTTGAACACGTCATACCGCGCCACATTCAGCACGGCGCTTTCAATGTGCTCCAAACTCAGTTCCCCTGCGGGGTGCAGCAGCGCGAGTTTTTGGATCTCTTGGTGTGCGGCCAGCAGATTGCCCTCTACCCGATCGGCAAAAAACTGCAGGGTGCGCTGTCCCGCTTCACCGGTTGCCACACGCTGACCCTGCGCCGCTAACCGCTGGGCAATCCATTGTGGCAATGCGGCACGTTCAACCGGCTGCACCTCTAACGTAATGCCGCTTTCCAGCGCGACAAACCAGGCGCTGGACCGGGTCAACTTATCCAGACGGGGAAGAATGACCAGCGTCAGGGTGGTGTCGTTGCCACGCGACTGATCCACCAATTGTTGCACCGCGGTGCTGCCGTCCTTGCCAGGTTTGCCACTGGGAATGCGCAACTCCACAATTTGTTTGTCGGCAAACAAGCTCAGCGACCCACACGCCGCCAACACCTCGCTCCAGTCGAAGTGGGCACCTGAAACCGTGTGGGATGTGCGCTCGGTAAACCCTTGGGCGCGGGCTGCGGCACGTATGGCATCAAGCGCTTCTTGAATCAGCAGCGGCTCGTCGCCGTGCAGGGTGTAGAGGCTTTTGAGACCTTTGCTTAGGTGATTGGATAACTGGGCCGGGTTAAGTTGCATCGGCCCAGTTTATCGTGGTGCGCGCCCAGCCCATAGAACCCCGGCCACACCATTTTTAGAAGCGCCGGTGGCGAGGCGTTGTTTACGGCGTGTCGTTGATGCCAGCGGCTTTGATCAAGGCAGACCAACGCGCCAGTTCGGCCCTGTACAGGGCTTGAAAGTCCGCAGGTTTGGCGCTAAAGCGTGGCTGCGCACCAATGGCTTCCAACTTTTCGGTGAATTCCTTGCTCTTGCCCGCCGACACAATGGCGTCATGCAGCTTGGTCACCACCTCCGCTGGCGTGCCATTGCGCACGGCAATGCCTTGCCAACTGCGCACAAACGCGGCAGAAGGAATGCCTTGCGCGCCTGCGGACTTGATGCTGGGAAAGAGCGGCGATGGCTCCTGCTGCATCACGCCCAAGAACTTGATTCGGCCCGCGTTGGCTTGAGCCTTCAGTTCGAGCCCCATCAGATCCGTCATCAGGTCGATGTCACCGGCCAACAAGGCTTGCAGATTGGGCCCCCCTCCGCGAAACGGAACATGGGTGTATTTGAAACCCGTTTTCCGGGCCAATAGTTCGGGCGCCAGATGCGACGTAGTGCCCGCCCCTCCAGACCCAAACTTTAAGGCCCCATTTTTGGCCTTGGCCAGGGCAACCACATCCTGCAGATTGTTCAGGGGCGAATCACCCCGTGTCAGCATCACCACCGACAAGGCGGTGAGTTGGGACACCATCACCAGATCGCGCTCAGGTTTGTAGCCGATGTTGTCGCGCATGGTCGGATTGGTCGCCAGCGACAAACCCGCAAGCAACAGGGTGTAGCCGTTCGCTGGTGCGGCCAGCAAGGCCAGGGTAGCGTTATGCGCACTGGCACCGGTGATATTTTCCACCACCACCGCTTGTCCCAGTTGTTTGGCCAGTTCAGCCGCAGCCGCCCGGGCGACAACATCTGTTGGCCCGCCGGACGAAAACCCGACCAATAAACGCAGCGGCTTGGTTGGATAGTTGCTCTGCGCTTGCGCGGCAATGGGAAACGCTTGACTCAAAGCTGCGCACAGACTCATGACAAACAAACAACGTCGTGATGGGGTTAACCGAAACATGGATTGCTCCTCAAAATATAGCTATTCCTCAAAATTTTGCAGGTGAGACATCCCACACCGCTCCCAGGTGGTTGCGCCCACGGCCGTCTGGCGCAACACTGGCTCAATCCCAAAAACCATTTTGCAAGTCATTGCTGACGCGTCAAGTGCGATGCGATGCACACCAGCGGACTGCAATCCTTACAACTGACATTTGCATCTCCTCACCATTCCAAGCCCTGGGCGGGCTGAGCGATATTTAAAGAAACAAAGGACTTGCCAGCGTGATTTCATCATGCGGACAATTTTTTATCTGAGAACGCCCTCGAAACCCAACATGGCGAGCGTAGCGCGGCAATCCATGCATTTGGACTTCTTGGCTGCAAGGATTGCCACGTCGCTGCACTTCTCGCCATGACGATGCTTGCAGTGCGCCAAAATTTGGTATCTGGTGCGTCTTTCTCTGTGCAATTATGAACCGAGTGTTGCTGTCACCACGCCCATTGATGCGCCGCAGGAGTTCGCGGCCGAAGCTGCGCTCGAGAAACGGGAGCGCAAAACCAATCAGGACACCCCAATACTTCGGGCGTTGGGGTTGGCGCACTACTGGCAGCGACTGCTTGATGACGGGCAGGTGCAAACCATTGGCGACATCGCCCAACTGGAGGAGATGGATGTTACCCAAGTGCGACGCTTGCTCCGCCTCACGTTACTGGTTCCCGGATTGCTGGAAACGATTGTGGCCAGGGCTGAACTGACTTCGCTTAATCTGGAATTGGTGCTGCGCCGGTCAATGCCGGATGACTGGCATGCACTGGCGCCCTGCTCCGGCACGTGTGTTGCGCCGACGCTTGCGTAAACGCAAAAACAGCGCCCCAAGACCTGCGCCCACAAAGTCAGGTCTTGGGTTTCGGACAGTCCTCAACGACAATCAGGATTGCGCCAAATTGCGAACAACAACATGCCCGTCAACGCCACCTTCTCCAACCTTTCCGTCGACACAGTCTTCGCGCAATCGCCCCTGGGGCTCAGCCTGCGTCAGATACTGACCGGGGGACGCGGGTCCAACGTGGCCATTGCCGACTTTCTGCTTCGCAACCCGGTACGCGCGACCGCCTGGGGCATCGAAGAAATGGCCAGCCAGACCCAAACATCCACGGCCACGCTGAGCCGGTTTGCCCGAACACTGGGGTTTGAGGGTTTTGCCGCGCTGCGGGCAGCCATGGCCGAGGCCTTGCAAAGCGCCTTGCAGCCCGTGTTCCACCCGGTAGAAAAATTGCGCGGTGCGCTGGAGCGAGCAGTCCCCAAAAGCGGCAACCCGGTGTTGGCTGAAAGCTTGCAATCCACTCTGACCAACATCAGCACCACGGCTGCCGGGCTGGATATGCCACGCTTGAACACAATAGCCAAACGCATTCTGGAAGCCTCCACGGTCTACACCATGGGGTTTGGCATCAGTTCCCACCTAGCGGCCATGCTGTCGCTTGACTTGCAACCGTTTTGCAAACAGTCCATCAACATCGTGGAATTCGGTGGCACCGAGGTCGCTGCTGGTCGATTGATGAACATCGGCCCCAAGGATTTGCTGATTGCCCTGTCTTTCCCGCGCTACGCGGGCGACGCCGTCACACTCACGAGGTATGCCCGTGATCGAGGCGCAAGAATTGTTTCTATCACGGATTCTGTGGCATCGCCGCTGGCACCGTGGTCACACGACTTGCTTTTGTGCTCAGCAACGCACCCAGTTCTTTCCAGCAGCTACAGTGCGGCCGTCGTCGTTCTGGAGCAACTGGTCACCAGCCTCATGCTCAGTGGCGAAAACCATGTCGCGCAGGCAGAGAAACTGACCGGCGCCATTTCAGCCTACTTGTACAACGACCGGCCTGGCGCCGAAAAAATCAAAACTGAGCGCCGTGCGGCCAAACGCCTTCCACAGCCGAAATCGGCCTGAATGGCGCGCTTACATCACTCTAGGGCCCCCAGTTGACCGCTTGTTTTCGTCAACAAGTGCTTTCAACTGTTGATTATTTGAGATCCAATCAAGGCTCCCCAACGGGTGACATCGCTACGCACCCAATTGAGGGATCTGGGATCACGATCACGACATGCGGTAGGTTTCCAGATGGATGCTGGTTTCCGTGTTGCTGATGCCTTTGAGCAAACGGATGCGTTCCAGCACCTTGGCCAGTTCCTGCAAACTTTCGGCGCGTAACTCGGCCAACAAATCCCACCGCCCATTGGTGTCATGCAAAGACGCCACACCGGGCTCGCCCATCAGGTGGGCAATCACCGCACGCGTTTGGTTGCCCTCCACCGCAATGCTCATCCAAGCTTTGATGTCGTTGTGCTGCACATCCGGGCGCAACCGCACGGTGTAACCCACGATCACGCCGTTGTCTTCCAACTGGCGGATGCGGTTGGTGACGGTGCCTCTGGACACTTTCAGTTTGGCCGCCAACGCCGCCACGGACAAGCGCGCATCCTGCCGCAGCAAGGACAGGAGTTTTTGGTCAGTTTCATCCATTGTGGCAATCACCTCTATCAAAACGTCAATTATGTGACGTTTTTTATACAAAGTTGTCGATTGTTATTGCTTCCAGCCTGTTGCATACTATTCCCAGACGGTGGCCCATGCCTTCATTCTTTGGAGAAACACCATGACAACGCTGATCAAACCCGCCCTTATGCACACTCTATTTCTCAGCCCATTGGACATTGCCAGCCTGGTTCACCGTATTGGCATGCCCGCCACTTTGGACGGCATGGCCGCCTACATTCACCAAGACTTTCTGCGCTGGCCTCGTTTTCAGAAGGCACCGCGCGTGGCCAGCCACTGCGCAGACGGTGTGATCGAACTCATGCCCATTGCGGACGACACCACCTACACGTTCAAATACGTCAATGGTCATCCCAAAAACACCGCCAAGGG
>Ga0136636_10001391_pt1 | contig 14070 bp, 14 predicted proteins | sample AntDrymUQ8522106_2_FD_104653 | JGI IMG/M metagenome (GOLD analysis project Ga0136636, IMG submission 104653) | Polar desert sand microbial communities from Dry Valleys, Antarctica - metaG UQ852 (21.06) | ecosystem: Environmental > Terrestrial > Soil > Desert | place: Antarctica: Dry Valley... | reverse complement strand
TCCGCGAGAGGGTTCTACTGGGCGCGATTCTTGTCAGACATGTCTGAAAATTGCCTTGCGTTTGTTCACAAATGCGTCCATGCCTTCCTTTTGATCAGCGGTGGCAAACAGCGCATGGAACAGGCGGCGCTCGAACATCACGCCGTCGGACAGACCGGACTCGAACGCGCGGTTCACCGACTCCTTGGCCGCCATCACCGCCATTTGCGAGTAGTCGGCAATCATCAGCGCTGCGCCCAGGGTCTCGTCCATCAGTTTGTCCAGCGGCACCACGCGACTCACCAGTCCCGCGCGCTCGGCCTCGGTGGCGTCCATCATGCGGCCGGTGAGCGCCATGTCCATCGCCTTGGCCTTGCCCACCGCGCGCGGCAGGCGCTGCGTGCCGCCCGCGCCGGGAATGATGCCCAGCTTGATCTCGGGCTGGCCGAACTTGGCGGTGTCGGCGGCGATCACGATGTCGCACATCATCGCCAGCTCGCAGCCGCCGCCCAGCGCAAAGCCGGCCACTGCGGCGATCACCGGCTTGCGGATGCTGCGGATGGTCTCCCAGTTGCGGGTGATCAGGTCGCTGGTGTAGGCGCTGACGAAATCGTGCTGCGCCAGCACGCCGATGTCGGCGCCGGCGGCAAAGGCCTTGTCGCTGCCGGTGATGACGATGGCGCCGATGCCGGCGTCGGCGTCGAAGGCCTTGAGCGCCGCGCCCAGCTCGTCCATCAGGCCGTCATTCAGCGCGTTCAGCGCCTTGGGGCGGTTCAGGGTGATCAGGCCGGTACGCACCGGGCCGTCGCCGCGGGTGTCGACAAGGATGTTCTCGTAGGTCATGGTGTGTTCTCGCTGGGGAGTTCTCGGCGGATAGGGCCCGGAAAGGCACCCATTCTGCCGCCGGGGCTGCCGAGAATGTGCTGCGCAGGCCTGTTGCCGTGGTGCTCGGCCGGGCTGGCTGAAACCGCCACAGCGCGCCTGCCAAGACAAAACCGCATGTGGCCGTCCTGCCTTGGGTTGAGCTGATCGCCCCCAAGCAGAGGCGCCTGCAGACCGGCCACCGGTGTTGCCTTGGAAACCTATCCGCCCGGCGCCAGAAACCGGATGGACCGCAACGGGAACCGGCGCCGCGCGCGGTCCGTCAGCTTGTCGTCGTGCTCATCCCACAGGTCAAACAGCTTTTCGAGGCCGATCAAGGAGATGCGGCGCTTCTCCTGGGTGCAGGCCTCGGTTTCAGCGTCTTTGGTGAAGCCGCCACTGCAGATGAACAAGCCCACATCGCCGTCGCCCAGCAGGGCCATGAAGGACCGCAGGCCATCCACGCTGACCGCCCGTTGCTGGCGTTTGACCTGCACCTTGATGCGCGGTGGCCGCGTGCCCAACGCATCGGGCCAGGCCAGGATGTCGACACCACCGTCTTTGCCAGGTGGCGATACCCAGATGACGTGGGACGACATGGCACGCAAGAGATCGGCCACCAAGTCTTGGAAGTCGTGGGGGTTTATCGCCCGCAGGAATTGCGAGACCTCGGCCCAGGCCTGCTCTCCAGCCTCTTCAAACCTGACGCTCGCGGCCTTGGCGTTGTTGCCGACATCCTCCACGGTACCGGCAGCCGTCGCCACAGCATCCACGCTGCCGTCGACGTCGGGCTGCGCCGCCTTCCACTCAGCGTAAAGCTTGCAGGCGCGCTTGTAGAGGGCTTCGGCGTCGGTCAGCTCGGCATGCGCGGCCTTGCCAGCATCTGTGATGGACCAAGCACTCTTGTCCTTCACCAGCCAGCCCGCCTTGCCGCGATCAACCGTGGCGAAGCGGACGATCTTCTCAAAGCGGCGGGCGCCGGATTCATAGTTGTCGGCCTCGTAGGGGATTTGTCGCCAACATGCAATTTTCGAAATTGATAGGCTGAGCGTTGCCTGCGTCATCCCAAAAAAGAGTGGCCCTGTTCAATCCCAATGAGAGTCCCTCAATGATCGACAGCAGCTCGCTGTACTCCTGAATATCAGGCGATGAAATAGCCCGTTCGAATCTTGAATAGAGCTTGTTTCGTGGGCTGTGGTCTTCTCGAAGCTTTTCAAGGCCACGCACCAGGCAGGTGACGGAAGGCGTAGGCTTTTGGAGGCGTCTTTGAGCGTGATGGCGGCCTGCAGAGCGTTGATGTGCGCGGGCTTGAATTGGCTCAGCTTGTAGTCACTGCCTTTCAGGAGCACTTCGAGAGAGATCGTCATTTTGTAGTTCTTGAGTTGTCACCCGGCCATAGCCGGACGAAGTCAAACGAAAGCTGGCTGTGGTGCCGAATGGACAACAGGTAAACCGTGGCACTGGCGTCCATGGCCCCATACAACATCAAGTAGTCACCGTGCAGGTACTCGCGCAAGGCGCTGGCCGCGCCGCGCGGCAGCGTGGCAAGCTGGGCCAGCGCCTCGGCCGAACTGGGGCCATGGGGCGGCAGGTTGTCCAGGTAGCGGCGGCCGATGCGGGGGAACCGGGCCAGGTTCGGGATGACCGTGGCCCGCAACTCAGTCAGCAAGTCGTCGAAGGCAAAGGCCGCGCCTGCTTCGGTCAAAAACGCCTCGATGGCGTCCAGGCGCTCCAGGAAGCTGGCGGTCAGCTCGACCCGGTAGACACCGTCAGCCACGCTTCTTGGCGGCCTTGCCAGTAGTCGCACCAGCGCGCCGCTGCTGAAGCTGCGCGATGGCGGCATCCGCCCCGTAAGTGCGGCCAGCCTCTATGTCGGCCAGGCCACGTTGTGCGTCGGCGATCAGCAGCAGGTGGATGCGCTCGCGCTCCAGGCGGTGGTAGTAGTCCAGTCGGTCGGCGCCGATCAGTGCGACGTAGCTTTCACCGTTCTTGGTGATGATCTTCTCGGCGCCGGCCTTGGCCTGCTCGGCCAGCTCGGACAGGTTGGCGCGCGCCTGGGTAAAAGGCACCACATCGCTGGCTGAAAAGCCCATGGCCGGCTCCTTGAAGGGGGTTGAGTTGCAGAATTCTGTGCAGTCTACGTGCGTGTGGTGAGCCAAGCCAAGCATTTTCGCGGACCCGAAAACGTGCCTGGCCCCGTACTTGTGCAGGCAGCCGGCGAGGGCAACAAACTGATTGCGACACGAAGACGCCACGGTTGGTCTGAATGTGAACTGAGGCGCTTGGATGGTGCTGAGGGCTGCTAACGCTGGGCCGCCTGCTGCGGTGCACGTTCCAGCGACAGGTCGATCGAGTTGCCAGCGTTGTCGCGGATGACGATGCGCACCGGCAGGTACTGCAGCGTGGGGGCGATCCAGATCTCCGGCGTCAGGTCGCCGGCGCCGGCCGCGCGCCGCGGCTTCAGGTGGAAGCTGGGCACCTCGCCGAAGGGGAAGCGCAATGTCTCCTCACCCACCACGTCGTAAGTCCAGCGCTCCAGCTTGCGGCTGATGGCCAGCGGCAGCTCCACCGCGCTGCCCACCCGCAGCTTGTCGGGCTGGGTGGTGAACAGCCAGGTCAGCTGCACGAACTGGCTGGCCTCGTCCTGGGTGCCGGCCTGCATCGGCACCACCTTGCCGTCGGACAGCACCAACTGATCGGGACCGAAGCGCAGCTGCCAGCGCCGTGGGCTGCGGAACAGCACCTTCTGCTCGCCGTCGAAGCGGCGCGGCGCCAGGCCCTGGGCGGTGAGTTCACCTTCGCTGCTGATACGGCGCGACAGCACCGGGCCGATGGCGGTGAACAGGTGGACCTGGTAGCGCGTGCCCTGGCGCAGCCATTCCACCTGCGCCGTGCCCTCCACCGGCCCGCGGTAGTTGCCGCTGAGCCGGTAGCTCAGCCGGGTGGACGGCGGCCAGGCGAAGGCCATGGCCGGGGCAGATGCCGATGCCGATGCCGATGCCGGCGCCAATGCCGGGGTTTGGGCCACGCCGGCGGCCGGCGGTGCCGGTGCCACCAGCGCCGGCACCGGGTCGGGCACCGGCGGGTCGGGCGCTGGCGCCAGGGCGGCCGTGGCTGCCGCCGATGCACGGCTGTCTGGCTCGGGCGCCGCCGGTAGCGGCGGCTCGGGCTCGGCTGAGGCCAGCAGCGGCGGCGGGGCTGCCCCGTCTGTTGCCGCACGCGCAGCCGCAGCCGCAGCCGCAGCCGCGACCGCAGCCTCACCGGCCGCCACGCCCGCAGCCGAGGCAGCTGCAGTGGGTGCCGACGCCGCCGCAGCCTGCGCAGCGGCCACGGCGGGCAGCCGCCGCTCAGCTACTGCCTGTGGCCGCACCGCCGGCGGCGGGGCCGCAGCGGTCAGCTCGCGCACGAAAGTCACGTCGATGCGCGGCGGTGGTGCGTCACCTGCGCCCCAGCCCACCCGGTCCTCGGCCAGGCGGTTGCCCAGCAGCAGGTGAGCCAGCACCACCAGCGCCGCCAGCAGCCAGAAGCCTCGGCGCCGGACTGGGGGCTGACCTGGGCGCTGGCCGGGCAGCAGCGATCGGCCCGGCGCGGTCACGGCCGGCGCAGGCGTGGCATGTCAGACATCCAGCCAGGCACGGCGGCGGGCCGCCAGGGCTCTGGGCGGCGCCGGCTGCAGTTGCAGCGCCACGGTGGTGTGCATGGCCGACGCCGGCTGCGGCTGCACCACCCGGGTCAGCACCCGCTGGTCGCGCACCAGCAGCAGGCTGAAGGGCTGGTCACGCTGGGTCCAGGCCAGGGTGTCGTCCAGCCGGCGGATGCGCCAGCCGTCCACCGCCAGCAGTTCGTCGCCGGCCGACAGGCCCGCCGCCGCCGCTGCGCTGCCGGCCAGCACGCTCTTGACCTGCACCCCGCTGACCGGCCCTTCGGACAGGCGCAGGCCCAGGCTGGCCGCCAGGCCGGCGCGCTCAGGCCGGCTCTGCACGCCCAGCGCCGCCAGCAGGTCGGCCACCGGCAATTCGGCCGTGCCGTGCACCCAGGCTTGCAGTTCGGCATCGAGCCGGCGGCCGGCCACCTGCGCCAGCACCTCGGCGATGTCGGCCTCGGTGATTGACCCACCAATCGGCCCACCAATCGGCCCACCCATCGCCCCCCCCACCGGCCCACCGCCGCTGCGCTGCCACAGCCCGCGCATCACCGCGTCCAGGCTGCGGCCGCGCTGGCGCAGCGTCAGGTCCAGGCACAGCGCCACCAGCGCGCCCTTCTGGTAGTAGCTGATGGTGGCGTTGGGCGTGTTCTCGTCGTTGCGGTAGTACTTCACCCAGGCGTCGAAGCTGGCCGCTGCCACGCTCTGCACCAGGCGGCCGGGCGTGGCGGCCACCGCGTTGACCGTCTTGGCCAGCAGGCGCAGGTAGCGCGGCGCGTCGATCAGGCCGCAGCGGCGCAGCATCAGCTCGTCGTAGTAGGAGGTGAAGCCCTCGAAGAACCACAGCAGCTCGGTGTGGTTCTCGCGCTGCCAGTCCGGCGTGGCCAGGTCGGCCGGCTTCAGGCGCTTGACATTCCAGGTGTGGAAGTACTCATGGCTGATCAGCCCCAGCAGCGTGAGGTAGCCGTCGGGAATGCCGTCCATGCCGCGGCGCGGCAGGTCGCGCCGGGGGGCCACCAGCGCAGTGCTGGCGCGGTGCTCCAGGCCGCCGTAGCCGTCGTCCAGCGCGTTCAGCAGGAACAGGTAGTGTTTGAACGGTGGCGCGCCGTCGTCGCCATGCCAGAACCTGATCTGCGCGGCGCAGATGCGCTGCGCATCGGCCAGCAGGCGCGCACCGTCGAAGCCCGGCAGCGCACCGGCCACCACCATGCTGTGCGGCACGCCACCGGCCTGGAAGCTGCCGCGCCAGAAGCTGCCCAGCTCCACCGGGTGGTCGACCAGTTCGTCGTAATCGGCGGCCTCGAAGGCCAGCGGCCTGCCGTCGGCCGCCGGCGCCATCGCGGTGGCGGCCTCCCAATCGCGCGGCAGGCGGCCCAGCTCCAGCCGGTGCGGCGCAGTTTCCTGTCCCACCACCCGCAGGCACAGGCTGGTGCCGTTGAAAAAGCCGCGCCGGTCGTCCAGAAAGGCGGCGCGCACCGAGGTGTCGAAGGCATACACCCGGTAGCACACCACCAGCGCCGCCCGGCCGGTGCAACCGGCCAGCCAGCGGGTCTTGTCGAGCTGGCGCAGCGGCACCGCACGCCGGCCCTGGCGCGCCTGCAGGCCCGACAGGTGCCGGCCGAAATCGCGCACCATGTAGCTGCCGTTGATCCACACCGGCAGCGCCAGCTCTTGCTGCGCCGCCGGTTGCGGCACGGTGAGGGTGACGCGGTAGTGGTGGCTGTGCAGGTCGTCGATCTCGACGCGGTAGCGGATCATGGGCCAGGCTTCAGGTTGCGCGCTTCAGGTCGTGCGCTTCAGGTTGCGCGGTTCAGCTGCCGGCGGCCGCCAGAAAGCAGCACAGCGCCGCCACCGACGCCAGCCGGAAGCGCAACGTCAGCCACTGCGCCACGCCCTGCACCGGGTACACCCGGCGGTCGACCAGATAGCAGACCACCAACATGGCGCCGTGCAGCACCAGGCCGGCGCGCGGCGGCATCAGCACCGCCACCCAGGCCAACAACGACGGCACCACGCCCCAGACGAACAGTGAGGCCGGCGGCGCGCTGTGCCGGAAGGCCAGCCCCCAGTGGATGCCACCCAGGAAGGACAAGATCAGCCCGGCATACGCCGACATGGCGAAGGTGACGAAATCATGCAGCTCGGGTGCCAACCCCACCCACACCAGCAGCGCGCCGATGGCAAACGGCACCAGGCCCGCATGGCCCAGCCAGCGGGCCGTGTCGGACACAGGGGGATGGCAGGCCGGCGGCGGGTGGGTCATGGCCGGCGATTGTGGCTTGGCGGGGTCAGCGGCCCCATGGCCGCCCCCGTGGGCGCCCACGAGGACAGCCCCTTGGAAGCTCAGCCCTTCTTGGCTGCGGCCATGCGGGCTTCGATCTGCGCGCCGGGGATCGCGCCTGGGGCGCGGGTGCCGTCCTCGAATACCAGCGCCGGCGTGCCCTGCACGCGGTGCTTGCGGCCCATCTCGGCGTTGGCGTCGAGTGCGGTGGTGTCGCACTTGGCGGCCGCCTTGGACGCCAGCTTGCCGTCGACCATCCAGTCGCGCCAGGCCTTGCCCGGATCTTTCGCGCACCAGATGTCCTTGCTCTTGGCCACCGAATCAGGCCCCAGGATGGGGTAGATGAAGTTGTAGATCGTCACGTCCTTCAGCGCCACCAGGTCGCGTTCCAGCCGCTTGCAGTAGCCGCAGTTGGGGTCGGCGAACACCACCAGCTTGCGCGCGCCGGTGCCCTGTTTGATGACCACCGCGTTCTTCATCGGCAGGCTGGCGAAGTCGATCGCGGTGAGCTTGTTGATGCGCGCCTCGGTCAGGTCGGCCTTGGTCTTGGTGTCGATGATGGCGCCCTGCACGATGTAGTTGCCGCTCTCGTCGCTGTAGATCAGCTCGGTGCCCAGGCGCACCTCGAACAGGCCGGGGATCGGCGTCTTGCTGACCTCGTCGATCTTGGGCAGGTTGGGCAGCCGCTCGGCCAGGTTCTTGCGGATGGTGGCCTCGTTGGCCCAGGCGGCGCCGGCCAGCAGGGTGCACAGGCCAAGGGCGAGCGCGGTGCGGCGCAGCGGGGAAGAGGTGGTCATCGGTCGGTCCGGTAGGGGAAGTCAGGCGTCGAGCGCGCGTTGGGTGAGGAAGCGCTTGATCGGCGCCAGCTGGTTGAGCAGACCCATGCCGCGGTTGCGGAGTTCCCGCGCCAGCGGCTGCGGGTGCGCAAACAGGTGCAGCAGGTTGTCGGTCACCCAGCCCATGGCCTGGGTGGCGCCGGCCCGCGCGCGCACATGGCGGCGCAGCAGGATCTCGTCGCCCAGCGTGCGCCAGGGCTCGCGGTCGGCGATCACCCGGGCAAGGGATGCGGCGTCGGCCAGCCCCAGGTTCAGGCCCTGCCCGGCCAGCGGGTGCACCTGGTGCGCCGCGTCGCCCACCAGCACCCAGCCCGGGCCGCACAGCTGGCTGGCATGGGCCAGCGCCAGCGGCCAGGCCATGCGCCCGCTGGCCAGGCGCAGCGCGCCGGCACCGCCGCCGGTGGCATCGGCCAGCGCGGCCTCGAACTCGGCCGGCGGTGCGGCCAGCAGAGCCTGGGCACGCTCGGCCGGCAGCGACCACACCAGGCCATAGCTGCGCGCGGGCTCGGGCCGGTCGAACGGCAGCAGGGCCAGCACGTCCGGCGCGCCGAACCACTGCCGCGCCACGCCGCCGTGCGGCAGGTCGGCCACCAGGCGCGCCGCCAGCGCGGTGTGGCCGTAGGCCTGGCGCTCGAACTGCACACCCAGCGCCGCGCGCGTGGCCGAGGCCTTGCCTTCGGCCAGCACCGTCAGCGCGGTGCCGCTGGCGGCGGCGTCCGCATCGCCCAGCACGGCCAGGTGCGGCGCGAAGCGGGCGGCGGTGAGCAGCGTGGCCTCCAGCGCAGCAGCGTCGACGATCCAGGCCAGCGCTTCGCAGCCCTGCTGCCAGGCCGAGAACCTGAGCTGGCCGCCCGGTGCGTCGCCGGCCACCTGCATCTCGTCGACCACGGTCACGGCGTCGGACGGCAGCGCGTCCCACACCCGCAGCTCGGTCAGCAGTTGGCGCGAAGCGGCATTCAGCGCATAGGTGCGCACATCGGGGGTGGCCGGCGGCGCGGCGGTCAGCGCGGCGGTCATCGAGGAGGTCAGTGCGGCCGGCGCCGGGCCGACCACCCCCACCCGCAGGCCCTGGCGTGCCAGGGCCAGGGCCAGCGTCAGGCCCACGGCGCCATTGCCACGGATGCACACATCGAGGGTTGCCATGCACTGCATTGTAGAAACCCGGGGCTGCGGGCAGTCGGCCGAATAAAATCCCCGGTTCGGCGTTGCGCCGGGGCCTGCCGCCCGTTGCATGCGCTGCCAGTCCCTGTCTGCAGCGGGTGCCCGCACCCGCCAGCCGTCCAGTCAGCCTTCCACCCAGCCTCCAAGTCAGCCTGAAAGCCCCCCCATGAGCCTGCAATGCGGCATCGTGGGCCTGCCCAACGTGGGCAAGTCCACCCTCTTCAACGCGCTGACCAAGGCCGGCATCGCCGCCGAGAACTATCCGTTCTGCACCATCGAGCCGAACGTGGGCGTGGTCGAACTGCCCGACCCGCGGCTGGCAACGCTGGCCGGCATCGTGCAGCCCGAGCGCGTCGTGCCGGCGATCGTCGAGTTCGTCGACATCGCCGGCCTGGTGGCCGGGGCCAGCCAGGGCGAGGGCCTGGGCAACCAGTTCCTGAGCCACATCCGCGAGACCGACGCCATCGTCAACGTGGTGCGCTGCTTCGAGGACGACAACGTGATCCACGTGGCCGGCAAGGTCGACCCGATCGACGACATCGAGGTGATCCAGACCGAGCTGTGCCTGGCCGACCTGTCCACCGTGGAAAAGAGCCTGCACCGCTATGTCAAGGCGGCCCGCAGCGGCAACGACAAGGAAGCCGCCGCGCTGGTGAAGGTGCTGGAGAAGTGCCAGGCCGCGCTGGACCAGGCGCAGCCGGTGCGTGGCATCCCCTTCAGCAAGGAAGAGCTGGTGATCCTCAAGCCGCTGTGCCTGATCACTGCCAAGCCGGCGATGTTCGTCGGCAACGTGTCGGAGACGGGTTTCGAGAACAACCCCTTCCTCGACCGGTTGAAGGAGTACGCCGCCCTGCAGAACGCGCCGGTGGTGGCCATCTGCGCCAAGACCGAGGCCGAGCTGTCGGAGATGGAGGACGAGGACCGCACGCTGTTCCTGGCCGAGATGGGCCAGACCGAGCCCGGCCTGAACCGTCTGATCCGCGCCGCCTTCAAAGTGCTGGGGCTGCAGACCTACTTCACCGCCGGGGTGAAGGAGGTGCGCGCCTGGACCATCCACATCGGCGACACCGCACCGCAGGCTGCGGGCGTGATCCACACCGATTTCGAGAAGGGCTTCATCCGCGCCCAGACCATCGCCTTCGACGAGTTCGTCAAGTTCAAGGGTGAACAGGGCGCCAAGGACGCCGGCAAGATGCGCGCCGAAGGCAAGGAGTACGTGGTCAAGGACGGCGACGTGCTGAACTTCCTGTTCAGCGGTTGAGCGCGCGTCCGGCAGGCGAGTGACCGCCTGCGCAGGGTGATTGAAGCAGTTATATCGCCTGATGTAGCATCCGCTCATGTGGAGCCTGCTGCTGCTCACCCTGCCAACGCAACCGAACGCGGTGCGCCTGCGCGTCTGGCGCGCGCTCAAGGCACTCGGCTGCGGCGCCCTGCGCGACGGCGCCTACCTGCTGCCGGCTGCGCATGAACACCAGTTCGAGCCGATCGCCGAATCGGTGCGGGCGCACGGCGGCAGCGCCAGGCTGCTGGGCGTGCACACCACCGGCGACGCCCAGCAGAACGCGTTGGCGGCCCTCTTCGACCGCGGCGAGGCCTACGCCGCATGGCAGCGCGAGGCCCAGGCCAGCGCCGGGCGCTGGGCTGCAGCGAGCGAGACGGATGCACGCCGCAGCCTGCGGGCGCTGGCCGATGCGCTGGCCGACCTGCAACGCACCGACTACCTTCCCGGTGCCGCCAGCCGCCAGGCCGAAGCCGAGCTGGCCACGCTGCGCACGGCCTTCGACGCGCGCTTCAAGCATGGCGAGCCGCGTTCGGCCGGCAAGCAGGCCATCGAGCGGCTCGATGCACGCCGCTTCCAGGGTAGGCGCTGGTGCACGCGCGCCCGGCCCTGGGTGGACCGCCTGGCCTGCGCCTGGCTGATCCGCCGCTTCATCGACACCCAGCCGACGTTTCTCTGGCTCGACGCATCGCTCGACGGATCGCATGGCAGTCCGCGCACGCCGCGCGGTGCGATCGGTTTCGACTACGACGGCGCACGCTTCAGCCACGTCGGCCAGAAGGTCAGCTTCGAGGTGCTGATGTTGTCCTTCGGCCTGGAGCGCGATTCGGCGCTCGGTCGCATCGCGGGAATCGTGCATTTTCTGGATATCGGCGGCATCCCGGTGCCCGAGGCGCCGGGACTGGAGGCGGTGTTCGCCGGCCTGCAAGCCTCGTTGGCAGGCGACGATGCACTCGTCGTCGCCGCCGGCGCGGTCTTCGACGCGCTGTATGCCCACGCCGCCCAGGCCACCCACGCCAGTGGGCCATGCCGCGCGGCCCGACCATGAAAGGCGCCCGATGAGCCCGGCTCCGACACCCCAGACGGCCGATCCCGAAACGGGACATCCAGCGGCCCACCCGGCGGCGACCACCGCAGCAACCCAGCCTGCGGATGCGGCGCCGGCGCTGCCCGACCGCCCGCCGCCGGTGGGCTTCGCCGAGGCCTTCCGCTTCTGGCTCAAGCTCGGCTTCATCAGCTTCGGCGGCCCGGCCGGGCAGATCGCGATCATGCATGCCGAGCTCGTCGAGCGCAGGCGCTGGATCAGCGAGCGGCGGTTCCTGCACGCGCTCAACTACTGCATGGTGCTGCCGGGGCCGGAGGCGCAGCAGCTGGCCACCTACATCGGCTGGCTGATGCACCGCAGCTGGGGCGGCATCGTCGCCGGGGCGCTGTTCGTGCTGCCCTCGCTCTTCATCCTGATTGCGCTGTCGTGGGTCTACCTGCGCTTCGGCGACGTGCCGGTGGTGGCCGGCGTCTTCTACGGCATCAAGCCCGCCGTCACCGCGCTGGTGCTTCAGGCCGCGCACCGCATCGGCACGCGGGCGCTGAAGAACGGCTGGATGTGGGGCATCGCCGCGCTGTCGTTCATCGCGATCTTCGCGTTCGACACACCCTTCCCGGCCATCGTGCTGGGCGCGGCCCTCATCGGCTGGCTCGGCGCACAGCGCTGGCCGGCGGTGTTCGCGCTCGGCGGCGGGCATGGCGGCCAGGCGCAGGCCGGTTATGGCCCCGCGCTCATCGACGACGACACGCCCACACCGGCCCACGCCACCTTCACGAAGGCCGGGCTCGCACGTGTGCTGCTCATCGGCGGCGGCTTGTGGGCGCTGGCGTTCGGCATGCTGCTGGCCACGCAGGGCTGGCAAGGCACGCTCACGCAGATGGCCGGCTTCTTCTCCAAGGCCGCGCTGGTCACTTTCGGCGGCGCCTATGCGGTGCTGCCCTACGTGTACCAGGGCGCGGTCGAAGGCCACCAGTGGCTCAGCGGCCCGCAGATGATCGACGGCCTCGCGCTCGGCGAGACCACGCCCGGGCCGCTGATCATGGTGGTGGCGTTCGTCGGCTTTCTCGGCGGCTGGCACAAGGAGATCTTCGGCCCCGGCCCCGGGTGGCTCTTCGCCGCCGGCGCGCTGGCCGCAGTGGTGGTCACTTTCTTCACCTTCCTGCCTTCGTTCGTCTTCATCCTCGCCGGCGGCCCGGCGGTGGAGGCCACCCACGGCCGGCTCGGCTTCACGGCGCCCTTGAGCGCGATCACTGCGGCGGTGGTCGGCGTGATCGTCAACCTGGCGCTGTTCTTCGCTTACCACGTGCTGTGGCCGCAGGGCTTCAGTGGCCGCTTCGACACCGCTGCAGCCGTCATCGCGGTGGCGGCGGCGGTGGCGCTGTTGCGCTTCAAGATGGGTGTGCTGCCGATGCTGGGGGCCTGCGCCGTGGCCGGCCTGGCCGTCACCTTGCTGCGTTAGACGGGGCTTGTCATGGACACCATGATCCGCCGCTTGTCCTTCGCCCTGGGTTCGCCATGACGCCGGCCTGCGCGCTGGCCCTGGAGGCCAGTTTCGGCAGCGTGGTGCGCTGGCGCGACGAGTTCACCGCCATGGGCCGCGCAGTCAGGGGCGGCGCGGGCGGCGGCGCGGGCGGCGGCGGCGCTGGCGGGGTGCTGCTGATCTTCAAGCCGCACGACGGTGCGCTCGTCAATCGACCGGCGGCCGAGCATGCGCAGACGGTTGGCGGTGGCGTGTCGATCCTGGCGATGGACATGCATGAAGACGCCGATCCAAGCGACCACGGCGCGGCGGCGGCAGCGCATGTCGATGCCCGCATCGACAACATCGACTGGGCGCACGTCTACGCGCGCTACCAGGCTGCGGTGTACGCGGCCAGTGAAGGGTACGGCGCTTCGCAAGAAGAAGCCGCCGGCGCGACTGTGCTGGACGTGCGCCGCGCGGGCGTCTTCGACCAGGCCGACAGCATCGTGGCCGGTGCGCAGTGGCGCGACCCGGCGACGGTGGCGCAGTGGGCAGCCGACTTGCAGCCCGGTGAGCGGGTGGTGGTGTATTGCGTGCACGGCCATGAGGTCAGCCGAGCTGTGGCCCTGCGCCTGCGCGCCGCCGGCGTCGACGCGCACTTCCTGCGCGGTGGCATCGATGCCTGGATGGCGGCGGGCCGGCCGGTCGCGCCCAAGCCCGACGCGAAGGCCGCGCGATGAACCGCGCCATGAACCACACCATGAACCGTGCCACGAACCACTTCATGAAGAGCGACGAACGGCCGCGCCTGGCCCTGCTCTACCCAGGGCGACACCCACCGCGTCGGCAGCATCACCCAGCTGCAGGCCGAGTTGCCGGCACAGCTGGCACACGGCTGGCAGGCGGCGCCCGTGTGCTCAAGCAGCACCGCGGACACAGCGGCATCGGCGTCTGGCGCATCGAGCAGTTCAACACCGGCCCATGCCAAGGCCGCTTTGGACTTCGCCACGCCCAGTTCGGCAGCGCGCAGGAGTTGGTCGATTTCGCCGCGATCGCCGAGCGGCGCTGTGGGACGCCGGCTTCCTGTTCGGCGATCGCGCTGCAGGCGGGCCGGAGCACCACGTGCTGTGTGAGGTCAATGTCAGCAGCGTGTCGCCGTTTCCGCCCGAGGCCATGGCGCGCCTGGTGGCGGCGACGCTGGAACGGCTGCGGCCCGGCCTGCACCGGCAGGCCGCGCCAATGCCGCGCTGAGTCAACGCACGCCCATCCCCTGCAATTCAGCATGCATCCTGCGCATCAGATGGTCGGCCAGCACGGCGTCCAGCAGACGGGCGCGTTGGACGATGCCCGCGGCCAGTGCCTCGAATTCCGCCATCTCAAGGGGCAGCGGCAGCGGATCGAGCCGCCACAGCGCCGCCCCCGAAGCCCCTGGCAGCAGCGAGGCCACGCCATCATCGGCCAGGGCACGGGCCAGGCGCTCACCCCGTTCGGCCAGGCCCGGGCGGCCCAGGCTGCCCACAACC
>Ga0136636_10001390_pt1 | contig 14080 bp, 11 predicted proteins | sample AntDrymUQ8522106_2_FD_104653 | JGI IMG/M metagenome (GOLD analysis project Ga0136636, IMG submission 104653) | Polar desert sand microbial communities from Dry Valleys, Antarctica - metaG UQ852 (21.06) | ecosystem: Environmental > Terrestrial > Soil > Desert | place: Antarctica: Dry Valley... | reverse complement strand
CGCAAGCCGACCGCGTTGAGCTTCATCAACACCATGTAGCGGATCATTTCTTCCGACAGTTTGGTGTGTTCGCGCATCAGGTAAGCGACGTTGTCGAACACCGACATGTCGGTAAACAGGGCGCCGAACTGGAACAGCATGCCCATGCGCCGGCGCAGCGCATAGAGCTCGCCGTGATTCATGTCGGGAACCGATTGTCCGTCGACCAGCAACTCGCCGGCGCTAGGCTTGAGCTGGCCGCCGATCAGGCGCAGCAGCGTCGTCTTGCCGCAACCCGAATTGCCCATGATCGCGACGAGCTGGCCGCGCGGAATCTCCATGGTGATTCCATTGAGGATGACGCGCTCGTCGTAAGCAAAATTGAGGTCGCTAATGCGAATCAGTTGATCGGCTGGCACAACACGGTCCGGTGAGAAAAGTAGACGCAATTATACCCGAGCGGCGGGCCGGAATCGGCCAAGTACAAGGCCAACCAATTGTGGAATAATAGGGCGGGCCTTGTTCTGCAAACGGTAGCGCCACGCCATGATCGAACGCTCACAAACGAACTTGTTGGAAAAGCCGCTGCTGCTCATCGTCGACGACGACCCGCTTATTTCCGACACGCTAAGTCTTTCGCTGAGCCCGGCGTTCGAAGTCATCACCAGCCATTCGCGCGCCCATTGCACGCAATTGCTCCGGCAGCTGCGCCGCACGCCGCAATTGGCCTTGATCGACCTCGGCCTGCCGCCCTTGCCGCACCGTCCCGACGAAGGTTTTGCGCTCATCGCCGACCTGCTCAACGCGTCGCCGGAGATGCGTATCGTCGTGCTCTCGGGGCAAAGCGATGAAGGTAACGCGCGTCACGCGCGCACACTCGGCGCTAGCGATTTTGTCGCCAAACCGTGCCACCCCGGCGAACTGCTCAGGCGTTTGCAGCACAGCGTGGCCTACCCGCCGCTCGACGAACGACGGGCGCCCGAATTACCGGTCTCGCCGCTGCTCGGCAACAGCGCGGCAATACAAAAACTCAAGGTTCAGTTGCAGCAGTACGCTGACTCGCCGTTCCCGGTGCTGATCGAAGGCGAATCGGGCAGCGGCAAGGAGATCGTCGCCAGCCGTTGCCTGCATTACGACACGCGGCGCGGCAGCAAGCCTTTCTTCGCCCTTAACTGTGCGGCGATTTCGCCGAGTCTTGTCGAGCCGACGTTGTTCGGCCACGCGCGCGGCGCGTTTACCGGCGCGAACGCGGCGCGGGCGGGCTATTTCGAAGACGCCGGCGACGGTACGCTGTTCCTCGACGAGATCGGCGAACTGCCACTCGAGCTCCAGGCCAAGCTGTTGCGCGTACTCGAAAACGGCGAATACCAGCGCGTCGGCGAAACGCAAAAACGGATCAGCCGGGCGCGCATTGTTGCCGCGACCAACCGCGACTTGCGCAAGGGAATCCGTAACGGTAATTTCCGCGCCGACCTCTATCACCGGCTGTCGGTCTTTTCGATTAGCGTTCCGCCGCTGCGCGAAATGGACGACGACAAGCTGCTGCTCCTCGATCACTTTCGCGAGCGCTACGCCGGGCAGGCCCGACAAGCACCGTTTTCCTTGTCCGCCGACGCGCGTGCGCTGTGGTCGCGGTACAGTTTTCCCGGCAATGTCCGCGAACTGCGCAACATCGTCATCCGCCTGACGGCGAAATTCGCCGGGCAGACCGTCGGCAGCGGCGAACTCGAAGCCGAACTCGACCTGCTGGATGAAGCGCCGGCGCCTCTCGCCACGCCGCCGCTGGCCGGCGCCGAGAGCGACGCGATCCTCGCCGAGGCGTGTCGCCGCCTGCAGCAGCCCGAGCCCTTCAGCCTTGACCGCCTGCTCGCCGAAACCGAGCGCAATTACATCGAATCGGCGTTGCGCCTGACGCATAACAACGTCAGTCAGGCCGCCCGTCGGCTCGGCATCAACCGGACAACGCTCTACAATCGCATGGAATCCTTAAGCAAGGGGAATTGATGTACCTCGAACATTTCGGACTCCGCGAAGCACCCTTTCGCATCACCCCGCATACCGAATTTTTCTTTGCCGGCGCCAATCGGGGAGCGACGCTTGAAGCACTGATCTACGCCATCACACATGACGAAGGAATCGTCAAGGTGAGTGGCGAGGTCGGCAGCGGCAAGACCATGCTGTGCCGGATGCTGCTCGAGAAGCTTCCGGACAACGTCGAGACTGCCTGCCTCGCCAACCCCTCGCTGTCGCGCGACGAAATCCTGCGCGCCATCGCCGACGAACTGCGGATAGCCATTCCCGAAAGCCAGGGCCATCAGCTCCAGCGCGCGCTACAGGACCGGCTGCTCGATCTTCACGGCAGCGGTCGCCAGGTCGTGGTCATGATCGACGAGGCGCACGCCATGCCGGCCGAGACGCTCGAAGAAATCCGGCTGCTCTCCAACCTCGAATCGGACCGCCACAAGCTGCTGCATATCGTTCTTTTTGGCCAGCCCGAGCTCGACGTCCACCTCGCCGCGACGAGCATGCGCCCGCTCAAGGAGCGCATAACGCACAACTTCGCCCTCGGGCCCCTGCAGCGCGCCGACATCGGCAATTACCTGATGTTTCGCCTGCGCGCCGCCGGCTACCATGGGCCAGATCTTTTTACGCCGGGCGCCATACAGTTGATCTGCGACGCTTCGCAAGGGCTGACGCGACGGATCAACATTCTCGCCGACAAGGCCTTGCTCGCGGCCTTTTCCGAAAACCGCCACCTGATCGATCGTCAACAAGTCAAGGCAGCGATCCGCGACGCCCAGTTCAACCCGCTGCCCAGTCGACGCAGCGCAGCGAACATCTGGCTCGCCACCGCGGCGATTGGCGCCGCGATCGCCGGCGCCGCCTACCTGTTGGCGAGTAACGGCGCGCCTCGCCAAGCAGCGGCGATCGCCGCGTCACCCGAGCCAAGGCCTGCAGCGCCGCCGGCGATCCCTGAAAAATTCGCTGGAAACCGCGCCGACAAACCTGTGGCCGAACTTCCCGTGCCGGAGACCGGCACCGGCCAGCCGGGAAGCTTTGACGAGCGCCTCGCGGCGAGTGAAGAATGGTTGAAGAAGGCGCCCGACATGCACTATTTCATCCAGTTACTGAGCACCGAAGCGAACAATCAGCGCGACGTCGAACGCTTTCTCGCAAACAACACCGGAACACTTGACGCGCAGCAGGTCCACGTTTATCGCTCGGCGCTGAGTGGGCGCGACCGGCTTGGCGTCATCTACGGCGACTACCCGTCGCGCGAAGCAGCCGACGCCGCTTTGGCCAAACTGGCCCGGATCAGCCCGGCGAGCAGCCCGTATATTCGAACATTCAGCAAGCTGCGCTGAATGATATGATCGGCGCAGGTTAAACAATAATCGGAGGGGAGACCGAGCATGCTGAGAATCCTTGGCGCCATCGTGGCTGCGCAGCTTCTCGCAGCCTGCGCACCAACCACCCTGAGCGGTGGGCCTTCGGCGGGACATCTGCGTGCCGACAGCGTGCCCAGGACGCAAGGGACGATTCCCCAGCCGGTGCAAACGATTGCCTCGCTGCCGCGGCCGAAAACCGCGGCCAGGACCGAGACCTACAGCGTCGTCGTCAATAACGTCAAAGTCCAGGACCTGCTCTTCGCGCTCGCCCGCGACGCCAGGATCAACGTCGACATCCATTCGGGAATCGCCGGCACGGTGACGCTCAACGCCATCGAACAGACGCTGCCACAGCTGCTCAGCCGGATTTCGAAGCAGGTCGACATGCGCTTTGAACTCGACGGCCCGAACCTCGCCGTGATGCCCGATTCGCCCTACCTTAAGTCCTACCAGGTGGACTACATCAACATCTCGCGCGACGTCACCGGAACGGTGTCGACCAACACCCAGATCTCGACCAGCGCGCTCGCTGGAACTGCCGGCGGAGCGGGCGCTGCCGGCGGCAATACCTCGCGCATCCAGATCGAGAACAAATCGAAGAACCACTTCTGGGAATCGCTCGAGAAGAACATCAAGGACCTGCTGCACGAAACCGACAAGATCTTCCCCGAAGGCTCGACCGAAACGGTGACCGAACAAAACGCGTCGCAGACGACCACCGGCACCGGCGCACAGCCCCCCGCCGGCGTTCCCGGGCGCGCCTACCCGCTCGCACCGACGCTGGCCAACAGCCCGAATCCGGCGACGCTGCTAAACAGCGGCGCGACGACGATCCGGCGCATGACCTTCCGCGAAGCTGCATCGGTGATCGCCAGCCCCGAATCGGGCGTCATCACCGTGCGCGCAACGTCGCGCCAGCACGAGAAAGTGCAGGAATTCGTCGATCGCGTCATGCGCAGCGCCAAGCGCCAGGTGCTGATCGAGGCGACGATCATCGAAGTCAACCTCTCCGACGCTTATCAGCAGGGCATCGACTGGACCAAGGCAGCGACGCAAACCGGCTTTTCGCTGACGCGCGCGACAAATACGCAGGCGGTCGGCGCGACCGTCGACCCCTTCGGGCTGGTTTATCGCAACGTGTCGAGCGGCCTCACGGTACTCGTCGACATGCTCAAGGGTTTTGGCACGACGAAAGTGCTGTCGAGCCCGAAACTGACGGTTCTCAACAACCAGACGGCAACGCTCAAAGTCTCGGAAGATTTCGTCTACTTCAACGTCAAGCAGGAAGTCGGCGCGACGTTGGCTGGCGGCGGGCAGGCGCCGAAAGCGACGACGACGACGCCGCAATCGGTGTCGATCGGCTTTTTCATGAGCCTTACGGCGCAGATCAGCGACGACGGCATGGTCACGCTCAACGTTCGCCCGTCGATTTCGAGCATCTCCGATCTCAAGCAGGATCCGAATCCTGATCTGGCTGGCATCAAGAACGAAGTGCCTCAGATCCGCACGCGCGAGATCGAGTCGATGCTGCGCATCCAGAGCGGCGACATCGCCGTCCTCGGCGGCCTGATGGAAGACCGGATGGACAACAAGAGCGGGCGCTTCCCGGTAATCGGCGACATTCCGCTGTTCGGCGAAATCTTCACGACGCGCAATAACGCGTCGACCAAGACCGAACTGGTCGTCATCCTGCGCCCGACGATCATCAAGGACGCGTCGTTTACCGGCGATTTCGGCCATCTGGCGACCAGCCTGCCGGGTAGCGATTTCTTCAAGACCGACACGGTCTACAAGCCGTTTTCCGGACCGACGCCGCAGGAGCCGCTCAAATGAGCCTGCTCATGGACGCGCTGAGGAAGGCCGAAGAGTCCAAACGGCTAGCCAGCGAAGCCAAGGCGCCGATCGTGGCGTCCGAACTCTCGCTCGAAGGGATCGGCGAACCACCGACCGCCTCAGTGCCGCCGAGCGCCGGGCGCTCGCGCCTGCCGGACCTCTCGCTACACAGCGAGGCGCTCGACGCCGACCTCGGCGCCGTCTCGGGAAGGGCGTCAAGCCCGTGGCAAGCACGCGCCGACCGGCCGTTCGCTGACGGGCAGGGCGAGGCGCAAGAGCGTGGCGCGGCGCGCAACGTTTTTGCCGCCAAACAGCCGCCCGCTGCGCGTTCCAGCCTGTGGCTGATCATCGGACTCGGAGCGCTCGCCGCGCTGGCTATCGGCGGCTATTTCTGGTGGCAGTTGCAAGCGGTGTCGGGCGGACTGGTCGCTCGTCCGCAATCGGCGCCGCCGCTCGCCGCCGCACCAACCGCAGCCCGCGCCTTGGCGCCCGCCCAGCCCGTGCTGCGCCGCGACGCCGCGACGCCGGCGGCCGAAACGCCATTTGCGGCGCCTGAGCACAAGGCGAGTCCGCCACCGCCGCCGCCAGCGTCCTACGCGCCGCGTGCCGTACGTACGCCGCGGCCGGTTGCGCACGCCGCGCCGCCGGTGGACGGCCAGCTTCGGCTCAGCCGGAGCGCACCGAAAGCGACCGAGACGATAGAGCGCGCCTACGCCGGCCTGCACGCTGGCCGACTCGACGAAGCGCGCCGCGACTACGCGTCGGTGCTCGGCAGCGATCCGAAAAATACCGACGCGCTGCTCGGTCTGGCGACCATCGCCGCGCGTCAGGGGCACAGCGAGTCGGCGCAGGCGCTCTATCTGCGCGCGCTCGAAGCCGACCCGAACGACGCTACGGCGCAGGCCGGTCTGCTCAACACACGCGGGCAGGCCGATCCGGCGGCCGCTGAAAGCCGTCTGAAGAGCGCACTGGCCAGCCAGCCCGACTCGTCGGCACTGCATTTTGCGCTCGGCAACGTGTATGCGCGCCAGCAGCGGTGGAGCGAGGCGCAGCAAGCCTACTTCAAAGCCTACGCGGGCGAGCCTGAAAATGCCGACGTAATTTTCAACCTCGCCGTCAGCCTCGATCACCTGCGCCAGAACAAGCTCGCCGCGCAATACTATCGGATGGCGCTCGACGCCGTCGCGGCCAGCGGACGGGTCGCCTCGTTCGAGCCGCAAGAGGTCAGCAACCGCATTAGCGCGCTATGGCCGTAGTCCAGCGCCAGCTCGGCCAGGTTCTCATTGCCCGGGGAATCCTCAGCGAAGACCAGCTGCGCATCGCCCTGCTCGAGCAGATGAAATGCAACCAGCCGGTCGGCAAGTTGCTCGTGTCGCTCGGCTTCGTTTCCGAAACGACGCTGCGCGACGCACTCTCGGAGAGCCTCGGCAAGAAAAGCATCGACCTCTCCAACGCCATTGTTGACCCGTCGGCGCTGCGTCTGATTCCGCGCGATCTGGCCAAGCGCCTGCACCTCTTGCCGCTCGACTACGACGCCGAGAACCAGCGCCTGACGATCGCCCTCGCGGACGTCAACGACATCGTTGCACTCGACAAGCTGCGCGGCCTGCTCGAGAGCACCGTCGAGATCGAAACGCTGCTCGCCGGCGAGACCGAAATCGATCGCGCCATCGACCAGGCCTACGGCCACGAGTTGTCGATCGACGGCATCCTGCACGAGATCGAGACCGGCGAGATCGATTTCCGCGGCCTGCAATCGTCGTCCGACGAATACAGCCAGCCGGTCGTCAGGCTGATCGATTCCCTGCTCACCGACGCCGTCAAGCGCGAGTCGTCGGATATCCACTTCGAGCCCGAAATCGGCTTCCTGCGCATTCGCTACCGCATCGACGGCATCCTGCGCCAGGTACGCTCGCTGCACCAGTCGTACTGGCCGGCGATGGCCGTACGTATCAAGGTGATGAGCGGCATGAACATTGCCGAAACGCGTGCGCCGCAGGACGGCCGCATCACGCTCAACATGCGCGGCCGGCAGATCGATTTTCGCGCCTCGGCACAACCGACGATTCACGGCGAGAACATCGTCCTGCGCATCCTCGACCGGCAAAAAGGCCTGGTTCCGCTCGAAGGTCTCGGGCTCGCCGAAAAGCAGCTCGATCAGCTCAAGTTGATGATCGCCCGCCCGGAAGGCATCATCCTGGTCACCGGCCCGACCGGTAGCGGCAAGACGACGACGCTGTATTCGGTGCTCAACCACATCAACTCGGAGGGTCTGAACATCATGACCCTCGAAGATCCGGTCGAGTATCCGATGACGATGGTCCGCCAGACCTCGGTCTCCGAGTCGACCAAGCTCGATTTTGCCAACGGCATCCGTTCGATGATGCGCCAGGACCCCGACGTCATCCTGGTCGGCGAAATCCGCGACGCCGAAACCGCCGATATGGCGCTGCGCGCGGCAATGACCGGCCACCAGGTCTATTCAACGCTGCATACGAATTCGGCGATCGGCGCGATTCCCCGCCTGCTCGACATTGGCATCCTGCCCGACATCATGGCCGGCAACATCATCGGCATCGTCGCCCAGCGTCTCGTCCGCCGGCTCTGCGTGCATTGCAAGACCTCGTATCAGGCCGAAGCGCACGAAGCGCGGCTGCTGGCGCGCGGCGCCGAAGTCCACGCCGACTCGCCGCGACCGGTCATTTTCCGGCCCTGTGGCTGCGAACGCTGCGAATTCCAGGGTTACCGCGGACGCCTGGCGATCATGGAAATCCTGCGCATGAACGGCGACCTCGACGAGCTCGTCGCGCGCCGCTGCACGGTGCGCGAGATCCGCCATCTGGCCGACCGCCAGGGCTTCGTCGCGCTCGCCGACGATGGCCTGCGCCGCGTTCTCGACGGCTCGACGTCGCTCGAGGAACTCGGCCGCATCGTCGACCTGACCGAGCGGATGTAAGGGGCCGGCGCCCGTGTCGCTGTACACCTACAAGGCGGTCGATCCCGACGGGCGTTCGGTTCTCGGACGCATCGACGCGCTCAACCTCGTCGACCTCGAGATGCGGCTGCGGCGCATGGAACTCGACCTCGTCACCGGCGCACCGATCACCAGCCGCAGCGTTTTCGGCAACAGCGGCGTTCCGCGCCGCGAGATGATCCACTTCTGCTTCCACCTCGAGCTGCTGGTGCGCGCCGGCGTGCCGATCATCGAAGGCCTGTCGGACCTGCGCGACAGCCTCGAACATCCGCGCTTTCGCGAAGTCGTCGCCGGCCTCATCGAGTCGATCGAGGGCGGCCAGAAGCTGTCGCAGGCGATGGCCGAGCAGAGCAAGGTGTTCGACAAGGTCTTCGTCAGCCTGATCGGCGCCGGCGAAAAAACCGGCCGCCTGCCCGAGGTCCTGCACAGCCTGAGCGAATCCTTGAAATGGGAAGACGAACTCGCCTCGCAGACCAAAAAGCTGATCATGTACCCGGCCTTCGTCGGCACCATCGTCATCGCCGCGACCTTCTTCCTGATGGTCTACATGGTGCCGCAACTCAAGCAGTTCGTGAAAAACATGGGCCAGGTGCTGCCGTTGCAGACGCAGCTGCTGTTCTACGTTTCCGACCTGCTCGTCGCCTACTGGTATCTCGCGCTGTTGCTGCCGGCTCTGACCTTCCTCGGACTCAAGATTGCGCTCGAGCGCAACCCGCTGGTGCGCGTTCGCTACGACGCCATCAAGCTGCGGCTGCCGCTGGTCGGGCCCATCCTGCGCAAGATCATCCTTTCGCGCTTTGCCAATACCTTTGCCCTGCTCTATTCGTCGGGAATCCCGATTCTCGAATCGATCCGCACGACGCAGGACGTCGTCGGCAATCTCATCGTGCGGCGCGGCCTGCAGCGCGTCGAACAACTGATCAGCGAAGGCCAGAATGTCACTGCGGCGTTTCACAGCATCGGCTTCTTCCCGCCGCTCGTCATCCGCATGCTGCGCGTCGGCGAAAGCACCGGGGCACTCGATACCGCGCTGATCAACGTCAGTTACTTCTATAATCGGGACGTCAAGGAGTCGGTCGAAAAGGTCCAGCAACTGATCGAACCGATGCTCACCGTCGTCCTCGGCTGCCTGCTTGGATGGATCATGCTCTCCGTCCTCGGGCCGGTCTATGATGTCATCAGCAAGATAAAAGCCTGACACGCACTCTGCCCAAGCCAATGAAAACCAGCCGCCTGCTCTACCTCAGCGCCCACCAGATGACGGCTTATCGCTGGCATTCGGGCGAGCTGGCGGCTGAAGGACTGTTCGCTACGACAGCCGAGGGCCACCTCGAATTTTCCGCTTACCTCGCGCAGCATCGCGACAGCATTTTCTCGCTACTGGCCAACGTCTCCGAAGAAGGCTTCCACATCGAGACGATCCCGTTCTTGCGCGGCGCCGATCGCCAGGCGGTCATCGCGCGTAAACTGGCCCAGCTCTTCTTCAACGCCACGCTGACCGCGTCGCTCTCGCTCGGTTACCAGAAAAGCAAGCGCAAGGACGAGCGCGTCATGCTCGCCGCGCTGACCAACAACGACTTCTTCGCGCCGTGGCTGAGCGCACTGGCCGGCGCCCGTGTCGCGCTGGCCGGGATTTACTCGCTGCCGCTGCTCGCCCCCGCGCTGCTGCGCCGGCTGGCACTCGGCGAGGGTCAGTGCCTGTTGCTGACGGTCCAGGACCAGAGCATCCGGCAGAGCTATTTCGACAAAGGCGAACTGCACTTTTCGCGCCTCTCGCCGCTGACCAACAGCAGCATCGGCGGCATCGCGCAGGCCTTTTCGGGCGAAACGATCAAACTCCAGCAATACCTCGCGAGCCAGCGTCTGATCGGGCGCGGCCAGCCGATCACGGCACACGTCCTGGTGCACCCGGGCGCACTCCGAGTCGTCCAGAACAGTTGCGTGGACAGCGCGACGATTCGGTACAACTTTCTTGACATCGAGGACTGCGCAAAAAAAACCGGGCTCAAAACGCTGCCGCCGGACACGCATTCCGAGCAACTCTTCCTCAACGTGCTGGCCACCTCGCCACCGCGCATCCAGTTCGCCGACGACGAGCGGCGTCACGTTCACCATCTCGGCCAGATTCGTTCAGGCCTGCAGCGCGCTGGCGCCGCCGCGCTGATCGCCTGCCTGCTCTTCGCGGCGACGATTATGTTCGACAGCCAGGGCATCAACCGGGAGGCCGCGACGCTGCAAAATGCGGCCAACGCCTCGCGCCGCAGTTATGACGAGGTGGTGAAGACCTTCCCGCCGATTCCGACCGATAATACGACGCTGCGCCGCGTCATCGACCGCTATGTCGAACTTGAAGCGAAGACCGCGGCGCCCGACGGGCTCTACCACGAAATCAGCCGTGCGCTGCAGGTCGCTCCGGCCGCCGAGATCGAGCGCCTCGACTGGAAGGTCGGCGGCGGCGAAGCAACAAGCGGCGCCGTAACCGCCCCCACCCCGGGCGTTGCGCCGCTCGCCGCGGACAACGAAGCGATCGTCGTCGTCGGCACGCTGCGGCTCGGTGCCAATGCCAACGCGCGGCAAATGCTTGCCGCCTTCGACCGTTTCATCGAAACCTTGGCCGCCAACCCGAAACTGCGCGTCGACGTCCTCCAGCGCCCCTTCGACATCGAACCTGGGAAGTCGCTCAAGGGCGGAGATACGACGCTCGAAGACAACAAACCGCGTTCGTTCAGCGTCCACGTCAGCCGGAAGATCGGATCATGAAACTCACGGGCGCCGACTTTCCCAGACTGCAACTGAGCGTGCTCGCCGCGTTGGTGATGATCGCCGTCGGCGCGGCAAGCGTGGTTTTCGCATTGAACGCGCTCAAGGCGGCAAGGGTCGGGCGCGCCGCGGCACAAAGCGACGCCCGCGAATTCGACAACAAATTCAGGCGGGTGCGCAGCGAAGAGAACGAAATCAGAGAGAAGTCGGCCATCTTCGCGGCACTGCAAAAGCGTGGCATCGTCGGCGAGGAAAAGCGGCTCGAGTGGGTCGAACTGATCAAGGAAATTCGCGACAAGCGCCGGCTCATCGACCTGCACTATGAAATTGCTCCGCAACGCGCACTCGACCCGGCACCGGCCAGCGCGACCGGCGCCGCCAGTGCCACCAGTAGTTTCGCCTTCTACTCGAGCAGCATGCGGCTGCAGCTCAAACTGCTGCACGAGGAGGATCTCGTGCGCCTGCTCGGCGACCTGCGCCGGCAAGCCACGGCACTGATCCAGGTCAAGGCCTGCAGCGTCGCGCGCCTGCCGAGCGGCGCCGGCGAAAGCTGGGAACATGGCCAGTTACAGGCCGACTGCCAGATCGACTGGACCACTGTGCGCGAAGTGGCCGTCAAAACGGGAAGCAGCCAATGAACCGGCTGACGCAGCCTCTGCGCCACAGCGCCCGCCTGTCCGGCCTGCTCGCCACGCTCATCGTCGGTCTCGCGGTCTGCCCGCTGGCGAGCGCCGAAGACGAACTGGGCCGCCTGTTCTTCACTCCCGAGCGCCGCCAGCATCTCGACCGCCTGCGTCAGTTCAATATCCAGCAGAAGGAAGAAATCCCCGCCGATCCGACGCTGACGATCAACGGCGTCGTCACCCGCAGCAGCGGCAAACGCACGGTATGGGTCAATGGCGTCGCGCAGAACGAACGGGAAGCGCAGAGCGGGGCGACAATCACCCCGAACCGCAAGGACCCGGGCAAAGTCGTCGTCGACACCGGCGAGGCGCCACCCGCCGCCGCCAGGGTCGGCGACACCGTCAACCGCACGACGGGCGAAGCGACCGGACTGCTCGGCGGGGGGCGAATTGGTGTCAAGGTACCGAGCCCGCAATAGCCCATGTATCGGAGCCGTTTTTCGTTGCCATCGAATACCCAGCGCGGGGCGGCACTGCTGGTTGTCATGCTCTTCTTCTTTCTCGCAGCGACCACTGTCTTCCTGCAGCAGAGCAACGCCGTGGGAGCCCGCAATCGGGCCGACATGGTGACCGCGAGCTTAATGGCCCAAGCCAAGGACGCGCTGATCGGAAAATCCGCGAGCAACGACAACCTGCCCGGCAGCCTGACTTGTCCGGACACCGACGATGACGGGATGGCGGATGGTGCTTTCGGGAACTGCACGTCGCTTGTCGGACGCTTGCCTTGGAAAACGCTGCACATGTCTGAACCACTTGATGGCCACGGCGAAAGACTCTGGTATGCCATTTCGTTCAAGTTGCGCGACAACGTTGCGTCACGGCCGCTCAACGCACAGCAACCTCTGGAATTGAGTCTCGACGGTACGCTGAATATAGCGGCGATCCTATTCTCGCCGGGCAGCCCGCTGGCGAACCAGCTTGGCAGGCCAAGCAATGCGCTAGGCGATTATCTCGACGGCAGCAACGGCGACGGCGATAACGCGTATGTTTCGAAACCAGCGTCTGACAACTTCAACGACAAAACGCTGGCCATCTCTCGCGATGAGATTTTTAGAACGGTCAACCAGCGAATACTGGCGGAAATCCGTGGCCCGGACGACAATGCACCTGGAACACCGTCGTTCGGCTTGCGCCGATACCACGCCGTCAAGGGCGAATTCCCTTGGCCTGCCAACAACAATGACGGGCACGAAGATGTTGGTAACGCTAGCGCCAACAAACTGCCTTACGCCGACCTGTCCTTCGATTCGTCTACTCTGACTTGGCTTAACGATAACCAGTGGTTCCAATTCATAGGCTACCGCCGACTTGGCCCTCAAGCCGCCCAATTAATGATTGGCAGCAGCGTGATGGATATCCTTCCATGTTCGAGTTCGCCATGCCCCTGAGCGTCCACGCCGGCGCGCGAGCGCGGCCACTGGCCGAGGCCGGCTTTACTCTGGTCGAACTGGCCATCGTCATGATGATTATCGGTTTGCTGATGAGCAGCCTGATCGTTCCGTTGAGCGCACAAGTCGATCAACGCAACAACAACGAGACCAAACAGCAGATCAGTGAGATACGCGAGGCGTTGCTTGGTTTTGCCGTGACCAACGGCCGGTTGCCCAGCCCGGCAACTTCAGCGGTCGACGGGGCTGAGAATCCAGTGGTTTGCGCAAATAACGCGGCGTGCACGGGTTTTATCCCTTGGGCGACATTGGGCGTGAAAAAAACCGACGCCTGGAACAAGATGATCCGCTATAGCGTCACCCCGACCTACGCGGCAGCCGCGCCTTTTAGCCTCACCACTAATGGCAACAAAAAAGTGCAAACGCGCGATGACGCCGGCATTATAAGCTACCTCCTCGGAAGCGCGGGCGGCTGCGATTCCTGCGCGCCGGCCATTATCTATGCTGCGGGAAAAAACAATTGGGGATTTAACGCAGAAGGGGTCGCCTTGCCTGACGGGTCGACAACGAATGTTGACGAGGATACCAACGCCGCCGCAACCACAGTCTTTGTTTCGAGAAACCCATCGACCGTTCCGGACGGCGGCGAATTTGACGATATCGTCGTCTGGATTCCACGGTACGTCTTAATGAACCGCATGGTTGCCGCAGGCAAGCTTCCGTAATCGTCCAACTGCTTGATCGACCCCGCATTTGCGATCCAATCTTCGCCACGGCCAATGACACCGTCACAGACAGCATGAGCCAAAAAAACAGTTTCCTCGAGACGGTGCGCAAGGCCGGAATTTTGGCAAGCGATTCCGATGAGCTGCGTCTGCAAAAATCGCTGCTGATTTTCGCCACCGGGCTGATCAGCTTCGCTTCGATGCTCTGGTTGTTCATCTATTGGCAGCTCGGGCCGCAGTTTTCGTCGACGATTCCCTTCGTCTTCCAGTTGCTGCTCGTCGGCAACCTGATTGTTTATCTCAAAACGCAGAACTTCGACGCGTTCCGCCAGATCCAGTTGGCGCTGTT
>Ga0136636_10001389_pt1 | contig 14080 bp, 11 predicted proteins | sample AntDrymUQ8522106_2_FD_104653 | JGI IMG/M metagenome (GOLD analysis project Ga0136636, IMG submission 104653) | Polar desert sand microbial communities from Dry Valleys, Antarctica - metaG UQ852 (21.06) | ecosystem: Environmental > Terrestrial > Soil > Desert | place: Antarctica: Dry Valley... | reverse complement strand
GCCATCAACAGTATCGGCTTCTTGCCCGAGGGCTTGACGGCGGGCCAACGCGCAATCAGCGTCTGTGTGTTGTCATGGTCCTTGACGACAACATTCGTGATGCCAGCCTTGCGAAACTCCGCCTTCAACAGGCTGGTCAGCTTTTTGAATTCAGCCGGTTGTCCGTCAACGGTCGGAATTTCGACAATTTTGGCGAAGAGATCGCGTTCGGCGGCGTGCTTAGGACCAGGTGCCTGTGCTTGCACCGCTGTTGTTAGCGTAAAAAGCCCCGCAAAAAATAATGCCGTCCGTCCGATCATGTCTCTCTCCCTTTTGGCGATGCTAGCGTGCGCCATGCCCCTCCGCCAGATAATCTTCGGACTGCATCTCCATCAGCCGAGATACCGTTCGGTCAAATTCGAAACGCCCGTCGCCTGTCGGGTAGAGATGATCAGGCTCAGCATCGGCGCTCGCCAGAAATTTTACACGATATTCATATAACGCATCAATTAACGTAACAAATCGCGCTGCTTCGTTCCGGTTATGCGGCCCCAAAACGGGAATACCGACCATGATAACTGTATGAAAGCGCCGCGCGATCGCGAGATAATCCGCCGCACCACGGGCTTCGGCGCAAAGGCGCTTGAACGAAAATACGGCGACACCTTTGAGCGCCTTTGGCACATGCAACATGCGGCCACCGCCGACGTCCATTTCTAAGGTCGGCACATGCGCGCGGTCTTCGGGTGGATAATCGGTCATCCGGAAAAAGGTTTCGGACAGCGCAGCGGTAGAAACTGGACCATTGGGCACCAGCCAGATCTTCGCGCTACCCAATCGGTCGCGCCGATAATCCGTTGGCCCATCGAGCGCTATGATATCCAAGCTGTCCTTTACCAAATCAATAAAGGGCAGAAACAATTGCCGGTTGAGACCATCCTTGTAGAGGTCATCGGGGTGTCGGTTCGATGTAGTCACAACGGTTACACCCGCCGTAATCAGCCCGGAAAACAGCCGCGACATGATTGCCGCATCCGCCATATTGTTGACGACCATTTCGTCAAAGCACAGCAAACGCGCTTCGTCCGCCAGTGCTTCTACTATGGGAGGTATGGGGTCGCCTTCTTCCTTCACGCGCTCGGCCTTTAGCCGCGCATGGATATCAATCATGAATTCATGGAAATGCGCGCGGCGTTTGCGCTTGATGTGTACGCTCTCGAAAAACAGGTCCATAAGCATGGATTTGCCACGCCCAACGCCGCCCCATAGATAAAGTCCACGTGCAGGGTCAGGCTTTCTGCCGAGGAGCCGAAAAATAACGCTCCCACGCGGCGGAACCGCCTCAAGCTCGGCTTGCACCCTGGCGAGTGCCACTATTGCACGCTCTTGATCTTCGTCGGCTCTTAACTCGCCTGCCGCAACCAGTGCGTCATATCTATGGGTGACACTAACCATGCGCAGACTTATCTTTTTTCACGCAAAGGCGAGGGGACCGCAGAGTTTTAGACCAGTCTCTTAGCTCTGTGACCTCTGCGCCTCTGCATGATAATATCATCTTTTTGTCGGTTTCCGGATGGTGCCAGAAAAAGCAGCGACGCGGGATTCGCCTTGCGACACAATGCCTCGCATGAACAATAGTCGGCCGGTTTCCTTCAGCAGCTCAACTTCGGCCTCAAGTGGCTCGCCGATAACACCGGCTCCGATAAACTGCACGGACAGGTCCAGAGTCACCGCTGCCCCAGCCTCAATCAGGCCAAACATGCGTGACGCGCCAAACATAGCAACGTCGATGAATCCCAAGGTCACGCCGCCATGGACCGCATTGCGCAAATTGCTGTGGCGGTGTTCCGGATACATGCGGAGGCGGGCTTTATTATCGCCCTCACTGCGCACCAGCATTTTGCCAAGTACCGTGCCGTTGTACCGGCTGGAATCAGTCATCTGCCAGTTCAGCCAGCCGGGATTATCCGGATCAGGGCTGCTGTCAAAAGCGGGTGTATCCAACGGCAATCCTAAACGATCAGAGCCTAATGATTTAACCTAAACGCTTAGAGGTGGCGTTCGGCTACCATCTTTTTCGTTTCCGCGATGGCCTTGGCCGGGTTCAAACCCTTGGGGCATGCGTTGGCACAGTTCATGATTGTGTGGCAGCGGTAGAGACGGAACGGATCTTCCAGCTCGTCCAAACGCTCACCCGTCATTTCGTCGCGGCTGTCGGCTAACCAGCGATAGGCTTGAAGCAAAATGGCTGGTCCAAGGAACTTGTCGCTGTTCCACCAATAAGATGGGCAGCTGGTTGAGCAGCATGCGCACAAGATGCACTCATACAGGCCATCAAGCTTGGCGCGGTCTTCTGGTGATTGCAGGCGCTCTTTGCCCGATGGCTCAGGCGTCACTGTCTGGAGCCACGGCTTGATCGAAGCATATTGCGCATAGAAATGCGTAAAGTCAGGCACGAGATCCTTGATGACTTCCATATGCGGTAGCGGCGTGATGGTGACTTCGCTTTTGCAATCTTCAATCGCGGTGGTGCAGGCCAGGCCATTCTTGCCGTCGATATTCATCGAGCAGGAGCCACAGATGCCTTCGCGGCATGAACGTCGGAACGTCAGTGACGAATCCTGCTCGCCCTTCATCTTGATCAGCGCGTCGAGTACCATGGGACCGCAATTTTCGGTATCCACCTCAAACGTGTCGTAACGTGGGTTCTCCCCACTATCGGGATCATAGCGATAGACCTTGAACTTTTTGGTCTTGCCGCTGGTTTTTGCGGCGTGAACAGTGCCCTTCTGGACTTTGCTGTTCTTAGGGAGAAAGAAATCGGCCATATCAATATCCTGTGGACGCTAACGACTTTGTATTCCGTGTCAAAAGATGCCCTAACCAAGCGATTAAGCAATCACAAGCCCTCAACTGCGTCTTGTCTGGTTGCCTTTTCTGCAAGTCGGACACGAAGCTTGTCGATCTTGCGTCCATCCATGTCGACAACTTCAAAGCGCCAACCTTGATCCGTGAACGCCTCACCTTCCGAAGGCAAATGCCGCAATATGTGCAGGACATGCCCCGCTGCCGTCGCGTAATCGCGATCTTCGGGCAGATCGATGCACAATGCCTCTGCCATTGCGTCGGCTGACATGGAGCCGGAAACGAGCATCGACCCGTCATCCAAAGTAATGATGTTTGGCGCGCTGCCTTGTGCCTGGTCCGAGGCAAATTCGCCAGCAATGGCTGCCAAAAGATCATTTGGCGTCACGATGCCTTCGAAATGGCCGTATTCATCATGCACCAAAAGCATCGGCACATCGGACGAACGCAAGATTTCGAGAGCGTCCATCGCATCAAGCTGATCAGGGATAATTTCGGCGCGTCGCATCAACTTGCGGATGTCGAGTACTTCGCCGCGGATTTGTGCCCCAACAATATCGCGTGATTGCACCACGCCAATGATATCGTCGCCATCTTCTCCAGTCACAGGCAAACGCGTGTGGAGCGAATTTAAAAGCGAATCACGTACCGCCTCTTCAGACGCATCGGCGGATATGCGGTCCACATCGGTGCGCGGCGTCATGACTTCACGTACCGGTCGATCAGCAAGGCGAACGACGCCAGCGATAACCTTATGCTCATGTTCCTCAATGATACCTGCATGGGTGGCTTCGGCAAACACCATGCGCAATTCTTCAGCGGTTAGCGCGTCGCGGGTGTCTCGGCGAAGCCCAAGAGCGCGAAAGATGGTCGCGCTTGATTTGTCGAGGGTCCACACGATGGGAGCCGTAATTCGCGCCAGCAATTCCATTGGCCCAGCCATGATGACGGCGATTCGCTCAGGTGCGATGAGGGCAAATTGCTTTGGCACAAGTTCGCCAACAACAAGAGATGCATAAGTTGTAATGCTGATAACGATGCCAAAGCCCAATGTTTCGGACCATTCACGGTCAACACCCCATAAGGCAATGCGATCAGCAACAGGTCCACCCAATGTTGATCCTGAGTAAGCGCCGGCGATAATGCCAATCAGCGTTATGCCGATTTGCACCGTGGAAAGGAACTTGCCGGGGTCGCGCCCAAGCCGAAGCGCCGCCGAAGCTCCCCGCTTTCCGTCCTCCGCCATAGCTTTCAGTTTGGCCGTGCGTGCTGATACGATGGCGAGTTCTGACATTGCGAACACACCGTTTAAGGCGATGAGCGCTAATATCGTTGCGGCGTCAAACCAGGGGAAAGGGTCAAGAGGTTCCATATGAACGTTTGTCCCATAATGCCAAAAATGGGAGTTTGGCAACAAAATGGAGAAAAATGCGTTATGGTGGGGTGATGCAACCGATTGAAATAATAATCGCACGTTCATCATGGGTGTCGTTTAAGCGACGCCCTAGTTGAAAGGGATAATAATGAAAAAGAACCAAATGATTGCGCTGACACTTGTTGCAGCAATGCTTCCACTGTCCGCTTGTGTGACTGATCCTGAAACCGGGAACCGCACAATTTCAAAGGCCGCTATTGGCGGGGTTGGCGGGGCGCTTGGCGGATATCTGCTTGGTGACTTAATCGGCGGACGCCGCGATCGTACGGAAAAGATCGTTGGTGCGGGTATTGGCGCGCTGGCTGGCGCTGGCGCTGGTTATTATATGGACGAGCAAGAAAGAAAGCTGCGTCAGCAAACCGCTGGCACTGGCATCAACGTCATTCGTGACGGCGACAATCTCGTTCTCGACATGCCATCGGAAGTGACCTTTGCCGTTGATAGCTCAAATATCGATGCTGGCTTCCGCAATACGCTCGACCAAGTTGCCGCGACACTGACCCAGTATGAGAAAACCTATGTCGACGTCATGGGTCACACCGATTCGACGGGTTCGGATTCGTATAACCAGGCGTTGTCTGAACGCCGTGCGTCTGCTGTTGCCGACTATCTGTCGAGTCGCGGCGTGCAGTCAGCCCGTTTGGCAACCCGTGGCTATGGTGAAAGCCAACCAAAGGCGAGCAATTTGGATGCAGCCGGCCGTTCGGCCAACCGCCGCGTTGAAATTCGCCTTGTACCGGTAACGCAGGGTTAAACCGCAACACCTTGTAGCAATTTGGGCAGCGCGCCACTTTCGCCCCGCGCCTCGGCCATAAAAAAGGCCTTGGCGGGGGCGGCGCGCTGCACCATTGCCATCCCGAAACGCCGCACTGCCGATGCTGTTTTTCCGGGAATAGAGAATAACCGGTTCAACCCGTCTGTGGACACCGCGATAAGCAACGTATCGATACTGCGCCACCGGCCATAGCGGTCGAGTAACTGCGCATCGCCAAAGTCGAGACCGAGCCGCATCCCATCTACAAGAACCTCAGTCAACGCGGCTACGTCACGTAGGCCCAGATTAAGGCCCTGGCCCGCAATCGGGTGAATTCCGTGCGCACTGTCGCCGATCAGCACCATGCGTTCCGCAGTGATCGACGCGGCATGGTGGAAGCCCAATTTGTAGGATGACAATGGCGCGGACAGTTCGACCTTCCCCAATATGCCACCCATGCCCTTTTCGAGTTCTGCGGCATAGCCACGAGGCGATAGCTTCAAATATCCCGCAGCATCCTTGGATTCGACTGACCAGACAAGCGCAGAACGGTGGCGCCCGTCCTCATCATCCAGCATAGGAAGCACCGCAAATGGCCCAGTGGGGTAAAAGATTTCATAAGCGATATTGTTGTGTGGCCGCTCGTGATAAATCGCCCCAACAATCGCATGATGGTCATATTGCCAATGGGCGATGTGGATCCCGGCCTCTTCGCGCGTCTCGCTCTTGCGGCCTTCGGCAACGATCATCAGGTCCGCGGTCAGCACCTGGCCATTTTCAAGGGTGACCGTGGCTGCACTTGCATCACGGGATTTGCTGATGATGTTGGCGGGCATGTGCAATTGTATTGCAGCATGTTCCTGCGCGGCCTTGTAGAGTATTCCCCGCAAATAGCGGCTTTCGAACATTTGCCCCAGAAATCCGTCCTCTTCGGCAGGTGCAAAATCAAGCGACCCCGGTTTCAGGCTGTCGCTGACCCAGATCTTCTCAATCGGGCAGCCTTTACCAGTCAACGCATCGCCAAGCCCCATCGCTTCAAACAATTTGTAGCTTGAGCTTGATATCGCAAAGGTGCGGCCATCAAAGCCCGCCTGTAGCATGTTGGCCTGGTCGGCGCGGTCGATAACATGGCTACTGATGCCTTGCGAAGCGAGCGCGAGGGCTTGGGTGAGACCAATGAGGCCGCCACCGATGATGATTACGTCTGCCTTGTTTTCCATGGACCGCTTATGCCGCAAGAAAGCGTAGGTTTCAAAGGAGGATTTTGACCGTATCAAACCAGCCATGTTCCCCTTTTGCCCTGTAATACTTGACGGGGAGTCCGCCGAAGCCGAAAAGGGTCGCATTCGGTCCCTGGCGACTTCATACATATTGGCATTCGTAACATGGCCTCGCGCGTTTCTAAATTTACCTCAAAATCGAACATGGCCAATTGGCGTCAGATGATGCGTGCGTCCTTGATCCGCAGCGGCGCGCTGTTTGGCGCAGCGGCTTTGGGTCTGTTTGCGATATTCTACGGGCTGGCGGTGCTCAGCTATTCGGCGGGAGATGCTGCATATAACAGCGCGGCCGCAGATGTGCAGCATAACTGGATGGGGCAAAGCGGCGCCTATGTTGCCGACGCGATGCTGTTCCTATTCGGCGTTCCAGCGATCTTCTTATTACCGCTGATGTTGGTGTTCGCGCGGCGTTTGTGGCGCGATGTTCCGCAGCCCCAGTGGAAACGGCAACTGACATTATGCCTCATCGGCATGCTACTGATCGGCTTTGGCATGGCCTATTGGCAACATGGCAGCGACATAGGACTTCCGGCTGGATGGGGCGGGGCAATTGCGTTGTTGTTGGACAATGCCGCAAGCGCGCTGGTGGGCCAAATCAAGGGTATTTTCGGCACTTTGCTTCGGGTTTTTCTGATAATCGGCGCGCTGGTGGGCGGCGTGGCGCTGGTCATTCGGTCGCTCCAGCTCGAGCGACCATTGTTGCGCATCCCGAACCTGGCCATGCCCAAATTTGTAAATGCGAACGGTGGTGTGTCGGCCTTCGTGCACGATGATCCAGCTGCGCCGCAGATTATCGAACCTAAGCCACCGCGCAAGGCGGTCGAGCCTGACCAACGCAAACCCCCCGTGATCGAAGACCGCACGCTTGCACCCAAAAAAGCCGCGTTTTCCACAGGCGCGCGGCAGGGCGATTTCTTCGGCAGTTTCACATTGCCATCGCTTGAACTCCTTGACCCGCCACCAGCGATTTCCGTGCCCAAGCTCGACAAGGCAGCGCTTGAAGCCAATGCGCGCTTGCTGGAATCGGTCCTCGATGATTTTCACGTCAAAGGACAGATTGTCGCGGTTCGTCCTGGCCCTGTCGTCACGATGTACGAACTTGAACCAGCGGCTGGAATCAAATCAAGCCGAGTCATTCAATTGGCCGAAGACATTGCACGCAACATGTCGGCGCTGTCAGCGCGCGTTTCGACGATTCCGGGCCGGACAGTCATGGGTATTGAGCTTCCCAACGCGCACCGGGAGGCTGTGGTCTTTCAGGAAATGGTCGGCTCGGACGCCTTTGCCGAACAAAAGGGTGCGTTGCCGATTATCTTGGGCAAGAATATCTCTGGCGACCCCGTCATTGCCGACCTTGCGCCAATGCCCCATTTGTTGGTCGCAGGGACCACCGGGTCAGGTAAATCGGTTGGCCTGAACTGCATGATCTTGTCGCTGCTCTATCGTCTAACGCCTGATCAGTGCCGGATGATCATGATCGATCCCAAAATGCTTGAATTGAGCAGCTATGACGACATCCCGCATCTGCTGTCGCCAGTGGTCACGGAGCCTGCAAAGGCCATCCGCGCGCTGAAATGGGCGGTCGAACAGATGGAAGAGCGGTATCGGATGATGTCCTCGCTTGGTGTGCGTAACCTCGCGAACTTCAATGAAAAGGTACGCAACGCCAAGGCCAAGGGTGCGCCATTGGGCCGTAAAGTGCAGATCGGTTACGACCCGATGACTGGCCAACCACAATATGAGGAAGAAAGCCTCGCGTACGAGCCTATGCCGCAGATTGTCATTATCGTTGACGAGCTGGCCGACCTCATGATGACGGCTGGAAAAGAGGTTGAGTTCCTCATCCAGCGTCTGGCGCAAAAGGCGCGGGCGGCGGGTATTCACTTGATCATGGCAACGCAACGCCCCTCGGTCGATGTTATCACTGGCGTTATCAAGGCGAACCTGCCGACGCGTATTTCTTTCCATGTTACGTCGAAAATCGACAGCCGGACGATCCTTGGCGAACAAGGTGCTGAACAGCTGCTTGGCAAGGGTGACATGCTCTATATGGCCGGTGGCCGTGGACTGACGCGTATTCACGGACCCTTTGTCTCGGACGATGAAGTGCGGCGCGTTGCCGACCATTGGCGCGGCCAAGGGCAGCCTGAATATATCCAGGCCGTGACTGAGGAGCCCGAAGACGGCGGCTTCGACTTTGGTGGCATGGGGGCCGACGATAGCGAAGAAGACTCGCAATATCGTAAGGCCTGCCAAATAGTGTTTGAAAGCCAGAAAGCTTCAACCAGCTGGATCCAGCGGCAGTTGCGCATTGGCTATAATAGCGCAGCTCGGCTGATTGACCGGATGGAGGAAGACGGCTTTATCAGCGCGCCAAACCATATCGGTCGCCGTGAAGTGCTGCGCGACCGGAACGGCGACCCAGTATAAGCGTTAAGACGGGGTTCAAGGCCATGCGGATACTGGTCAATGCAACCTCTCCCAAGGAAACTAGAATGACTTTCTCAAAATATGCCCTTTTGTTCGCGCCTGTCGCGCTTGTCGCGACCGCACCAACGACGGCCCAGTCTTCGTCAGAGCAGATGGCGCGTGTCGTGCAGCATATGAAAGCGGTGGGCACTATGTCGGCCACTTTCACGCAAACGGACCGGAGCGGCGGAACGCTGACCGGCAAGTTGTTGTTGAAGCGGCCTGGGCAAGTGCGTTTCGAATATCAGAAAAATGTGCCCATGCTGATCGTCGCCGACGGCCGCGCGCTGACGATGGTCGATTATGAAGTAAAGCAAGTGCAACGCTGGCCCATCCGGAACAGTCCGCTTGCGGCATTGCTTGACCCGGGTCAGGATCTTGCCCGCTTTGGAAAGATACTTCCAACGTCGAACAATGACGTTGTCAGCGTTGAAGTCCGCGATCCAAAGCGCCCGGAGTATGGCACAATAACGATGATCTTTGTGAACAAACCCAGCGCGCCGGGCGGATTGACCCTCAACGGATGGGTTGCACTCGATTCCAAAAATAACCGGACGACCATTCGACTCAACAACATCACTTATAATGGCGCGATCGCAAAAAATGCCTTCACCTGGAAAGATCCACGTCCCGTCAGACGAAAATCGTAAGATCAGTCGATGAACGGATGCTGGCCACCGACAAATCGCACTGGCTGATCAGTTTGTTCATCTGAACGACAGGAAAGTCATAGTATAAAAATGTTGTCAACGGTTGAGAGTTCGTGTGGTTTTCCCCCTGTTGCCCACGACATCAAATCGCCGTTGATATCCGCGTGACGAACGCAAGCTTAGCCCTCATCCCAAATGCCCCCGGGATGAGGGCTTTGCTTTTTTGCGGCAAATAGCGTCGCCGACTTGCTCCTGAGGCTTCAGGCATCTAGGGCCATTTATCTATGTCCCAGACTATCCGTATCGCCTCGTGGAATATAAATTCGGTTCGCGCCCGTATCGACATCGTTGAACGGTTTTTGAAAGAGGAAGCGCCCGACGTTCTGTGTCTTCAGGAAACGAAGGTTATTGACAGCCTGTTTCCCGAAGGGCTGTTCAGGCAATTGGGATACCGCCACTTTGTCGTGAACGGAATGCCCATGCATCATGGCGTGGCCATCGTCAGCAAACTGCCATTGATCAACCGCCGGGTCGAGGACTGGCAAGCCAATGGCGAAGCCCGCCATATTGGCGCCGAACTGAACATCGACGCCGCCAAGGGCGTGCGGATCGACAATGTCTACATACCCGCTGGCGGCGAAGTGCCCGACAGCGAGGTCAATTCCAAATTCGGCCAGAAATTGGCCTTCTTGAAACGCATGGCCGAATGGTCGTGCAATGTGACGCAACCCACAATCCTGACCGGCGATTTCAACGTCGCGCCGCTTGAACAGGATGTCTGGAGCCACAAGCAATTGGTCAATGTCGTGAGCCACACGCGCATTGAAATTGAACATCTCGCAGAAATTCAGGCAGCAGCAGACTGGGTGGATGTAGCGCGACATTTCGTCGACCCGTCAAAGAAGCTTTATACATGGTGGAGCTATCGCGCGCAGGATTGGGAAACATCCGACCGTGGACGAAGACTTGACCATATGTGGGTGACCCCGGACCTGAAGGAAAAGGCAAAGGCGCATGTTGTGCACAAGCATGTACGGGGGTGGGGCAAGCCATCTGACCATGCGCCAATTGTCACGGAATTCGCCTTTTGAGCGGGATTAGCGCAGCGTTGGGAGACTCGCGCCGCGCAGCGATGGCGATTGATGCCTTGCGCCGTGGCTGGCCAGTCACTGTACAGCACATGGACAAAATGCTGACGCTTTTGGCGGTCGAGACGGCGCAGGAAATTTCAGGCGCGCAGGGGGTGTTGCTATCGGCAAGCCGCGCCGCGACGCTGAAGCTGACGAACCAGCGTGCTGCGGCCGATGGCGACCTTCCGGTGCTTATCAAGGCGCCGTCTGACCTGGACCTTAGGCTTGCTTTGGCGGTTGCTGATCCAAGCCTTGATCTTGCATATCCGATGAAGGGGCCCTTTGCGGCGCTGGCGCTGGATGACGGTCCAGCAGCGACGGCAGCTATTGAGCTTGCGCGGCTGGCAGGCTTGCTTCCTGCGTTTCTGGTCTTGGAGGGCGCGGGCGACAACGCCGTTTATGTCAGCCCGCAAGACGTCGCTGCATTCGACGACAGCGGTGCCTTGCGCATCGCCGCGCGCGCCAAGCTCCCCGTGGCCGCCAATGCCGAAGCGGAGATTGTGGCATTCCGGACAGCCGTCGATGCGTCGGACCATGTCGCTTTGTTGATAGGTGCACGCGACTCCTCACCGCCAGTGGTGCGGTTGCACAGCGAGTGCCTGACCGGCGATGTCCTTGGGAGCCTGAAATGTGATTGCGGTCCGCAATTGCATGAGGCGCTGCAACAAATTTCCGATGCCAGTTGGGGGATATTATTATATCTGCGCCAAGAAGGGCGCGGTATTGGCTTAATAAACAAGTTGCGCGCTTATGCGCTTCAGGATCAGGGATTTGATACCGTTGATGCCAATACCCGTCTGGGATTTGCGATTGATGCGCGCGATTTTTCCGTGGCGGCGCGGATGCTGGAGCTGCTCGGCGTGGAACGGGTGCGCCTGTTGACCAACAATCCCGAAAAGGTGGATAGCTTGCAAAAAGCGGGGATCATGGTTGAGGAGCGCCTACCGCTTAAGATTGCCGCCAATCCGCATAATGCGCATTATCTTGATACCAAGAAAAGCCGGACCGGTCACGCGCTTTAGGCTTTCTTAAAAGGGACGGGGCTGGTTGCGAGGGTCTCCGCGCTGTTCCTCTTCCTCGGGCGCAGGTCGTTGATCGCGCCGACCACCAAGCGCCCTTTCAATAAAGTCTTCATCCAGCGGCTCTGGCGCCGGGGTAGGCGCGAGGTTTGGGTCCTCCATGATGGGGGCGCCCTCAATTGGCATGCCGTTCTCGTCATATAGAAGCAATTCCTCTTCGTCGCCCAGCAGAGGCTCTTCGTCCTCAAGCCTTTCAGGGAAAGTGATCTCTGTCGCGAATTTTTCAACTGGACGTCCGGCCACGGCAACCCGCATATAAGCCGCCCAAGCCTGCGCAGGGGCACGTCCGCCTTCCAGGCCACCGATCGACCTCGCATCGTCCCGGCCCATCCACACGCCCGTTGTAAGGCCGCTGGAGAAACCTAAAAACCACCCATCCTTGTTGCTTGAGGTCGTGCCAGTCTTGCCAGCGACCGGGCGCCCGATATTGGCGGCTCGCCCAGTGCCCGTGGCGACTGCAGTCTGCATCAAATCGGTCATTGCGCCCGCAACCCAGTCATCTACTAACTGGACGGTGCTTGAAGGTTTCGCCGCATATAGCAGTTCGCCGTCAATAGTTGTGACCTTGGAAATGCCATAAGGTGTAACATTACGTCCACCCGCTGCGACGGCAGCAAAGGCCTGAGTCATGTCGATCACGCGCGTTTCGGATGTACCCAGCACCATTGAAGGTAGGGTATTGATGGGGGTAGATATGCCGAACCTACGCGCCATATTGGCAATGCTGCTGGTGCCAACGTCCTGCCCGATTTGCGCAGCGACGGTGTTTTTCGAATAAGCGAAGGCGGTGCGAAGCGAAATTTCGCCTGCATAATTGCCGCCGCTGTTTTTAGGCTGCCAGCCCTCGATTTCGACGGGTTTGTCCTCGACCATGTCTTCAGGACGATAGCCTGCTTCTAACGCGGTAAGGTAAACGAAAAGCTTCCAGGCGGACCCTGGCTGGCGGACAGCAGTTACTGCGCGGTTATAGTTGCTGGTAACATAATCCGTGCCACCCACCATTGCCTTCACGGCGCCGTCGCGATCAATCGAGACCAGTGCGCCTTGCGCCCCACGCGGGGCATTTGCCGCGACCGCTGCGGTTGCGGCGCGCTGCATTTTCAGGTCAATCGTCGTCCAGACGTCAATGGGCTCTTCGGTTTCATCAATCAGGCCATCGAGTTGCGGCAAAACCCAATCGGTAAAATATCGCACGCTGTCCTGCGGTGATCCTGCGGCCAAACGCACTTCGGCAGGCTCGACGCTGGCGGCCTCCTCAGCAGTAATCATGCCGGCATCCTGCATGACTGCCACTACAACGGTGGCCCTGTCCAAAGCGGCCTGCGCATCTGCAGTGGGTGAATAGCGGGATGGTGCTTTGACCATGCCAGCAATGATGGCGGCCTCGGCGAGGCTGAGATTTTCGGCACCATGGTCAAAAAACCGGCGGCTTGCGGCATCGACGCCATAAGCGCCGCCGCCGAAATATACTTTATTCAGATACAGTTCGAGAATTTGGTCCTTGGAAAATTTCGTTTCCATAGCCAGCGCAAGGATAATTTCCCGGAGTTTGCGACCAAATTCCTTATTACTGTTCAGGTAAATGTTGCGCGCCAATTGCTGCGTGATGGTCGAACCACCCTGAGTCCAACGACCCTTCACGGCGCGAACGTAGAAGGATCGCGTAATGCCGATAGGATCTACTCCCGGGTGGGCGTAATAGCGGCGATCTTCTACCGCGACCATCGCGTCCTTCATTTGGGACGGCAACTGGTTGATGGTTAGCCAGCGTCCGAAACTTGGTCCAAGCGACTGGATCACAGTACCATCTGCAGCTCGCACGCGGATCATTTGGCCATTCGGTGAGGCTTTCAACTCCTCAAAGCTGTCAATTTCGCCACGGGCAATGGCCACAAAAATCCCAAGCACCATGATGCCGAGCAAAGTTGCAACGACGCCCGCTTTGACGATACGTAAAATCCACGTTCCCATCGGGCCACGTTCTTTCGAAATCTTGCGCGCGCGTGCCATGGCCGGGGTGTTAACCAGTCCCGGACTCGCCGACAAGCCCGTTCTTATTCAGGGTCGAATGCAAGCGCGGCGCTGTTGATGCAGTATCTAAGGCCCGTTGGTCCAGGGCCGTCTGGGAAGACATGGCCCAAATGCCCTTCACACGCTGCACAGCGCACTTCAATCCGCACCATGCCGTGCGATACATCGCGATGCTCTTCGACAGCATCGTTTGCCGTAGGCGCAGTAAAGCTGGGCCAGCCCGAACCGCTGTCAAATTTCGTATCCGACGCAAAAAGGGTGGTGCCGCATCCGGCACAACGAAACTCGCCATCACGCTTTTCATCGGTCAGTTCACCAGCAAAGGCGCGTTCAGTGCCCGCCTCGCGAAGGACATGATATTGCACCGGGTCCAGTTCTGCCTGCCATTCGGCCTCGGTTTTTATAATT
>Ga0136636_10001388_pt1 | contig 14081 bp, 12 predicted proteins | sample AntDrymUQ8522106_2_FD_104653 | JGI IMG/M metagenome (GOLD analysis project Ga0136636, IMG submission 104653) | Polar desert sand microbial communities from Dry Valleys, Antarctica - metaG UQ852 (21.06) | ecosystem: Environmental > Terrestrial > Soil > Desert | place: Antarctica: Dry Valley... | reverse complement strand
CGCCAAACTACACAAATGTAGTGCCATACGCGCCAAATATTTCTTCTATGTTGTTGATTTTATTGGGGGTTGTAGTGCCACTTGATAAAGTTGGGCTAGCCCAAGACTTTGGCCGAGTAATTTCCGCCACTCCCATCATTCAGCAGGTCGGGCAGCCCCGAAACGTATGCACCACTGAAGAGGTATCAGTTAAGCAGCCGAAGTCTGGTGCAGGTGCCTTGATGGGTGGCATCGCCGGTGGTGCCCTCGGCAACGCAATTGGTGGCGGCAGTGGCAAGGCAGCAGCTACCATGATTGGCATCATGGGGGGAGCCATCTTGGGTGACAATATTGAAGGTCAGCCCATGGACCAAACTCGAAGTGTGCAGCGATGCAGCATGCAGACCTTCTATGAAAATCGCACGATAGCGTTTAATGTGGTCTACGAGTATGCAGGCAAGCACTATTCAGTGCAGATGCCCAACGACCCGGGTCCCACGGTTCAATTGCAGATTTCCCCGGTCGGAGCGGCCACGCAAGATTTCTCCCCTAATGCATCGGCGACTTATCAACAGCCTGTTTATGTGCAGCCGACAACCATTTTGATGAGCCGGGAGGTTTATTCAGTTTACGAGCAACGCCGGTTTTACCCCCCAATCAGCTTGAATTTTGGTTACAGGTATTGGGATGGTGGTGGTCGTGGTCGTGGAGGTCACCGTGGAAACCGTGGACAGTGGCGTTAAATGTCCATTAATGTCAGCGTGCCCGTAGTCACAGAGCGGACAGACCTGACATGGAACTTAACTCAAATGACCTCCAATATCAACTGTGATGTCGTTCTTCCTGCGCCACGCGCCGCCACAGCATCATCCAGAGACAGATGAGCCCCTGGGTGCTATTTTCGGCAACACGCCGCGTATCATCAGCCAAGGCTGTTTCATCAACTAACTGGCATCAACAAGCCCAAGCATTTTTCTGGATTGATGCCAAATCTGGCCACGCCAGTCAACTCGTTGGGGCGTGCGTCCTTTTGGAGCAAAACAAGGGCAGTTTGCAAGCAACTCATGGTGAGCGTTACTTTACTGTTTTACCGACCGCCCAGGCGATGGGCCGTATACAAAAGTGTCTATCTCACTGAATCCCTGCCCTGTGTAAAGTGCATCCTTAACAAACACTGGCGTTGTCACCTGCATCATCGGCCCACGCTGCAGCAAGATGGAGCTTGGCGGCTTCAGTACAGTGCAAGGCCTCCAACACAACAAAATACCACCAATAATGCGAACTTTTCTACTCAGCGTGTCAAGAATCCCTCGCGCTTGGCTCGTACCAAACGGACACAACAATTGCTGCGGCAAGTGCTTGTACCAGCGCGATTGTTATCACTGAACCACTCCACCCCCAACGCTCAAAGGCCACCCCAGCACCCCAAGTGCCGACTGCACCACCAGCGTAGTAACTCATGTAATAAAGGCCGGTAGCAAGCGAGCGTCCTTCAGTCACGTTTTTGGAAATGGCGCTGATGGTGGCCGACTGGCACAAAAATACGCCGCTTGAACACACTGTTAACCCAACTACGATAAGGGGCAACGATGTCACAAGCGTCAACAGCAACCCGGCTGCAGAAATTGCCAGCGCAAAAAGAAGGGACCGCATAAAGCCCAGCCGGTCGATATGTCGTGCTGCAAGCGGGGTTACAAGGACGCCAACAAGGTAGACGCCGAAAACATTCGCCAGTCCTGCAGCAGAAAGATTGAAAGGCTCAGATGCCAAATGCAGGTTCACATAGGTGAAGGTACCTACCAATGAGAACAAGACACAGAACCCCACTGCGCAGGAGGCCATCAGTCGCTTGTGATGAAGGTGACGCGAAAGGGTGCGGAGTGCGCCGCTGAGGTCCCGATTCGGGACAAAGTGACGCGAAACTGGCAGGAGCCATAGCACGAGCAATGCCCCCAGAAAGTTCAGGACGGCCAAGGTGACAAAAGCTCCTCGCCACCCCAATAAGTCGCCCAAATGACCCGTGATAAATCGACCGCTAAATCCGCCCATGACAGTGCCACCTACGTAGGTGGCAGTCATTCGGGCGACACCCCCGCTGTCGCGGAATTCTTCTGCTATGTAGGCAATGAGAACCACCACAATGCCAGGCACGGCCAGACCCTGAAGAAAACGCAAGGCTATCAATGCGTTCAGGCTGTGAGAAATGGGTATCAACGCGGTGGGAACCGTCATAGCAAACATGGAAAGACACAGGATGCCCCTTCGGCCAAAGGCGTCAGACATCATCCCCATGACGGGTGAGATAAGTCCGACGGCCAGGACTGTGGCGCCAACCGTCATGCCGGCTTGCAGCGCAGAGGCATGAAAGTCATCCATCACCATAGGCAATACAGCCTGGATGGAGTAGACGTTCAGAAAAGCAAAAAAGCCGATGAGCCAGATGATGGCTTGGGATGCCTGTGCGCCATTACCGAGAAAGAAAAGACGGATATTGGAGGCAGGCATGGTGGCATTTTAGTTTTTTGATTGATTCGCTGGGGAATTGGGTCAGACTCAGCGATAAAGAACAACTCGCGGGCGCAGGCGACAAGCCTGTCAGTCATGAGCAAATGGAACTCGACCGACTGCGCGCGGAGTTATCCAGTGTGAAGATGGAGAGCGACATCTTAAAAAAAGCGACGGCGTACTTCGCGCGGGAATTGCTGTGAAGTACGCCTAGATTACCAAGCATAAGGCCCATTGGCCGATCACATTGACGTGCGAAGTGCTGGGTGTGAACCCCAGCAGCTACTTTGAGCACTGGCTACGCAAGGACACGGATAAGATCAGCAGTCCGGGCGTGAGCAAACGCATCAGCGACGAACCACTGCTGGTGCACATCAAGGCCATCTATGCCGAGGTCGGAGCTGCCTAGGAAATTAACAGAACCCCATGCGTTTAGCCTGTTGGGTCAGTTCGGCACGAAAATTTGGATGAGCAATGCCAATCAGTTCACGCGCACGCTGGCCAGCGGACTTGCCGCGTAACTGTGCCACGCCATACTCTGTCACCACATAATTGATGTCATTCTTGCTGGTACTCACGTGTGTGCCTGGCGACAACATCGGCACGATGCGCGAAATGTTGTCATTTTTGGCCGTCGACGGCAGAACGATGAACGCCTTGCCACCTTTTGAACGGTTTGCCGCCCGCACAAAATCGGCCTGCCCGCCCGTGCCCGAGTAAGGTAGATGGGCCAGACTCTCGGAACCGCATTGCCCAAGAAGGTCTATCTGCAGCGTGGCATTGATGGCCACAAGGTTGTCATTGAGGCCGGCCAGGGCTGGGTCATTAGTGAAATCGACCGGATGAATTTCAAGCGCAGGGTTGCGGTGCATGAACTTGTAGAGTTTGGCAGAGCCGAGGGCGAACGTGGCCACCATCTTGCCTGGCAGATAGTTTTTCCGTTGATTCGTCACCGCGCCGCTTTCCAGCAAAGTCAAGATTCCGTCGCCAATCATCTCGGTATGAATGCCCAGGTCACGCTTGTTGGTGAGTTGCATGACAACGGCATCCGGAATTCCACCATAGCCAATCTGCAGCGTGGAGCCGTCATCAATCAAGTCGGCGACGTACTTACCAATAGCCTCTTGTACAGGTCCAATGGTGGGTAAACCTACTTCAAGGACGGGGTCACTGCTTTCCACCAAAGCCGCCACCTGGGATATGTGCACATGGCAGTTGCCAAATGCAAACGGCACGTTGGGGTTGACCTCCAACACCACCGCGCGCGCTTTGGCCACAGCCGCCATGGTGTAGTCTGCGGCCAGGCTGAGCGAAAAATAACCTTCGTCGTTCATGGGCGACGACATGCTGAAGACGACATCCGCCGGTACTTGACCGCGTCCAATCAAGCTGGGAATTTCTGAAAAATAGTTGGGAATGAAATCGATCCAGCCTGCTTGTCCACCCGCGCGTGTTGCTGCCCCATAGAAGAACGCGACATGGCGGACATGGTCCACCGTTTCCTGGTCGATGTAGCCGAATTTTCGGATCGCCAGAATCTGCGCCACCTTGACATCATGCAGGCGCTGGCGCTGCTCAGACAAGGCCACGAGAAGCGCTGGCGGTTCTCCGACACCGGTCGGGACAATGATGAAATCACCGTCTTTGACCAAGGCTACGGCATCAGCCGCCGCCATCTTTTTGTTTGCGTAATCTTGTTCAGCTGACATTCGGGTTTTCCCTTAAATAAGAGGTGAATATAACAAGCTGAACCCAGAGTTCAGCTGACTGAAGACTGCACCGTCAAGACACGCAGGGATCACACTGCGTAACATTTTTTGATACATATTGAATAGCTAAAAGTGCTTATTATTAAAGGGCTACAGGGCCATTTTTCATTTTTTTATTTCAATAAGGCAAGGAGGCCCTGTCCGGCAGCCGAACCACTGGAAAGACAGGCAGTCATCAGGTAGCCACCGGTTGGGGCTTCCCAGTCCAGCATCTCGCCTGCACAAAAGACGCCTGGCAGCGACTTCAGCATCAATTGCTTGGTCATGCCATCAAACACCACACCTCCAGCACTGCTGATTGCTTCATCGAGTGGGCGAACGCCAGCCAAAGTTATGGGCAAGGCCTTGATGGCATGCGCCAATTGCACTGGGTCGTGCATCTGCTCCTTGCTCAACAGCTCATGCAGGATGGCGGACTTGATGCCGTCAATGTGAAGCCGACTTTTCAAGTGGCTTGACAACGAGCGTGAGCCGCGCGGGTGCCGCACCTCACCCAGCACACGCTCAAATAGCATGTCAGGCAGCAAATCCAGTCGCAGGGTGGCCGAACCGTACGCCAAAATGTCATCACGGAGCAAACTCGACGCGGCATAAATCAAGCTGCCTTCCAGCCCGGTGGCAGTCGCCACAAACTCGCCCTTGCGGGCGAATTTTTGCCCTCGGGCATTGGTGAACTCTATCGCTACAGACTTGAAGGGCTGACCTGCGAAACGACTCGTGAAGAATGTGCTCCAGCCGTTTTGTACATCAAATCCGCAGTTCGATGGCAGCAATGGTGCCACTGCCACGCCTTTGGCCTGCAACCAAGGTACCCAGGAACCGGTCGAGCCCAGGCGCGCCCAGCTGCCTCCGCCCAGCGCCAGCACCACCGCATCTGCCTGTACATGAACCGCGCCATGCGGTGTTTCAAAGTTCAACACATAGGGTGTTGCCAAACCAGGGTCAGCCGCTTCGCCCGCCAGCGCCTCGGGACAGTGCCAACCGGTCCAGCGGTGGCGCATGAAGAACTGCACTGTCTGGCCGTTCACCGGATGTCTTAGGCGCATCAACCACGCCCGAAGCAGCGGCGCCGCCTTCATGTCCGTAGGAAAAACCCGGCCTGAGCTGCCAACATATGTCTCCACACCCAGTGACGCTGCCCATGCACGCACGCTGTCGGCACCAAACGCCTGCAGCAACGGCTCAATTTGCTGACGCCGTTGACCATATCGCGAGGCAAACAAGGCTGCAGGCTCTGAATGCGTCAGATTGAGCCCACCTTTACCCGCCAACAAAAATTTACGTCCAACGCTGGGCATTGCATCAAACAATTGCACTGCTACACCTGCGCTCGACAACACCTCAGCTGCCATCAATCCGGCTGGTCCGGCACCAACAACCACAACTTTCTTCATCGTTTGCTTCCATTTTTCATTGTCATAAAATCCCAACCAGTTGTCTGGCGACTAAATCGCCGCGCGCCTTTCGCCCGGAACACCGACCATAAGACCAAGCGCACATTGCGCCGTTTTCGTTTCTGTCACAATTTCCCCACTCTATTCTTTTCAAAATTACTATCTTTAGGAAAAAACATGGCCAGTGAATTGATCAAACATGTGTCCGACGCCTCTTTCGAAAGCGACGTGTTGCTGGCGGGTGTGCCAGTGCTTGTGGATTACTGGGCTGAATGGTGCGGTCCTTGCAAAATGATTGCCCCTATCTTGGACGAAGTATCGACAGCTTATGAGGGAAAATTGCAGATTGCCAAAATGAATGTGGATGAAAACCGCGAGATCCCGGCCAAATTTGGCATTCGTGGTATTCCGACCCTCATGATCTTCAAGGGCGGCCAACTGGCTGCTACCAAAGTCGGCGCCTTGAGCAAGGCGCAACTCACAGCCTTTATCGATCAGCAACTGGTCTGATTTTTTAGCAGGCACCCCGCGCCTGCCTCTCCTCTTGGCATTTCGCGTCTTGCACGGTCGTCTATTTTCCTGTCATAATTCATAGCGCTCGCTGTTCCCCATCCAGGAACAGCTCGAGCCAGAGGCGCAAAGCCAATGCGACTTGAATCCTCACAAGTCCGTCGCGCCGAATCATTCCCTCACGGCAGATTCCACTCCACCACTGAACTACTCCATGCATTTAAACGAACTCAAGGCACTGCACGTGTCAGAAGTACTCAAGCAAGCAGAAGATCTTGAGATTGAAAACACCGGCCGCATGCGCAAGCAGGAGTTGATGTTTGCCATCATCAAGAAGCGTGCTCGCGCCGGTGAGCAAATTTTTGCCGATGGTGTGCTGGAAATTTTGCCCGATGGTTTTGGTTTTTTGCGCAGCCCGGACACCAGCTACACCGCCAGCACGGATGACATTTACATCAGTCCGAGCCAGGTGCGCCGCTTCAATTTGCATACCGGAGACATGATCGAGGGCGAGGTTCGCACGCCAAAGGACGGCGAACGCTACTTTGCGCTAAACAAGCTGGAAAAAGTCAACGGTGGTGGCCCGGAAGAAAACAAACACAAGGTGATGTTTGAAAACCTGACGCCGCTGTTTCCAAACGTACAGATGCGTCTGGAGCGGGACATCAAGGGTGAAGAAAATATCACCGGGCGCATCATTGACATCATTGCGCCGATTGGCAAAGGCCAGCGCGCCCTGATCGTGGCTCAGCCCAAAAGCGGCAAAACGGTGATGATGCAGCACATTGCGCATGCCATTTCGGTTAATTACCCTGACAGCTATTTGATGGTCTTACTGATCGACGAGCGTCCGGAAGAAGTGACCGAGATGCAGCGCACCGTCAAAGGCGAAGTGATTGCATCCACCTTTGACGAACCCGCAGCACGCCATGTTCATGTGGCTGAAATGGTGATTGAGCGCGCCAAACGCTTGGTCGAGTTGAAAAAGGACGTGGTGATCCTGCTTGACTCCATCACCCGCTTGGCCCGTGCTTACAACAACGTGGTGCCGTCCTCAGGCAAGGTGCTCACCGGCGGTGTGGATTCCAACGCCTTGCAACGCCCCAAGCGCTTTCTGGGCGCCGCGCGCAATGTGGAAGAAGGCGGCTCACTGACCATCATCGCCACGGCCCTGGTCGACACCGGAAGCCGCATGGATGAGGTGATCTTTGAAGAATTTAAAGGCACCGGTAATTCTGAAATCCACCTGGATCGCCGCCTTTATGAAAAGCGGGTGTTCCCGTCCATTCAACTCAATCGCAGCGGCACCCGCCGCGAAGAGTTGCTGCTGGCACCTGACATTCTGCAAAAGACCCGCATCCTGCGCCAGTTTCTGTACAACATGGACGAAATCGAGTCCATGGAGATGGTGCTGAAACAAATGCGCGCCACCAAGACCAACAGCGAATTCTTCGACATGATGCGTCGCGGCGGCTAAAACATTCCCCGCGCCTTAGCCTGCCAAGCTAGCAAGCGAGATAGCTCATCTATAATCAACGGTTTTTAGCGAAAAGTACGAACAGCTTTGAATTGCACAATGGGTTGTGCAAGGGCTGGCGCGGCTAACGCATCTGATGGAGAAATCATGAAAGCAGGCATTCACCCCAACTACCGCGAAGTTTGTTTCGTGGACTCGTCCAACGGTTTCAAATTTATCACCCGCTCGTGTGCCAACGCCAAAGAGATGATCAAAATGGAAGATGGTCGCGAACTGCCGCTCTACAAACTTGACACTTCCAGCGAGTCACACCCTTTCTATACGGGTACACAAAAATCGGTGGACAACATGGGTGGCCGTGTCGAGCGCTTCCGCAACCGCTTCGGCAAAACCGCAGCCAAGTAAGTCATTCAGCGCGCTTTGCCAAAGGCAGCCGGGTCATTCCGCGCTGCCTTTTTCTTTGTTCTGACAAATCCCATCATCATTTCGCACCGTGACCCAACCGACCCCAGCCATCGTCGCTCAAGGTGCAGTCAAACGCTTACCGCGTCTTGCACTGGTGTTGTTTTGCCTGGCCTATGTGCTACCCGGTTTTTTGGGCCGCGTGCCGTGGAAGCGCGACGACATCACCACGTTTGGCTACATGGCTGAATTGGCCCGTGGCGCGACCGACTGGTGGCAGCCGACGCTGGGTGGTATGCCACCCGAAGTCGACGCCCTGTTGCCCTACTGGTTAGGTGCCTGGAGCATTCAGCTGGCTCCGGCCTGGTTACCTGCGGATCTGGCGGCACGCCTTCCTTTCATGGGTTTGTTGGTGCTGGCACTCATGGCCACCTGGTACGGCAGTTATTACTTGGCCCGCAGCCCGCTGGCGCAACCTGTGGCCTTTGCTTTTGGCGGCGAAGCTCGCCCCAAGGATTACGCCCGCGCCATTGCCGATGGTGCAGTGCTGGCTTTCATCGCGTGCCTGGGACTGGCACAACTGGCCCATGAAACCACGCCCGCACTGATGCAGTTGTGTTTTACCGCCCTGCTGTTTTACGCCACCGCAGCCTTGCCCCATCGCTCCTGGACACCAGGCATTGGTGCCAGCGTGGCGTTGTTCGGGCTGGCACTGTCAGGCGCACCTACCATGGCTGTGGCTTTAGGACTTGGCAGCGCCGCGCTCTACTTACTGGCACCAAGCGTAGACATGGCGGGTACCGTACCAAAAAAATTAAGGGCGGCCGGTCTGGTCGCTCTGGTGGCGGCATCTGCACTACTGGCCACAGTTTTAAATTTGTGGCGCTGGCGAATTGCCCTGCCCCAGACCGATTTGGCTCAGTGGCAAAGCTTGGGCCAACTTTTTTTATGGTTCACCTGGCCGGCCTGGCCATTAGCGCTCTGGACGCTGTGGCGTTGGCGTCGACAATTGTTCAGCGCACGCTTCACTGGCCTGCACCTCTGGCTACCCATCTGGTTTGTGGCGGTTGCCAGCGCAGCCACTTTGACCACCAGCGCTGCCAACCGTTCGCTGCTGCTGGCCTTGCCTGCCCTGGCTGCATTGGCCGCTTTTGCGTTGCCAACGCTTGGGCGCAGCGTTGGGTCACTGATTGACTGGTTCACCCTGATCTTTTTCACTGGCTGCGCACTGGTCATATGGATGGTATGGATTTCCATGCAGACCGGTTTCCCCGCGCAGCCGGCAGCCAACGTGGCGCGACTGGCACCAGGGTTTGTGCACAGTTTTTCAATTGCTACATTTTTAATAGCTGTTATCGCAAGTATGGCGTGGGCTTGGTTGGTAAAATGGCGTGTAAATCGACATCAGGCGGCCATCTGGAAAAGCCTTGTGTTGCCCGCCGGTGGCGCGGCCTTGTGTTGGATGCTGCTCATGACCTTATGGTTGCCCCTGCTGGACTTTGCCCGCAGCTACGCCCCACTTGTACGCCAGGCCACTGGGGTCATGCCACCAAACCCCGGTTGTGTGGCAACTTCAGGTCTTAGCCGCAGCCAGATTGCAGCGTTTCAGTTTCACGGCGGGCTTGAACTCCGCACATTCCAGGTCAACACCCCTTGCCTGTGGTTGATCGCTGACGTTGACACCATGGGCTCACGGCCTGAAATCACGCATAGTCCAAATTGGCGATTGCGCCGCGCTATTGGACACCCGGCTGAGAGAAAAGAGTCTTTGGACTTGTTTGAGCGCCAGTTGCAGGTGGTGCCAGAACAACCCGCGACGCCGGAAAAGTCAGGGTGAACATCGATCCCTTGCCCTCCGTGCTTTCGATCGACAGCGTGGCACCGTGGCGTTGTGCCACGTGTTTGACAATGGCCAAGCCCAAGCCGGTGCCCCCGGTTTCACGTGACCGGCTGCGATCTACGCGGTAAAAACGTTCCGTCAAGCGCCCGAGGTGCTCTGCGGCAATGCCTGGGCCGGTGTCTGCGACTGAAAAAACCAGGCAGCCGTCTGCCCGCTTGCGAACGCTCACAGTCACATGACCACCGGCGGGCGTATACCGCACCGCATTGCTGATCAAATTACCCATGGCGCTGTGCAATTCGCCGGCCGCACCGGCCAGAGCACCGTCAAATGTGCAGTCAAAGAGAAACTGGTGGTCTGAGTCATTGGCTGACCCCATGACCTGCGACAAAGCCAGCGCGTCATCTTCAAGCTCACGCATCAACGCCGGTATGGCCACATGTACCTCCAGACCGGGCTGCACACTGCCTTCGAGTTTTGAAAGTGTCAGCAGATCACTGACCAAGGTCTGCATGCGATCTGCCTGCTGCGCCATGAGCGCCAGGTATTGCTGACGCTCCGACTCGTCCAGATTGAGCGTCTGCAGGGTTTCTACAAATCCTGCCAACACAGTCAAGGGGGTGCGAATTTCATGTGACACATTCGCTACAAAGTCACGCCGCATGGCCTCTGCCTGGTCCAGTGCCGTGGTGTCACGAGACAACAGCAGCTTGCGGCCCTCGCCATACGGATGAAGCTGCACTGACAGCATGACCGGGCGTGACGGCGTACTGTCCCGCCCCGGCATGGTCAGACTGCTGCCAAATTCCTGACTGCCCAGGTAGGCAGCAAACCCGGGGTCTCGCACCAGGTTGCCAATTGCCTGCAACAGGTCACGCTGAACATCCAGCCCAAAATGCGCGGCAGCGGTCTGGTTGCACCATTCAATATGGGCATCGCCATCAAGCAGCATCACGCCATTTGGAGAGGCCTGCAAAGCCAATAAAAAATCCTGCAGCCGTGCTTGACTGTCCATGATCTGGCGTTCCCTGTCGCGCAGCAGGCGCCGCACACGTGTGGCAATTTCACCCCAGACACCTGCGCTGGGCGCCCCATCACCCGGCGGATCTGTGCGCAACCAGCGCATCAGTTGCGCAATGCGCCAGCCAACCCACAGTATCCAGAACAAGGTGACAAGCAGCATGCCCAGCGGCCAGGCATGGCTGTGCGGCCAGGATTCCTCGACCCAGCCGCCCAATAAACCACCCGCAAGAAGACCCGCCAAAAGCAACACCGAACGACCCAGCATGAACGCGCTGCCTGCGCCTAATCCTGCTTGGCCATGGCGGATTGGGTCGTCAGGCGGTAACCGGCACCACGCACGGTTTCGACCATCTGGCCAGCCAGTACCCCCAGCGCCTCGCGCAGTCGCTTCATGTGCACGTCCACCGTTCTTTCTTCAATGAACACGTGGTCACCCCACACCTTGTCGAGCAGTTGTGAGCGGCTGTGCACCCGCTCTGCGTGGGCCATCATGTAGTGCAAGAGCTTGAACTCGGTCGGCCCCAGCTTGAGCAATTGACCTTGAAATATCACACGGTAGGTGGACGGGTCCAGACTCAGGTCACCGGCATTGACCACACTCAAATCCTGTTCAGGTGCACGCCGACGCAGTACGGCACGAATCCGCGCCAGCAACTCTTTGGTGGAAAATGGTTTGGCAATGTAGTCGTCTGCACCTGCATCCAGCCCGGCCACCCTGTCGACTTCATCGCCTCGTGCGGTCAGCATGATGATGGGAATCGACTTGGTGCGAGGGTGCGCGCGCCAGCGTTTTGCAAGTATGAGTCCACTTTCACCTGGTAGCATCCAGTCCAGCAGAATCACATCCGGCAACACGGCGTCAAGCTCAGCCTGTGCGGTCAGGCTGTCGATGGCCCAAACCGGACGAAATCCGCTGTGTCTCAGGTTGACCGAGATCAGCTCTGCAATGGCAGGCTCATCCTCAACAATCAACACGCCTGGAAAATGCCTCACTTTAATACTGACTCAATTTGATCCAGCGGCGTGTGCCGAACATCCGCGCCCTTGACGATATAGATGATCAACTCCGCAATGTTTTTTGCATGGTCCCCAATGCGCTCAATCGCTTTCGCCAAAAACAGCAAGTCCAGACTTGGCGAGATCATACGGGGGTCTTCCATCATGTAGGTAATGAGCTTGCGAACAAAGCCATCAAATTCCTTATCTATGAAATCGTCTTCTTTGAGGATAGCCAGCGCCGCCGAGGTGTCGAGCCGGGCAAACGCATCAAGCGCCTTGCGCAATAAGCCTGAAGCCATGTCTGACGCCACGCGCAACTCCAGTGATGGAAGTGCACGCGGTGCCCCGCTTTGAATAATTCTGCGCACCATGCGAGCGATTTTCTCAGCCTCATCACCAACTCTTTCCAAATTGGCTGTGGACTTTGAAATGGCTATCAACAGCCGCAAGTCGCGCGCCGTCGGCTGGCGCCGCGCAATGATGCTGGATATTTCACGGTCAATATCCACTTCCATGGCGTTGACCTTGGTCTCAGCTGCTGTCACCTGATTGGCCACATCCACGCTGAACTGTGACAGGGCATAAATGGCCTGGTGGATTTGCACTTCAACCAAACCGCCGAGTTCCATCATCTGGGAAGAAACGGAATTGAGTTCGCTGTCGAACTGCGTGGAGAGATGTTTATCAGACATGTTATTTTTCCTCAAATTGCCAGTAATCTGGTTTTAACCGAACCGACCGGTAATGTAGTCTTCCGTTTCCTGACGATTCGGCTTGAAAAATATCTGCTCGGTAGCCCCAAACTCGATCATGTCACCCAGGTACATGTAAGCCGTGTAATCACTGCAGCGCGCCGCTTGCTGCATGTTGTGGGTCACAATGACCACGGTGTAATCGGCCTTGAGCTCAATGATCAGTTCCTCAACTTTGGCGGTTGAGATCGGGTCGAGTGCCGAACAAGGTTCATCCAGCAATAACACCTCGGGTTTGATGGCCACGCCGCGTGCAATACACAGACGCTGCTGTTGCCCGCCCGACAAACTGGAGCCGTTTTGCTGAAGTTTGTCCTTGACCTCATTCCACAGAGCCGCTTTGCGCAAGGCCCACTCAACACGCTCTTCCATGTCGCTGGTATTAAGGTTTTCAAACAATTTCACGCCAAAGGCAATGTTGTCAAAAATTGACATTGGAAAAGGTGTTGGTTTCTGAAAAACCATGCCCACCTTGGCGCGCAACAGCGCCACATCCTTTTTGCTGGTCAGCAGGTTCTCGCCGTCCAGAATCACCTCACCCTCGGCACGCTGCTCGGGATACAACTCGAACATGCGGTTAAAAACCCGCAACAAGGTTGACTTGCCACAGCCAGATGGCCCAATAAAAGCAGTCACCTTGTTTTCCGGTATGTCCAGATTGATATCTTTAAGTGCACGGAACTTGCCGTAATAAAAATCAAGATTTTTTATAGAAATCTTGGATCGCTCATCCTTGCTGATCACATTCGCCATATTCATTGAAAGACCTTTTCGATAAGTTTGTAACTGAACTTAAATCTTGGCACGGGTTAACACGCGCGCCAAAATGTTGAGTCCCAACACCGCAAGGGTGATCAAAAACACACCGGCCCAAGCCAGTTGTTGCCAGTTTTCATAGGGGCTCATGGCGAACTTGAAAATTGTGACGGGCAAACTGGCGATTGGCTCGCTCAGGCTTGACGTCCAGAACTGATTGTTCAAGGCCGTGAACAGCAAGGGTGCCGTCTCGCCGGCAATACGCGCCACAGCCAGCAAAACACCAGTCACCACGCCGGCACGGGCCGCTCGCATGGTGATGCTCAAAATCACTTTCCACTTGGGTGCACCCAACGCGTAAGCCGCTTCACGTAACCCGACTGGTACCAGCTGCAGCATGTTCTCTGTGGTGCGAACAACGACTGGAATGACGATCAGCGCAAGGGCTATGATGCCGGCATAGCCCGAAAAGGACTTGAAACGGGCGACCACCACGGTATAGACAAACAGGCCAATCACAATAGAGGGGGCCGACAACAAGATGTCGTTGACAAAGCGAGTGACCGATGCAAGCCAGCCTTTGGGGTCAAATTCCGCCAGATAAATACCTGCCATAACACCGATCGGCGTACCGACAAAAGTTGCTAGCGCGACCATCAAAAAAGAGCCATAAAT